>Ga0163144_10005755_pt1 | contig 27548 bp, 24 predicted proteins | sample OliLak19BULKMAT1_FD_123175 | JGI IMG/M metagenome (GOLD analysis project Ga0163144, IMG submission 123175) | Freshwater microbial mat bacterial communities from Lake Vanda, McMurdo Dry Valleys, Antarctica - Oligotrophic Lake LV.19.BULKMAT1 | ecosystem: Environmental > Aquatic > Freshwater >... | reverse complement strand
TGAGGCTTTTGCTTTCTACGATCTTCTCCGCCGGCACATAATCAATCACCACATGCGCGAAACCGGCCTGGTTGGTGACCGCGCAGAGCGAGGTGAAATCAGGGCTGACAAACCGCACGAGATAGGTCAGGCCAGCGCGCGGATTGGGCACGTAGTCGAGCACCGCGTCCTCGGGAGAGTTCGGCAGCGGGGTCTCCTTGCCGAGAAACTGGGGCGCGCGTGCGGGGGTTTGGGCGGGGGCTTGGGCGGGGGTTTGGGCGGGGGTTTGGGCGGGGGTTGGGGGTGTGGTATCCATGCCGCGCTGTTGCCTTGAATGGGGGCTTGGCGCAAGCGTCCAAAGGCTCAGACTGGACGCGGCGGCCTGCCCGTCTCTATGGGGGTCAGCGCAGGTTCACGCCTGTTCCCGCACACAACCGCCCCTGCCGACCCATTCGAGCCGCTTTGCGCCATGATCCGCCCACCTGCCCGCACTTATTTCCTTACCGCCGCCACGCTCGCGTTTGCTGCGGCGCTGGCTGCGCCCCTGCCCGCGCCCCTGTCCGCGCCTTTATCAGCGCAGGGGCAGCCAGGCGGATTCTCGCTACCGCCGCCAGCGCCGACGCCGACACCGGCGCCCCAAGGCCCGGAGGATGAACGTGCGGGTGTCGTGATTCCCCCGCGCAGTGCGCCTGTGCCGCGGATCGCGCCTGCCCCGGTGTTGACGCCGGAGCCAATCCCATCGCCCACCCCGCGCGCGCTGACGCCCGTACCGCCGCGCACCGCGCCGCGCGGCGTTGCAACCCCGGTGCCCGCCCCGGCCCAGGCACCGACGACAGGCGGAACCCCGCAAAACACCGCAGCGCCGACCCCGCTGCCTTCGCCAAGCGACCCGCTGGCAGTGCCCCCGGCCCTGCCGCTGCCTGTTCCCGACGCGCCCGTGCCAAGCCTGAATGTGCCCGCTGACACTGCGGCTACCATCCCCGCTCTGCCGACATGGTGGCCGTGGGCGGCAGGAGGCTTGGGCGGTCTTGCCCTGCTGGGGATCGGCGGACTGCTGTGGCGACGGCGCAAGCCACGCGCCTTGCAGCTCGCCGCGCCGCCGCCCGGCATGGCGAACGAAGCGCCCGCGCCAGAACCGGCCCGTATCGACCGTGCGCTCGACGTGGTGTTAGAGGTCACCGGCGCAACCCGCAGCGTGATGATGTTCACGCTGCATTACCGCCTCACCCTCGCCAACCGCACCGGGCAGGCGATCAATGACGTCAACATCGCCGCCTTGCTCGCCTGTGCGCGGCACGGGACAGGCAATGCCGCTGCCCCCGGCGCGGCGCAGCGGCTGGAGCGGATTGACCGGGTCGGCCCGCACCAGAACCTCGCCCTCACCGGCAATGTGCAGCTGCCGCTCAGCGCCATCGCGCCGCTGTATCAGGGTCAGGTGCCGATGTTCATCCCGCTGGTGCACGTCACGCTGGAGAGCGAAGGACAATCCGCGCTGACCCGCAGTTTCGTAATCGGCACACCAAACGCGGCGGGCACCGGGCGGCTGCATCCGATCCTGCTCAACACCCCGCCCGGATCGATTACGGGCCTCGCCGCTCAGCGCATTGCCGTACCTGAGATTTCCGCCGCCGCCTGACGCGGCATGAGGTTTGTGCGGGGGGTTTGCGCAGGCGCACAGGGGCGCTAGTGTCGCCCGCATGACACAGCCACCTGCCGATCTGATTTCGACCGAATGGCTCGCCGCGCACCTTGATGCGCCGGGTCTTGCCATCCTCGATGCATCGCACCACTTGCCCGCCGCAGCCCGCGACGCCGCCACCGAATTCACCGCCGGGCACATCCCCGGCGCGCGGTTTCTGGGCCTTTCCAGCCTGACCGACGAAGGGTCTAGCGTGCCGCAAGCCCTGCCGAGGCCCGATCAACTTGCGGCCAGGCTGAGCCTGCTCGGCGTCGCTGCGGAGACCACCATCATCCTTTATGATGACAGCGCGATCCGCACGTCAGCGCGGGCGTGGTTCATGCTGATGGCGGCGGGGTGGGATCATGTTGCGATCCTTGATGGCGGGCTGGCCAAATGGCGCAGCGAAGGCCGGACGCTCGAAATCGGATCAGATCACCCTATGCCGGTCACTCCGACCCACCTCGCCCCACTGCGGCGAGTGCGCAGCAAGGCGCAGATGCTCGCCAACCTCGAAACGCGCGGCGAACAGGTGCTGGATGCCCGCGCCGCTGACCGGGTGTTCGGCACGGGCATCGACCCGGTGCATGGCGGGCCGAATGGCCGCATTCCGGGCGCGCTCAACCTTCCCTTCACCGACGTGCTTAACCCCGACGGCACATACAAATCGCCCGAGGAATTGCGCGCCGCCTTCAGCGCCGCCGGGATCGACCTCCGCCGCCCGATCACCACCACCTGCGGCAGCGGTGTGACGGGGAGTGTGCTGTTGTTCGCGCTCCACCTGATCGGCAATCACAGCGCCGCTCTGTACGATGGCAGCTGGAGCGAATGGAGCGCGGACCCCGACACGCCCAAACTGCAAGGCCCGGATGCATGAGCGGCGACGACACCGGCAAGTCACTCAAACCCGCGACCAAGCTGGTGCGCGGCGGCAGGCGCAAGGAATGGACCGGCGCGGTGGTCAATCCCCCGGTGTGGCGCGCCTCGACCCACCTTTACGAGAAAGACGCTGATCGCCACGTGGCGGGCGGGAACAATGCAGACGGGCAGTTCTTTTACGGCAGGCGCGGCGCGCCGACCCAGTGGGCTTTGGCCGAGGCATTGACCTCGTTGGAACCGGGCGCGGCGGGCACGGTGCTCTATCCCAGCGGAGTGGCGGCGATTGCCGGGTGCCTGCTGGCCGTGCTCAAACCCGGCGACCGGCTGTTGATGGCCGACAACGCCTATGATCCGTCGCGCAGCATGGCGAGCGGTTTGCTGAAACGGATGGGGGTGGAAACCACCTTCTTTGACCCGCGCGATCTTGGCACCTTTCGGGCGCTGTTCGCCGATCCGGTTGCGGCAATATGGCTGGAAAGCCCCGGCAGCCTCACCTTTGAGGTCTGCGACGTCCCCGCAATCGCCGCCATCGCCCGCGAACATGGCGCGGTCAGCCTGATCGATAACACCTGGGCCAGCCCGCTTGGCTTTGCCGCGCTCACCCACGGCTGCGATATCGTGATGATGAGCCTGTCGAAACATGTTGGCGGCCATTCCGATCTGATGATGGGCGCGGCGAGCGCGGGCAAACGCTGGTACACCGCGCTGCGCCGCACCGCGCAGGATCTGGGTCAGGTCGTCTCTCCGGATGATGCCGCACTGGCCGCGCGCGGGCTTCGCACCATGGGTCTCAGGCTGGAGGCGCAGACGCGTTCGGCGCTCAAAATCGCAACGTGGCTGGAAAGCCAGCCGCAGATCGCCCGCGTGCTGTGTCCGCTGCTTGCCTCAGACCCCGGCCATGCGCTGTGGCGACGCGATTTCACCGGCGGCTGCGGCCTGTTCGCGTTCGTCCTCGCAAGCGATGATCCGGCCGCATCCGCCCGGATTGCCGATGCGCTGGATCTGTTCGGGATCGGGTATAGCTGGGGCGGGTTTGAAAGCCTCGCCCTGCCGATCCGGCCCGAGGATTATCGCAGTCTGATGCCCGGCACAGGCGGCGCTCCTGCAATCCGGCTCGCCATCGGGCTGGAGGATGCGGATGATCTGATCGCCGATCTGGCGCAGGCGCTGGGGCAGATGGCATGACCGCTCCGTCTCCGGCCCCGGCCCCGGATGCCGCACCGGTCCAGGAAAACCCCCCGACACCAACCCCGACACCAGCTGAGACGCCGGCCGAGACGCAGGCCCCGGCTGCACCCCAAGCCTCCGAGGAAATCGTCAGCGGCGCAGACAGCGCGCGCGAGGATATCGCCGCGCAGAGCGAAACCATCGGCGACATCGCAAACCGGCTCGACAGCTGGGCGCTGGCGATTGGTGACTGGCGAATCTCGGCGTTCGATGTGCTGTTCATGGCAACCGCGATCCTGCTGGTCATCGGCTTCGCATGGGCTGCCACCCGGCTGTCGCGCAGTGCGTTGCGCCGCATCACCGCACTTGACGACACCCAAAGAGTGCTGGCCGAAAAGGTCGCAACCATTCTCATCTGGGTGACGACATTCTTCCTCGGCGTCGATTTGCTCGGCATCGACCTCACCACGCTGGCGGTGTTTTCAGGCGCGTTCGGCCTTGCGATCGGGTTCGGGCTGCAAAAGACGTTTGGTAACCTGATTTCGGGCATCATCCTGCTGCTCGACAAGTCGATCAAGCCGGGCGACGTGATTGCGGTGAGCGATCCGACCGGGCAGCAGACCTTCGGCCAGATCCGCAAGATCGGCATTCGCGCGATTTCCGTGGTGACCCGCGATGAACGCGAATATCTGATCCCGAACGAAAATCTGATGATCAACCAGGTGGAAAACTGGTCTTACTCGTCGCGCAATGTGCGAATTCAGGTCAATGTCGGGGTCAGTTACAATGCCGATATGGAGCTCGCAGAAAAGCTGATGCTGGAAGCCGCCAAGCAGGCGCGCCGCGTGCTCGAGACCCCGCCGCCGACCGTATGGATGAGCGATTTTGGCGACAATTCGGTCAATTTCGTGATCCATTGCTGGATCAACGATCCGGAAGAGGGGATCGGAAATGTCCGCAGTGAAGTGCTCAAACACCTATGGGGGCTGTTCAAGGACAATGGCGTGGAAATCCCCTATCCGCAGCGCGACCTGCACTTGCGCCATGGCGACCAGCTCGACCGGCTGATCGAAGCGCTGGAAGCGGGCACGCAAAGCCGCACTTCGCCGGGCGAATAGCTGCGCTTCGCAGCCGCCAAACCATTCTCGCTGGCACGGCAGCGCGCGCTCGCCCATCTGCGCTGTCATGCAAATTGGTACCATCTATCTTGTCGGCGCTGGGCCGGGCCCGGCAGACCTTCTCACTCTGCGTGCCGCGCGGCTGATCGAGCGCGCGGGCGTGATCGTGCATGACGGGCTGGTCGGCCCCGATATCCTCGCGCTGGTGCGGAGCGATGCACGGTTGATCTCAGTCGCGAAGCAACGCGCGCGCCACACCATGCCGCAGGATGATATCAACGCGCTGCTGGTGCGCGAAGCCTTGGCGGGCCGCGATGTCGTGCGGCTGAAGGGCGGCGATCCGTTTATCTTCGGGCGCGGCGGTGAGGAAGCCGAAGCCGCCCGCGCAGCAGGCGTCCCGGTCGAAGTCGTCCCCGGCATTTCGGCAGCCAACGGCGCAGCAGCGGCGAGCGGTATTGCGCTCACCCACCGTGACGCTTCCAGCATCGTCAGCTTCGTTGCCGGGCAGTGCAAGGGCCTGGCCGAACAGGATTGGTCGGGCCTCGCCGGCAAGGGCCGGACGCTGGTGATCTACATGGGCGTGTCCACCGCCGCGAAGATTGCCGACAAACTGATGGCCGATGGCCTCGCCCCCGACATGCCCGTCGCCGTGATCGAAAACGCCGCGCGCCCGGAAATGCGGGTGCTGCGCGGGTTGCTGGCGGGCTTACCCGACTTGGTGGAACGCGACGCAGTCAAAAGCCCCGCGCTGATCGTGATCGGCGAAGTGACCGCGCGCGACAACATCGCGGTCGCCGCCCTCGCGCAGGAGGTTGCACAATGAAAATCCTTACCGGGAATGATCTGGGCAGCGGCGCTGTGACATGGTGGGACGGCAAGGGCTGGTCACTGTTCGTCGATGATGCCGTGGACGCAGGCGACGAGGCCGACGAAATCCTCGCCCGCGAAGTCGCCACCCGCCGGGTCAACGTGCCCTATGCGATCGACGCCAGCATCGATGCGGGCGGCCATGTGCGGCCTGCGCATATCAAGGACCGGGTGCGCGCACTCGGCCCGACCGTGCGGCGCGATCTCGCCGTGCCGACCGCCGACAAGACCGGCTGGGACTGGGTGATATGATGGCAATTCTCCTCCCCACGCCCGTTCGTGTCGAGCGCAGTCGAGACACCTGCGCACCCCACCTTCTCGACTTCGCTCGAAGCGAACGGAGTTTCTGATGTACCAATATGACCAATACGACCAAGCGATGGTCGATGCCCGCGTCGAAGAATTCCGCGATCAGGCGCGCCGCCGGATGGAAGGCAAGCTGACCGAAGACCAGTTCAAGCCGCTGCGGCTGATGAACGGGCTGTATCTCCAGCTTCACGCCTACATGCTGCGCGTGGCGATCCCCTATGGCACGCTCAATGGCGGCCAGATGGAGGCGCTGGCCGATATCGCGGACAAGTATGATCGCGGCTACGGCCATTTCACCACCCGCCAGAATATCCAGTACAACTGGATCAAGCTGGACGATGCCGCCGATGCGCTCGCTGATCTGGCCAAGGTCGAGATGCACGCGATCCAGACCAGCGGCAATTGCATCCGCAACATCTCGTCTGACCATTTCGCTGGAGCTGCCGCAGACGAAGTCGTCGACCCGCGCCCCTATGCCGAATTGCTGCGCCAGTGGTCGAGCTTCCACCCGGAATTCACCTACCTGCCGCGCAAGTTCAAGATCGCGGTAATCGCGTCGAAAAAAGACCGCGCGGCGATGCGGCTGCACGATATCGGCATCCGCATTTTGAAGAATGACGCGGGCGAGATTGGCGCGCAATTCTATGCTGGCGGCGGCATGGGCCGCACCCCGATGATCGCGCCGTTGATCCGCGATTTCGTGCCGCTCGATCAGCTGATCACCTATGCCGAGGCGTGCCTGCGGGTCTACAACCGCTACGGCCGGCGCGACAACAAGTACAAGGCACGGATCAAGATCCTGATCCACGAACTGGGCGCGGCAGAATACACCCGGCAGGTCGAGGAAGAATTCGCCCATATGCTGAGCGTGGGCGTCGAACCCCCGCGCGAGGAACTGGCACGGATTGCGGCCTATTTCGTGCCACCCCCGTTCGTGTCGAGCGAAGTCGAGACACCTGACCTCTCGACTACGCTCGAGGCGAACGGTGGTCAGAACAGCCCGTTTGGGCTTTGGGTTCGCCGCAACACCCACCGCCACAAGCATGATGGCTATGTGTCCGCCGTCATCAGCCTCAAGCCTGTGGGCGGCATTCCCGGCGATGCGACGTCCGATCAGATGCGGCTCGTGGCGAAGCTGGCGCGCGATTACAGCTTTGACGAACTGCGCGTGATGCACACCCAGAACCTGGTTCTGCCGCACGTGCGGATTGCCGATCTTCATACCCTGTGGAGCGAACTCGACGCAGCGGGCCTTGGCGCGCCGAACATGGACACGATTGAGGATATCATCGCCTGTCCGGGCCTTGATTATTGCAGCCTCGCCAACGCCCGCTCGATCCCGCTGTCGCAGCGTATTTCCGAACGTTTTGCCGCGAATGGGCGCACCGGCGAACTGGGCGAATTGAAGCTCAAAATCTCCGGCTGCATCAACGCCTGCGGGCATCACCACGCGGGCCACATCGGCATCCTCGGCGTCGATAAAAAGGGCACCGAGAATTTCCAGCTCTCGCTCGGCGGGAGCGAGGCGGAGGATGTCAGCCTCGCCAAGATCACCGGCCCCGGCTTTGACGAGGACGGCGTGATCGCGGCAGTCGAAACCGTCACCGACGTCTATCTTGGCGCGCGCCGCGATGGCGAACGCTTCCTCGATACCTACCGCCGCATCGGCATGGAACCGTTCAAGGAAGCATTGTATGGCGGATAATCTCGGCACCTCCCCAGACGAAGTGCAGTTCCGTTTCCGCGATGACGAGCCTGCCGATCACGGCACCATCACCGTCGACGCCTGCTGCGATCAGACCAACGCGACTGCGGTGCGGATCGAACCCGGCGATGATGCGCGCGTATTGCTGCCGTTCCTTGATCGGCTGGCATTGGTGGAGGTCAACTTCCCCGGCTTTGGCGATGGACGCGGCTATTCGTCCGCCCGCATCCTGCGCGAAGCTGGCTATGCGGGCGAATTGCGCGCGGTCGGCGATGTGTTGATCGATCAGCTGAGCCATATGCGCCGCTGCGGGTTTGACAGCTTCGCCCCCGATAAACGGCTGGACGAGGACGACGCCGCGCGCGCCTTTGCGACGTGGGAGAACGTGTATCAGCGCGCCGCCGATGCCAATCTGCTTGGCCGCCGGACGATTGCGGATATTCGCCATGAAGCCTGAGCTATCCCTTTCCGCAACTGACCGCACCCGCGACACGCTCGACCTCGCCCCGCGCTTTACCGAGCATGATGCGGTGCGATTGAACCGCATGTTCCGCGGCGCGTCGACACAGGACATGCTCGACGGCGTAATCAAGGGCAATCTGGCGGGCGATCTCACCATCGTCTCAAGCTTCGGCGCGGAAAGCGCGACGCTGCTGCATCTGGTCGCCAGCGTTGATGCATCGGTGCCAGTGCTGTTCCTCGAAACGGGCAAGCATTTTGCCGAGACGCTGGCCTACCGCGATACCTTGGTGGGACGGCTGGGGCTGAACCTGGTGGTGCTGACCCCCGATGCCGCCGACCTCGCCAAAAAGGACGAGAACGGCCTGCGCTGGTCCTACGATCCCGATGGCTGCTGCGACATCCGCAAGGTGCGCCCGCTGGAACAGGCGCTGGCAAACTACGACGCCAGCTTCACCGGGCGCAAAGCGTTCCAGTCCTCCACCCGCGCCAGTCTGCCGCGTTTCGAAGTGGACACCTCGGACGCGCAGGGGCGGCTCAAGATCAACCCCCTGATCGATTGGTCGGCGGACGACATCAACGCCTATTTTGCGGCGCACGCCCTGCCGCGCCACCCACTGATCGCGCAGGGCTACCCCTCGATCGGCTGTTCGCCCTGCACCACCCAGGTCGCGCAGGGCGAGGACCCGCGTTCGGGCCGGTGGAAGGGCTGGGACAAGACCGAATGCGGCATCCACAAGCCGGGCGAGGAACCGTTTCTTTAAAGCCAGCCCGCGCGCCGGTACCATTCGGCGGTCGCCTTCAACCCCTCAAGCCCCGCGATACGCGGCTGCCAGATGCCCGGCGGCACGCGCCGATCAGAGCGCGACACCCAATTGGGGTGGGACATGTAGCTCACCCGGTCGGGCGTCAACTTGGCGCGGTCGCCGCGCAGCAGGCGGTCGGCAGCCGCCGCAGCGTCGAGCACGGTGCGCGGCAGGTGCGGGGCGAGCACGGAACGTTTTCCCACAGCCTGACCGATGGCTTGGGCAAGTTCCTTGTGGCTCCAGCCGCCTTCACGGCCATCGTCAGGTTCGTAAATCTGCTTCTTCGTCGGTGCGGCATTGCCTGTCAGCGCCACCAACAGGTCGGCGAGATCGTCGGCATGGATGATCGAAGTCGCTCCGCCCGGTGGCAGCGGCACCACGCCCCACTTGGCAGCGCGGAACAGGTCGAGCATGTCGATATCGCGCGGGCCATAGACGGCGGGCGGGCGGATGATCGTCCAGTCGAGCGTGCCAGAACCTCCCGACGCCTCCGCCAGCGCCTCGGCCCGCGCTTTGGACGCGCCGTAAGCTGACAGTGCAGGCATCCGCGACGCGAGCGAGGAGACGAACACCAGCCGCCGCGTCCCTGCCGCCTTCATCGCGGCGATGACATTGGCGGTGCCAGTGACGTTGGCCGCTTCGAACTCCGCCGGATCGGGCGTGTTGGTGAGGCCCGCGACGTGGATCACCGCATCCGCGCCCGCGACCAGATTGGCGAGCGCAGCGGTATCGGCGAGGTCGCCCGCCACCCAGGTCACACCGTCCATCGCGCCCTGCGGACGGCGGGTCAGCGCGCGCACCTGATGCCCGGCATCGAGCGCGGCGGCCAGCACCGCACTGCCCACAAACCCTGTCGCGCCGGTGATGGCCAAAAGAGTCAAGGAAGCAGGCTCACAGCAGCACCATGTGATCGCGGTGAATCACGCAGGATCGCGGCGCGTAGCCGAGCCGTTCGGCCTGATCATCGGCGCGGCGGCCTGCGATCAATTGCATCTCGGCAGCGTCATATTCGGCGAGGCCCTGCGCCAACCGCTCGCCCTTCAGGCTGAGCACGCTGACCAGATCGCCGCGCCGGAATGTGCCGGACACGCCGACGACCCCTGCCGCGAGCAAGCTCGCGCCGCCCTTCAAGGCATCGGCGCAGCCTGTGTCGACGCGCAATTCTCCTGCCGGGGCCAGCCTGCCGCCGAGCCATGCCTTGCGGGCAGAATCAGCGCGCACCGGCAGGAACAGCGTGCCACAATCGGCGAGGACGGCGTTGGCGATAGGCGCGTCATGCGTGCCGTTGAGGATCGCCAGCGCAATCCCGGCGCGAGTCGCAATCTGCGCGGCCTGAAGCTTCGACACCATTCCGCCCGAACCGAGGCCTGATGACGAAGCTCCGCTCGCCATCGCCATCACTTCCGGCGTCACGGCTTCCACCATCGGGATCAACGCCGCACCGTCTTCGCGCGGGTCGCGGTCGTAAAGCCCATCCACGTCCGACAGCAGCAGCACCAGATCGGCATTGGCCGCCTGCGCCACCCGCGCGGCGAGCCGGTCATTATCGCCGAAGCGGATTTCCTCGGTCGCCACGCTATCGTTCTCGTTGATGACGGGGATTACGCCCGCCTCCAGCAGCCGGTCGAGCGTGGCAGAGGCATTGAGATAGCGGCGGCGGTCTTCCAGATCGCCCAGCGTCAGCAGCATTTGCGCAGCGGTAATCCCCTCCCCGCCAAGCGCGCGCGACCACAGGTCAGCCAGCTGAATCTGGCCCACAGCGGCGGCGGCTTGTGCATCGGCCAGGCTGCCGCGCCCGCCCTTTGGCAAGGCCAGCCGCGCCGCGCCCAACGCAATTGCGCCCGAACTCACCACAATCACCTGCGCGCCTTCACGGCGAAGCATCGCGAGGTCAGCTGCAAGGCTCGTCAGCCATTCCGCCCGCGGCGCTCCCCCACCAACCAGCAGCGCGCTGCCGATCTTGACGACGATGCGGCGGGCGGCGGTAATGTCGGCGAGTCTGGTCAACATTGTCGCATCAGCATCGGGCGATCAGAGCGGCGACCAGACGCTGGCGTCGTCCTCATTCTCGATCTCGACCGCCTTGGTCTCGGTCGAGGTGGAAGCAGGCAGATAACCGAGCACTGCGTCGAGCAGATCTGGGATACCAGCGCCGGTCGCGCCCGATACTGCGAACACCTTTTCAGCGCCCGCCGCGATCAATTCGGCGCGGAACGCATCGACCAATTCGGCATCGGCCAAATCACGTTTGTTCAATGCTACCAACCGCGGCTTGTCCTCCAAGCCGGCGCCATAGGCCGCCAGTTCGTCTTCAACCACGCGCATCGCTTCGGCGGGATCAGCAGCTTCGGTGCCGGTGATGTCGATCAGGTGGATCAGCACCCGGCAGCGTTCGATATGGCCAAGGAAGCGGTCGCCCACCCCTGCGCCTTCAGCCGCGCCTTCGATCAGGCCGGGGATGTCGGCCAGCACAAATTCGCGGCCCTTGTGGCGCACCACACCCAGTTTGGGCACTAGCGTGGTGAAGGCATAATCGCCGACCTTCGCGCCGGCATTGCTGACCGCGTTGATGAAGGTCGATTTGCCCGCGTTGGGCAGGCCGACAAGGCCCACGTCCGCCAGCAGTTTCAACCGCAGCCACACCCACCGCTCTTCACCCTCGAGGCCCGGTTGATGCTGGCGCGGGGCGCGGTTGGTCGAGGTTTTGTAAGACGCATTGCCGCGCCCGCCCAGCCCGCCTTCGAGGAAGGTGATGCGCTGGTCGATCTCGGTAAAATCGGCGAGCACTTCGTCCTTGTCATCGGACATGATCTGCGTGCCGACCGGCACCTTGATGACCAATGGCTTGGCCGAGGCACCGGTGCGATCCTTGCCCATGCCATGGCCGCCGCGCGGCGCCTTGAAATGCTGGGTGTAGCGAAAGTCGATCAGGGTGTTGAGACCCGCGACCGCTTCGAACACGATATCGCCGCCGCGCCCGCCGTCACCGCCGTCGGGGCCGCCATATTCGACGTATTTTTCGCGCCGGAAGCCGACGGCGCCGGGGCCGCCCCCGCCGGACTTGATGTAGATTTTGGCTTGGTCAAGGAAATGCATGGGGGCCGCATAGGCAATTCTTGCTGCAATTGCGAGAGCTTTGGGCGACCACCTTTTCGGCCCGAAGGGCCGCAAGGCCGACTGGCCGCCCGCAGCAATGCGACCTTCAGGTCGCGTGAGCGAGGATTTCGCACCCCAGACGGGGTGCGGAACTCAAAAGCGCGCCTCTACTCCCACCACTCCGGACCGCCCCGGCGACACAAAGCTGAACACCTGTTCGTACCGCTGATCGAGCAGGTTATCGACGCGGGCGAAGGCGTTGATGCCCTCGGCCAGCTTTAACCGCCCGTTGAGGTTGACCAGCGTGTAATCGTCCAGCGTCACCCGAACGGGGATAAAGCTGGGATCGGTGAAGGCCACATCCGGCGTAGCGCCATTGTGCCGCACCACCAGCGTTGCCGACACCGCATCGCCGGGTGCTGCCCAAGTCAGCGCCGCGCTGGCGATGTGCTGCGGACGGCGCACTTCCTCGATCCCGTTCTCTTCGGCATCGAGGTAGGAATAGGCCGCATCGAGGCTCCACTGTTCCGCAAGCTTGGCCGAGAGCGACACTTCGAACCCGCGCTGCTCGCTCTCTGTTGTGCGGTTGGCAGGCGTGGCAATGAAGTTCGGCGGCGGGAAGGTGGTGAAGATCTCGCCATCAAGCGTGCTGTCGAAATAGGTCACCGATACCAACACGGCATCGCCCACGTCCTGATCGACGCCCACTTCCCACCCGGTCGATTTTTCGGGTCGGAGCGCTTCATTGCCGATGAACTGGCCGGTGACGAAGCCATACAGCTCGAAGAAGCCGGGGTTCTTCACGCCCGATCCCGCCGCGGCACGCAGGCGGGTGGTGTCGGTGATCCGATACCCTGCGCCGACGCGGAAGGTGGTAGCATCAGCGAACAGATCATTAATGTCGTGGCGGATCGCTGCCGAAAGGTCGAAAGCTTCGCCGCTGTAGCGATATTCGCCGACGAAGCCGACCTGCTCGACCGCACGTCGCCCGGTAAACCCGCCACTTTCCGCGAGCGCATTGCGGAAGCTTTCACGCTCGTAATCGGCGGCGAAGGTGAGGTTGTGTTCGTCCGCCAGCTTGAACGCGGTGACATAAGACGCCTTCACCCGGTCGCCTTCGCTGGAGGACGTGAGGCCGAAGGGGCTGTCGGTCTGGCGGTCGATTTCGGCGACCTGCGCGGAAAGATCATGGGTCCAGCGCCCCTCCAGCACCTCGGCCCGTGCACCGATCAAGGCGTAGACTGCCTCGTTGACGTAGCCGGTGCCGGGGGAGTCAATGGTGAAGCCGAAGGTGGGGCTGGTTCGGTCAAAGTCGCTGTCGTTGAACTGGCCCTCGGTGCGGATGAAGCGGGCCGCTGCGCGCAGGGCGAAGCCTTCCGTCACCTCCACGCTGCCCTTGCCCGAAAGCGTGTAGCTGTCGCGGCCGATATCGCGCGAACCGCCTCTCGCATTGGGCTGGCCATCGGTGCTGACCACGGTGGCGCTGAGCGCCGCGTCCCAGCTATCGCCCGCCGCGCCGTAACGCAGCGCGCCGTTTACGGTGCCATCCGTGCCGCCTTCAACGCGGGCCGCAACCCCCGGAACGCTGCGCCCGCTGGCGCTTTCGTAAGCGATTACGCCGCCAATTGCATCGGAGCCATAGAGCGCCGATTGCGGCCCGCGCAGCACTTCCACGCGCGCTCCGGGTTCGACCTGCAAGGTGCCAATGTCGAACTCGCCCGCGAAGGGATCGGAGACCTCGATCCCGTCGACCAGAACCAGCACATGGTTGGCTTCGCTGCCGCGCAGACGGATTTGGGTCTGGCCGGCAATGCCAGCGACCGCCACGCCGGGGACATCGCGCAGCACATCGGCAAGGTCGCGGGTCTGGCGGTTTTCAAGGTCTTCGGCGGTGATGACCAGCGCAGAGCCGGTGTAGTTCTCGCGCAGCAACGCCGCAGCTCGGCTGGCGGAAACGAGGATGTCCTTGCCGGGATAGCACAACAACTGCTCGCTAATCTCGTCGCCCGTCACATAGCATTGGCCTGGCGTCTTGCCGTCCTGCGCCGCCGCAGGCGCAGCCCAAACCAGCGCCGCCCCAGCGACGCTGCTCAACAATACAAAATTTTTCACGGATTCCTCCCGTTATCAGCAACATGATGACCGCGCAGGAGACCTCCTCTCACGCAGCCCAACGATGTCGCTCACAACGAAAGTTTTCCGCGCCTGACCAATCCCTGAGCCAAGCAAAGAGCGACACGCCCCGGTCGGTCTCCTGGCTCACGGATCAACGCATCCGGTGCTCACCTTCCCAGAGCGTTGCCGCCCCAGTGGCTGCACCCCGCTAAAGGGGCGCGCGCACCGCATACTCACCGCTTACAGTTGCAGGGACAGCTGCGGCATCAAACCGCATTCCCGTTACCTTGGCGCATCTAGTTGTTAAGCGCTCGCGTCCGCGAGCGCAATATCCTCGCTCACGCTGGCTTCGCCAGCATCGCTGCGGGCGGCCGGTCGGCCTTGCGGCGCTACGCGCCGTTACAGCGCTAAAGTCATGTGCTGGAGTTCGGCGCGAAGGGCCGCAAGCGCGACCGAGCCAATGCGAGGAAAGCCAAGCAGCGCGGACGCGCTGCGCCCGGCGCTTGAGGGCTAAAACAAGGAAACCAGTTTACTGCCCCGGCTTGCGCTCCGGCGTGTTCGCAATCGGTTCAACCACCGGCTGCGAGATCACGCCTTCGGTCACCGGAATCACCGGCACCGCAACCCCGGTCTGCGGGTCGATCACGCTTTGCGCGCCTGCGCCCTGCCCGATCAGGGTCGTCACGCTTGGCGCAGGGGCGCCGCTCAGGCGGGCTTCGTTCACGACCACCCAGCCGGGCTGAGAAGCGCCGAACATCGCGCCCCACTTCGCATCCCACTCGTTCGAGGCGACCTGATAGGCTTCGTATTCGACAAAGAACTGATCGAACGGGGCCAGCAACCCATCAAAATTGGCCTGCGCGAAAGCGAGCGGATCTTTCGGCGGCGCCAGCAAAGCACGGTTCGCGATGTCGAGCGCGGCACGGCAGAACCCGCCACGCGCCGCGGGCAGCGCGAAGAAGTTATAGACCTGCGTGGTATAGCCATCGCGCGCCACAATCGCATCGCGGCGGACCCGGAAACGGCTGGTGTAGGTGCGCTCAATCCGGTCATTCACCGCGGTCAGCCCGCGGGTGTTGCCGGTCAGAAACGCGCGATAGCCGTCAAGGATCGGCTGATATTCAGGCGAGACACAGTTCAACGCCGCCACGTTCCACGCCGATCGCAGATTCCAGACCAACTGATCATCGGTGAGATTGCTGTTGACCGTGATGCGCCGCCCATCGGGCCCGCGCTGCGGGACATCCAAAACATAGTGCGCCCCGCCGGGGGGCAGCGGGCGATACGGCACGGCCTCAACAATGCGCGGTGGCGGAGGCGGCGGGGGCGGTGGGGGAGGCGGCGGCGCAGGCGTGGCGCAGGCGGCCAGCACCGCGCTACCAACCGCCACCGTGGTGATGGTCAGACCGAAAGGGGTGCGCTTGCGGCGCAGCGTGGGTGAAGGCGTGTGCGATGCCGCGCTCATATGTCAGTCAACCTCTTGTTCTATCGGCGGCAGAACCGCGCTCAAGGCTGCACCATGGCACCTTGAGCTTGCTCCAGCCTGAAGCGCCGCGATAGCCGGGTAAGGTAACAAAGCAAATGCCCGGAACCTATGGATAGGTCCCGGGCATTCGACATTTCAACATCTACGTCAGGCTTTTGGCCTGCGCGTTGCGGGATTGCTCCCGCCAGTTACTCGCGGTTGCCCAAGAAGCTGAGCAGGAACTGGAACATGTTGATGAAATCCAGATACAGGCTCAGTGCGCCAAGGATCACGGCCTTGCCCGCGAACTCGGTGCCACGCAGATATTCGTACTCGTTCTTCAGACGCTGCGTATCATAGGCGGTCAGACCCGCGAAGATCAGCACGCCAATGAAGCTGATCGCGTAATGGAACGCGGACGACTGCAGGAACAGGTTGATCACCATCGCCACGATCAGACCGATCACGCCCATCATCAGGAAGCTGCCCATGCCGGACAGGTTCTTTTTGGTGGTGTAGCCGAACAGCGACAGACCCGCGAAGGCCGCCGAGGTGGCGAAGAACGTCGTCGCAATCGAACCGCCGGTGTAAATCAGGAACACCGACGACATCGACAGGCCCATCAGCGTGGCAAACGCCCAGAACATCAGCTGCAACGTGCCGGTGCTGAACCGGTTAGCCCCAAAGCTCATCGCGAACACAATCGCCAGCGGCGACAATGCCACGATCCAGCGCAGGATACCGCCGGTGAAGATCGTTTCAGCCACACCGCTGGTGAACGCCAGCAGCGCAACAATGCCGGTCAGCAGCACCGCCGACGACATGTAATTGTAGATCGAGAGCATGTGCGAACGCAGGCCCTCATCGTAACCAACGCGTCCGGCGACATCGCCGCCGGCGCGGGGGACGGAACCCAATCGCTGCGCATCGCGCGAAGTGTCTTTCCAGTCAGCCATTGCTAAACCCTTAGTCCTAACCAAGGAGCGCGAACCTTCGCGCTCTCCATGTCGGGGAATATCGGGGTTTCCTGCGCAATTTTCAAGCAAAACCGGATTGCAAAGCGCGCAAACCATTCAGCTTAACGGACGTTAATATTAATTGCCCTTGGAAAGCGCCGCGCCCTTGTCGCGGGTGGCCCGCAAAGTGGCGGTTAGCAGGCCGCGCAGCGCAGCGCCTTGATCGAGCACATCCAGCCCTTCGCGGGTCATTCCGCCCGGGCTGGCCACCCGGTCGGCGAGGGTTGCAGGGCCGACGTCCGATGCCGCTGCCAGCGCCGCTGCACCTTCCACTGTGGCGAGCGCGAGCCGCGCGGCGGTCGCCTCGTCCAGCCCCAGTTGGACCGCCGCGCCCGCCAGCGCATCAATGAAGCGGTAGACGAACCCCGGCCCCGATCCGGCGAGCGCAGTGACCAGATCAAACTGCGCCTCATCCGCCAGCCACACTGCACTGCCGAGCGTATCGAACAGCGCGAACACGCCGTCCTGCGCGCCCGCGTCCAGTCCGTGCGCAGCCAGTATCACCGGCGATTTGTTAATCCGCGCGGCAAGGTTGGGCATCACCCGCACCTGTGCGGCGGATTGCGGAAATGCAGCGGCCAGCTGATCGAGCGTGATCCCGGCGAGCAGCGAACACACCGTCACGCCCGCCCCAGTCAACGCCTGCAATCCCGGCCCCAGCATCGCCAATTGCTGCGGCTTGAACCCCAGCAGCACCGCGTCATGCCCGCCCGCCGCTGCCGCTTCATCGGCCGAGCGATAGAGTGCAACGCCTTCGGGCGCGTCGGCCAAGGCCGGATCGAGCACCGCCATCCGCGCCGCATCAACGCCTGATGCCAGCCATCCGGCCAGCATCGCCCCGCCCATATTGCCGCAACCGATGATGAGGAGGTGGTTGATCATACCTGCAAGCGCGCCGCTCAGGCCTCGCCCGCCGCGTCGACCATTGCCGCATCCAACGCCGCGCGCGGGGTCTTGTCGCCCCACAGCACGAACTGGAACGCGGGGTAGAACCGGTCGCATTCGTCGATCGCGATTTCCACCAGCGATTGCGCCATATCGAGGCTCAAGCGTCCGTCATCGCCGAGCAGCGCGCCGTGGCGGTACAGCAGCACATCGCCGTTCGACCAGATATCGAAATGCCCCAGCCACATTTGTTCGTTGACCAGGCTGAGCAGTTCGTAGGCCGCAGGGCGCTTGTCCTCGGTGACGCGGATGTCGGGCAGGCAAAGGAATTGCAGCACGCTGTCTTCGGCGCGCCAGATCGCGCGTAGCTGATAATTGGCCCAGCTGCCCTGCACTTCGCCGGTCATCTCATCGTCAGACACCATTTCGCACGGCCAGCCGCGCGCTGCGAACAGGTTGGCAAGCATCTCGACGGGGGCGGCATCGTCCTCGGCGGAATATTCCATGTCTTGCACTCTCATCGGCGGTCTTTCGCTGGTTGGCGGCGTGTCCGCACCACTCGGCAAACGTTTGAACGGTGACCATGGCAATTGGCAATGCAAGCCAACCGAGCGGCTGGGGAGAACCGGATAGACCTGTGCAAAGCCTGTGCATAGAAACCGGTGGAGAGCCGGAAAATACTATTTAACCGGCTGAATTTCTTCACCTTCCGAGCTCACATACAGGAAGCTGTCGACCCCCTTCCCCTTCAGCTCGCGCACCAGCGCCTGGGCCTTGTCACGGCTGTCGACCGGCCCGGCCAGCAAACGGTTGGCCTCGCCCCATTTGGTGGTGTGGGGCTTCAACTTGGCGAGCGGCGCGCCGCCCGCTTTCGAAATGCGCCGCCAGTCAAACCCCAACGCCTTGACGTTCTTGCCCGTGGCGACCTGCACCCAGACCCGGCTGGGGTGGATGGGCTTGGCCGGTTCCTTGGGCTTGGGCTTTTCTGCTACTGCCTTCACCACCGGGGCGGGCGGAGCTTCGCGCTTCACAGTGATCCGGCTGAGATCAACCGCGTCGCCGCCGACCTTGGCGTCGGGCAGCGCGCCGGAACTGAGATCGGCAAAGGCATCCGCGACTCGCAGCGTAGGCGCAGGCGGCGGGGGAGCGGGAGCGGGAGCCGGAATGACCGCGGGGATTACTGCAGCAACCTGCGTTGGTGCTGGCGCCGGAGGCGGCGCTAGCGTGGGAGCAGGAGCGGGTACAGGGCGCGCATCAAGCGGCGGGCCTGCCGGAGCGAGCTTGCTGGCAACACGCTCTTCCGCCGCGAACCGCGCCAGCCGCGGATCATCGCGGCCAATATCCGCTGCGCGCGGGAATATCCCGAGATTGGCAGCGGCGGCCTGCTGCGGTTTGGTCAGGCGCGGCATATAGGCGAAATAGGGCACCAGCCGGGTCGCGAGATCGCGCGGCATCACCTGTTCGACAATCGCAGCGGCACGTTCATTATCGCCGAGGATCGCCAGGCCAAACGCGCGTGATCGCTGCGCGGCGGTATCACGCCGATCAAGCAGCGGGCGCAGCGTCTCTTCAAACCGCGCGCGGTTGCCCGCTATCGCATGGTTGATCGCAAGCCTGCGGCGGGCTTCGTCGTTGGCGGGATCGAGTTCGAGCGCGCGGGTGTAAGCCGCCTGCGCCGCAGACCCATCGCCGACCAGATCAAGCGTCAGCGCCTGATCGGCCAGCACTTCGCGCTCCGGCACCCCGGCAGCGAGCGCACGTTCAAACTGCACGAGCGCCTCACCCGCGCGGGCCGCGCGAAGGTAAACGCCCGCCAATCCCAAGGCGACACGTGGATGACCGGGATCGATTTCCGCCGCGCGTCCGAAAAAGCCGATCGCGGCCTCCAGATCATCGACGCCCAGTGCGGCATTGCCTGCCTCGACCAGCGCATCACGATCACGCGGGGCCTTGGCCAACGCGACCAGCGCGCGGTTTAGGCGCTGAACCTCGGGCGAAGGCAGTGGCTGCACCACTTCGCGCGCGATCGTCTGCTGCGCGGCGGCGGGCTCAAACAAGCCGGCCATTAGCGCGAGCGCCAAAGTCGCTGAGGTGCGGCGTAGAATAGCGGGTCTCATCAGCTCAGCCCTAACGCGCGCACCGCTCCCCGCCAGAGCCTAGTGCAATCCCAAGCGGCGAATGGCACCGCAGGCGCGCCAGACGGAAAGCCCGACCCGCCCGGCGATGCTTATTGATTGTTCTGTCGCCCAAGGAAGCGCGGGATGCTGAGCGCCGGACCATCATCGCCGCCGTCATCATCATCTTCATCGCGTGCGGTGCTGCGCGACAGGTTGGCCATGCGTTCGAACAGCGTGCTGCCCGCATTGGCGCCCCCGCCATCGCTGCCCTCACCGCCGAGCAAGCCGCGCCGACGATTGCCGCCTACCCGCGCTTCGACGTCCCGATTCTCCGCCGCGAGTTGATCCGCACTGGCGAGCAGATCATCCTGCATCGGGCTATCCGCAGCACCGAATTCCCCGCCAGCTTCGGCATCGACATCGGTGTAAGTGGTGTATTCCGCACCCAGATCGAGCGTTTCCTCAGCCGCGTCAGCTGCTGCTTCGTCAGAGGCGGGCGCGGTGTAACCGAGGCCTTCGTCCTCGCCGCTGCGCAGTCCTGCCAGCGGATCGACAATGCCATCGACATCATCGTCATATTCATTGCCGTAATTGTCCCCGGCCTGCATCCCGGTGAGATCGAACGGTTTGGCCACCGGCGGTTCGTCTTCGACCTCTTCAGCCAGGTCGAGCGCCTCGTCCTCATAATTGACCGAGGTGGTCATATCGGGCGGGGTCAGTTCGAAGGCCGGGATAACCGGCGCAGCAGCAGCAGCGGGCGGAGTGAAAGCGGGCGGAGTATACGTGGCTGCGGGTGCTACGAAAGTTGGCGGAGCAGGCGCAGGCTCTTCCTCGGCTTCGGGCGGAAGCTCGCTCATGCCTTCGTCTTCGGATAGTTCGAGCACCGGGCGCTTGGGCGCGCGCGATCCGCCGAGCGACACCGATTGCGACCGGTCGACCGCGCTCACCGCGCCTTGTTCGATCCCGGTGGCGACCACCGAAACCCGGATCTTGCCCTTGAGATCAGGATTGAACGCGCTGCCCCAGATGATGTTGGCATCTTCATCCACCAGTTCGCGGATGTGGTTGGCGGCTTCGTCGACTTCGAGCAGGCGCATATCCTCGCCGCCGATGATCGAGATGATGACGCCCTTGGCGCCCGCCATGCTGACGCCGTCGAGCAGCGGGTTGGCGATCGCTTGTTCGGCCGCTTCGAGTGCGCGGTTCTCACCTTCGCCCTCACCCGTGCCCATCATCGCCTTGCCCATCTCGCTCATCACCGAGCGAACGTCGGCAAAGTCGAGGTTGATGAGGCCCGGCATCACCATCAGATCGGTGATCGAGCGCACGCCCTGCTGCAACACTTCATCAGCAAGCTGGAACGCTTCCTTGAAGGTGGTTTCCGCCTTGGCGACCAGAAACAGGTTCTGGTTGGGGATGACGATCAGCGTATCGACGTGCGCCTGAAGCTCGGCAATCCCGGCTTCGGCGGCGCGCATCCGGCGCGTGCCTTCGAACAGGAACGGCTTGGTCACCACGCCCACGGTCAGCACGCCCATGCGGCGCGCGGCTTCGGCGATCACGGGCGCGGCGCCGGTGCCCGTGCCCCCGCCCATGCCCGCCGCGATGAAGCACATGTTGACCCCTTCGAGCGCCTTTTCGACTTCGGCCACGGTCTCTTCTGCCGCCGCCTTACCAACTTCGGGCCGCGCGCCTGCGCCAAGGCCGCCGGTAATGTCGGGGCCCAACTGGATGCGGCGTTCGGCGGGCGAAGTGCTCAGCGCCTGCGCGTCGGTGTTAGCAACGACGAACTCGACGCCTTCAATCTCGGCCTCGATCATGTTGGCGATGGCGTTGCCGCCCGCTCCGCCGATCCCGATTACAGTGATGCGCGGACGCATGTCGTCGGTCGCAGCGGGTCCGATATTGATGCTCATCAGCTTGTCCTCCAGGCGCAGGTGGCCAGAATTTTGCCAGAATTTCGATACTACGACCCGCTTTTGTGCTTCTGTGACATAATCGCGGTGCACATTTTATAGCGGCTTAGCCCTTATCCACAGTGCTCGGTTAACGAACAAGGTGCGGTCGGCGCGGTGTCAGCCACGTCAGAAATATTCCCGGACGGAGCGAACCAGCCGCATGGCGAGCGCCGCCACCCCGCTTTCGCGCGGAAATCCGCGGTACACCCCGCCCCGTCCAGCGCCAACCGCGCGGATATCGATCGGGTCTTCGGCGGCATAAAGACATAATCCCGCCAGTGTCGCAAAGCCGGGGGCGTGGTGCGCTTCGGGCATGCCAAGGAGCTGCGGCGGACGGCCCAGCCGTACCGGCATTCCCAGCGCGCCCTGCACAAAATCGGCCATCCCGGCAAGTTCTGCCCCGCCGCCGGTCAGCACCACCTGGCCCGCGCGCGTGCCCGAGAAGCCCATTTCTTTGAGTGCCTTGCCAATCTCCCCGGTGAGGAGCGCCAGCTGCTGCGTCACCACGCCGACCAGTTCGGCGCGGACGATGCGGTTCTTGTCATCCGCCCCGCGCGCCAGCGGCCCGGCCTGCGCGCCCTCACTTCCGTCGCCTGTGCCATCACCCGGGCCATTGACCGGGATCAGCTCGCGGTGATCAGCCGGGCTGGCGACCGCTGACCCGGCAACGCATTTCAACCGTTCTGCCTGCGAGCGGCGGATGCCAAAGCTGCTGGCAATCGCATCGGTGATATCGGCCGACCCCATCGGCACGGCCCGCAGGCCGAGCAGCATCCCGCCCGCGAACACCGCCACATTGGTCACATCCGCACCAATTTCGACCAGCGCGACGCCAAGCTCGCGTTCCTCAATCGTCAGGCAGGCATGGCCCGCCGCAATCGGCGCGGCAACCACGCCTTCGACTTCGAGATGCGCATTCTGCACCGCTTCGGTCAGATTGCGCACCGGCGCGCCATCAGCCAGCATCACGTGGATATCGACCCCCAACCGTTCAGCATGCAATCCGCGCGGATTGGCGACCCCGTTGGCGCCGTCGAGCGTGTAGTGCGCTGGCTGCGCGTGCAGCACGGTGCGCCCGTCAGGCTGAATCATCTCGCGCGCATGGATCAGCAGCTGTTCGACATCCTCATCCTCGATCCGCCGACCGCCGATCTCGATATCGACCGCCGCGACATGGCTGGCGAGGCCCGCGCCGGCGCAAGCGATCCACACTGATCGCACCGAGCTGTTGGCGCTCTTTTCCGCGCGTTCGACCGCGTCGCGGATGGCGTGGCTGGCCGCGGCCATATCGGTGACATAGCCGCGCTTGATCCCAGCGCTCGCCCGGTGACCCGATCCGAGCACCTGCAATTCGCCATTCTCAGTCTCGCCCATGATCATCGCCGAGATCCGGAAGCTGCCGACATTCACCGCAGCAAAGGTGCGGGTGAGGCGCCGGGCGGGGGCAGCACGCGAAGCCATTACTGCATTCCTCCGGCGGGGGCGACGGGTGCTTCGCGCACGCCTTCGGGCAGGCGCATATACAGCCGCGGGGGCGAACGCATGTCGAACGCCAGCACCTTGCCGCCAAGCAAGCGGTTCTGCCCATCAAGCTTGGCGAATTTGACCAGCGCACTGGCAGACGCATCTTCGCCTTCGGGCAGCGCGAGCAGCTGTCCGGTCTTGAAGGTCAGGTTCCAGCGGCGGTTGCCAACCCATTCGGCAGCTTCGACCTGCGGGCTGAGCGCGGGTGCGGCAGCGAGCAATTGTTCAAGCCCGCGCGCCTGCTGCCCCGCTCCCGGTCCGGCGAGACGCAATATGCCCTTTGCCTGGGCTGCGCTGACGGGTTCCAGTTCAACTCCGCTCGCATCGACCAGCATCAGCCGGTCGGGTTTTTCGAGCACCGCGTGCGGAGTGCGCTCAACGATATCGATGGCGAGGGTGTGCGGCATCTGGATCGAAACCCGCGCGTCCTTGACCCACGGCAGCGCGCGCAGCTCTTCGCGCATTTTGGCGATGTCGACCTCGGGCATGGCCTGATTGCGAGTTGCAAGCGCGCGGGCATAGACCTGCTGTTCGTCCATCCGCGCCGTGCCGGTAACCCGGACGTGGCGCACTTCGAAGCCCGCATCCGCGGCCATCCGCGCGACTTGCGCCTGTGCCAGCGCGGGCACGCCGGCAAGGCTGGCGATGATGAAGGCCACGCCCACCGCGCCGCCGATAATCATCGCCAGCCAGATGCGGCTCCACTGTTCTTCGGTGAAGGGCAGCACGCCCATAATGCCATCGATGATGCCGCTCGCCCGCCCTTGCGCGCGGCGCGCAGTGACAGCGCGGCTCTGCGCCTTGGCAGCGCGGCGCACCCCGGTGGTGCCATTACGCCGGATCTGCTGCGCCATGGGCGGCTCCTTTGTTTTGCTTCAGCGCGTGAACCCTGAGCGCCTCACCCACCAGCAGCTCGACCAGATCGGCATAGGGAATGCCGCAATGCGCCGCCTGTTCAGGCACGAGGCTCAGCGGGGTCATCCCCGGCTGGGTGTTGGTTTCGAGCACAAACAGCCCGGCCTCACCCGCTTCGTCATCCCAGCGGAAATCGGTGCGACTGGTGCCGTGACAGCCCAATACCTGATGCGCGCGCACCGCGTAATGTTCGCACAAAGCGGTGATTTCGGGCGGCAGCTTGGCGGGGAAAATGTGCTCCGTCTGCCCGGCGGTGTATTTGTGTTCGTAATCGTAGAAGCCGTTGTCGATCACCAGTTCGGTCACGCCGAGCGCGCGCGGACCATCGGGGCCGTCAATCACGGCGGTGGTGAGTTCGCGGCCCTTGATGAAGGGTTCGGCGAGCAGTTCGGCGAATTCCTGCCACGGGCCTTTAGCGTGGCTGCTGATCGGATTACCGACATTGCTGCCTTCGGTAACGATGGCGACGCCGACGGATGATCCTTCATTCACCGGTTTCAGCACATAGGGACGCGGCAGGGGGTCGCGTTCGTACAGCTCCTCACGCGTCACGATCCGCCCGCCGGGCATGGGGATGCCGTGGGGAACCAGCGCCTGCTTGGTCAGCTGCTTGTCAATCGCGATCACCGACGTGGCGAGGCCGGAATGGGTATAGGCCAGCCCCATCAGGTCGAGCATCCCCTGCACCGTGCCATCTTCGCCCGGCACGCCGTGCAATGCGTTGAACACGACATCAGGCGCGGCTGCGGCAAGCCGCTGCGCCACATCGCGGCCCATGTCGATCCGGGTAACGCGGTGGCCCTTGCTCTCCAACGCATCGGCAACGCCTGTACCGCTGGAAAGCGAGACCGCGCGTTCATTCGCCCAACCGCCCATCAGGACGGCGACGTGGAGTTTTTTCCTATCGCTCACGGCCGACCCACCCGCTGGATTTCCCATTCGAGGCTCACGCCCGATTGCGCATAAACCTTCTCGCGCACCAGTTCGCCCAGGCCTTCGATATCGGCGCTGGTGGCGGTGCCGGTGTTGATCAGGAAATTGGTGTGCTTTTCGCTCACCTGTGCGCCGCCCAAGGTGAGCCCGCGGCATCCGGCGGCGTCGACCAATTCCCACGCCTTGTGGCCACCAGAAGTTTCATGGGCCGGGTTCTTGAAGGTCGAACCGCCGGTTTTGGTGCGCAGCGGCTGGCTGGCTTCGCGCGCGGCGGCGATGCGATCCATTTCCGCGCCGATTGCCGCCGGATCACCGGGAGTGCCGCGAAACTTCGCCGATACCACGATCGCCCCATCGGGCAGCGCCGAGTGGCGGTAGGTGTAGCCCATATCGTCGGCGTGCAGCGTCACCATGTCGCCTTCGGGCAGCAGCACGTCGCAGGTCACCAGAATGTCAGCGACCTCGCGCCCGTATGCCCCGCCGTTCATCCGCACGAACCCACCGACCGTGCCGGGAATGCCGCGCAGGAATTCGAGGCCCGCAATGCCATTGTCACGCGCAGTCGAGGCGACCAGAATGCCGCTCGCGCCGCCGCCGCAGGTGAGTTCATGCGCGCCGGTCACCGCGCAACCCGCAAACGCCTTGCCCAGCCGCACCACCACGCCCGGAACCCCGCCATCGCGGATGATCATGTTCGAGCCTAGGCCGAGCGCCATCACCGGGATTTCCCCGCCGAGCCGTTCGATCAGGCATTTGAGGTCTTCGAGATCGGCCGGTTCAAACAGCCAATCGGCAGCGCCCCCGGTCTTGAACCAGACATAGGGCGCAAGCGGGGCGCGGCAGGTCAGCTTGCCGCGAATCCCGTCCAGCGGGATCGGCGCGCTTACTGCGCCGTCAACCGCGCAGGTTGGCGCTGCGCCGTTGTCATAGGCATAGCCATCACCGGGCTGGTTCATGAGGCAGCTCCGCGCTTGGCGGCGATGGCCGTCGCAAGACCCGCCGCCCAGCGGGTGATATCGCCTGCACCGAGACATACCACCACGTCGCCCGGCGCAATCTCGCTCGCGAGTGCCTCGGCCAGCGCATCGGGGCCTTCGATCACCCGCGCCGCCCGGTGCCCGCGTGCCTTCATCCCGGCCACCAGCGCGGTGTGATCGACCCCCGGCAGCGGCTCCTCGCCCGCCGAATAGACCGGCGCGACATAGGCGACATCGGCATCATCAAAGCAGGATTGAAACGCGTCCATCAGGTCATTCAGCCGCGAATAGCGGTGCGGCTGCGCCACTGCGATAACGCGCGCGCCTTCGACGCCCGCCACCGCCTCGCGCGCGGCGGAGAGCACCGCGCGGATTTCGACCGGGTGGTGGGCGTAATCGTCGATGATCGTCACCGCGCCGCCATCCACCGCCACACTGCCGACTTTGGTAAACCGCCGCCGCACCCCGCCAAAGCGGGCAAACCCGCTGCGGATCACTTCGTCCGAGCAGCCCATTTCAATCGCCACTGCAATCGCGGCCAATGCGTTCTGGACGTTGTGCCGCCCCGGCATCGGTAAGTGGACGCCTTCGATCCGGCGATCTTCCAGCCCGCGCTGGCGCACGATCACATCGAAGGTATTGCCGCCCTCGGCCGAGCGCACATTCAACCCGCAGATATCGGCCTGCAGCGAGAAGCCGTAGGTCACGACCTTGCGATCACGCAGCTGCCCGATCACCGCCTGCACTTCGGGGTGGTCAACGCACAGCACTGCCGCGCCGTAGAACGGAACGTTGTGGATGAACTCGACAAACGCGCGCTTCACTCCGTCGAAATCGCCGTAGTGATCGAGGTGCTCGGGATCGATATTGGTGACCACCGCAATGGTACCATCGAGCCGGAGGAAGCTGCCGTCGCTCTCGTCCGCTTCGACCACCATCCAATCGGAATCGCCCAATCGCGCATTCGAACCATATTGTTCGATGATCCCGCCATTGATCACGGTAGGATCAACCCCGCCCGCATCCAGCAGGCAGGCGATCATGCTGGTGGTGGTGGTCTTGCCATGCGTTCCGGCCACCGCGACGGTGGATTTCAAACGCATCAGTTCCGCCAGCATTTCCGCGCGGCGCACCACCGGAATGCGGTTTTCGAGCGCGGCGGCGACTTCGGGATTGGTGCGGCGCACAGCGGTGGAAGTGACGACCACCGCGACGCCTTCCACATTCTCCTTGGCATGGCCGATATGCACGGTGATGCCGCGCGTGCGCAGCCGCTCAACGCTGGCGCCCTCGGCAATGTCGCTACCTTGGACGGTATAGCCGAGATTGCGCATGACCTCGGCAATGCCGGACATCCCGATCCCGCCGATGCCGACGAAGTGGATAATGCCGATATCGGTGCCGACGCCTTTCATGGCTCAGCCCTGTCCTTGGCAGCTTTCCGCGTAGCAGTCTGCGGGCGGGTGGCGGTTTGGGCGGCGCGCGGCGCAGCCTCCCCCACCCGGATCACATCCATCAGATCGATCCCGCTCATGCTCTCAACCAGATCGGCCAAATCCTTGGCCGCGTCGGGCCGCCCG
>Ga0163144_10005754_pt1 | contig 27550 bp, 20 predicted proteins | sample OliLak19BULKMAT1_FD_123175 | JGI IMG/M metagenome (GOLD analysis project Ga0163144, IMG submission 123175) | Freshwater microbial mat bacterial communities from Lake Vanda, McMurdo Dry Valleys, Antarctica - Oligotrophic Lake LV.19.BULKMAT1 | ecosystem: Environmental > Aquatic > Freshwater >... | reverse complement strand
CGATCTCGCACTCACGGCGTGGTGCCTCGCACCGGTCGTCGTCGGTGCCGCGTACATGCGATGGACGGTGAAGCGCTTCTTCGCGATGGTCCGCGACGGCATGCAGCAGCTCGCCAGGCTGTCGGATCGCGTGTTCGAGTCGTATGCCGGCGTCGGCACGATTCGCTCGCACGCGGCCGAGGAAGCGACGATGCGGCGGTTCGACGAGCGCAACAGCTCGTACCTCGAGCTGCAGCTGCGGGTGTCGGCGATCCGGGCGTTCGGCATGCCGGTGCTCGCATTCTCGGGGCTGGTCGGCGCCGGCATCGTGCTGTGGGCCGGCGGCAATCGAGTGCTCGCAGGTGAGCTCGGCATCGGTGATCTCGCGACATTCACCGCGCTGCTGGTATCCCTCGTGGGAACGTTGACGGCGCTCGCGTGGGTGCTCGCTGCGGTCGGTCGCGGCATGATCGCGACCGACCGCGTCGCCGAGCTGCTGCACACGCCCGACGAGCTGCCCGCGGTCGAGCATCCGCTCGACGTGACGGCGCCGCCGCGCATCGAGATCCGCGGCCTGTCGTTCACGTACGAAGGCAGCGAGACCCCCGCGCTACGGGACATCGATGCGTCGGTCGGCCCCGGTGGCACGCTCGGAATCTTCGGCAAGACCGGCTCGGGCAAGACGACGCTCGTGAACCTGCTGACGCGCGTGTACACGCCGCCGGTCGGTACCGTGTTCGTCGCCGGCGTCGACATCGTCGGCGCACCGCTGCCGGCGTTGCGCGATGCAATGGCCGTCGTACCGCAGACGCCATTTTTGTTCTCGACGCGGCTGCGCGACAACATCACGCTGCTCGACGCGAATCCGACGCGCGGCAAGATCTCGGCGAGCGACGATCCCGATCCGCGGCTCGATGCGGTGCTCGTGGCCGCGAGCCTCGTCGACGATGTCGCCCAGCTCTCCGCAGGGCTCGACACCATCGTCGGCGAACGCGGCGTGATGCTGTCGGGCGGCCAGCGTCAGCGTGCAGCGCTCGCCCGCGCGATCTACCGCAACCGACCGATCCTCGTGCTCGACGACGTGCTCGCTGCCGTCGATCAGGCGACCGAGGGCCGGCTGGTCGCGTCGATCCGCGCGCTGCGCTCGAGCGCCGGGATCGACAGCGCGCCGACGACCGTGATCGTGTCGCATCGCACCTCCGTGCTCGAGCACGCCGACGAGATCCTCGTGCTCGACGCGGGTCGCGTCGTCGAGCGCGGCACGCATGCCGAGCTCGTCGCGAAGGGTGGCCTCTATGCCGAGACCCACACCCACCAGGAGGGCGAGCCGTGAACGACGCGTCGAGCTCGCGCCACCTCGCCTCGGCGAGCACATGGTCGCTGTTCGCGAGGTTCTGGAGCTACGCGAAGCCGCACAAGCGGTGGATCTACTTCGGCATGTCGATGATTCCGCTCGTCGCAGGGCTGTCGACGCTGCGACCGCTCTTGTTGATGCAGGCGATCGACACCGAGATCCCCAACGGCGACGCGCTCGGCCTGCGGCTGCTCGGGATCTTCTTCTTGATCGCAGTCGTCGGCGAGTTCCTGTGCTCGGCGGTGCAGGTGTACACGCTGCAGCGCGGCGGCCACGGGACGATCAGCGACGTACGTCGCGCGGTGTTCGGCCACGTGCTGCGACTGCCCGCGCGGTTCTTCGACAACAACGCGATCGGCAGCCTGCTCAGCCGCACGACCAGCGATGTCGAAGCGCTGAGCGAGACGCTCGCGTTCGGCGTGTTCACGATCCTCACCGACGTCGTGATGATCGCGTCGATCGTCGTCGCGATGTTCATTCTCGACGCCCAGCTCACGCTCATCACGATCACGGTCGCGCCGGTGCTGTACGTGCTCGTGCGGTACTTCGGTGCCGCGCTGCGGCGCTTGCAGCTCGAGATGCGCAAGGCGACCGCGATCCAGACGGGATATCTCGCGGAGCAGCTCACTGGCGTCACGGTGGTGCAGCTGTTCGGTCGCGAGCGTGCGGCGCTCGAGGAGTACCAGCGGCTCGGTATGCGCAACCTCGACGCGACGAAGCGGGCGAACCTCCTCGATGCGCTGCTGTTCTCGCTGATGGACGGCATCTCGGCGTTCACGATCGCGCTCATGATCTACTTCGCGGCGCCGAGCGTTACGTCGGGCGGTGCGATCACCCTCGGATTGCTGTTCGCGTTCGTCGACTACCTGCAGCGGGTGTTCGGGCCGATCCGCGAGTTCTCCGGCAAGCTCGCGACGATCCAGCGGGCGTCGGCGTCGCTCGAGCGCATCTACGGATTGCTCGACGAGACCGCGGAGCGTAAGGGCGAGGGCAGTGATCCGCTGCGGACGTGGCGCGGTGGGATCCACATCCGAGATCTGAAGTTCCGCTACAAAGCAGGCGGGCCCGACGTGCTGCGTGGCATCTCGTTCGACGTCGCGCCCGGCGAGGTGATCGCGGTGGTCGGTCGCACGGGGTCCGGCAAGAGCAGCCTCGGTCGCGTGCTCACGCGGTTCTACGACGGGTATCGCGGATCGATCACGCTCGGCACGACGGCAGGTGACGTCGAGCTGTCGAGCGTCGCACCCGATCACCTGCGGCGACACGTGCTGATGGTCCAGCAGGACGTGTTCTTGTTCGACGAGGATGTCGCGCTCAACGTTTCGTTGGGCGATCCCGAGATCGCCGGGAATCGCGAGCGCATCGAGAAGGCGCTGCGCGTCGTGCAGGCGGATCACGTGATCGCGGACCGTGGTGGGCTCGGCTTCATGGTCGGCGAGCGCGGTGCGAACCTGTCGGCCGGCGAGGCGCAGCTCATCGCGTTCGCGCGGGTGGCCGCGCGCGAGCCGACGCTGCTGATCCTCGACGAGGCGACGGCGAGCGTCGACAGCCTGACCGAGCAGAAGGTGCAAAGCGCGATCGAGACTCTGCTCAAAGGCCGCAGCGTGATCGTGATCGCGCACCGGTTGTCGACGATTCGGCGCGCGGATCGGATCGTGGTGCTAAAGCAGGGTGAGATCGCCGAGGTCGGCACGCACGACGAGCTGATGGCGAACGCCGGCGTGTATGCGGACATGGTCGCGACCGGGCTCGACCAGGACAGCGCGCCGATGGCGGTCGGCAGCGAGGTCATCAGCGCGCCGCCGATCGACGTGCCTCCGCCGCCACCTTCGACGTGAGCGCGGCGTCGGCTATGCTGGACGATGCGTGACGTCGTCTTCGCGCTCCCGCCTCTGCCTCGCGATCATGCTCGCCGTCGCGTGCACGCGCAGCCCGTCGCCGACCGCGACGCAGGGAGCTGCGCCCGAACGCGCACTCGATCGCAGCGCCGTCGTCACGCGTACGGCCGAGGGCGTCCACGGCTCGCTCACCGTCGAGCACGGCCAGACGATCCTCCGCGTGTGGGGCACGCCCTTCGAGATGGGCTTCGCCCACGGTGCGCTGCTCCGCGACGCGATCGTCGACGTCGTCGAGAACTACGCGCTGCAGGTCGTCCCGCCTGCCACGCTCGCGACCACCGGCGCCGTGCTCGCGAAGGTCGGCGACATCTCCCCCGCGCTGCGCGAAGAGGCCGCCGCGATCGTCGAGGGCATGAAGTCAGCCGGCGGCGCGCACGTCCCTGCCCTCGATCGCGAGCTCACCGCGAACGATCTGCTCACGCTCAACGCGATGACCGATCTCGTGGCGATCGGCTGCTCGTCGCTGTCGACGTGGGGCGACGGCGTCGCGACCGATCTCGCCGGCGCACCGATGGTCGTGCGCAACCTCGACTGGTCGACCGACGAAGATCTGCTCGAGCACCAGATCATCCTCGTCACCATGCCGTCCGATCCGACGCGTCAGCCGCTGGTGTCCGTGGGCTTCGCCGGCTACATCGCGTGCCTGAGCTGCATGAACGAGGCGGGCGTCACCGCGCTGTTCAACATGGGCTACGGCGATGGTGTGGGATCGATCGCGACCGCAGCCGCCGGCTTCGCACCCGCGAACCTGCTGCTCCGCGATGCGCTCGAGCGCCGCGACGTCGACGGTGATGGTGCGAGCCGTGCCGACGACATCGCGTCCGCCGTGACGGCCGCGCGTCACGTTGGCAGCTACATCGTGCACCTCGTCGAGCCGACGCACCAAGGCTCGGTGCCCGCACGCGTGCTCGAGGTCGAGTCCGATGGCGTCGCGATCCGCAGGCCCGCGCGCGATCTCGGCGACGAGCGGCTCGCGGCGACCAACCACCTGCGCAGCAAGACGGCACCGACGCAGTGCAGTCGCTACGAGCGGATCCACGCGACCGCGCGGCGCACCGAACGCTTCGATCGCGACACGCTGTGGGATCTCGGACGCTCCGTGCGACTGCCCGAGGTCGTACACACGGTGCTCGTCGAGCCGACGCCGCGCGCGCTGTCGATCTGGATGCGCAAGCCGGGCGAGGCCGCAGCGTCCACAGCTGCGCCGATTCGCCACGAGTGGTCCACGCTCGTGGAGCCGCGGGAATAAGACCCCGAGGGGGCCCGGTAGGGGCCGACCGTGGCCAGGATTCGCATCTCGTTCATCACGTGGTCGACCGCCTTCGCGCTGGGTGCTCCCGGCCTTCTCCTCGGGGGCAGCGGTTGCAGTCGCGACGCGGCCGCGAGCACGCCGGCCGCCGCGGCCAACGCCGAGCCGTCTGCGCTGTTCGCTGCGGTCGACTCACTCGTCTCGGGCAGCACCACCGGCATCGCGACGGGCTACGATCCGCGCGTCTCGCTCGCACCGATGATCGAGCGCGTCGGTCCGCAGGTCGTCAGCGTGCACGCCGAGGGTGCGCGACGCGATCCTCGAATCGGGTTCTTCCGCTCCGGTCCGCCCGCGGTCGCGATGAGCCACGGCAGCGGATTCGTGTACTCGGCCGATGGGCTCGTCGTCACCAACCATCACGTCGTCGACGGAGCCGAGCGCGTTCGCGTGCGCATGGCCGACGGTCGCGAGCTCGCGGCGAAGGTGCTCGGCAGCGATCCGTCGACGGATCTCGCGCTCGTGCAGATCGAGGGCGCGTCGGGTCTCACCGCAGCGACACTCGGCGAGAGCTCGGGCGCGCGGGTCGGTGACTGGGTCGTCGCGATCGGCAGTCCGATGGGGCTCGAGCACTCGGCGTCGGTCGGCATCGTGTCGGCGAAGGGTCGCGGCAGCCTCGGGCTGTACGCCGACAGCTATCTCGACTTCCTGCAGACCGACGCCGACATCGCGCCGGGCAGCAGCGGCGGGCCGCTGTTCGATCTCGAAGGTCGCGTCATCGGCATCAACACCGCGGTCGGCCCCGGCGACTCGGGCTTCGCGATCCCGATCGATCAGGCGAAGGAAGTGATCCCGAAGCTGCACAAGGAGGGAAAGGTCGTGCGCGGCTGGCTCGGCGCTGCGAGCAACGAGACGGCGAAGGGTCGTGCGGGCGCACAGATCGGTCGCGTGTACGAGGACACACCGGCTGCGAACGCGGGCTTGCGCGAGGGCGACGTGGTGACGAAGGTCGACGGCAAGGCGGTCGTCGACTTCGAGGATCTCCGTGGTCGCATCGCCGACCTCGGGCCCGGTCACACCGCGCTGCTCGAGGTGACGCGCGACGGCAAGACGATCGAGGTGTCGGTCGTGCTCGCCGAGCGCCCCGCGGCCGACGCGTTCGGCGAGCTGCGTCGCTCGGCGCCCACACCAGAGCTGGCGCCCAGCCCGAAGACCGCACCGCCCTCGCCGTCGCCGCGACCGATCGCGGAGCTGCGCCTCGGCGTGCAGGTGAAGCCGAGCACCGAGGGTCTGCAGATCGCGAGCGTCGAGTCCGAGTCGCTCGCAGATCGCATCGGCCTGCAGCCCGGCGACGTGCTGCGCAGCATCAACGGCGAGTCCGTGACCGACGCCGCGGACGTGCCCGACGCGCTGCGACGCGATGGCGATCGCCTGAGTGTCGACGTCGCGCGCGACGGCTCCGTCGTCACGCTGAGCATGCGCCTGTCATCGTGATAGGCGCTGCCTCCGTGGCCAGCTCTTCGTGTTGGGGGTCACTGCGCGCGCGCGGTGCCAACGCCTTGTCGCGTGCAGTCCTGGCGCCTATGCTCGGCGCATCCGATGGCTGACACGCGACACTGCAAGGTCTTGATTCTCGGCGCCGGCCCGGCCGGTTACACCGCAGCGCTGTATGCCGCGCGCGCCGATCTGAAGCCGGTGATGATCGCCGGACCGCAACCCGGCGGCCAGCTCACCACGACGACCGAGGTCGAGAACTACCCCGGCTATCCGAAGGGCATCACCGGCCCCGAGATGATGGAGGAGTTCCGCGAGCAGGCCGAGCGCTTCGGCACCGAGGTCATATACGACCTCGCGAACGAGGTCGACCTGTCGCAGCGGCCGTTCAAGGTGATGACGGATGGCGGCGTATTCACGACCGACGCGCTCATCGTGTCGACCGGCGCGACTGCGAAGTACCTCGGGATCCCGAGCGAGCAGCGGCTGCGCAACAAGGGCGTCACCGCGTGTGCGACGTGCGACGGCGCGTTCTTCCGCGGACAGGACGTCGCGGTCATCGGCGGTGGCGACACCGCGATGGAAGAGGCGCAGTTTCTCACGCGCATGTGTCGCTCGGTGCACCTCATCCACCGCCGCGACAGCTTCCGGGCGAGCAAGGTGATGCAGCAACGCACGCTGGCGAACCCGAAGATCACGGTGCACTACAACCGCTCGGTCAAAGAGGTCGTCGGTGACGACGGCGTCGTCGCGCTCGTGCTCGAGAACACCGAGGGCGGGCCCGACGAGCGGCTCCTTGTCACCGGCATGTTCCTCGCGATCGGCCACGAGCCGAACAGTCAGCCGTTCGTCGGCAAGCTGAACCTCGACGAGACCGGCTACATCAAGATCGCGCGACCCGGCACGACGTACACGAACGTCGAAGGCGTGTTCGCGTGTGGCGACGTCGCGGACAAGGTGTATCGCCAGGCCGTGACTGCCGCCGGCACCGGGTGCATGGCGGCGATCGACGCCGAGCGCTGGCTCGCCGAGCACGGCTGACGCTAGTGCCTCGACGATACTAGGCGGCGCGGCGGATCCGCAGCCGAGCTGCGACGAGCTTGTCGGTCAGCTCGCGCACCGCTCCGTGACCGCCGGGTGCGATCGTGATCCAGTCGGCGGCAGCGCGGACCTCGGGCCGCGCGTCGGCCGGCGCGACGAACATCGCGACGCGACCGACCAGCGGCAGATCGTTGCAGTCGTCGCCGACCGCGACCACGCGGTCGCCGGTCGTGCCGAAGCGGCGGCAGAAGTCCTCGAACGCGGTGCCCTTGTCACGACAGCCGAGCACGACGTGATCGATCGCGAGCTTCTCGGCGCGACGTGCCGCGGCACGACTCATCTCGCCCGTGACCATCGCGACACGACCACCGGTCGCGCGGAAGGCCGCGATGCCGGCCCCGTCGCGCGTGTCGAAGCGCTTGAGCTCGTCGCCGCCCTCGCCGTAGTACATCGAACCGTCGGTGAGCGTGCCGTCGACGTCGAGCCACAGCCAGTCGACCGATGCGAGGTCCGGCCCGACGCCGAGCCCCCGTCGCTTCGCCTCCTCGCGTGCGCGGTCGAGATCCGCAGGCTCGTCGATGTCGATCGCATCCTCGTGCGGCACCTCGAACGTCGCGATGCGACCGCCGAGCCGCGAGCCCGTCCGCTCGTACATCTCGCGCGTGAACACGTAGAACGAGCCGGTCTCGAGCGTGGTGCCTTCGATCTCCTGGCGCCGTGGACGTCGCGTCGGTTCGTAGTTGATCGGCGCCGCGAGACCGTCGGCGCCGGTGCGCCACACGAAGCCGACGAAGCGCACCACCGAGAGCATGCTGTCGCAGCCGCTGCGATCGAACTGCGCGAGCGCATCGTCGAGCTGACCGGCAGCGCGAAACGGCGAGGTCGCCTGCAACAGCACGACGCGATCGGGAACCAAAACATCTTGTCGCCAGGCTTCGAACGCATGCGTGATCGCAGACTCGGTCGATGCGGTGTCGGTCGCGAGCGCGGCGGGTCGACGGACGATCTCGGCGCCTGCCGCTTGCGCGACCGCAGCGATCTCGTCGTCGTCGGTACTAACGAACACGCGATCGATGCCCGCACACGCGCGCGCCTGCGCAATCGAGTGCACGACGAGTGGGCGGCCGCCGATGGCGACGAGGTTCTTGCGCGGGATCCCCTTGCTGCCCCCGCGCGCGGGGATGAGCGCCACAGTCGTCATGGCGGTCTCGTACGGTCGTCCGGCCACTGCGACCAGTGCCTGGCCCGATCGCGGACGCCGGATCAGCGGGGCTCGTCTTCGGTCATCACCGGCTCGGCACCCTCGGCGTCGATGTCGATGAACGCGTGGACGTAGCCGCAGCTCGCACAGACCTTCGCCTTCACCGGGGCCGAGCGCGTGAAGCCGCCCTCGGGCGCACCGAAGCGCAGCGTCGACAGCGAGATCGGGATCGGCGAGCGCAGGTTGCGGCCGGCGAACAGCGCGACGGGCAACAGCGAGCCACCGCACATGACGCAGCCGCGCTCGTTGCTCGAGCGATGACGCGTCTCGCGATCTTCGTCGCGCTGACGCTTCGCGTCCTCTTGGAGCGACTCGACCTGCTCGCGAAGCTCCGCGTTCTCCCGCTCGAGCTCGGCGACCTGAAGCGTCAGCGCCTGCCGGTCATCGCGATAGACCACGAGAGTCCAGGGTAGCATTCGGCCGTGCCCGCCGAGAACGACCACCCGACACGTCGACCGCTCGGCGCCGCAGAGCGTCGACCGCTCGGCGCCGCAGAGCGTCGACCGCTCGGCGCCGCAGAGCGTCGACGCTTTCGCGCGCGGCACTGCGCAGGGGAAGGTGGCTGTGGGCTGCGATTCCCCGTCGAGGATGGAAGCCCGCTGGGCGCGAGCTGTCCGCACTGCGGCAAGCCGACGGTGCTCACCGGCGAGGCGTACGAGCCGCTCGACACGCCCCGCACCGAGGTGCGTCCGCACGCGGCGCGGCTCGGTGCGCTGCTCGACAACGTCCGCAGCCTCCGCAACACCGGCTCGTTGTTCCGTACTGCGGACGGTGCGGGTGTCGAGCTCATCGTGCTCGGTGGCGTCACGCCGACGCCGACGCATCCGGGATTTGCGAAGACGGCTCTGGGCGCCGAGTCGAGCGTGCCGTGGCGCACCGATGTCGACGCCGTGCGCGCCGCAGCGGCGTGCGTGACGGAAGGGTGGGAGCTGTGGGCGCTCGAAGGCGGGCCGCGTGCGACGAGCTTGTTCGAGCCGGGAACGCTCGCGGCGGCGCGCGATCGTCCGGTGATGCTCGTCGTCGGTCACGAGGTGTCGGGGATCGATCCGCGCATCGTCGAGCTGTGCACACGCGTCGTGTTCTTGCCGATGGCGGGTGTGAAGGGATCGCTGAACGTGTCGGTCGCGTTCGGGATCGCGGCGTACGTGCTGCGCTACGGCGTGGCCTGAGGCGGCCCGACGATTTCGCGCGAAAGTTGCCCCGCTGCACCTTCGCGTGCCAATAGCTGCGAGGCCGTGACCACTGCGCCCGAGTCCGAGGAGCCGACGTCCGCCGATGCGCAATGCCCCACCGAGGGGCCGATCGACGAGCCGACGGAGCAACCCGCCGCGACGCCGACGCGCTGGCGTCGCGTGCTCGCGTTCTCGCAGCGCAATGCATATCTCGTCGTCGTTGCGGGTGCCGTGCTGGTGGTGACGCGCGCGATCGATTTCTCGCCGCCGCCCGAGGTTCGCGTCGGCAAGGCGAACGTCGGTCAGCTCGTCGGCGATGCGCCGCCGCAGGAATTTTCGACGGAGCTGTCGAACCCGCAGGCGGTGCAGGTGCGCGCGACGCTGCGGCTGTACCCCGACAACGAGCTGAAGGTCGCGGGCGTCGATCCCGAGCTCGACGAGCACGGCAAGATCCTCTCGCAGCCGGTGGTGACCACGATTCTCGGCATGAACGCGACGATCGATCAGACCGTGCGACTCGAGGGCGGAGACCTCGAGATCCAGCTCGGCCTCGAGGCGACGCCGCGACTCGTCGGCACGACGAAGAAGGGGCAGCCGCCGCCGGAGGTCGTGCTCGAGCACGAGCTCAACGTGCGCAGCCGTCGCGACGGTTGGTGGCGCAGCGCGCCGAGCCAGCGCGTGCACGTCGACACGCGCGGCTTTCTCGGCAAGCTCGAGGAGCACGGGCATCGCCTCGTGTTCACCGTCGACGACCACCTGTTCAGCTTGGACCTCGAGGTCCATCGCGCCGCCGTCGCTCCGCCCGCGCTCGCACGGACGAAGCACTGAGCGCGTCTCCCAGAGACTGACTGCAGCACTCGTGCGAGCCGGGGGACTCGAACCCCCACGTCACGAGGACACTGGAACCTAAATCCAGCGCGTCTACCAATTTCGCCAGGCTCGCGAAGGCGGCGAACGTAGCACGAACCGTCGGTGATTTGCGGTACGGTCGTCGCGATGCTCCGTGGTGCCATCGTTGGTGTGGATCGTTGGATCGGGATCGCTGCGCTGCTCGCTTTTGCGAGCGGTTGTCCCGGCGGCGCTGAGACGACGCCGAGACCGAATCAGCCGTTCGCGAAGCAGACGGACACGAAGCCGGTCGCGAAGCAGACGGACGCGAAGCCAGACGCGAAAGCAGATCCGAAGCCCGACGCGAAAGCCGATCCGAAGCCGCCCGAGGACACCGCGCGTGGCCGCGTGCTCGAAGGACCGCTGCCGATCGCGAGCATGCTCGGCAAGGCACCCGCCGACGTGCAAGCGCTGCTCGGCAAGCCGCTCGGAAAGGGCATGATCCGCAAGTCGTGCGTGCGTTTTTTACCCGAGCGCACGTGGTTCGAGTGCCAGTTTGCGACGCAGCGCTACGGGGACCAGGGCGATTCGTACACCGCAATCGCCGTCGAGTACCAGGACGGCAAGTCGACTGCGGTCGCGTTCGACGGCCTGCGCAAGGCGACCGGTGACTTCGACACGAAGCTTGCGCTCGCGTACGTCGGGCTCGAGCTGCCCGGCGAGCCGAAGATCGAGACGCCCGGGGGCGACGCGACGGTCGCGGTCTGGTTCAACTCCGCCGCGCGTCTGCTGATCGATGGGCGTCAGTATCGCGTGATCGTGTCGACGGTCGCGAATGATTGGGCGCGCACGAAGGTCGAGGTCATTCTCAACGATCCGCTCGACGAAGCGGAGGCCGCGAAGAAGATCGAGAAGCCCACGCCGGCCGACACTGCCCCCTGACGCGCGCGAGCGTCACGGGATCGAGCGGATCGTCGCGTCGATGCACCAGTTGCCCGCCGGCGCCGGCTCGTGCGTCGTCGCGTCCTCCCAGTCCGGGATGTCGCACTCGCCCGAGCCCTCCATGCGCACGTACGAGACCGCGTCGATCGCCGACGTCGGGTCGATCGCCATGCCGATCGACGACGCGACGCCGTCCTCGAACGCACCGAAGCCGACGCAGAACTCTTGCGTATCGATCACGATCGGCGGCTCGATCTCGTAGTAGTGCTCGATCGGCGACGCCTCGACCGACGTCGCGTCGATCGCCTGGATGAGCCGCGTCGGCGCACCACCGTCACGCGCATAGATGCGCAGCTGGAACGCCTCGAGTTCGGTGTGCGTCGTCGCCACGATGTAGTGCATCTCGATCAGCTCGAACGGCGGCTCGATCGGCGCGACGAAGCACTCCTGACCTTCGATCGGATCACCCGCCGGGACCATGACGTTGCCGTTGTAGTAGCACCACAGCGGCTCGTCGCAGCTCGCCTGGTCGCCGTTCATCACGTTGAACGTCTGCCCCTCGCCGCCGCTGCTCGAGCCGGACTCCGCCGACGCCATCGTCGTGCCTGCGGTGTCAGTGCCGTCGGCCGACGTGCTCGCGGTCGTCTCGGTCGCGGTCGTCGTCGCATCGTCGGTCGCGTCGGTGCCGGGGTTCGTCGTCGTTGCGGTCGTGTCGGCGGTCGTCGGCTGCGTCGTCGCCGTCGGGTCCACCGTCGTCGTCGGGCCTTCGCTGTCGGTGCCGGTGCTGCCCGACGCGCTGCCGTCGTTCGAGGCCCCGGTGCCGCCGTCGTCACCGCACGCAAACAAGCCCGCCACGAACACGATCACGATGCGTCGATGCACGCTGCAAGCGTGACGCGCGTTGCGGGGCCGCGTCAACCTGTGGCGTCGCCGAGGATCTTGCCGGGATTGAACAGCCCGTCCGGATCGAGCGCGCGCTTGATCGCGCGCATCGTCGCGAGCTCCGCAGGACCCCAGCGATGATGCAGGTGCGCGCGCTTGAGCAAGCCGATGCCGTGCTCCGCAGAGATACTGCCGCCAGTGCTCGCGACCAGCGCGTAAGTGCGCGTGTCGTAGTCGTCGTACTGCGCCGCGGTCGGCGTCGACGCGGGGTCGGGCACGACGTTGAGGTGCAGGTTGCCGTCGCCGACGTGGCCGAAGCTCAGCGCGCGCGCGCCGGGCAGGGTCTCGGCAACGAGCTCGCGCCACTTCGCCGCGAACTCGGGCACTCGCGCGATCGGCAGCGAGATGTCGCCCTTGTGCGGGTGATGACGATGCAGCGACTCGCTGATGTCCTCGCGCAGCGACCACAGGTCCTTCGCTTGCGTCGCGGTCGTCGCGACGACGGCGTCGGTGATCTCGCCGGCCGCGGCCGCTTCGGCGAGCCACTCGGTCACGTGCGCCGCGTCGGTCTGCTCGGCCTCGACGAGCACGTACGCGTGGCTCGCTTGCTCGAACGGTCCGCCCGTGCGCCCGCGGTGCGCGAGCACGTGCTCGAGGCATGCGTGCTCGAAGTACTCGAACGCCTGCAGCGTGAGGCCGCGCTGCGCCCGTTCGAACAGCGCGAGGATGCTCGCATCGTCGTCCACGGCACAAAGCGCGACGGTCAGGCCGACCGGCGGTCGAACCAGCCGCAGCGTCGCGCCGACGATGATGCCGAGCGTGCCCTCGGATCCGATGAACAGCTGACGCAGGTCATAGCCGGTGTTGTCCTTGACGAGATCACCGCCGAGCTCGAGGCACTCGCCGCTCGCGACGACGACCGACAGCGCGCTCACCCATGCGCGCGTGCTGCCGTAGCGCAGCACCTTCACACCGCCGGCGTTGGTCGCGATCGAGCCGCCGATCTGCGCGGTGCCCTTCGCCGCGAAGTCGACCGGATACACGAGGCCCGCGGCCGCAGCCGTGAGCTGCACCGACTCGACCGTCGCACCGGCCTCGCAGCGCACGAGCGCACCGGTCGTGTCGACCGGATCGATCGTCCGCATGCGTCCCAGCGAGAGCACGATCTCGCCGTTGGTCGCCGTCGCACCGCCGCACAGGCCCGTGCGCCCGCCCGAAGGCACGATCGCGACGCGATGCGCAGCGCAGGCCCGCACCACGTGCTGGACCTGGGCCACGCTCGCTGGCATCGCAATACCGACAGGCGCCGTCGGCCACGGCCCACGGCACCGATCGGTGCCGTAGGTCGCGAGGTCGACTGCGTCGGTCAGTACGGCGTTCGGGCCGAGGCGCGCCACGAGATCGTCGAGGAGCGCCCGCATGCCCGCCCGCCCCGCCGCTTCCCTAGAAGCCCTCCAGCGGTGCGTTGGGCGACCGCAGGAGCTGTCGCACCATGCGGACGACCGACTTCACCACCGGATGGCCTTTGATGAAGACCACGCCCACCACGTGCTTCTCGTCCCCCGAGACCAGCACTGCGTGATCCCCGACAAGGACCCGGACGGCGGACTCGTTGGCGATGTGCCGCAGCTTGACCGCCTCGTGGACGATTGGCTGCCACTTCTCGTCGCCGACCCAGCCTGGATCGCCGTTTTGGGCCTGCTCCGCGGTCATATCGAGGACAGCCACAATGCCGTCATGTCGGAGCACGCGCTCGATCCTGTTGGTACCCACCGGTCAGTCCCCTTTTCTTCTTGGTTGGGCGCGACACCGAGGTGGTGCTCGCCTTCGTTGGCGCGCGTTGTACATAATGGACCCCCTTGCGTCAATCACGCGCCGCAAAAGCCGCGAATACAGCGGAACATCGTTTACTACGGGGCAAACAACGCTCTGTGAGACAGCGCCGATCGCGTTCTCCGCCGGGGCGCGCATGTACCGCCAGGGGGGCCAGGGGGGGCCAGGGGCGCTCGCGGGGGGTGCTTTGCCTTCGAGGCGCCGGCCGGTTCACCCTGCGGGCGTGTGGTTTCGACCCGTGCTCGTGGTGCTCGCCCTGGTCGGCGGCTGCCGCTGCGACGACCCGTCGGAGGCGGCGGACACGGGCGACGTGCCGGACCCGGCGCCGGCACCGGACCTCGGCGCCCCGACGCGCCCGACGCCGCGCCGCCTGGTCATCTCGCATCCGTCGGAGCTCGACGCCGTCGATCTCGCCGAGCTCGAGAGCCTCGACCTCGCGTTGTCCGAGTCCGATCGTCTCGGTCGTCTCACCGAGATCGATGCAACCACCGCGTGCGTCGAGGTCGACCTCGACGCGATCGTTCGCCGCGCGCCGTTGCTCACCGAGCTGCGACTGTCGGGCTGCACGATCTCGACCTACCAGCTCGGCGTGCTCGGCTCGGTGCGTTCGTTGACGCTCACCGAGCTCGAGCTCGGACCGCTCGGCATTGCCCAGCTCGCGCAGCTGGGCGGGCTCGAGCGCCTGACGCTCGTGCGGGTGAAGGTCCCCGAGAAGGTCTCGCTCGAGCCGCTCGGCGCGCTCGCGCTTCGCGAGATCTCGTTGATGGATCTGGATCGCGACAGCAAGCTCGGCGACGTGCTCGCGCTGTGGCCGGGCACGCTCGTGCGCGTGACATTGGCCGGGAGCTGGGCCTCCCACGACGCGATGACGCATCTCTCGAAGGCCACCGCGCTCGAGCGGCTGGAGCTACGAGATACGCGAGTGCTCAACTTCTCGCTGAACCAGATCAAGCCGCTGTCGCGCCTGCGCGAGCTCGTGTGGATCGGCGACACGTTCAACGACAACAGCCCGCTCTATTTCCGCGACCTCGGGGTCACGAGCTTCACCTGCGACTGCCCGCGCTTCGGTGACGCCGGGCTGCACACGCTTCGGCACTGCGAGTCGGTCGAGCGGCTGGCGCTACCGCGCTCGCACATCAGCGGCCCGGGCCTCACCGCGTTGACGAAGCTGCCGGCGCTGCGCGAGCTGATGCTGGTCGATCGCGATCTCGGCGCGGAAGGCTTCGAGATCCTCCAGTCGATTCCCACGCTGCGCCGGCTCGAGCTGTCGGGCACTGCGGCGGAGCCGGCGTTCCCGCGCCTCGGCATGCTCGTCCAGCTCGAGCAGCTGAGACTGCACTACCCCGAGCTCGACGATCGCGCGGCGATCGAGATCGGTCGCTTGGTCGCGCTGCGCGACCTCGATCTCGCCGACACGCTGATCTCCGACGTCGGGCTCGCCCACTTCGCCGCGCTCGTGAACCTGCGGGTGCTGATCCTGTCGCACACCCGCATCACCAACCGCGGCTTGGCGGCGCTGTCGGGGCTGCGATCGCTGACACAGCTCCACGTCGACCATACGGACGTCGTCGATGCCGGCGTCGGTCACCTCGCGTCGCTCGTCGGGCTGCAGACGCTGCGGCTCGATCACACGCTCGTGACGGACGCCGCGATCGAGCGCCTACTCGGCCTCGTCGCGCTGCAGCGGCTCGACGTGACGGGCACCGTCATCACACCCGAGGGCATCGCGCGGCTCGAGACGCTGCCGAACCTCGTCGAGCTCGTGCACGCCGGCGCCTCACCGTGACGACAGGTGTGGCTTGCCGTCCGGCCCGACGTGGGTCCGCGTGCGCGCGTCATCGAGCCATGCGATCGCAGCCGCACACGCTGCGGGGATCTCGGCGCCCCGCGCCAGCTCGCACGCGATCGCGGTCGCGAGCGCACAACCGGTGCCGCGTGGATCCGGACCCGGCCGACGCGGCCGCACGAAGTCGACGTACTCGCCGCGATGCACGAGCCGATCGCACACCGTCGCCGGATCTTCGCCGAGCGCGTCCTTCACGAGCACCGCCACGCCACCGAGTCCCGCCGCCGCATCGACGAGCGCAGCCGCATCGCGCGTGTCGCCCAAGAGCGCGCTCGCCTCGGCGCGATTGGGCGTGACGAGATCGACGTGCGGCAGCATCCGCAGCACGCCGGTCACGTCAGCACCCATGTCGCCGCCGTCGCTCGCCCGCAACACCGGATCGAGCACGCGCGGCGCCCGAGTGATCGCGAGCGCGGCCGCGATGCGATCGGCGATCACCGCCGGCACCAACCCGACCTTCACCGCGACCGCATCGGCGATCCGCGCCAACGCGGCATCGAGCAGCTCGGGATACGTCGGGCGGGCGCGCGCCGGCTTGCCGTCGCCTTGCTCGGTCGACGCGGTGATCACCACCTCGACGTCGAGCTCGGGCGCGAGCTCCCGTGCGACCGCACGATCTCGTCCGACGCCCGCGCCACCGGTCGGATCGAAGCCGCCGATGAGCCACAGGCGTGTCACCGGGCGACGACCTCGACGCGCACGATCTCGTCGTGGGGCAGCAGACGATCGACGACGTCCATGCCGATCGTCACACGCCCGAGCGCAGTGAAGCGTCCGTCGAGGTGGGGCTGACGCGCGTGGGCGATGAAGAATTGCGAGCCGCCGGTGTCCTTGCCCGCGAGCGCCATGCCGACGGTGCCGCGTTCGTAGCGGAGATCCGACCACTCGCACGGCAGCACCCAGCCCGGACCGCCGTAGCCGTCGCCGTGGGGATCACCGCCCTGCGTCACGAAGCCCGGCACGACGCGATGGAACCGCAGGCCATCGTAGTAGCCGGCCTTGGCGAGCGCGACGAGATTCGCGACCGCGATCGGTGCGGACGTCTCGTCGAGCTCGATCTCGACGACGCCGATCGCGGTGTGGATCCGCAGCGCCGCGACCGTCTGGTAGCCCGCGAGCGCGCCGGCGACCTCGGGTGCCGCCTCGGACTTCGGTGGGACCGTCGCGAAGAACTGCTCGCGCAGTGCGTCGTGTCCGTCGAGGGCGCTCCATGCCGCGCGGCGCACCGCGTCGTTGCGATCGCTCGCGAGCGGCACGATCGCGCGCTCGAGCCACGCGCGCGCGTCGTCGGGGCTCGTCGCCATCACCGGACGAACACCGGCATCGCCGCGCTCGGCTACGTCTTCGCCGGCACTGCGCGCGAGGCCGCCGAGCGCCTCGATCGCCGCGAGGCGAGCTTCGATCGCATGCGCGGCGTCGGCCGTGCGCAGCAGAGTCTCGAGCGGACCGACAGCCTGCGGATCGCGCCTGTCGCGATCGACGGCTCGCGCAGCGATCGCGCCCGCTGTCGCCGCCAGCACGCCGGGATCGGCACGCACCAACGCGTCGCGCAGGATCGCATCGACGCGCGCGTCTTCGACGTCGGCGAGCGCCGACAGTGCCGCCGCCGCGATCTGCGGCCGATGATCCTTCGCGCGATCGATCAGTGCATCTGCGCGCGCGGCCGCCGTGCCCTCGCGCGTCTTCGCGACGAGCGCCTCGATCGCGAGCGCATCACCGTAGTGCTCGGGTAGGGCCTGCACGCCCTCGGCGCAGTGCTCGACGTCGGCGAGCGGACCGTCGGCGATCGCAGCGAGCACCGCGAGCTCACAGCGCACGATCGCGAGCTCGACGCGATGTCGCGCGGTCGTCGGCGAAGCGTCGCGCAGCAGCGTCGACCATGCGACGAGCGGTGCAAGGGTCGCCGGCGCGGTATCGATCGCGCGACGCAGGCCCTGCAAGGCGATCCACACGACCGTCGCGCGCGTGCCGGTGATCGACTCCGGTGTCAGTGCGACCAGGCGCGTGATCATCTGCGCGCGCGCATCGGCCTTGCCCGCGAGCGCGCGTACGGCCTCCACCTCGACGAGAAACGGTGGCGCGGTCGCACCCAGCACCGCATCGGGGATCGTTGTCGGAGCCTCGCCGAGCGCGGCCATCGCCCGCCACGCAAGCCGCGCGAGCGCGGCGTCGTCGCTGGCAACCACTCGGGTCAGTCGCTGCACCCACGCGTCGCGCTCGTCGAAGCTCTCGGCCGACGGTGCTGCGCAACGCGCGAGCGCGCCGAGTGCCGCGGCGCGGACCGTCGGTGTGCCATCGTCGATCGCCGCGCCCAGGGGCGCGAGCGCGGCGGGGTCGAGCGGATGTCGCCGCGCACACGCGATGCTCATCGCCTCGAAGCTGGCGAGCACAAAGCGCTCGGGTTGATCTGCGATCGCGATCGTCCGGGCCCAGTGCATCTGACTCGTGCGCCCGCCGATGCGTCCGATCGCGAACGCGAGAGCAGCTTGCCGCGGTGCGTCGTCGACCAGCGCGAACCGCAGCCACAGATCGCGCTCGAGCGTCGCCCAGACGCCCGTCGGCTGCACCGCCTCGCCGGGCACGCCTGGCAGCGGCTCGAGCACAGCTACGACCGAGAGCAACGCCGCCGAAGGATCTCCGCTCGTCAGCCGGTCCAGCAGCAGCGTCGGTGCGTCGGCTCGTCCGATGCGTGCGAAGCTCCGCCACTGTTCGTCGCTCGCGGCGTCGTCGGGGACGAAGCTCGCATCGCGTGCGAGCTCGAGCTCGACGGACCCACGACCCCACGAGGTGCCGCTCCACGACGGCAGCACCGACGGCGCAGCGACCGACGTCACCTGCAGCGGCGCATCGACCCGCGGCGTCGGCTCCGAGGAGCACGACAGCGCGAGCGCGGCGGCCATGAGCGCCAACACCAACGTGCGTCCGCGCCTCTGCACGCGGCCAGGTTAGCCGACGCCACCTCGATGCAGTACACTCGCCTCGGCATGGCGAAGTTCACAGGCACCGTTCAGCACAGCGACCTGGAGGGCGGCTTTTTCGAGCTGCACTCCGACGACGGCGCCGTGTATCGGCTGACCGGAACGTTCAGCGTCGCGGCCGGCGACCGGGTGAACGTCCAAGGTAAGCTCGAGACCAGCGGCTTCGGCCTGCACATGAGCGGACCGGCGCTCGCCGTCGAGAAGATCGAGAAGGCCTGAGGGGCCCGGTCTAAGGTGGCCCCTCGGTCGGCACGCCGGAGCGTGCCGACTCGAGTGCGAGGGAAGGGACTCGAACCCCCACGTCGTAAGACACACGGACCTGAACCGTGCGCGTCTACCAATTTCGCCACCCTCGCGATCGGCGGGGGGAACCTATGGTGAAGGGCCGCCTGCGTCAAGCCCGGACTTCAGTCCTTGCGTTGCGCGGGGTCGCGCCACGCGTCGTCGGGTAGCGCTTCCACGACGATGCGCGTGCTGCCCGGCGCGCTGAGGTCGATCGGACGCGAGGCCGACGCGGCGTGGTCCGCTTGCGGCGTCGGTATGCCGACAGCTTCGGGCCGAGCGCGCGTCGGCTCGGTGCGCTGCTCGGCATCGGTCGCCGCGCGTCCACCGTCGTCTGCGAGTCGCTCGACCTCGAGCCCACGCCGTTCGGCGACCTGCGCGAGCGCGGCGACGGCCGGACGCAACAGCGGCGTCGCATCGACCTTGGTCTCGTCGACCTCGTCGAGATCCGCGAACAGATCCTCGATGCCGTCGGTCTCGACCAGGCGCGCAATGCCTTCGCTCATGCCGACGCGCGCGAGCTTCGCCCGCTCGCTCGCGAGCAGTCGCGCCTGCTCGATCGCCCGCGCCTGCGCTGCCGCGAGCAGATTGCGCGTGACCTCGAGCTCCTCGAGCGTGTCGTCGTACTGCTCGCGCTGCTTCTCGAGCTGCGCGAGCCCTGCCGCGAGCCGAGCTGCGTTGCGATCGCTCGCGTCGGTCAGCTCCCAGATCCGCTGCTCTGCGGCATCGAGCAGCGTCAGCACCTGCTCGTGCTCCTGCGCGCGGATCTCGAGCTCGAGCTGCAGCCGACGCATGCGCAGGCGCTCGGGCGTGCCTTCGTCGGTGCGCACGGCGAGCTCGGCCGCGGCGCGCTCGCTCGCCGAATGGACCTCGCCACGCAGACGTTGGACCTCCGCGACCGCGGCGGGCGGCCAGTCCTGCATCTGCGGATCCGCGGCGGCAGGTGGATGCTGCAGCACCGCCGTGAGCCGCTCGCTCGCCTCGGCCGTCGACTCGAGCTCGCGGCGCAACAAGAACAGCTCGGCACCGCTGCTCTCCTGCGCCGACGTGACGTCCTCGAGCTCCTGCTCGCGCTCGCGCAGGTGTCGACGCAGCATCTCGCGCTCGGCGGCGAGCTGCTCGAGCTGGTGCTGCAGATCGGTCGCGCGCGCCTCGACCTCGCGCCTCTCGATGCGCGTCGCCTCGACCTGATGCTGAAGGTCGCCGACGCTCGCCGCGAGCTGCTCGAGCTCGACCATGCGCACGTCGAGCTCACCCTGCAGACCCGTGCCCTCGACGCTGCGGTGCTCGACCGCCGTCCGCAGGCGCTCGAGCTCGGTACCGGCTTCGACGAGCTGCTGCTCGCGCCGCTTCGCAATCGCCTGCGCCTCACGCTCGCGCGCCGTCGCCTGCTCGAGTCGCGCGCCTAGCTCCGCGAGCTCGGTCGCTCGACCCTCGAGCTCGGCCCGCAACCGCTGCAGATCGCCCGAGCGCGACGCCATCGCATCGAGCTCGCGACGAAGCCGCGTCGCCTCGTCGTCGCGCATGCGTACGCCCGCAACCGCCTCGGTGCGCTCGATCTCGACCCGACGCAGCTCGGCCGCGAGCCGCTCGATCTCCTGCCCACGCTCTTGCTCGACCTGCCGCGCACGCTCGAGCTGCTCGCGCAGCCGCTCGAGGTCCGCGGTGGCGCGCACGACCTCGATGCGATCGCGCTGCGAGTCGTCGCGCGTCGTCCACAGCTTCTCCTCGAGCTTCTCGAGCACCGCCGTGCGTCGCGCGAGTTCCTCGCGCAGGCGATCGCGATCGAACGCGATCTCGGCGTGGATGCGGCCCTGCTCGGCGCTGCGTGCCGCCGTCGCCGACAGCTCTTCCGCGCGCGAGCGCGTCTGCGTCAGCGCGCGCTCCTGCTGCTCGACGCGCTCGCGCAGCATCGACGCCTCGGCGCCGAGTCGCGACGCGTCGATGTTGCGCTCGGCAAGCTGCTCCTCGAGCGTCGCTGCCCGCTTGCGAGCAAAGTCGATCTCGGCCTCGAGTCGCGATGCGAACTGCCTCGCGCCCTCGCGCTCCACTGCGGCGACCTCGAGCTGCCGCGCGAGCTGATCGCGTTCGGAGGCACCTGCGTCGACGCGCGACCGCAGCTCCGCGACCGCACGGTTGCGCTCCTCGAGATCGCGGCCGCGCTGCTCGGCCTGCTCGCCGTTGCGCTGCGACGACTGCTCGTGCTCGCGCAGCGATCGCGTCAGCACGGCGAGATCGGTCTCGCGGGTGCGGGCGATGTCTTCGGCGCGGCCGAGCGCCGTTCGGACTGTCGCGAGCTCGCGCTCGATCTCCGCGTCGGCGACCACCCGCGCACTGACGACCGGGGGCACGAACGTCGTCGACGTCGGCGTCGCGACCTCCGCGGACGCGTCGGGATCGAGCGGGATCAGCACGCACTGCACCGCATCGCCGAGGCGCGACTGGGCCGCGTGCCCGCCTGCGATCGCGAGGTAGTGCGTCGCTTCGGGTGCGTCGTGCAACAGCCCTTCGCGCACGACGATCGTCGGCACGCGATCGTCGTCGACCACCGGCGCGACGCTGAAGCCGCGCCACGGTAGCTGCGCGAACATCTGCACGCGCTCGAATCCATCGCCGAGCTCGCGCTCGAGCGTCCAGAAGTCGACGCCGTCCTCGCTGCCGGGTCGCGGCTGGCGCGACCACGCGGCGAACAATCCCTCGGGCACGAGCACGCGCCGCGCCTCGCTCACGATCCGCGCGCGCGACGATGGTTCGAGCTCGGCCCAACCTTCGAAGCACACGACGAGGTGCGCGCTGCCATCCGGCAGTGGCAGCATCGGCACACCCGGCCGCACGTCGAGCCCCGCGCCTGCCCCTGGCGGCAGTCCACCGACGACCACCACGCGCGCCCCCGCCTCGCGCAGGCGCAGCGGTCCTTCGGGGCCACGCGGCGCGACGACGACCGCCACACGACCGGGCGCCCAGCGCTCGATCGCCAAGTAGGCCGCCAAATAGGCGGCCGTATGTGCTGCCGAGTGGTCCACGTTCGGGGGCGTGATCATAATATGATCGCGTGGCGTGGGTCGACTTCGCCCTTTGCCCCGCACGACGACGTCCCAGGCAACGTGATGGCGCAGCCGGTCAAGTACAAGAAACCCCGCGTCGTCAACGTCGTGTCGGTGATCTTCGTGCTCGGACTGCTCGTTGCAGGCTGGGCCGGCTACGAAGCGGTGCGCGTTGCCTTCTTGAAGGGGGAGGCGTACCGCATGCTCGAGGAGACCGGCTCCGGTTTCGCGGGTCGCAGACAGCTCTATCGCCGCGACGCGCGCGAGCTCGAGAGCCTGCGTCTGCGCATGGAATCGCAGATTCGTTCTGTCGGCGTCGACGACCCCGAGCTCGAGTCGTGGATCGAGATCGAGGGCCCTGCCGCCCGTTTCGGTGCGGTGTTCACCGCTTGGTATCACTGGCCTTTCGATGTTCTGCAGCCCTACGGCACCGACGTGCAGATCGAGCACGTCGTGGCGCTGCCGGATTAGTGCTACCCTGGCGGGGTTCGGATGAACGCACGGCTCATCCTGGTGTCCGGTGACGGCGCGAAGGAGCACGAGCTTTCGGCGTTCAATACTCTCGGACGCCATCCGGACAACACCGTGCAGCTCCTCGACCGCATCGTGTCGAAGGAGCACTGCCGCATCACGCGCGGCCCGCAGGGCAAGTATGTCCTGCGCGACACCGGCAGCCTGAACGGCACGTTCGTGAACAGCGAGCGCGTCTCGGAGCGCACGCTCGAGAACGGCGACGAGATATCGCTCGGCAACACCGTGCTGCGCTTCGAGGCCGATGGCTCGTCGCAGCCGGCGGTTCGCAACCTGACGATGTTCTCCGATCAGGTGCAGAGCCAGGTGCGCAGCCGCGTCGACGCGAGCTCGCACTTCCTGCCCGCCGCGCAGATCACAAACGTCGACGCGCTGCGGGCCGACTACGAGAAGCTCCGCATCGCGCACGAGCTGTCGCAGCGCCTGTCGGTCAACACGAACCTCGACGAGCTGTGCCGCCAGATCATCGACGAGACGTTCCAGCTCATCCGCGCCGATCGAGCGGTCATCCTGCTCGTCGACGCCCAGACCGGCGAGCTGGTGCCGCAGTACATCAAGCAAAAGCGCGAGGACGAGCGCATCACGCTGTCGAGCAGCATCCTCGAGGAGGTCCGCGTCAACAAGCGCGCGGTGCTGTCGTCGGATGCGATGCTCGACGAGCGGTTCAAGGCCGCGAAGAGCATCATCATGCAGGGCATCCGCTCGACGATGTGCGTCCCGATGCTGTACGCCGATCGTCTCGTCGGCGCGATGCACATGGACTCGATGCTGACGACCGGCGCCTTCACCGAGAAGGACCTCACGCTGTTCCAGGGCATCGCCACGCAGTCGGCGGTCGCGATCGAGAACCACCGCCTCGCGAAGAACATCGAGCGCGAGGCCGGGACCCGCGCGCAGTTCCAGCGCCTCTTGTCGCCGAACCTCGTCGATCAGATCGTCTCCGGCGCGCTGCAGCTCGACCAAGCCGGCAGCAAGCGCGATGTCACGATGCTGTTCGCCGACATCCGCGGCTTCACGTCGATGAGCGAGCGCCACGATCCCGAGGACATGGTCCGCACGCTCAACGCGTACTTCGAGGTGATGGTCGACGTACTGTTCCGCAACGGCGGCACGCTCGATAAGTACGTCGGCGACGAGATCATCGGGCTGTTCGGTGCGCCGGTCGAGCGGCCGGACTCGCCGGTGCTCGCGGTCCGCTGCGCGCTCGAGATGCTGCGCGCGCTCGACGAGTTCAATCACATGCGCGCGGCCGACGGTGCCGAGCCGCTGTACGTCGGCATCGGCGTCAACACCGGTCCGGTGATCGCAGGTGCCATCGGCTCGTCCCGCACGCTGCAATACACGGTCATCGGTGACGCGGTGAACATCGCGTCGCGCCTGTGCAACGTCGCGGGTCCCGGCGAGGTCATCATCAGCCAGTCGACCTTCGATCTCGTGCGGGGCGAGGTCGACGCCGAAGAGCGCGAGCCCGTGGTGGTCAAGGGCAAGGCCAAGGCGATCTCCATCTATCGTGCGACCGGCATGCTCGAGAACACCGTGAGCGTGCCGGCACGCTCGACGCAGTCGCTCGTGCCCCACCGAGCCGGATGACCGACATCGACGCGCTGTTGCTCGGAGCGCGAGTCATTCCGCGCGAAGGGACGGGTGCCCTGGCGAGCGTGCCGCTGCCGCGCGCGGTCGCGTGCTCCGATGATCTCTGGATCGGCGGCGAGCGACTCACCGTGCGCGCGTTCGTGCGGCCCGCGGGCGCGGGCGCGTGGATCGTCGATTTGCGGGACAGCAGCGAGGCGGTCGACGTGCCCGGTCTGCCGATCCTCGGGATCGAGGATGTTCGGATCGCAGCGATCGCAGCGTTCAGCGATGCGCTGCGCATCGAACCTGCCGACGCGCGCCTCGCCGCACGCATCGAGCTCGAGACCGACGCATCGACGTGGGTCGGCGGGCCCGCGTGCCCCTGCCCCGCAGCCGAGCGCTTGTTCGGCGTCGCGCGGGTCTACGACGCGATCTCCGGCGCGCTCGCGCTCGCGTGGCTCGATCCCGGTCGCGCAGGCTCGTGCTCGCTCGGCGCGATCGTGACGGCGACGGATGCTCGCGGCGACGCGCTCGTCGACGTCGTCGCAGGTGGACGCGGTGGTGAGCTCCAGGGTCCGGGCGACTCCGCGTGGCCCGGCCCGATCATCACGCCAGGCACGCCATGCAACACCCTCGGCGTCGTCATCGAGCACGCGACGCGCCTCGATTCCGGCGGCGTCGGTGCGCGCAATGGTGGCGACGGCGTGTGCGCGCGCTACACGTTCACGCGCGCAGCGACGGTTCGCATCGCGCTCGATCGGATCACGAATCCTCCGCACGGCCTCGATCGCGCCGGGCCGCCGCTCTGGGCCGCCGCGCGCCTGGTCCCGGCGAGCGGCGAGCCGCGTTCGATCGACCCATGGCGCCTGCACGACGTCGCCGCCGGCGACCGCATCGAGATCGACACAGCCGGGGGAGCCGGTCACGGCTTCCCCGGCTGGGGTATCGACTTCGAGTGGGAGTGACGACGAACTACGTCACGGTGACGCCGATGGCACGGCGCGCGGTGAAGTAGTCCTCGCTGATGCTGTAGAGCACCAGCTCCTTGATCTTGTCGCGCGGACCCATCGTGCTGCCGAGCATCGACTGCTCCTGCGAGATCATCTGACCCGCGATGCGCAGATCGTGGCACAGGAGCAGACCGACGCGATACGCCGTGAGCTCCGACGCCGACGCCCACCGCTTCACGTCCGTCGAGCCACCGGCATCGATGAACTTCTGCATCAGGCTGCGGAGCTGATCGAGCGCCGCCGGCTGCATGCGGCTCGTGATCTCGCGGGCGATGATGTCGAGCGCCGCGACATCACCCTGCACCGGCATGCCGACCGCGCGCAGGCACGCGAGGAAGACCTGCTTGAGGTGCTGCGGTGAGCGCTCGAGCGCGACGTAGCAGTAGTGTGGCAGGTACAGATCCATCATGTACCGACCGAGCGAGAACACCAGGTGTGCCTCGTTCTTGCCGCGGAGCAGGTTCGTGAACACCACGAGCGATGGGTGCAGCGTGTCGTCACGCTTGACGTTCATCAGCGTGAGATCGCCGGGATCGTTCGGGCGCAGATACACGTCGGGCGTGGAGACGTTGAGCACGTCCTTCACGTACTTCGCCATGCGCGAGAACAGCGAGGGATCGACCTGGATGTCGATGCGCTCGTTCGGCGACAGCGTGCCCGGCAGCGGCACCGCACGCCACGCAGCGACCGCGGGCGCGATGAGCCCGAGGATGCCGGTGAGGTACAAGTCCTGATCCGGGTGGAACACGTTGCGGCGCAGCGTGTCTTCGCTGAGTCGCTGCCGCGCCATCACGAACTCGCCGCGCTTGTGCTTGTCGACGAACGCGACCTCTGCGTCGGTCGCCTTCTTCAAGAAGCTGAGCACCGTCGCGACGCAGTACGCCTTGTCGATCTCCGACGCGTTGTAATAGATGTTGAACAGCGCGTGGTAGCTCTCGTAGCGGAACGGCTCGTTCGCGATGAGGATCTGGTGCTCACGCACCGCCGAGTCGACGAACTCCTGCGGATTGGTCTCCATCAGGCGCTCGTAGAGCTCGGCCATCTTCATGTGCCGATCGACATTGTCGGGATCCAGCTTCGATGCGACCTCGTACGCCGCGACCGCCAACTTGAAGTCCTGTAGACGCGTTCGGTAGATCTCGGCGAGGTTGCCCCACAGCGCGACCTTGAGCGTCTCGTTGCCCTCTTGCGGTAGCCGCTTGAGCATCTTGCGGTACGCCCGCTCGAGGCCCTTCCAGTCCTTCGCCTTGGTCAGGATCGTGTCGACGGCCTGGAACGACTTCAGCATCTGCGGGTCGTCGTCCAGCACCATGTTGAACCGCTCGACGCAGTCGTCGACCTGGTTCAGCTCGTCGCGCAAGAGCACCGCCGCGGTGTAGTGGTAGAGGCTGCGACGCTTCGGCTCCTTCTCGATCTCGACGATGCGATCGATGATCGCGATCGCGTCGGTCCACCGTCGCGCAGCGGTGTAGAGGTCGAGCAAGGTGTGCAGCAGCGGATAGTCGTCTGGTCGAAGATCCAGCGCAGAGGCGTAGGCCGCCGCGGCCTTGTCCTTGTTGCCGAGCTTGAGCGCGTACAGCTCGCCGATGTCCTTCCACAGTGCGAACTGCGAGTCGCCGTCGGGTGTGATGTCGACGATCGCTCGCTTCGCCTGGATGACGCCTTCCCAGTCGTTCGCCGCCGACTGCAGCGCGATCACGGCGCCGAGTGTCGCCTCGTGGTGCGGATCGACCTCGAGAGCCTTCTCGAAGTAGTTCAGCGCCTTACGCGGCTCGCTCTGGCGGTTCTTGATCGTACCGAGACGGTGATAGGTGCGAACCGTGTCCTCGCTGGACTGCGTGTCGCGGTGCTGCACGAGGATCGTCTGGTAGAGCTTGAACGAGCGCTCCCAGTCCTCGCGCTCGAACAACAGGTCCGCCATGCCGGTCAAGACCTCGTGATTCGTCGAGTCGATGTCGTACGCGCGCTTGTACTGCTTGAGCGCCTTCTCCGGGTTGTTCAGCGTGCGGGCCGTCTTCGCCGCGCGCAGGAACAGCTCGCGCTGCTGATCGTCGTCGAGCTCGAGCGAGTCGACCTTGCGCGTCAGCATGTCGTAGATGCCGTCGCAGTACGCGAAGTGCCCACCGTCGTAATAGATCTCGGCGAGCACGCGACCGACCCGCATGTGCTCGGGGTCCAGCGACATCGTCTTGGCGAACAACTCGACAGCCTTGTCGCGGTTGTCGAGCTCCTCGTGGTTGATGAACGCTGCCTCTGCGGTGAGGTTGGTGCGCTCGAGCGGGTTGTGCGAGTAGTCTCCGGCGAGCTCGAGCACGCGAGCGGCCTTGAGCCAGTCACCGCGCTGCTTGTAGATCTCG
>Ga0163144_10005753_pt1 | contig 27551 bp, 23 predicted proteins | sample OliLak19BULKMAT1_FD_123175 | JGI IMG/M metagenome (GOLD analysis project Ga0163144, IMG submission 123175) | Freshwater microbial mat bacterial communities from Lake Vanda, McMurdo Dry Valleys, Antarctica - Oligotrophic Lake LV.19.BULKMAT1 | ecosystem: Environmental > Aquatic > Freshwater >... | reverse complement strand
GACGTGCGTCCGATCCTTTCGGAAAACTGCTTCGCGTGCCACGGGTTTGATGAGGCGTCACGCGAAGCCGAGCTGCGGCTAGACGTTGCGGATTCGGCGCTGGCCGATCGCGAAGGCGTTCCGGCGATCGTCGCCGGCGACTCGCCGGCGAGCGAAGCGTGGCGGCGGATTACCAGCGATGACGAATCGGAGGTGATGCCGCCGGTCGACTCGCATCGAGAATTGACGGCCAAACAGAAAGAGATCCTGCGGCGGTGGATCGACGAGGGAGCAGTCTACGCGAAGCATTGGGCGTTTATTCCGCCAGTCAAGCAGCCCTTGCCCGACGTTGCCGATCGGGCGTGGGTAAAGAACGAGATTGATCGCTTTGTGTTGGCGAAGCTGGAAGCTGAGGGACTGAAGCCTGCTGACGAGGCCTCCCGGCGGATGGTGATCCGCCGGCTGTTCTTGGATCTGACGGGGTTGCCGCCGAGCGTGGAGGATGTCGAAGCGTTTGTCGTTGATGAGCGCCCCGATGCTTACGAGCGGCTGGTCGATCAGTTGCTTGCTAGCCCCCACTTCGGCGAGCGGTTGGCACTGGAGTGGCTCGACGCGGCGCGCTACGCCGACACGAACGGCTTCTCGATCGACGGCGGCCGTCATATGTGGCTGTGGCGCGATTGGGTGATCAACGCCTTCAACGTGAACATGCCGTACGACCAGTTCCTCGTCGAGCAACTGGCGGGCGACCTGCTGCCGAATCATACCGACGCCCAACTCGTCGCCAGCGGCTTCCAGCGCAACAACATGGTGACACACGAGGGGGGAACGATCCCCGAGGAAAATCTCACGAATTACAACGCCGATCGCGTGAAGACGTTCGGCGAGGCGGTGCTGGGACTCACGCTCGGCTGCGCCCAGTGCCACGATCACAAGTACGATCCGCTCACGCAGCGGGAGTACTACCAGTTCTTTGCCTACTTCAACACTTTGAGCGACATCGGCCTCGACGGCAACGCGGGGGTCAACCCGCGGCCCTACTTCGAGGCGAAGACGGTGCTGCCAGCGGACGAGACGCCCGAGCTGCAGGAGCGAATCACCAAGCTACGAGAAGAACTTGAACATCCCGTTGCTGAAGCGATCGACAAGTGGATTGCTGAGCAACAGCAGTTGCTCGCAACGCGCGGGCGTGACCTGGAATTGCACCCCGCCGAGGTGCTCAAAGTGAGCACGCCCAACGCCGGCTCGGGTTTCGATGTGGAAGAGGGCCGGTTCGTGAAGATCGCCAGCGGCGGCGGGCTGGTCGCTTACGACGTCTCGATGCGACTGCCGGCAACCGACAAGCCGATCGCCGGCGTCCGGATCGTGTTCCATCCTGACGCGGACGCACCGGGAGGCGGCTGGGGCTTCGGCAAGCTGCCGACGGCTGACGCCAAAGACAACGCATCAGCGGAGAAGGGAACGTTCGTCGTGACATCGTTCTCAGCGAGCGCCGAAAGCGTGACGGGCGATCAAGTGAATCTCAACCTCCTGCGCGATGTGCGGAAGGCGACGGCAAATACCTGGCGCGAGGACTATCGGCCCGAAGGAGTGCTCGATACGGGACTCAGCGGCTGGTCGCCACAGGTTTCGCATGACGGCCCCATCCACTTGACGATCACGTTTGCTGAACCGATCGATGCGAAAGAAACGCCGTTTCTGACGACACAAGTAAATTTCGGCGTCGACGCGCCGCTGGTGGCGAAACGATTTGAGTTCTTGGCCGTGACTGGGGCCGATGACGGAAGTGATCTGCCTGCCGAGATCATTGCGATCGTCGAGAAGCCGGTCGACGAACAGACCGACGCCGAGCGCGAGGCGCTCACGACTTACTTTGTGCAGCGTGCGGAAGCGACCAAGCGGCAGCGCGTGGAGCTCGCCAATTTGGAAGAGCGGCTACGGGTGCTGACCGAGAAGTTCCAGACGATGGTGATGGACCAAGCGGAGAAACCGCGCGACACCTTTATTCTGGAGCGAGGCAACTACGCGGCGCCAACGGAGAAGGTCTCGCCCGGGACGCCCGCCGCCTTGCCGCCGCTCCCCGCCGACGCGCCTGGGAATCGGCTTGGACTGGCTCAATGGATCGCGGCGCCGAATCATCCGCTCACGGCGCGGGTGGCGGTCAATCGCTTCTGGCAGACGCTCTTCGGCACGGGAATCGTCAAGACGACTGCCGACTTCGGCGCCCAAGGCGAATGGCCAAGCCATCCCGAACTGCTCGATTGGCTCGCGGTCGATTTCGTCGAGAGCGGCTGGGACGTGAAGGGGCTCGTTCGCAAGATTGTCACGTCGGCGACCTATCGGCAGACGTCGGCGGCGAGCGAAGAACTGGTCGAACGCGATCCGGGCAATCAGTTGCTCGCGCGCGGCCCGCGATTCAGGCTGTCGGCGGAGTTCATTCGCGACGCGGCGCTCAAATCAAGCGGCTTGCTCGTCGACCGCATCGGCGGCCCGAGCGTCAATCCCTACACCCCCGGCGACCTGTGGCGGGAGATCAGCCACTACGGCAGTTCGCCGGCGACGTCGCAGGCGTTCATGCAGGACCATGGCGAGAAGCTGTACCGGCGCTCGCTCTACACCTACTGGAAGCGAACCGTGCCGCCGCCGAACATGGCGGCGTTCGATGCGCCGAACCGCGAGATCTGCACCGTGCAGCGGGCGTCAACGACCACGCCGCTCCAGGCGCTCGTGCTGCTGAACGACGTGCAGTTCGTTGAGGCGAGTCGAGCGCTGGCTGAGCGCATGGTGAAGCAATCAGGTGACGACGCGGCGCGGCTGCGGTGGGGTTTTGAAGAATGCACGTCGCGGCCGCCGACGGATGAAGAGTTGGTGGTGTTGGTAGAGGCGCTAAGCCGCGAGCGGCAACGATACGCGGCAAACGAAGCAGCGGCGCAAGCATATTTGGCGAGCGGCGAGTCGCTGCGTGACGAGCAGATCCCGCCGGCGGAGCACGCGGCGTGGTCGCAAGTGGCGTCCTTGATGATGAATCTCAGCGAAGCGGTCACTCGGAATTAGTGCGATGCATCCAACCGAAGATTTCGAACGGCACCTGACGCGACGGACGTTCCTCGGCGGCGCGGCGGGGACGCTGGGGACGGCCGCGCTGACCTCGTTACTGGCGGGACAAGCCCGCCAGCTCGCTGCGGCTACTGGCGGCCTGCCAGCCGGATCGCTCGGACTGCCCCACTTCGCGCCGAAGGCGAAGCGGGTGTTGTGCCTGTTTCAGTCGGAAGGGTTCTCGCACGTCGATCTGTTCGATCACAAGCCGACGCTCGCGCAGTTTCATGGCCAGGAGATCCCCGCCTCCGTGAAGGGAGATCAGCGGCTGACGGGGATGACTTCCGGACAGTCGGCGTATCCGGTAGTGGCGCCGTTGTGGCCAGGCCGGCGCTGCGGCGAGCAAGGGACGTGGATGAGCGACCTGCTGCCGCACATGCAGACAATCGCCGACGAGATGTGCATTATCAAGTCGATGCATACCGAGGCGATCAACCACGACCCGGCGATCACTTACATGAACACCGGCAATCAGCAGCCGGGGTACGCTAGCATGGGGGCGTGGGTGAGCTACGGCCTCGGCAGCGCGAACGACAACCTGCCGACGTTCATCGCGATGGTCTCGCAGGGCTCGGGGAAGAATCCGGGGCAGCCGATTTTCTCGCGATTGTGGGGGAGCGGCTTCTTGCCTTCTTCGCATCAAGGAGTCGGGTTGCGTCCAGGGGCCAATCCGGTTTTGTATCTAAAAGACCCGCCGGGGACGAATCGCGAGCAGCGACGCGCGATGCTCGACGACTTGGCTCATCTGAATCACTTGCGAGCGCGTGAATTGGGAGATTCCGAAACGCTCGCGCGGATCAATGCTTACGAGATGGCGTTCCGGATGCAGACGTCGGTGCCAGAACTGACCGACACCAGCGACGAGTCGCCCGAGACGCTCGCTTCCTACGGCCCCGAGGTGGCGAAAGCGGGCAGTTACGCCGCGAACTGCTTGCTCGCGCGACGGTTGCTGGAGCGCGACGTGCGGTTCGTGCAGTTGTTCCATCGCGGGTGGGATCAGCACATCGCGATCGCCAAACAATTGCCGAACCAGTGCAAAGACGTCGATCAACCGACGGCGGCGCTCATCAAAGACCTGCGGCTACGCGGACTGCTCGAAGATACGCTCGTGGTCTTCGCCACCGAGTTCGGCCGGACGGTGTTCAGCCAGGGAGAGTTGGGCGCTCCCGGCATGGGGCGCGACCATCACGGCCGCTGCTTCACCGTATGGCTGGCGGGCGCCGGCGTGAAACCAGGGATCGAATACGGCAAGACCGACGACTTCTGCTACAACATCGTCGAGAACCCGGTCCACCTCCGCGACCTCCACGCGACAATTCTCCATTGCTTGGGCATCGATCACGCCCGGTTCACCTACAAGTTCCGCGGACTCGACACGAAGCTGACGGGCGTCGAGGAAGCGCATGTCGTGAAGGGGATTTTGGCGTAGCGCGCTTCAGCCCCCGGCAAAGAAGCTTCTTCAACTGCCAGCATTCTCAAAATACTTCACTGTTAGCGCCTTAACCACAGAGCACACAGAGAACACAGAGGAAGATTTGAGGCATTTGCTCTTACTCGACTGCTCTGTGGCCTCTGTGTGCTCTGCGGTAAATTCGATAGATGATGGCAATTGAATAAGCTTCGGAGCCGGGGGCTACAAATCTCAGCGCCTCACTCGGGCATCGTAATCGAGTAAGCCGTCTGCATCCGCTTCGCACGCGCTTCTTCGCGTCCCTTCTGGGCGGCGGCCAGCGACGGCGTCAGCGACTCTTTGAGTTTCGGATCGCGACGAATCGCTTCTTCAAGATCGGCGATCGCGCGATCCCAATTCTCCATCTGGAGATACGCCTCGCCGCGCAAGGCGTACATCGAGGCGTCAGTCGGGTTGTCGTGCAGAGCGTCGGTCGCCGACATCGCGGCGCGGTGCGGGCTTTCAAGCGCGAAGTAGGTACGGGCCTGCAGCCGATGGATCTCCGCCGTCGGTCCGCTGCGCGCTTCAGCCGATTGAAAATCTTCAAGCGCCGTATCGGGGAAGCCCATCGCCAGCAGTGTTTCGCCACGGCGGAGATAGGCGGCCGTCTGGTCGCGATCGAGCGTGATCGACTCGGTGAACTCGATAATCGCCTGGTCGTTCTCATTCCGCTGCTGCAACTCGACGCCGCGGGCGAAGTGCTCGTCGGCCTCGCTGACGACGGGCTTGGCGACCGTTTGCTCGATGACGACTTCTTCGATTTCTGGCGTTGCCGCCAGCGCGATCTGCCGCCGCACGTACTCGGGCGCTAGCCGGTCGGCCGCCGCCATTTTCTCTGCCGCGGCCGCTTCGTCGCCGTCGTCGTCGAGTTGCTCGCTCCATCGGTAGTAGGCCTCGCCGAGTTGGGGCGTGATGACAGCGGTCAGGGTCGGGTCTTCGACCAGGGCTTGTTCCAGATCAGGGACGGCGCGATCAAACTGCTGACGGCGCAGATAGACCAAGCCGCGCGTATGGTAGGCGGCCGCGTTGCGAGGATTGAGGCGAATCGCCTGCGTGGCGTCACGCACGGCGTTGAACAAATCGCCCAGCTGCATGTAGGCGACGGCTCGCTGCTCGTACGATGCGGGATCGGCCGGCGCGAAGGTGATCGCGTCGGTGAAATCTTCCTTCGCCGTGTCGGGGAATCCCATCCGCAGGTAGGCGATGCCGCGCTTACGGTAGAGCGACGCGGCGGCATTGTCGACGATGACCGGATCGACATTGGCGCCCGCCGATTTGATCGCGAGAGTGAACTGCTCGACGGCTTGCTCGTAGTCGCCTGCTTCCAGGAGCTTGCTCCCCGCCTCCGTCTGCTCGACGGTGGCGTTGGTCACCGTGGCGACTGGCGCTGAGGGCGGCGTAGAGGGCGCCACGGCTGGCTTCGCGGCCGCCTCGGCGGAGGCATCGGCGTCGCCTATTGATCGCGAGCAGCCGGCCAAACCGAACAGCGCAACGGCGGCTATCCCGCGGAGAGCGACGGAATCTAATCGTAAGCAGCGCATGCGAGAGCGCCTCCGAGAGGCTAAGCAGATAAGTGAAGAGAAGTCGATCGCTTCAATATACCTTTATCTTACGGAATGGGGCGAACACCCGACGACGCCCCTACAACTCCCCCGTTCAGCGCCGTCGGCGCCGCGTTGTAACAGGCGTGCCGGGTGAATGGCGATTATCCAGGAAACCTGCAACGTCGCTTCATTTGAACCGCCAAGGACGCCAAGGACGCCAAGGGGAAGACCAAAAAGAGCCCGCGAATAACGCGAATCTACGCGAATGCAATCAATTCATTTCTTATTAGCGTCCATTCGCGTCATTCGCGGGCTCCATCTCCCCCGTATTTCCCTTGGCGCTCTTGGCGTCCTTGGCGGTTAATCTTTGAACGTTGCGGTTCTTCCGGGCGATTACCGAGGATTCTTGACGTAGCGCTGAGCGGCCGACTTCAAGTCGTTGAGATGCGATTCCAATTCAGCCACGGCCGCTGCAGCATCGCCGAGAGAGCTAGAGGAGCCCATGTGTTCGAGCCGACTGGCAGCCGCCGCGACGTCGCCGGCGCTCAGCGTGACGGCGAGTCCTTTCAGGTTGTGGGCGGCGCGTTGCAGCGAGCGCGGGTCGTTCCACATCACGGCGCGGCGGATTTTCTCCAGCAGCGGCGGAGAATCTTCGAGATAGATTTCGATAATGGCGCTGAGCAATTCGTGATCATCGTCAAGCCGGCTGAGTGCGTCCCGTACGTCCATCGGAGCCGGCGGCGAGTCGCTGCCGTCGTGTGGCGAGATTGTGCTCCTCATGATCTTTTGTCCTGCCAGTCTGTTCCGAAATTGATTAGCTCCCGCCGCGCGTCTAGGTCCTCCTCATACCAGAATCAGCAAACAGCGTTCCGCTGCGGCGGTCCAGGTTTGTCGACTTGGACGCGCGACAGCCGCTTGGATGATTGCGAAACCATCTGGCAACGATCGACGGTTCGACCACCCTGCAAAACGGGGAGAAAGTTGCTTGGCACGTCACTTGCGTACCCTTACTTCGCAACAACGTGGCAGCCTGTGCAACATGTTCAACTACCGCCGCCGGCGACGGGGTGCAGTTATCACGACGTCGGCGACGCCAGATCAAACAGGAGAGAGTTCATGCAACGACATCAAACGCCTCGCAGGATCGCGCGTCCCTTGCAACGCAGCGGCGAGATCAAATACGGCATCTTCGCGTGGCTGCTGGGATTGCCGCTGCCCATCATTATTCTCGCGTTGTTCTTTCGCGGTTGCGACTTTTAACGAGTTCGCCGCCGAATGGCGGCTCGCGAACAACACTGCGAGATGCAACGCTCGCTAGCACTTGGTACGGGAGGAAACGTCATGAACTGGGACCAAATCGAGGGAAACTGGAAGCAACTCAAAGGCCGCGTCCAGCAGCAATGGGGCAAACTGACCGACGACGATTTCGACACCATCGACGGGAAACGCGTGGAACTGGTCGGCAAGGTGCAGAGTCGCTACGGCTACGCACGCGAGAAGGCTGAAGCCGAAGTGGAAGAGTTCTGTAGCGCATGCAAGTAAGCCGGCAGGCATTCTTGCGGACCGTGCTAACAACCAATAGTTAATGCTAGTCATAAGGAACAATCAAATGTCTCTCAAATTTACCCCTCATATTGTTGCGGCCAGCCTTGCCCTCGGGTTCGCTGGCTGCCAGGAAGCGACGACGCGCAGCGACGTCGCGGATGCCCGCGAAGAAGTGCGGGACGAGCAGCAAGACGTCGCCGAAGCGCAGCGCGAAGGCGGCGAAGAGATCGCTGACGCAAAGCATGACGCCGATCAGACGCGACGTGAAGCGATGAAGCCAGTGCTAGAAGGCGACGCTGCTGAAGAGGTCGCCGACGCCAACCAAAACGTGGCGGAAGCGCAGGCTGACGCCAATGCGGAAATTCGCGACGAACAAAAGGACGTCAACGCGGCCGCCGCCGATCTGAAGAAAACGGAAACCGAACATCAAGCGACGGTGGCGCGCGATGGCTTCGCTAAGCAGGCTGATCAGCAAATCGAGCTGGCCGACGAGCGAATCGCTCAGCTAGAAGAGCGTCACGACAACGCCGAAGGGGCGGATGCCGAGGCGCTGCAGAAGCAAATCGACGCCTTGAAGTCACAGCGTGACCGCGTCAAGGATGCGGTCGACGACCTCAATGGCGAGGAACTGATGAAGTGGCAAGATCACCAGCGGACGGTTCAGCAGGAAGTAAGCACCCTGCAGCAGTTGCTGCAGACGAACCAGTAACGGGTGATCTTGATAGCGTCCGAGTGTTGGGGGCGTCGGCGACCACGAGTTGCCGGCGCCCTTTTTTGTTGTGCTGAGCGAGCGTCAGCTCTCCTTCTCCGCCATCTTCGGTCTGGCGGCAATCGCGCGCACGCGTTCGACGGCGGCGGCCAACGTGGTGACTATCTCCGACTGGTCGTCCGCCAACCGTCGGCGAATTTCCTCCGCCTTGCCGCCGCCCCAATAGCCGATCACCACCGGCAGTTGCGGATAGCGATCGTGCAAACGCCGACATAGCAATCGGCTGCTGCGCGGCGGCAAGGGCGGGATGATCGACAAGACCACGAGGTCGACGTTCAACGTTTCGACTGAATCGACCAACTCACTAGTGAGCGCCGAGACGGCGCCCTGCTCGACGATCACTCCCTCGCGAACAAGCAGCTTGGCCAGCATCGCCGAACCGATGTCGTCCGCTTGGTCGCGCAGCGGAATGCACAAGATTCTCAGAGGCGCGCGATCTTGGATGGGCCGTTCGTCGGCATTTGATTCGACTTCCGTATCGCGCACGGCAGAAATTTCTCCAAGCTCATCGACCAGGTCCCGCGCGGTTTCATGGACAAGCGCCGCTTGTTCCTCGTGCAAGCGGCCGCCATGACGGTCGTTCTCCGCCATGATCAGTGCCGGAATCACCCCTTCGTCGAACGCCTGCGTGAGGGAACCCCCGGCGACCGCCGCACCGGCATGTTCGGCCGCTTCGTCGCAATCGCCCGCAAGGAGCCGTTGGTAAATCCGTTCTGGCGCCGACAGGGCCGATTGATCGCCCAGCAATACGGAGAGAAATTGGATCCCGGGAATGTACTTCGCCATCACCACGACGCACACCGTCAGCGGCATGGCCAGCACGAGCCCGATAGGTCCCCAAATCCAAGTCCAAAAAATCGCCGCGATGATCACCCCCACGCCCGAAACGCCAGTGCTGCGACCGTAGAGCATCGGCTCCGCCACATTGTTCACCAGCAACTCGAGCACGACGAACAGCCCCGCCACGAACATTGGCTCTGTCCATCCTGTCGACGTCGCGAGGGAGACGGTCAGCGGCATGATCGCCGAGAGCCACGGCCCGATATAAGGCAAGAATCGGAGCGAGAAGCTCAGCACCCCCCAGGTGATCGCGCTCGGCACGCCAATCGCGGCCAGCCCGACTCCCACGCAGATTCCGTAGCCGGCATTGATGAGAAACTGCATCCGCAGATACTTGCTCACCCGCTCGGTGACGTCGGTCAGCGCTTCGGTAGAGGCATGCAGATTCGAGGCGCCGAACAGCTGCAGCAATCGATTCCGTTGGTCTTCTCGCTTCAGCAGGATAAAGATGACGAGCACGACGGCGATGCCGGCCGCCGAGAGGGGGGCGACGATGGGGCCGAGCCAATTCTGAATCTGCTCCAAGGGCGACGGCGGCAAGCCGACGACGCGAACGTCCATCGGCTCCTGCTTCGCCGGCGCTTTGATCTGACGGGTGAGTCGATCGAGTAAGCCTGTCCCTGCGGACGCTTCACCAGCCGAGCCATCGGCAGATGCATTGGCCGTGGACTCTGCGGCATCTGGCTCTTCGGAATCAGCAGGTTTCTCTTCGCTAACCTCCTTGGAGACTTCATCAAGAGTCTGCGTCATCTTATCCAACACCGCCGAATCGGGCTTCAGGTCTTGGATCTTGACGATGATCTCGTCTTTCCAGTTCGGCAGCTGAACGCTCAAGTCAACGAGTTGGCTCGTCACGATCCAACCGAGGAACCCCAAGATCACGAAAGTGACGGCGACAACCGAGATCACCGACGGGATGCGTCCCAACCCCCAGCCTTCCAAGCGGTCGGCCAGCGGCGTGAGCAAGAAGCTCAAGAAGATCGCGAGCGCCAGCGGCACCAAAATCACTTTCGCGAGATGGAGCGCAGCGATCGCCACGACGATCGACGCCAACGTCAACAGGGGCGATCCGGAACCAGACGAGCGGGTACGAGCCATGCGTGGCGTCGGCGAGCGACGCCGACGTTCCTCTACTGCGACGTGACGACGACCCGATTGTCGACCCGACCAGGGCCGGCAACGCGGAGAGCAGCCACCTGGGCCATTTGTTTCAGATGATAACTCGGGAGGCTGCCTGAGAGAACGATGCGGTCAGCCGTCATCTTGCAATCAACGGTGACCAGTAACGGGTAACCGAGCGACGCAATCGCTTCGACCACCCGCTCCCGAAGATCGACCGAGCGCTCATCTATCGCCGAAGGCCGTCTGTCAACTCGGCGTCGAACTCCCTGCGTCAGGGGGCTCAACTCCCGAAGATCAGAACTGAGGGCAATGCCTGAGTGAGGACGACGGTAAGGGTTCGTCTCGATGAGGGCGTCTGGCATTGCTAGGCGTGATCGTTAGCGGGCATGGAACATGCGCTTAAAAAAAGCCGACGGGCGACAACCTTACTTGCCTAACGACGGTGCGGACACCAGAGCAACGTCGTCTTAGCCGGTATGGTTTTTCGCCCGTCGGCGCTTCCGTGATTCTGTCCCGCGGGGAGTGACTGATTTTCGATCAGACGCAGCCGCAGCGTTCGCGACTGCGGTCACTTGTCCGCTGCTACAACCGCTGCATTCCTTGTGCCAATCTACACATTCCGAACGTTGATCAGGCAGCTTTCACGCAAACTGATGGGAAGTGCTGTCAATCGCCGGGATTTCGGGGGAGATCTAGACGTGGGGTCCCGTAACCCAAGGCCGCCTGGCAGAGGAGGGGCAGCGGAAGCGGGCGACCGCATGGTCGTCGACAGATCAATCGCCGCTCCGGTTGGTAGCCTCCCGCACAGTTGGCGCGCCACGCCATTGCCGTTGGGGAGGACCATTTGGTTGGCGCCACCTCATGACGTTTCTGGCACAGACCTTGCAGCATCATCTCGACATGGCCCTGACATTCCCGCTCAACGCCGACGGGGATACGACATACGACACCGAGCATAAAGGATGCTGTGATGAAATTGAATCAACAAACGCTGGAAGGGAACTGGAACGAGATTAAGGGGAAGCTCCACGAGCGCTGGGGTGAACTGACCAACGACGATCTGCAGAAGGCGCGTGGCAGCGTCGATCAGTTGGTCGGCATGATCCAGAAGAAAACCGGCGAAGCGCGTGATCAGGTCGAGCGGTATCTCAGCGAAGTGACCGCGAACGGCGCTTCGGGCGTCAGTAAGGTCGCCGAAGCGGTGCTAGGCTACGCCGGCACGGCGGCGGAATCGCTCGGCGATGTGCGTGAGCGCGCAGGCGACGCCGTGCGCGGCGGATATGTGCAAACCGAGCGCATGATTCAACAGCGCCCCATCGAGTCGCTTGCCGTCGGTTTCGGCGCCGGCTTGATTACAGGCGTGGTGCTCGGATTGGTAATGCGGTCGCGCTAATCGCGACGTCGGGCCAGCAGACCCGGTCGCGGGTCTGCTGGTTGAACAAACTGTGGCTCTAAGTTGATAGAAGGAGAAGAGCGATGTTATCCCTTGCCGTAACGATGTTGATCCTGGCCCTAGTGGCCGCTTTGCTCGGATTTGGCGGTCTTGCCGGCAGTTTCGTCGGCTTTGCGCAGATCCTGTTCTTCGTCTTTATTGTGCTATTCTTGATCAGCGCCGTGGTCAGCGCCCTGCGCGGCCGGCCACCGGTCTAAAACCGACGGCGGTGATGGCGGCGCGGTTCCAGGCGATCTCCTGAGGCCGCGCGATGGCCGTGGTTGTCGTCCTCAACTTGCAAGAAGCGCGCTTAGTCAATCATGGACAGTTCAGCAGACGACATTTGCCGGCGTATGGAAGCCGTTCGCCGTACTGCCGGCGAAGAGGTGGAGACGATCGTCCAGTCGGCGAAGAGACTGTCGGATTGGCGCTACTACGTCAAGAATCACCCGTTTCTATTGGCGGGGGCAGCGGCTGGGTTAGGGTTCCTCCTGATCCCACGCAAAAAATCGCCCCAGGCGCCCGTCGCGGACGATGCGAAGGAACTCATCGAGCTGCTGAAGAAACACCATGTGCGCGGCGTGACAGTCGAAGGGCCGCCGAACGGTTTGCTAAAAACTATCGCCGGGATCGCGACGCCGTTCCTGATTCGGACCGCAATGGACGTCGTGCAATCTCGAATGGCAGCGGGAGGCGGCGACTGGAGTTCCCTGTTCGGCGGCGGAAAGGCAACGCCGACGGCAGACGAGGGCGTGGAACAGAGCTTCGAGGAATTCAATATCCCGCGGTGAAGCCATGCACAACCGATTACACAATCACTATCAGACCAAGAAGACCGAGACGGGCGCTCGGCCCGCAGCGGTCACGGTCGATGAGACAGTCACCGACAATGCGAGCGGCGAAGGCGTCGCGCAGCGAGCATCCCGCTCGCTGGCGTCGCATCCGGCGATCGCCATTGGAGCTGCCTTTGCGGTCGGTCTGCTCATTGGAAAGTGGGTGAAGCGATGACCGTTTCGCATCGACCAACCACGGATGGCTCGGGAGCGCCCGCCCGCTCGATGAGTAGCAGCGTACGCCAACTTGGCAGCGATGTGATCACGCTCGTGGAGTTGCAAGCTGAACTCCTACAAGTCGACGTCCGCGAATGGATACAGAGCTTCATCCGACCGCTGATCGCGCTCATCGCCGCCGCGATCATCTTGCTGGCCACGGCGCCGGTGGCGCTGATGAGCATCGGCTATCTGCTGGCGGCGACGACGGAGCTGCCTTTGTGGGGAGCCATGATGTCGGCGGCCGGCGTCGGACTCGGCCTTGCGGCCATGTCAGCAGGGATCGGCGTCTGGCTATTAAGGCGTGACCGCCGCATCCTGCACCGTTTTAGCGCCGAGTTGCGAAAGAACGTCCAATGGCTTAAGGAAACTCTGAGGAGTTCTCCCGCGACGAACGCCGACTGACGAATCAACTTGTCGCCATGGAGTAGGGAGATCGCTTCGATGCAACCGACTGGGCAACCGACTGGATATCAAGAGTACGCCGAACGGACCGGCTGGCAGCCTCGCCAAGGTCCGAACCCATCAGCCCTGCAAGGCGCCGACGCTTGCGAGGCGGCAGTGACTTTCTTCCGCGAGTACGCTCGCGAACGGCCGGAGGTCGTCGCGATGTGGGCCTTCGGCATCGGCTTCGTTCTGGGATGGAAGTTGAAGCCTTGGTAACGCCCTCTCATGCGCAGGCGTTACTCAGCAGGCTCAACAACTTGGCCGACCTGGATCCCGAGCTCACGCATCTTGTTGCGGAGGCTCCCGCGGGTAATCCCCAACCGCAGAGCCGCCTTCGACTGGTTCCCCTGCGTCTCGCGCAGCACGCGCGTTAACAAGTAACGCTCCATGAACTGCAGCGATTCTTGGTAGACGTTTTCCGAACCGGAGGCGATGCGATCGTCGAGAAACTCCGCGAAATCAACGGCGCCCCCCTCTTCGCCCGGCGCACTACTCGCTGAACGCCGCGCCGTCGAGCCCGGCTGCAGGTACTCCAGAATGTCCTTCGGCAGCAACTCGGGAACGATCGTCGGACCGGTCGCCATCAGCATCGCCCGCCGCACGGCGCCCTGCATCTCGCGAATGTTGCCCGGCCAAGGGTACTTCTCCATCAAATCGAGCGCCTCGGTCGAGATGCTCGTGATGTTCTTATTCAGTTGCGTGTTGAAACGCTTCAAGAAGTGATCGAGCAGCAGCTTCAGGTCCCCGGCCCTCTCGCGCAACGGCGGCAGCTGGATCTCGAAGCCGTTCAGTCGGTGGAACAGGTCAAGGCGGAATTCATTCTCCTCGATCATCTGCTCCAGGTCGCGATTGGTCGCCGAGATCATCCGCACGTCGACTGAGATCGTATCGTGCCCGCCGACGCGCTCGAACTTTTGCTCCTGCAGCAGTCGCAGCACTTTGCTTTGCGTCGCCGGCGACATGTCGCCGACTTCATCGAGAAAGATCGTGCCGCCGTTGCATTGCTCGAACCGACCAATATGGCGCCGATCAGCGCCGGTGAACGCCCCCTTTTCATGGCCGAACAGTTCGCTCTCCAGCAGCGTGTCGGTCAGCGCAGCGCAGTTCACCGCCATGAAGCATTGACCGGTCCGATGGCTATGCTGATAAAGAGCCCGGGCGATCAGTTCCTTGCCCGACCCGCTCTCGCCGCGAATCAGCACGGTGACGTCTTGTGCGGCGACGCGGCCGATCTGCTTGTAGACCTCCAGCATCTTCGGACTGCGACCGACGAGGACGTCGCTATCCTCGGAGTCGGATTCGGCTTCTTGCAGTCGGACCGGCGAGTTCATCAACCGCCGCGTCTCGAGCGCTCGCTCCACGAGCGCTCGCACATGGCGAATATCAAGCGGCTTCAGGAGGTAGTCGTACGCCCCCATCTTCATCGCTTCGATCGCCGTGTCGCTGTCGTTCGTCGCGGTGATGAAAATGACCGGCAACCGAATGTCGATCGTACGAATCTCGCGCGCCAGCTCCATGCCGGAGATTTCAGGCAACAGAATATCGAGCAGCAGCACGTCGGGTTTTTGCTCGCGCAGGGCTACCATCCCCGATTCTGCGTCACTGGCGCAATGAATCTCCAAGTCGGAGTCGGCGAACGCCTTCTTGACCAGCAACAGGACCGTGCGGTCGTCATCGATTACCAACAAACTCGCCATTGATTGCTTTCTCTCGCCCGAAAACTGGGCCAAGGGTGACGAATTTTGCGACGATTGGCTCCGCAGGCGCATACCTGCTGCGGCAACCAAAACTGGAAGTTTTCGATTCTATCTCGCCCTCGTATGTTTGCGAGACTACCGCAGTAAAGACGCTTGCTGGAGATCCCCCAAGACCGTCGCCTGCCAATCGGCAGGGATGTATCTGGCAATATTAGGGGGTAGCTGGGGCGAGGGAATAGGTCCGTCGCTCGAATCCGGGAAATTCAGCCAGGAGCTCAAAGGCGAGGACGTTTAGCCAGCAACTCGCGAAGAACCCCCTTCCCCACTGGTTTCGTCAGGTGATAGTCGAAGCCCGCCTCCTTCGCTTCCCGCTTGGCCTCGTCATGCCCGTAGCCGGTCACCGCCACGAGGTAGGCCGACGCCGTCTCGGGCAGCGACCGCAATGCCCGGCAAACGGCATAGCCATTCATTTCCCCCGGCAGGCCGATGTCGCACAGCACAACGCGCGGCTGGAACTCCACCGCCTTGGCCACTCCCGAGGCGCCATCTAGAGCGGTTGCCACGGTGTGCCCCTCCATCTTCAACATGCGATTGAGCGGCAGAATCGCATCGCGGCGATCGTCAATGATCAGAATCCGCTCCTGCCGCGTCAACGCGGCGACGGCCGGCTCCGCGCGCTCGACTTGTTGCGGCGGTTTGGTTCGCGGCAAGGTGATCGCAAACTCAGCGCCTTCCCCCAGGCCTTCGCTATGGGCGCGAATCGTGCCGCCAGGCAGTTCCACCAGACCCTTCGTCAGCGCGAGTCCCAACCCCAAACCGCCGCGACTCCGCTCCAAACTGTTGTCGGCTTGGTTGAATGGATCGAAGACGCGCTGCAGCGTCTCGCCGCTCATCCCGATCCCGCGATCGCGAATGGTCACGCTGGCCTCGGCGGCGCCGGCAGCCAGGTGGAGCGCGACCGTGATTTCATTCGGGCCATCACTGAACTTGTAGCTGTTATGAATGAGATTGGAGAACGCCGGGCCAGTCGTGCGGAGTCGGCCCACACCCACGCGTCGTCAGCGGGGATCTCCGCGCGGAGAACGCACTGATCCAGCGTGCGGCTCTTGCGATAGTCTTCGACGGTGTCGTGGATGAGTTCGCGCAGGTTCACAAACTGATGCCGCAACCGCAGCTTGCCGCGCGCAATTCGCGACACGTCGAGTAGATCGTCGACGATCCGCGACATCTGCAACGCCTGCCGCGCGATCACCGCCTGCATCTCGACCGCCTCGTCGTCGAGGTTCAGCATCGCCAGGACCTGCGCTCCGGTGACAATCCCCGCCAACGGATTCCGCAGTTCATGCCCCAGCATTGCAAGAAAATCATCCTTGCGACGATCGGCTTCGCGGAGGGCGTCTTCGGACGCCTTCATGTCGGTGACGTCGACCGAGCAGCCGACGTAACCAAGAAACGCCCCGTCCGCGCGGAAGCGCGGCGTGCCGCTGAGGCTCAACCACCGATATTCGCCGTCCGCGCGCCGCATCCGAATTTGCGCGTCGATCGCTTGCTGACGCTTATACGCCTGCCGGTAACTCTCGACGAAGGCATCGGCTTCGTCCGGGTGGATGAACTGCGTCCAGTTCATGCCTTGCAGGTCGTTGAGTTCAGCGCCAACGAACCGCATGTACTCCTTGTTGACGTACTGGCAACCGCCGACGCCGTGGATCCAGATCAACACCGGGGCGTTGTCGGCCATGTTGCGGAACCGCGCCTCGCTCTCGCGAAGTTCGCTTTCGACGTGTTTCAGTTCGCTAATGTCGAGATTGATGCCGACCCACGCGATAACCGCGCCATGTTCATCCTTCACCGGCACGCCCCGCGCGAGCACCGGATGCCAGCGACCGTCGACGCCGCGGTAACGGTGCTCTACATCCCAGGCGTCGCCCGATTGCACGCATTGCTTCCAAGCCGCAATCGTCTGCTCGACGTCGTCGGGATGCAGCAGGTCGGCCCAACCGAGATCCGAAACCTCCTCCTGAGTCATGCCGACGAGGTTTAAGAATGACTCGCTGCAGTAAATGTTCCGGCCGTCGGCGTCGCAAATCCAGATGCCGTAGTCGATCGATTCGCCGATGGCGCGGTACATCAGTTCGCTGTTGCGCAGCGCGACTTCGCCTTGCTTGCGAGCGGTGATGTCGGCGACGGTGCCGATGTAGCCAATGCTCCGTCCGCTTGGGTCGTGCAGCGGCACGGCGTTCCCCTGCAACCACGTGACGATGCCGTCCGGACGTAGAAAACGGAACTCTGCCGAAGAAGAGTCTCCCTGCGCGAGCGCTTGCTGCCATCCCGCGGTGACGCGTTCGCGATCCTCGGGATGAATGGCGCTCGCCCATCCTTTGCCGCGCGCTTCTTCCGGCGTCATGCCCGCCATCTGGCACCAACCCTCGTTGACGAACAGATTGTCTCCATGGAGATCAGTTTGAAAGATCCCGACCGGCGCGTGACTCGCCAGCGTGCGGAAGCGTTCTTCGCTGCCGCGCAATGCATCTTCGCCCCGCTTCCGATCGGTAATGTCGAGCGTCGCCCCCAACATGCGCACCGCGCGACCCGACTCGCGAATCACCGACCCAGTACTGAAGAGCCAGATGACGTCGCCGCCAGGACGAACCGCGCGAAACTCGAGTTCCAACGGTCCGTCGCTCTCCACGGCGCTCGCGAGCGCCTGGTGCACGAGTTCACGATCATCGGCGTGAACCAGCGAATCAAAGCTTTCGATCGCGGCTCCCAGGTCGGCCGGCGTCACGCCGAGAATTCCCTGGAGCGATTCCGACCACGACACCCGGTTCCCTTCGATGTCCCATGCCCACACGCCTACCTTGCCCGTCTGCGTCGCCAGCAACAACCGCCGTTCGCTCTCGCGCAGCGCTTGTTGGGCCTGCTTGCGGTCGGTCACGTCGACCGCCACGCCGCCCACGCCCACGATGTCGCCCGCGGCGTTGCGCAGCGGAAACTTCGCCGCCAGAAAGTGTCGATCGACCCCGGCAAGCGGGACGATCTCTTCGAACTCCGCCGCTTCCCCCGTTTCGATCACTCCCTGGTCGCGCGCCCGCAACGTTTCAGCCGCCTCGCGCGGAAGCAGGTCGTAGTCAGTCAAGCCGATCACGCCGCGCGGCCGACCGAGCGCTTGCGACGCCAAGGGATTGCAAAGCGTATAGCGCCCTTCCAAATCCTTGATGAAGATCGCCACCGGGGCGTTCATCGTGACGGCGCGGAATTGCTGCTCGACGTCGCGCAGCGCCTGTTCATGCTTGCGTTGGTCGCTGAGATCCCGCATCGCGCCGATGACGCGCACAGCGCGGCCCGCCCTGTCGCGGATGATGTGACCGCGCGTCCCCACTTCCGCATAGCTTCCGTCCGCGCGTCGAAAGCGATATTCTCGCGACCAAGACGTTTCGCTTCCTTCGATGGCCGCACGGAGTTGCCGCATGACGCCATTGCGATCCTTGGGATGAATCTTACTGACGCCCCACGCGAGATCGTCGCCGATCTCCTCTGGTCGGTAACCGAACAGTGTTTCGACGCCCGCATTGCGTGCGACCTGATCGGTCGCCAAATCCCAGTCCCAGATGTAGTCGCCCGCCGCCTCGGCGACGAGTCGATACCGCAACTCGCGCTCTTCCAGTGCCGTCTCGCTGACGACTGGCTTCTGGTTCGTCGGCGAAGGGGTCCACTCGCAGAGGAAACCCGTCGGCTCGCCGTCGTCGCCGCCGAGCGCCAGCAGCGTGAGCGCCCCGGGGCCCTCTTTGCCGAACACTCCCGCAATCGCAATCGGCGCGGTCCACCCTTCGTCGCCGGTCAGCGCAGCCGCAATTCGATCCGCGGCCGCTTCCCAAACGTCGGCCCAATTCGCCGCTGCAGGCGCCTGGAGTTCCAGACCTCGCAACGCACGGAACTGATCGTGAAAGCGGTCGTTATAGAACTGCTTGAGCTCGCTGCCCCACCAGATTGCCTGGGGCCGCTGCGAACCAAGCACGATCCGCAGCGCCGTCTTTAAACTGACCGGCCATGTCTTGGGATCGCCGAGTCCGGTCTTCGACCAATCGTGCCGAGCCATTAATCGACCCATAAGACTCTCACCCCACGCAATAACGTCGGGCGGCGCGTCAGGGCGGATCGAACCTTCCATTCGGAGGCCTAACAGGGGCAAGGCGGGCGGAGTCGCGAGGCCGACGAGAAATCAGGCGGGCGACCGCTGCAGTGCAGCGAAGCAAGGGCGCACCAAACCGGACTGAAACAACAGTTCCAAGCAGCGCCGCTCGCCCATGGCTGCACGAGTCTTGCACTCGCTGCGCGACCAACCTCGTCGAATCTTTGCCGCTCGCATCTGAATCGTTTTTTGGCTCATGACTACTCCCTCCTGAGTATCGCTGACTTTCGTCGCTCCCAAAGCAGCCGCTCACGCGGCCCCGTATCCATGGGAGATTTCCAAAGGCAAACATCGTGCCGAGTTGGGGTCGCCGCGCCGTTATTCGCAAAGCCTTTGACGGCCTTGACTTGGCGACCTGAACATCGTGCAACTCCCAAATCGCTTGGCAGCCGCACAAGCATCGGCCAGTTCGCTCCGTCTTGAAACCAGCCACGTCGGTCGGCTGGCGCCCAAGCGAGCGAACAGTGACTATTACGGGCTGGTGCGGCGACTGTTCGCGCAAATCCGCGTAATCGTTAACACAACTACTTGACTGATTTTGGCCGCGTTCCAGAACAATTTCATAGCCCGCTAGCAAGTCCTCTGCCGCGGCCCAAACCAAGCGAATCGACACGTACGCCGGACCTCCACGTCGCTGAACCCGCGGGTTACAATGCCAAGCTGACTTGACTACTCATCGCGTCGCTCGCTGGCGCTTGGCGTTCCCCTCGACCGGAGTTCAAGATGATCAACCGCTCGTCTCATACCCGCCGTTCGTTTCTGAAGACCGCGGCGGCGGCGAGTACTGCCATCGCCCTGCCGATGTACATCCCGTCGCGCGTCCTCGGCCGCGATGGCGCCAAGGGCCCGAACGACCAGATCGTCATCGGCTTCATCGGCACCGGCGGTCGTGCGCGTCAGTTGATGGACCAAGTCCCCGAGGGGGGCCGGATCGTCGCGCTCGCCGACTGCTTCCCCGAACGCCTCGCCGAGACGCTCGATCAGAAGAAGCAGCCCTGGAACACCTACCACGACTATCGCGAGATGTTCGATAAGGAGCAGCTCGACGCCGTCGTCGTCGCCACGCCCGACCATGGGCGCACTCTCCCCTGCATGCGGGCGATGCAGGCGGGGCTCGACGTCTACGCCGAGAAGCCCCTCACCGCCTACGTCCGCGAAGGCCGCGTGCTGGTCGACGCCGCCCGCAAGCTCGGCCGCGTCTTTCAGGTCGGCTCGCAGCAACGCTCGATGGAGATCAACGACTTCTGCTGTGCGTTTGTCCGCGACGGCAAGCTCGGCAAGCTGAAGAAAGTCCTGGGGTGCAATTACACGGGACCGAATGACATGCAGACCTTCGCCGGGGAGCCGATTCCCGAGGGAGGCGACTGGGACGTCTGGTGCGGACCGACCGAATTGCGTCCCTACAACGGCGCTCTCCGCTTCGGTTGGATGGGGTGGCGTGACTACTCGGGCGGCCAAATGACGAACTGGGGGGCTCACGGGATCGACCAGATTCAATGCGCCCTCGGCAAGAGCCAGACCGGCCCTGTCGAGCTTTGGCCGATCACTGCCGGCCCGAACGGCAAGGTTGCGATGCGGTACGATGACGATGTCGAGGTGAGCTTTGAACTCGAGGAGAGCGGTCCGATGGGGGGCGGCATCTTTGTGGGCGAAGACTGCAAGATGGAAATCAACCGGAACAAGTTCGCCACCAACCCGCCCGACTTCGTGAGGGACGCCCCCGCCTCCGCGGTGCAAGACAAGTGGGAAGGGGATGGCTGGATCGCCCGGCCGCACATTCAGAACTGGCTCGACTGCATCCGCACCCGTGAACTGCCGAACGCCGACGTCGAGATCGGCCATCGCTCGATCAGCGTCTGCCACCTGCTGAACATCACCCGCCAGACGGGCCGCCGGCTTAAGTGGGACCCCGTCGCCGAGACCTTCCCCGAAGACGCCGAAGCGAGCCAGTTGCTCGACCGTCCGCGGCGGAAGGGGTACGAGTTGCCGGTCGTCTAAGCCCGCCGCTTCCCTCCTAGGATTTGCACCATGCGTTTGTTGATGCTGGCGATCGCCATGATCGCCGCGTTCGCGTCATCGTCGGCTGACGCCGCCGAGCAGCCGAATATCATTCTGATCCTCGCCGACGATCTCGGTTACGGCGATCTCGGCTGTTACGGGCAGAAGAACTTCGCCACGCCAAACCTCGACCGCATGGCCGCCGAGGGGATGCGGTTCACACAGCACTACGCCGGCAGTAACGTCTGCGCCCCCTCGCGGGCCTGCCTCCTCTCGGGCCAGCACACGGGGCACGTCTTTCAGCGGGCCAACGGGAACATCGCGTTCCGCCCCGATCCGCAAGACGTCTCGATCGCCCGCTTGCTGAAGAACGCCGGTTACCGCACGGCCCTCATCGGCAAGAGCGGCCTGTCGAGCAACACCCCCAACGGCTCCCATCCGAACGAGAAGGGGTTTGACCATTTCTTCGGATACACCAGCCATGACGCCGCTCACCGTTACTATCCTGAGTGGCTCTGGCATCATGGCGAGAAAGTCCATTACCCCGACAATCACGGAAAGGAAGGGAAACACTACTCGGGCGACCTCTTCGTAGCCGATGCGCTGGAGTACCTCGACGCCCACCAAGAGGGGCCCTTCTTCCTCCACCTCTCGCTGCAGCAGCCGCACGCCGACCTGAACGTTCCCGCGAAATGGCGCGAGCAGTACGTCGGGAAGTTCGACGAAATCCCCCACGCCAACGACAATCACTACCGGAACGAAACGCATCCCAAGGCGACCTTCGCCGGGATGGTGTCGCACCTCGACGACTCCGTCGGAAAGGTGCTCGCCAAGCTTCGCGAACTTGGAATCGAAGAGAATACGATCGTCCTCTTCGCCAGCGACAACGGTCCGATGAGCGAAGGAGGTTGGAACCGCGACTTCTTCAACTCCAGCGGTCCGCTACGAGGGGGCAAACGCGACATGTACGAAGGGGGCGTCCGCGTGCCGCTGATCGCATGGCAACCGGGGACGATCGCCGCCGGGAAGACGAGCGACCACCTCTCCGCCTTCTGGGACTTCGCGCCCACCGCGTGCGAGGCGGCCGGGGTCGCGCCGCCGGCCGATACCGACGGGATCTCGTACCTCCCCACGCTGCGCGGCGAAGGGAAGCAGGCCGAGCATGACTACCTCTACTGGGAGTTCTACGAGCGCGGCGGCAAGCAAGCGGTCCGCCAGGGGGACTGGAAAGCAGTCCGCCTCGATGTGCAGACCGATCCTGATCGTCCGCTGGAGCTCTACAACCTGGCCGACGATCTGGGCGAGACGCGCGACGTCGCGAGCGAGCATCCCGAGGTTGTTGCACGGCTGCGGGAGATCATGCGGGAGGCTCACGTCGACAATGAGCGGTTTGAGATTGTCGACGAATAGGGCTGTGGGAGAGTCTTGCCGCGCTCGGCTGGTCGCTGAAGCGAGCAGTCCGGTTTGAGGGGCTTGGCGCGGAGGGGCGAGCGTTTTTTGGTAGCGCTCCGGCGGGTCGTTGACCCGCGGCTACTTTGTTTTGAGCGAGAAGTTTTTTTCGTTGTCGCCGGGCTTCACGTCGTAGGTGAGGGTCGTCTCGTCGTTGTATTGCGCGGGGAGAGACTCTTCCTGAATCTTACGCACCGGGCTGTCTGGGGTGTCGTAGAGTTTTCGCTCGCCGACGGTTTTCGGGACTCGGATAGCCACTTTTGACGGGCCGATGTTGGCGGGGACGGCGTAACGACCGTTAACGATCTCGCCGCCGCTGGCGGCTGAATTGCCGTCGATCGGAGTAAACGCGATGGCGCCCTCGGCCGCCGGTTGGCCGTCGACTTCCACGAGACCGGTAACTTGGCCGCGATTGGGATCTTGCTTGCTGCAGCCGAGCACGCACGAAAAGGAGGCGACAAGGCCGATCAAATAGAGCGAACGGACGAACGACATGAAAACACCACGATAGTGAGGAAGGCGGGGAAAGGCGACGAACGTCTAGTTCGAGGATTCTACCTCACCGCCGTCCATGGTGCCGAGGGCCTTCCAGGCGTTGGGACTAACGTCGTCGCTGTAGAAGGCGACTGAGGCGTCGCAGCGGAGGGCGTTCACGCCGCCAGAGTGGCGGCTGCGAGCAGCGTTGTTCTGCCGTTCAAAAGCGCCTGCGGTGGCGGGCATCTGCGGGTCGCCATTCTTTTCGAACCACCCGTTGGGAATCACATCGGCTACGCTGGAGTTGGGCGATTCGACCGTATGGAAACGAAAGACCCCTTCGTCGTTGTGAATGTCGCCGCGCCAGTCGATGTCATCGGGATTCTGGGCCTTGAGATACTCCGACATCAGCAGCGTGTTGCTGAGGCCGTCGGTTATTGACGAGAATTTGACGAGTCGGGGGGTCTCTCGTTTGCAATCAATATTTGAGAAGGGGGCAAAACCTGTCTGGACTTTATCGAGGAGGGTGGCGCCGGTGCCGCCGTACGTGACGTTCCCCCAGTTGATCATGTAGTTGCCGCGGCAACGTTGATAGGTGCCGGTCGTCTGATCGACGCCAAAATCGCTGGGGCAGTTGTACATCGGCAGCCGCTGACCGCCGAGACCGTTCATCGTGTTATGGATGGTTACCGGCGGATTATAGAAGTGAAGTTTCAGGTCGTTTCGTTGGCCTAGTGCGGCCTGTTCGATATAAGGCCAGATGCGCATGACATAAGTTTGACGCGGGTTAGGCGTCGCGCCCGCCGGGAGTTGGCCCTGAGCGTCGTGATACATCTGCATCGCCAGGCCCCACTGCTTCAGGTTGTTGACGCACTGGGAGCGGCGGGCCGCCTCGCGGGCGGCTTGCACGGCGGGGAGGAGCAGCGCCACCAGGACGCCGATGATGGCGATGACGACGAGCAGTTCGACCAAGGTGAAGGCTGCGCGACGAAGAACAGGGATGCGGGGAGTATTCATCGCTACCAGCTGGAGAGAAGAGAAGGGCTGCCGCCTACCAAGCTACGATGCAGCGTCACTCTTTTATAAACGATAGAATTGAACGAGGCGGCGAGAAAACGAAATCGCGGTAAGGATTCGTTATATAGCTGAATCTATTGAGGGCTGGCATGCCTAAGGTCGGCGAGCCTTGGCTATCGGCTGTCAGCTATCGGCTATAGGCCAGAGCCGGCAGGCACTTGCAGCCCCAGGCTCCGTGGGGATGCGTTACATGGGGCGACGTTCATCGGAATGGTGACCGACCCCCCGGCTCCGAAGCTTGTTCAAGAGCTGTCTTCTAACGCATTAACCACAGAGCACTTCAAGAATGATGGCAGTTGAATAAGTTTCGGAGTCCAGGGCTGCAAGAGGGGGGCGATATGCGAACTAGCCGCGGAGGGCTTGGTTGAAGAGGCCGGGGAGTTGCCAGAGGGAGGGGCGGCAGTAGAGTTCGCAGAGTTTCCAGGCGAGGGGTTCGGGGCGGCGGTGGGTCGAGAACCAGCTCGGCTTGGGGAACATCGTCAGCGGGGCGCGGAGGACCGTCTTTTGCGGGCGGTCGAGGAGGTAGGTGTTGTGGACGAAGCCGCGGCCGCTCTGCACGTCGGCGAGGTTGGCGCCGGGGAAGCCGCCCCAGGGGGGAGACATCAGGGCGTAGGCGATGCCGGGCCATTGATTGACGCCGATCGAGCCATAACGCAAACGGCGGAGGGCGGCGTCGAGTTCGTCTGGATGCTCGCGGCGGATCGCTTCGGGAATGGTGATCGCGGCGGCAAGAGTGCCCCACAGTTGGTCGTTCATGAAGTCGACGGCCCGCTCCAGGAACTCCAGGGGCGAAGCGGCGTCGAGCGCCGTTTCGCCGGCGACGCAGACGAATGATTCGCGCTGAAAGAGATGGGCGTCGGCGCCCGGATCGAGGTCGCGGCGCACGGTCCAGGGAAGCCGGCCTTGGTTTTCCTGAGCGGCTGATGGCCCGGAAAATTCTGCGAAGCGCTCCATTGCGCCTGGATAGTACGCATAGCGCGCGGGGATCTGCTCGAGGATCGAATTGAGCCGATCGAGAAAGCGCTGTCGCGCCGGCCACCGCTTCCAGGTGATCAGCATCTTCGTGGCGATGCAGTTGAACGAGGCGTTGTTGGCGATCGACGCGGCGATGCTTTCGGCTTGAGATTGCAGCTGCGCGTCGGAGTAGTCGCCGGGAACGATCGCCCAGGGGGTGACGTTGCCGAGTTCGCTGGTGACGGGCTTCGTCACGAGCGGATTGTTGGCGGCTTGGCGTTCGCGCCGTTCCGATGGGTCGGCGCCCCAGACGATGGCGTCGTGCGAGGCGGTGGAGCCGGTGATGTGGATCGAGTCGACGGCGGGATGATGGATGGCGTAGGCGCCGACCTCGGCGCCGCCGTAGACGAGGCGCAAGCAGCCGGCGTCGATCAACGGTCGGAGGGCGCGCTCGAAGATGGGGCCGAGGTAGTCGTTGACGGGGTTCATCTTGAGCAGCACGGCGGCGTCGTTCTGCAGGATCATCGTCAGGGCGTCGGTGACGGGGATCGCTGAGACGTTGCCGGCGCCGAGGACGAGCGCGACGTGCGGCTTCGGTGGCGTACGACGGGCCAGGCGCGCGGGGGCGTCGCCGCAAAGGTTGTCGAGCGCGGCGTCAGGCTCGAGCCAGGTTTCGGCGGTCATGCCGCGGAAGAGGATGGCGTCGTAGAGTGCGCGCGTCGGAAAGGTGGGAACGCGAATTTGACCGTGGACGACGCGGGGCGTGCCGGGGAGGCGCGGTTGAGAGTTCGTGCGGAGTTCGTCGAGCGTGGCGATGATGAGTCGCAGGTAGCGCGCGACGGAGACCGGGCCGACGAGAATTTCTTCGGCGCGGGCGGTGCTGCCAGCGGGGATGCTTTTGGCTTGGCAGGCGGCTTCGACCCATTCGTGGGCGGCGGCGTCGATCGCTGCGATGCAGGATTCGGCCCAGTTGATGCGTTCATCCAGCGACGCGGCGGCGAGGCGTTTGGCGCCGAGTTGGAGTTCGGCGAGGGCGCGGTCTACGGCGGTGTTCGATGTGGACGGCGGAGAGGTCGCAATCGTACTGGATTCGTTGGCCATTGAGCAAATTCGTTCGTGTTTAACCACAGAGAACACAGAGAGCACGGAGGAAGGCGCCAAGCGATCCCTTTGCAACTCTCTCTGTGTCCTCTGTGTTCTCTGTGGTTAATGCGATTCGGGATAGCAATTGAGTAACGCTCGTAGCCATCACCACGGTTAGTAGGGGATGCCTAGTTTTCGATAGATGAAGCCCAATAGCCAGATAGGTCCGATCAGCAGGAACTGCAGGTCTTGGAAGAAGGAGGGCTTCTTGCCTTCGATGGCGTGGCCGATGAATTGGCCGACCCAGGCGGCGATGAAGAGGGCGAGGGCGAGTTGCCAGACAGGCGTCGGGCCGATGCGTTCGTAGACGATAATCGCGAACACAACTGCGAGCGAGAAGAACAACATGCCGACGGCGAGCGCAGGCGACAGCCTGGCGTAAAAGACTAGCGACGCGACGACGGCAACCGTCCCCCAGTTCAGGAACGGGATGCGATGCATGAACCAAGGCGTCGGCAGTTCCCAGAGAAAGGCGATGACGCAGGCGGCGATCGTGGGAACGCAGATCCAGTGGAGCGATTTATTGAGGCGGTTGTGGTGGCTTTCGCCGTACTCGCTGAACCACTGGTCGGCGGTTTTGGCTGGCATTGGATCTTCTCGGAATTGAGCGTCTATCGTTTAAACCACGGAGGCACGGAGAGCACGGAGGAGGGGGGGGGAATTTTCATTGCATTTCCCTCCGTGCTCTCCGTGCCTCCGTGGTAAATGAATTTCGACTTAACGACCGAACGGCATGGCGAGGCAATTACTCGGCGGGCGGCATCTTTTCGATCCACTCGCGGACGAGCGCGACGGCTTCGTCTGGAACGAGGCGGCGGCCGACGTTGGGCATCATGATGCTGGGGTCATCCGACTCCAAGCGGAACAGCAGAATCGATTCGTCGGGTTTGCCGGGGATGACGTCGTACTTGCGGCCGCCGGAACCGTGACCGGCGGCGACGGGGGCCTTCCAAACGCCCAGTTTGGCGGGGTCGGCCTGGTCCCAACTGAGGTCGAGGCCGGAGGTGCGGGCCGTGCCGGCGGGGTTGTGGCAGTGGGCGCAGTTGACGTCGAGCCAGGCGCGGGCCCGCTGGTCGACGGGGGCCGAATGGGGATCGTCGAAGCGCGGGAAGGTCGGGATCTCGGCCGCGTCGGGGAGTCCGGCGAGCATACCGGCATGGGCGAGCGCGGCGAGTTGGCTTTCGTCGGCTTCGTTCGCAGTACCGGCGTCCTCCGTAGGCGCGGGGCGATTCATGTTGCGCGCCGTCGGCCCGATGGGGAGAAACTTTTTGTCCTGGCTATGGCAGTTGAGGCACTG
>Ga0163144_10005750_pt1 | contig 27558 bp, 24 predicted proteins | sample OliLak19BULKMAT1_FD_123175 | JGI IMG/M metagenome (GOLD analysis project Ga0163144, IMG submission 123175) | Freshwater microbial mat bacterial communities from Lake Vanda, McMurdo Dry Valleys, Antarctica - Oligotrophic Lake LV.19.BULKMAT1 | ecosystem: Environmental > Aquatic > Freshwater >... | reverse complement strand
TCCGAGCAGCGCGCGCACCGTCACCGTCTGCTATGTCGCGGGCGCCCAACCGGCGCCGGACGCCGGGACGTTCGCCGTCGTCGAGGGCCCGGACTCCCGCGTCACCGTGATCGGCAATACCGAGATCCTGACCAACGCCCGGCTCGACGAGGCAGGCAACGCGGCCTTGGCGTTGCGCGCCCTCGGCCGGCAACCGACCGTGCTGTGGTACCTGGCAGACCCGTTCGACCCGGCACTGGCGACCGGCGCCGAAGCCGCACCGACGCCGGAGTCGCTGCTGCCGCCGTGGGTCAGATGGGTCGCGATCCAATTGCTCGTGGCGGCGTTGATCGCCATCGTGTGGCGCTACCGCCGGCTCGGCGCGCTGGTACCGGAAGGGCTGCCCGCAATCGTCCGATCGGTCGAGACCGCCGAGGGCCGGGCGCGGCTCTACCGGCGCGCCGGTTCTCGCGACCGGGCTGCGGCCCTGCTGCGCATCGAAGCCGCCCGGGCGCTCGGGCAGCGCCTCGGCGCCCGCCGCGGTGCGACCGCTACCGACATCGCCCGGCTCACCGCGACCGCCACCGGCCGCGACCCGGTGGCCGTGGTGGCACTGTTGGCGGGCCCGCCGCCGCCGGACGATGCCGCCCTGATCGCGCTGGCCGACGATCTGGACGCCCTGACCGCGTCACTGCGACCCACCGGTGCGCCCCGGACACCAGTGTCCACATGACACGAGACGCCACATGACCCGAGACGCCACATGACCCGACACGAGAGGTTCTCCCGGTGACCACAGAGCAACTGCAGGATGTGCCGGACACCATCGGCCACCCTGATCCGCGTCAGGCGCTGCAACGAGTGCCGCGCGAGGTCGGCAAGGCGGTCGTCGGCCAGGAATCCGTCATCACCGGCATGGTCATCGCGCTGCTGTGCCGCGGCCACGTGCTGCTGGAGGGCGTGCCCGGCGTAGCGAAGACGCTGACGGTGCGGGCGCTGTCGGCCGCGCTGGAGCTGTCCACGTCTCGAGTGCAGTTCACCCCCGACCTGATGCCGGGTGACGTCACCGGGTCCCTGATCTACGACTCCCGCACCGCCGAGTTCAACTTCCGGGCCGGACCGGTGTTCACCAACATCCTGCTGGCAGACGAGATCAACCGGACCCCGCCCAAGACGCAGGCGTCACTGCTGGAGGCGATGGAGGAGCGGCAGGTCACCGTCGACGGGGTGTCACGGCCGCTGCCTGACCCGTTCATCGTTGCCGCCACCCAGAACCCGGTGGAGTACGAGGGCGTCTACCCGTTGCCCGAGGCCCAGCTCGACCGGTTCATGCTCAAGCTCACCATGCCGCTGCCGGAGCGGGACAACGAGATCGAGGTCCTCGCCCGGCACGCCGCCGGTTTCGATCCCCGTGACCTGGCCGCCGCGGGGTTGACCCGGGTCGCGGCCGCCGAGGACATCGCCGCCGGCCAACGGGCTGTCCGTGCGGTCTCGGTGGCCCCCGAGGTGATGGGGTACATCGTCGACCTGGCCAGAGCCACGCGGGTCTCCCCGTCGCTGTCCCTGGGCGTCTCACCCCGCGGCGCCACCGCGCTGCTGGCCACCTCACGGGCGTGGGCGTGGCTGACCGGTCGTGACTTCGTCACCCCGGACGACGTCAAGGCCATGGCCCGAGCCACGCTGCGCCACCGGGTCCAGCTCAAACCCGAGGCCGAGCTGGAGGGCGTCAACGTCGAAGCAGTGCTGGAGTCCGTGCTGCAGACCACCCCCGTCCCACGCTGAACCGCGATGGACGACCGTCTCCTGCGACCATGTACGTGACGTCATGTTCCTGACCTGGCGGGCGGTGGCCGTCGCCCTGGCGGGGTGTATCGCCCTGCTGGTCGCGCCGGGCTGGGTGACGTTCGTGCTGTGGCTGGTCCTGACGCTGCTCGTCATCGCGATGGACGTCGCCCTTGCGCCGGCCACCGGTCGGCTGGTGTGGACCCGGCCGGACATCCGCACGGTCCGGCAGGGCGAGGTGACCACCGCCGAACTGCTGGTAACCAACACCGGCCGGCGCCGGATGCGCGCCGTCGTGCGTGACGCCTGGCAGCCGTCGGCGGGGGCGCAACGGGACCGGCACCGCGTCGTGATACCCGGTGGTGAGCGCCGCCGGATCTCCACGACCTTGATCCCCACCCGGCGCGGCGACCGGCTGACCCCAGGGGTGGCGGTTCGCAGCCTGGGGCCGCTGGGTGTCGCGGGCCGGCAACGCTCGGTCGATGTGCCCGGCCACGTCCGCGCCCTGCCGCCCTTCCGATCGCGCAAGCATCTGCCCAGCCGGCTGGCGAGGCTGCGGGAGATCGACGGCCGGGCGGCCGTGATGATCCGCGGCCAGGGCACCGAGTTCGACTCGCTGCGGGAGTACGTCATCGGTGACGACGTCCGCTCCATCGACTGGCGGGCCACGGCGCGACGGTCCCAGGTCGTCGTGCGGACCTGGCGACCCGAGCGCGACCGGCGGGTCCTGCTCGTCCTGGACGCGTCACGGACGTCGGCGGCGAGGATCGGAGACGAGCCCAGGCTGGACGCCGCGATGGATGCCGCCCTGCTTCTCGGCGCGCTGGCTTCGCGCGCGGGCGATCGGGTCGACCTGCTGGTGCACGACCGGCGGATCCTGGGCCGGGTGCAGGGCGCATCGCGTACCGACCTGCTGCCCCGCCTCGTGGACGTGATGGCTCCGATCGAGCCGTCCCTGGTCGAGGCCGACTGGCCGCTGGTTGCGGCCGAGGTCAGGTCCAGACTGACCCGCCGGGCGCTTGTCGTGCTGCTGACGACGATCGATGCGGCGACCGCCGATACAGGGCTGATCGCCGCGGCGTCCGCCCTGGCGTTGCGGCACACGGTGCTCATCGCGTCGGTCACCGACCCGGAGCTGGCAGCGATGGCGCAGCGCCGCGGAGACCGGGCCGGCGTCTACGACGCGGCAGCCGCCATCCGCTCGCGCAGTGACGCCGGCACGGTCACCGACTGGTTGGGGGTAGCCGGCGTCGGTGTGGTCACCGGAACACCGGAGGAGCTGCCGCCAGCGCTGGCCGACCGCTACCTGGCGCTCAAGGCCGCCGGACGCCTCTGATGGCCGGTCCGCCCACCACGCTGGAGTGGCTGCGCGACATCCGTGCGCTGCAGCAGTTGAGCCCGCTGACCGACGGGCTGTATCTGCCGTGGAGTGATGCCGCCATCCGACCCTCAGCGCTGGCCCTGGTGTGCAACCTGGTGATCACACAAGCCAGGACCGGGATCGTCGAGTTGGGCAGCGGGATCTCGACCGTGGTCCTGGGTCGGCTGCTGGCTCGCCGTGGCTTGCGGCTGAGGACCGTCGAGCACGATGCGGCCTGGTTGGACGTTGTCACCGGCCTGGTCGCGAACGCGGGACTGCGCGATTCGGTGGACCTGGTACACGCCCCCCTGGATGACGTCTGGTACGACGCGGACGCCGTCCACCGGGCGCTGTCAGCGGTCACCGTCGACCTGCTGCTGGTCGACGGCCCGCCCGCCTGGCGGCCGGGAAGCAACCTGGCGAGGCTCCCCGCGCTCGACCAGCTCGGGCCGTACCTGACCAAGGACTCGATCATCGTGTTGGACGACGCCGACCGCCCCGGTGAGCGTGCGGTAGCCGCGGCCTGGTGCGAGGCCCACGGCCTGACGGCCGATCACCGCCCGGAGGGCGTGGCCGTATTCACCAGAACCGACTCGGCCTTCGTGGTCTAGCACGTGGTCCCGCCGCTCGGTCGCGTCGCTCGGTCGCGTGGTCCAGTGGTGTGGTTCAGCTGCAGGTCACCCACGCACGAGGTCGGCGTCGCCGGCGAACTCCCGGCGGATGTCGCCGGTCGCACCCAGCGCCACCGCCCGCCGGCCGAGGACCACCAGATAGGCGATGAATGCTCCCCAGACGAGGGCCCCGATCCCGATCCGCGCCCAGGTCGGCAGGGGTGACGGCGTGACGAACGCCTCGACGATGCCACTGACCAGCAGCACCACGACGAGACCCATCGCGACGCTGATCAGCGCCCGCCCCTCGGTCGCGAGCGCGGCTGACCGAGACCGCGGCCCAGGATCGATCCAGGCCCAGAACAGCCGCAGCCCTGCCGCCAGCGCGACGAAGACGGCGGTCAATTCGAGCAGCCCGTGCGGGGTGATGAGGCCGAAGAACACGTCCAACCGGTCGCAGGAGGCCATGATCCCGCCGGCCACACCAAGGCCGAACGCGTTCTGGACGAAGACGATGACCGGCACGAAGCCGGTGATCCCCAGCGCGATGGACACCGCCGCGATGAGCGCGTTGTTGGTCCACACCCGCGCGGCGAAACTGCCTGCCGGCCCGCTGGAGTAGTAGTCGACGAAGGAGACCTCGCAGTAGGCGCGCAACTCGCTGTCCGAGCCCAGGGACGCCTGGACCTGCGGCGACGAAGCCACCCAGTACCCGGCGCCCAGGGCGATCAGCAGGAACACCCCCGTGACCGCGATCAGCAACCAGCGCAGCCGGTACAGCGCCGCGGGGAATCCGGAGACCCAGAAGTCGCGGAACTCCCGCCAGGCCGGCTCGTGAGAGCCGGTGATCCGTTGCCTGCCCCGGTTGACCATGGTCGACAGCCGTGCGACGAGCGTCGGGTCCGGGGACACCGAGCGGATCTGCGACAGGTGGGTGGCCGTGCGGTGATAGAGCGAGACCAGCTCGTCGGCCTCGTCGGCGCTCAGACGGTGACGACGCGACAGCTGGTCGAAGCGCCGCCACTCCTCGGCGTGAACCGCGACGAACGCGTCAAGATCCACTGTTCGCCGTCACGTGCTCGGTCGCGGCACCAGGACGGCGCGAGTCGAAGATGTCCGGTTCCAGGTAGATGACTCGCGCGATGGGCACCGCCGCGCGCACCCGCTGTTCTGCGGCGTTGATGGCCTCGGCGACGCTCTCGGCGCTCTCGCACTGCGAGACCGCGATCTTGGCTGCCACCAGCAACTCGTCCGGGCCCAGATGCAGCGTCTTCATGTGGATGATGCGTTCGATCCCGGGACCGACCAGTGCGGTCTCGATGCCGCGGAGCTCCTCGGCGCCGGCGCCCTCGCCCAGCAACAGCGACTTCGTCTCGATGCCCAGCACGATGGCGATGCTTACGAGCAGCACTCCGATCATGGCCGTCCCGACGGCGTCCCAGCGGCCGTCGTCCGTCAGCAGGGTCAGACCCACGCCGATGAGGGCGAAGCCCAGGCCGAGCAGGGCGCCGATGTCCTCCAGCAGCACCACTGGCAGCTCCGGCGACTTGTTGCGGCGCACGAACTGCACCCACGAGCGTCCGCCTCGGACGTGATTGGACTCCCGGACGGCGGTTCGCAGGCTGAAGCTCTCCAGGCCGATGGCCATGAAAAGGACGAGCAGCGGCACCCACCACCACCGGCCCTCGATCGGGTGTGGGTCCTGCCACTTGTGGTAGGCCTCGTACAGCGCGAACAGGCCACCGAGCGTGAAGAGCACGATCGAGACCAGGAAGGCGTACAGGTAGCGCTCGCGGCCGTAGCCGAACGGGTGCTCGGGCGTTGCGGCCCGGCGGGCCCGGCGGCCCCCTATCAACAGCAGCACCTGGTTACCCGAGTCGGCGAGTGAGTGCACGGACTCCGCGAGCATCGACGACGACCGGGTGAGCAGGAACGCGATGAACTTGGTGACGGCGATGCCGAGGTTGGCCAGCAGGGCCGCAATGATCGCCGTGTTACCGCCGGACGTGGACACCTGTCGAGGGTATCGGCGGCCATCGGCGTCGGCGCACTGGAGGGCATCCCCGGTTCGACCTCTACCCTCGACGCGTGAGCACTTTGGTCACCGGCGACGCCGTCGTCCTCGAACTTCCCCCGGCCGGGATCGCCACCCGGCTGCTGGGGTTCATCATCGATTTCCTGGTCTATGTGGTGTTGCTGATCCTGCTGTTCGTCGTCCTCTTCGCCTTTCTCGCCTCCGGTGACGCCGCGTTCGCCGCCGCGGTCAGCGTCGTGACCATCGTCGCCGTCCTCGTCGTGGTGCCCACCGTGGTGGAGACCCTGTCGAGGGGACGGTCGCTGGGGAAGCTCGCGACGGGGTTGCGGGTCGTCCGCGACGACGGTGGGCCGATCCGGACCAGGCAGGCGCTGACCCGCCAGCTCGTCGGTTTCGGTGAGTTCTACCTGCTGTACGGCATGGTGACGATCTTCGTCGTACTGGCCAACAGCCGCACCAAGCGACTCGGCGACCTGCTGGCGGGCACCTACGTCATCAACGAGCGGACGCCCATGCTCCGTTCGGCGATGGCGGCCATGCCACCGGAGCTGGGGGCGTGGGCGCGTACCGCCGACATCGGCCGGATCCAGGGCCCGCTGGCGCTGGACGCACGCAACTATCTGACGCGCGCGGCCACCATGACACCGTCGGCCGCCGCCACGCTCAGTGGCCAGCTCGCGTCGGAACTGGCCACCCTGGTGGCACCCCTGCCGCCACCCGGCACCAGCGCGGACCGCTTCATCTCCGCGGTGCTGGCCGAGCGGCGGCGCAGGGACACCGAACGCCTGGGTGCCGAGCGGTCCCAGGTGCAACGTCTGCACGATCTGGTGGACCGCCGCCGCGACGTGGTGTGACCAGCACCAGTCGCTGCGCGTCATCGCCCCTGCGACCGAACACCCCCAGCAGCCCGGAGACGGGGGAAGGTTGGGCAGGTCAGTAGCGGTAGGCGGCGCTCTTGTAGGGCCCGGACACGTCAACTCCGAGATACTCGGCCTGGGACTTGGTCAGCTCGGTCAGCCTTACCCCGAGGGCGTCGAGGTGGAGCCGGGCGACCTTCTCGTCGAGGTGCTTGGGCAGGACGTGCACGCCCAGCGGGTAGTCGTCAGCCTTGGTGAACAGTTCGACCTGCGCCATCACCTGGTTGGTGAAGGAGTTGCTCATCACGAAGCTGGGGTGCCCGGTGGCGTTGCCCAGGTTCAGCAGTCGGCCCTCGGAGAGCACGATGACACTGCGCCCGCCGGCGAAGACCCATTCGTGGACCTGAGGCTTGATCTCCACCCTGGTGACGCCAGGAATCCTGGCCAGGCCGGCCATGTCGATCTCGTTGTCGAAGTGACCGATGTTGCCGAGGATCGCCTTGTCCTTCATCCGGCCTATCTGCTCGGCCATGACGACGTCCTTGTTGCCGGTCGCGGTGATGATGATGTCGGCCGTGTCGATGACGTCGTCGAGGCGGACCACCTGGTACCCGTCCATGGCAGCCTGCAGGGCGTTGATCGGGTCGATCTCGGTGACGACGACGCGGGCACCCTGGCCGCGCAGGGACTCCGCCGAGCCCTTGCCGACGTCGCCGTATCCGCAGACGACGATCAGCTTGCCACCGATGAGAACGTCGGTGGCGCGATTGATGCCGTCGAGGATCGAGTGGCGGGTGCCGTACTTGTTGTCGAACTTGGACTTGGTGACCGAGTCGTTGACGTTGATCGCCGGGAACTGCAACGTGCCCTCGCGCATGCGGTCGTAGAGCCGGAGCACCCCGGTGGTGGTCTCCTCGGTGACGCCCTTGATGCCCGCGGCGATGGCCGTCCACCGGTTGGGGTCGGCTGCCAGCGAGGCACGCAGCGTCTCGAGCACGACCGCGTGCTCCTCGCTGTCCTCTGGCGTGACCGCGGGCACGACCCCGGTGCGCTCGAACTCCACGCCCCGGTGCACCAGCATCGTGGCGTCACCGCCGTCGTCGAGGATCATGTTGGGTCCCACGGACCCGTCGGCACCGGCGGAGGGCCAGGTGAGGATCTGCTCGGTGCACCACCAGTACTCGGCGAGGCTCTCGCCCTTCCAGGCGAAGACCGGCACCCCCGAGGGCGCCTGCGGTGTGCCGTACGGTCCGACGACGACGGCCGCGGCCGCCTCGTCCTGGGTGGAGAAGATGTTGCACGAGGCCCACCGGACGTCGGCGCCGAGGGCTACCAGAGTCTCGATGAGGACGGCGGTCTGCACGGTCATGTGGAGCGAGCCGGTGACGCGGGCACCCGAGAGGGGCCGGGCGGAGCCGTACTCGCTGCGCAGCGCCATCAGTCCGGGCATCTCGTGTTCGGCGAGGCGGATCTGGTGCCTGCCGGATTCGGCGAGGGCGAGGTCGGCCACCTTGTAGTCGGTGGCGGCGAGCACGCGGGCTCCGGCGGCGTGAAAGGCGCTGGTGTGAGTGGCGGTGGACATGGAACCTCCAACGGGTTCGGCGGGTGTCAGCTGAATGAGGGCGCGGTGCGTCCTGACCCGGCGCGGCCCTTCTGGGCCGGCGACTGCTTGCCGCTGCTCGTGCGTCGGCAAGGAGTCTCGCGGGTCACTCGCCCGTCCGACGCCGGAATTCACCCAACGGTAGCGCCCGATCAGTCCCCGTCGCGCCAGCGGTCCCGCAGATCGGCCAGGCTCGGTGAGCGCCCCGGGTCCAGTCCGTTGCCCAGCGCCAGGTAGGTCGCAGCGAAATCGCATCGGGCGATGAGCTGCGCCAGCCGTGCCAATGGGCTGCCCGGGTCGGCGGTGACCGAGCTGACCCGCACCCCCACCCGCTCCGCCAGGTCGCGCACCGGATCCAGCGGAGTCGAAGCCGCGGCGCCGACCACCTCAGCCGGGTCGGCGCCCATCGGTATCGAGGGCGCCATGGTGCCGCCCCGGTCGCTGAGCACGAGCAGTCGCAGCGTGGGGGCCGCGGGCCCGTCGAGGAAGGGGTCGGCGAAGACGTCACGGTCACGGCCCGACAGCGGACCGTCGAACAGCGCCACCACGTCGCTGGCGTCGTCGGGCAGGGTGCCGCGGACGGCGGGGACCCGAGCCGAGCGAGCCAGCATCGAGGTCGTCCGGGCCGCCGCCGCGGCTGCCATGTCACCGTCGGCGAGCACGATCGGCACGGCACCGTCGAGCTCGGCTGCCAGCGACTTGGCGGGGTTGACGAAGCCGGGCGAGGACGGCCGGCAGGCCTCCGCCTCGGCATCGAGCCGGTCGGCGGCCTCAGCGAAGGAGTCGGGACGGACGTCGACCAGGCCGAGGGCGTCGGCGACGGCCAGCACCGGGGTCAGCAGCGACCACATGCCGCTGCGGGTCTGCAGGCCGGGGCTGTCCGGCAGGCCCGAGGGCCGCAGCGGCCAGAGCGCGCCACCCGTGCGCTCGACGAGTTCCGCCAGTGGTGAGCCCTCCATGCTGACCGCGAACACCCGGGCACCGCGTCGGGCAGCCTCGGCGGCCAGCCCGATCACCTGTGGTGCGCGGCCGGACATCGACACGGCGATCACGAGATCGAGCGCGCCGATCCAGCCCGGCAGGGGGCCGCCGCGGCGTGAGGTCACCGGCACCGGGGACGCCGGCCCGGCCAGCGCAGCCAGCGCGTCGGCCACGATCGCCGATCCCCCCAGTCCCGCGACCAGCACCGATCGGGGCTTGCCGTCGCCGACCAGCCGGGCGGGCGGTGAGAACCCCTCGATCGCCATCCGGACCGAGGCGCCGGCCATGGCCAGCGAACGCAGGGTCTGGCTGGAATCCAGCTCGGCCAACTGCTCCGCGTCGTCCAGCAGGTCGTCGTCGATCACGTGGCGCCCGAGCCGTCGCCGGCTTCCGCGTATGGGTGCACGGCCTCCTCGGCCAACAGCACCGGGATGCCGTCGTCGATGCGGTACTGCCGCCGGCACCCGGCGTCCAACGAACCGTCGCACCATAGCTGCGCGGCCCCCGTGCCGTCGTTCGCGTCGACGAGCGGGCTGCGGCAGACCGGGCAGCGCAGGATCGCGCGGACCCACTCATCGATGCCGTCGCGGGAGGGTTGGGACTGGGAGGTGCCCGACGTGGCCGACTCAGACATGATCCCCATCCTTCCTGATCACCCCGAGCACTCGGTCCCGCAGCGAGATCATGTCCGCGGCGGTCTTGGCCTCGACGTTGAGTCGCAGCAGCGGCTCGGTGTTGCTCGGCCTCACGTTGACCCACCAACCCCCGCCAGAGTCGGTGATCATCAGGCCGTCCAGGTGATCCACGACAGCGTGCGGGGCGGCGTCCGCCATCTCCTGCGCCACTCGCGCCGTCGTCGCCGCCACATCGCTGACCCGCGTGTTGATCTCGCCGCTGCGCTGGTAGTGCGAGTACTGAGCCACCAACGAACTCAGGGGCGTGCCGGGGGGCGTCTCGCCGAGGGCGGCGAGCACATGCAGCGCCGCCAGCATGCCGGAGTCCGCGCCGTAGAAGTCCCGGAAGTAGTAGTGCGCCGAGTGCTCACCGCCGAAGACCGCGCCGGTGCGAGCCATCTCGGCCTTGATGAAGGAGTGCCCGACCCGGGTGCGGACCGGCGAACCGCCGGCCGCCGTGACCACCTCCGGCACGATCGAGGACGTGATCAGGTTATACAGGACGCCGGGCCTGGCCTCCCCCGCTGCCTGGGCGCGCGCGATCTCCCGGCGGGCCACCAGGGCGGTGACCGCCCCCGGATCGATGCCTGCGCCGCGCTCGTCGATGAAGAAGCACCGGTCGGCGTCACCGTCGAAGGCGAGGCCGATATCCGCGCCCTGCTCGACTACGGCTGCCTGCAGGTCGACCAGCGTGGTGGGGTCCAGCGGGTTGGCCTCGTGGTTGGGGAACGTCCCGTCCAGATCGAGGTACAGCCCAGAGAGCGCCAGCGGCAGGGCGGGCAGTCCCGCGGCCCCACCCAGAACGGCCGGCGCAGTCAGGCCGGCCATGCCGTTGCCGGCGTCTATCACGACGCTCAGCGGCCGGACCGCGTCCAGCGGGACAAGGGACCGCAGATGCCGGGCGTAGTCGGCGAGGGTGTCGATGTGACGGACGATGCCGGGAACTGCGGTGCCTGGAGAGCTGCCACCCAGCAGCTCGATCGCGCGGTCGCGGATCTGGGCCAGTCCGGTGTCCATCGAGACCGGCTTGGCACCCGCCCGGCAGAGCTTCAGTCCGTTGTACCGGGCGGGGTTGTGGCTGGCGGTGATCATGACGCCGGCGACACCGGTGTCGCCGCTGACGAAGTACAACTGGTCGGTAGAGCACAGACCGATGACATCGACTGCCGTGCCGGTGGCCGCGGCGCCCGCCGCGAGCGCCGCCGCGAGGCCCGGAGAGGACTCGCGCATGTCATGACCGACGGCAAGCCGCCGGTGCCCGTCGGCTCCCGGTTCAGCGATGATCTCGCCGATCGCCGTCCCGAGAGCTCGAAGCGTGGTGGGGTCGAGGTCTTCTCCGACGACCCCCCGGATGTCGTATGCCTTCACGGCACGGAACAGGGCGTGCGTCACCCGGGCAGGCTAACCGCAGCCGCGCCAGGCTGCGGCCTGCTCCACCGGACCCGCCCAGGTGCTGGGCTCAGGCCACCTTGCGGGTGCGCTGCAGCACGGTGGCCACGTCCATCACGGTGCCGTCGTGCTCCCACACCCGGCACTCGCACCGGTGACAGGAGACGAACTCGACCGGCGTGCCGTCGGTCAGGCTCATCATCAGCGTGGTCAGTCGCTCGCTGCCGCACTGCCGGCAGAGCCGGCCGTGGCGGTGCTGCGACTGGGTGAGGGAGCCCAGCGGCGTATCGGCCGCGCCGCGGGGTCGCCGCGGGCGACCGAACGAGACGTCGACGCCCCTGACCTCGACGCCGCTGGTGAGGGTCTCGGGCTGGGGACGGGTCGTCGCGTGGGGCATGAGTTCTCCTGGGCCGTGGCGGGCATCCGCCGGGTTGCTGACGACAAGCTGTCGTCAGCCGGGCCCTCGATCTTGAATATCGGGAGCGTCCGGGCAGTTGTGGCGTATCACCCACATTCGCCGGCCACACGTGGGGGACGTGACGCGCCGCCGCTAGGATCCGTCGTCGCGGAGCACCCTCAGGTGGGCGCGGCGACCGCTGCCAAAGCCGGTGGCCGCCTGCGGTTCGGGTTGCGCCACGGGCGGCTGCCGTGGGGCGGCCTCCCGGACGGCGTCGGCGAGCGCAATGAGGTCGTCACTCCCCGGCGTGCCCTCATGGTCCGTCTCACTGCCCAGGCGGACCACGTCCCAGCCCTTGGGCGCGGTCAATCGGGTGGCGTGGTCGGCGCACAGGTCATAACAATGCGGCTCCGACACCGTCGCCAGTGGGCCCAGCACTGCGGTGGAGTCGGCGTACACGTAGGTCAGCGTCGACACCGCGGGCCGGGGACAGCCGGTCCGGGTGCATCGGCGACTCCGCTTGGCGCCTGCTGCGGTCACGGACTCGACGCTACGACCCAGATCCGCACAGTTGTTAACCGGCACGCCGCCTGCTCACCCGGTGGCGACGGTGATGGCAGGACTCGACGACGAAGCCGCGACGGGGCCCGCCCGCGGGGCTGACCACAGGGCCGACCACAGAGCTACCGTGGCGCGGTGACGACGAGAGCGCGGCAACCGCGGCGACGCGACCGGCGAGGCCGGGGACTGCGCGGTGATGTCTTCCCCGCCGACGTCCCGGCCTACCGCACGTTCGCCGAAAGATTCGACGACCTCGTCATCGACGCCGCTGAGCGACTGTCGCGGCGGTGGCCGCAGGAGATGGAATCGATCGAGGTCGCCGTCGAGGACGTGCCACACGCTGAAGGCGCAACGTGGGTCACCGGCGTCCCGCTGGGCCGGGTCGTGCCCGCGACCGGGCAGGGCGGCGCCCGCATCGTGGTGCACCGCCGCGCCGTCATGGCGAGGGCGGAGGAGGAGCTACCACAGTTGGTCTACCTGGTTCTCGTGGAGCAGCTGGCGGTAGCCCTCGGGCGATCGCCGCGCGACATCGACCCGGATGCGGATCTTGGGGCGTACTGAGTACCTCGACCGAACCGCCCGGACCGAATCGGGCGCCTGACCCGGCCGGCCGATCGCTCAGCGCGGGGCCAGCTGGATCAGCGAGGCATCGGCACCCACCCAGGCGACGGTGGCTGTGGCCAGTCCCCGCGGCGGCCGAGGCGTGGCCGCACCGGCCGGGTCCGGCCGGGAGCCGGAGGACTGCTCGGCAACGGGGGGACCGGTGACGATCAATCCGATGGCACCGTGCATTGCGCCGCCGGTGCCGGGCCGGGCCGGTTTCAACCGCACCGCCGCCGCGCCCGGCGTTCCGGTCAGCTCCAGCACGGCGGGCGCGCTGGGCCCGCTGTCGAGCCGCACACTGCGCAGCACGCCGCCGCGGTCGTCGAGCAGGTCGGCGATCAGGCGTTGCGGGATGCTCGTGCCGATGATCATGACGGTCGTGGCGTCGTCGGGCACGACCGGCACGGCCAGCTGCCGCCCGGCGATGTCGTCCGGTTGGACGGCCGCGGCCCATCCCAGGTCCGCCGGAGCCGAACCGGCGGTGGCGACACTGGAGCGGGCCGCGGCGACGACCGGGACGTCGGAGTCGATCCACACGCTGTACGTCCCCGGTGGCAGATCGAGCAGGACGGTCGCGACCGAGCCTGCGGCCAGCGCCACCACAACCGGCGCCGGCGGGGCGGCACCCCGATCCGTGGCCGCGACGATGGTCACCGTGGCGACGCCGCCGGTCAGACCCGGCACCGCCATCGCCAGGTAGGACGCGCCGGCATCGCCCGGCCCGCCGCCGTTGATCACAGGCGTGACCTGCCCGTTCGCGCCCGTGACCAGCGCCGGTACCACCAGCCGCGTGCCGGGTTGCGCCAACGCCTCGTCGTCCACGCCCGCACTCAACAGACCCGAGACGGCGGAATCGCGCAGCGTGCCGGCCAGGGTTCCCGAGGTGGTCCGGACCTGGACGGCCAGCACCCCTTCCCCCGGCAGCAGGGCGTCCACCGCGACGGCCTGCACCTCGCCTGCCCGGACGAGTCCAGTGCCGCCGGCTGCCGGCGATTGGCGCCCGGTGGCGGTCAACAGCTCCACCGCGTACTCCGCGGGGACCGCGCCCGGGTTGTCCAGCACCAATCGGGGCCGTTCCCCGGTGCCAGTGCCGCCCGCGAAGGCCCATCCGGCGCTCCCGGAGACCGGGCACGCCGTCATGGCGATCGTGCCCGCGAGGGCACCGCCGGTGGCTACGCCGACCTGATTCCCGTGGTCGCCAGCTAAGGAGCCGGCGGGCAGCACCGCCCGTGTAGTCGCCAACTGCCCGGTGCCGGTACTGGAGTCCCGCGTCACCACGGCATCCCCGGGACAGTGGGCGAGCGCCGTCGCCGCGCCCAGCCGCACGACGCGGGGCAACTGTGACTCGACCGCCGGATCCCGACCCAACGCCCACGCGGACGCGACGATGAGGACGAGGGCCACGACCGACGTCACCGCGACGAGCGATCCGCGGGCAGACGCAGGGGCAGCGGGGTCAGGTGGCCGCTGCTCGTCGCGACTGACCCGTGGTCTGGATGCCGCCACGGCGGCCGCCAGCAGCACGACCGGACCCAGCCACCACAGTCGGCCGCCGGGCAGGCTCAACACCTCGGCGCGCATCACGAGGAGGTGGCCGCCGCCGCTGCCGACATCGATTCCGACGCGGCCGCGCGTCAGCGCTCGGGGGGTGACGACACGGCCATCGATGGTGGCGGTCCATGCCGTGGCGTCCTCCGTCGCCAGTGTCACCATCCGCCCGGCCTCACCTGGCGCGATGACCAGGTCGAGGCCGGCTGCCGTGGCCGGCAGCGACTGCGCGCTGCCGCCGTCCGCTGGCGGCAGCAGCCTGGCCCAGGAGGCGACACCTCCGTCGTCGACCCGCCAGACGCTTCTCGTGGGGGCCTGCGATACCGGGCTCAACCCCGCCCGCGACGCCACGGCCTGCCCCGCGGCCAGCGCCGGCGGGGCGTCACCGTCTATCACCACCCACCCGATCGCCAGTTCGGCCAGGGCGCCCGGCAGCTCCGCCGAGGCGGGCTGCGGGTCGGCGAGCAGCCGCGTCACCACGTCAGCAACGGCATCAGCGACCAGGGGGGCAACCGGGCCCGCGGTCGTCTTCGGCGTGGCTGCGGCTCCCATCGCCGCCGTGGCCGCGCCCGGCCCCCACTCGCCGCGATCCACCGACCAGGCCAGATCACCGTCCCCCACTGCTCCTGCACCGGTAAGACCCGTGATCGTCAGTACCCCCGACCGCTCCTGCGACGCCGCGTCGAGGACGGCGGGCACCGGCAGCCCCGGCCGCATCGCGGCCCCCCAGGTCGGCAGCGCCGCCGCGCCCTGCGGGACGGCCATCCCTGCGGTGCCGACGACGGCTCCCGTGGCCGCCAACAGCAGCGCGACGGGAACACGCATGCGCCGCGGCCCCGGCGGCCGATCTGCAGCAGCGCCGCTCACCGCCAACGCAGCGGCAGCGGTCAGGACCAGCAGCACGCAGGCCCAGGGCGGGTCCAGGGCCGAGTGTGGGTCCGCTGCCGACCACGAGGTCCCGCTCAGCGCCAGGCACCACACCGCCAGCAGGGCGCCCAGAATCCCTGCGGTCCACCCCGATGCCGAGGCACCACGTCGCAGCACAGCCAGCACGACACCGAGCAGCGACACGATGGCCGCGACACCGAGCACCGCCAGCGCGGCGAGGCTGAGCCCTGAACCGGGCATCGCCAGCGCGGCAAGGCCGGCGGCCGGGTCGCGGTGGGCCGGCGCGCCGAGCGCGACAGCAGGCGCCCGAAGCGCCGTCAGTGCCCAGCCGGGCCACAACAGAGCCGGAGCCAGCAGCAGCGCGAGAACCGACACCATGGCAGCGATGACACTGCGCCGGGCCCGACGGCCCAGGTGGAGCACGACCAAGGCCGCGGCACCGATCGCGCAGAGAACTGGCCATACCGACGGCTGCAGCGCCACCACCGCCGCCGTGGCCATGGCCGCGATGCCGAGCGCCGCCGGTCGCCAGTCCGGCGGCGCTCGGCGCACCGCCAGCAGCAGCCCCCACGCGGTCAATGGCAGCAGCGCATGCACCAACCGGAGGTCGACGCTGGTGGCATAGGGCACGGCGACGGCGGCAGCGGCCAGCGGCAGGGCTGCCCAGCCGACGGCCAGCACGGTGACCAGCAGTCGGCCGCGGACGAGTTCGCGCAGCGCGAGCCACGCCGTGACGACCCCGACGGGTACGACGGCCCACGACCAGAGGCTCACGGCCGAGGTCAGCGTCGCCTCGCCGGGCAGGGCCAGCCGAACCACCGCCGCCATGGCGCTCAGCGCAGCCCACACGGCAGCGGCCGGGTCGGGCACCACAGGCGCGCTCCCCACTGCCGTCACCGATCCCATGGCGCGGTGCCAGAGCTCGGTTGTCGTGATGGCACCCGCCGCGATGGGCAGGTCCGGGCCCACCGCGGCGCTGCGGTCGCCGACCGACCGCATCGCCGCCCACGAGGCCGCCGCCGTAGCCGTGGTGGCGACCACGATCGGCCGTAGCCGCCGGAGACGATCCGCCAGGGCTGCGCCATCGAGGCGACGGGCGAGCGTCCAGCTCTCCGCCAGGTCCCGCGCCGACTCCAGTCGACCGGGTCGTAGCGAGGCCGGTTCCGCAGCAGCACGGCTCCTACGGGTGCGCCGCAAGCGGTACATGCCGGACGCGATGCGCCACGGCCGCACGACGACGTCCCACCAGGCGAGCACCGAACCCAGCGCCCGCTGCCGGTTGCCGGCAGCCGTGTCCAGCACGGCCGACCCAAGCGTGGCCAGCGCCAGCCAGACCAGCAACGCGAGGGTGAGTGGCAGGGGTGCAGCCACCAGCCGTAGGTACAGCCAGTGCCGCGTCTGGTAGCGGTGCAGTCCGGCCGCCACCGGCGCCGGCCTGCGGTCGCGACGGCTCCGAAGCGCGTCGCCCGCTCGGCTGCCCGCCGTCAGCGCACCGGCGTGGGCCACCCGGGCTGCCGGGACCACGACCACCCGGTGCCCCGCGAGGCGCACCCGGCGGCACAGGTCGACGTCGTCACCGAGCAGCGGCAGGGCGGGATCGAAGCGGCGGACTGCTTCGAGGACGTCACGCCGGATCAGCATGCCCGCCGTCGACACGGCGATGACGTCCGAGCGCCCGTCATGCTGACCCTGGTCGAGTTCCAGGAGCGACTGATCGCTACGGCTGCCGATCCGTGCCGTGACCACACCTACTTCGACCAGCCGCCGCGAGTCGGTCCAGTCCAGCAGCTTGGGTCCGGCGACGGCGATCATGGGTGCCCCGGTCACGGCATCGAGCAGATAGGCCAGGGCTGACGGTTCGGGTGCGCAATCGTCGTGCAACAGCCAGAGCCAGGTCGACGCCGGGGCGTCGGGCAGTTGTGCCACCAAGGCCACGGCGCGGGACAGGCCGGCGGCGACCGCGGCACCGACGCCGGCGTTGCGATCCAGCGTGACGACGTCGTCCACCGCGGCGTCCGCGGCCAGCAGGGCCGGTGTGCCGTCGACCGAACCGGTGTCGACGGCGACGACAACTGACGGCCGCACGGTCGAGGCCCGCACGGCGGCCAGCGACCTGGGCAGCCAGACCTCACCGTCGTGAGCCACCAGGACGGCAACCACGGGCGCCGGGGCAGCCTCTGCGGTGCCGTGACGGTTCCGGCGGTGCACACCCGCCGGGCGTTCCTCCTCGCTGCGGCGCTGCCTGACGACAAGGCGCCCGGTCGCGGCTGCCGGATCGGCCGCGACGGCCGGCCCAGGACTTCCGGTGACCGATGCGCTCACCCGACCTGCTTCTTCAACCGGCGTCGCTCGCGCTCGCTGAGACCTCCCCAGATGCCGAACCGCTCGTCGTTGGTCAGCGCGAAGTCCAGGCATTCGGCGCGGACGTCACACGAGGCGCAGACGCGCTTGGCCTCCCTGGTCGATCCCCCCTTCTCGGGGAAGAACGCCTCCGGATCGGTCTCGGCGCACAGCGCTTCGTCCTTCCACGCGGGATCGGCCTCATCGGGCAGCCCGGCCAGCAGCATGACCGCCCCGATCGAGACCGCTCCGATCGGGCCGTCGATGTCATCGTTGTCGGCGTCGTCCTCGGCGTCGATCTCGTCGAGGACGTCGATCTCGTCGACGCCATCGATGAGATCCAGGTCGTCGGGCGCCAGGTCCCCGTCGGCGACCAGCCCAGCCCGGCTCCGGAAGCCGTCCACGACCCGAAGCTCCTCGGCGAATCCCCGGGCGGGCAGGCCGGGGACCGGAGTAGGGCCGGCCTCGGCGGCGTAGAGTTCAGCGGCCCTTGCCCGACGGCGGCGCCGAACGCTTCTCTCTTCGCCGTCGCTGCCAACTCGAAGATCCGCCACCAGGCTCATCGTCGCCTCCTTCACCCTTCATCCGGACCACCGCACGTTGCGCTGTTGGGCCCTATCGAAGCACCACAGTGGAATTACATGTGTGTCATTGCCTGAAGTCAAGCCGAATCGTGATAGCGGTATCGGACATGTCACGCACAGTAATCATCTGCGTGCGGCAGGATGTCCTGCATGCGAGTCACGGTGCTGGCGGGCGGGATCGGAGCGGCGCGATTCCTGGAGGGGCTGCGGCTGGCGGCACCTGCCGCACAGCTCACGGTCATCGGCAACACCGCCGACGACATCACGTTGCACGGCCTGCGCGTCTGCCCTGACCTGGACACCGTGATGTACACCCTGGGCGGTGGCATCCACCCGGGACAGGGCTGGGGCCGCGCCGAGGAGACCTTCACGGTGGCCGGTGAACTGGCGCAGTACGGCGCCGAGCCGACGTGGTTCACCCTTGGCGACCGCGACATCGCCACGCACGTGCTGCGGACCCGCCTGCTGGGTCACGGCGTGCCGTTGTCGGAGGTAACCGAAATCCTGTGCCGGCGCTGGCAACCAGGCGTCCAGCTGTTGCCGATGAGCGACGACCGGGTCGAGACGCACGTCCTTGTTCCCGGTGACGACCCCCAGGCGCCGCCCACGGCGGTGCACTTCCAGGAATGGTGGGTCAGGCGGCACGGCGAGCCGGATGCCGAGCGCTTCGAGTTCGTCGGTGTCGAGTCGGCGCGGCCCGGCCCTGGTGTCATCGAGGCGCTGACCGATGCCGACATCGTCATCATCGGCCCCAGCAATCCCGTGGTCTCGGTCGGACCGATCCTGGCCGTGCCGGGGGTCCGGTCGGCACTGCGCGACCGGGCGGGTGCCGTCGTCGGGGTCTCGCCGATCGTCTCGGGCAGGGCGGTGCGCGGAATGGCGGAGTCGTGTCTGCGGACGCTCGGAGTCGAGATCAGCGCTGCCGGAGTGTTAGGGATGTACGCCGACCTGATCGATGCCTGGCTGGTGGCACCGCAGGACGCGGCCACGTGTTCGGCGGCGGCCCCGCCCGGGGTGCGGGTGATCGGCACACCCTTGCTGATGACCGATGCCGTCGCCGCGGCCGCGATGGCCACGCAGGCGCTGGCGGCCGCGGGCCTGACAGCTGCAGGCTTCACGACCACGGCGACCGCCGCGGCGGGCGATCAGCCGAGGTGAGTGACCTGAGCCTGCTGCGGGTCGCGGGCATCGGTGAGGTGCGGGCGGGCGAGGACCTGGCGGCCGTCATCCTCGCCGGGTGCGGCTACTCGGGCATCACGCTGGCCCCCGGGGACGTGGTGTGTGTGTCCAGCAAGATCGTTTCCAAGTCGCTCGGGCTGTGGTCGGGGGATCGAGCGGCCGCGATCTCCCTCGGTACCCGGGCGGTCGTCGCCGTGCGCGCCACCCCGCGTGGCATCACCTCGATCGTACGTACTGTGGCCGGGCCCGTGATGGCCGCCGCCGGCGTCGACGAATCCAATACCGGGCCGGGGGGTGGGGTGCTCCGGCTGCCGGACGACCCCGACGACCAGGCCCGCCGACTCCGGCGCGACATCGCTGCCGGCTCAGGATTCGCGGCCGGGTCGCACCGTCCGGCCGTCGTCATCACCGACACGGCCGGGCGGCCGTGGCGGGACGGGCAGATCGACTTCGCGCTGGGGGTCGCGGGTCTGCGACCGGTCGACGACGCACGGGGCTCGCCCGATGCCGACGGCCGTGTCATGGATGTCACGGTGCGGGCGCTGGCGGACGAGGTCGCGGCCGCCGCGGACCTGGTCAAGGGCAAGGTGACCGCGACACCGGTGGCCGTGGTGCGCGGTCTGGCCGCCCTGGTCACGGCCGAGGACGGACCGGGTGCGGCGCGGCTGCTGCGCGAACCGGGGACGGACTGGTTCGGTCGCGGTGACGTCGAGGCGGTTCACGCCGCACTCGGCATGTCCGAGGCCGCTGCCGCGACGGTGCGCGCCGAGCACGGGCCACCACCTGCGGCGCTGCCCGGCGACCCCGCCGACACGCTGCGCCGCGCGGTCGCCGTCGCGCGTCTCGCCCGCGACGGCGAAGTGACCGCGCACATCGGCGATCCCGAGCACGTCGACGGCCGGTGGCGGATCAGCGTGGCCGGCGACCCGGTGGCGGTCGGCCGGGCACTCGAAAGGGTGATCACGGCGGCCGCGGCGGAGCGCGTGGTGCTGGCGGCCGAACCGTCGGGTGAGTCCTTCGTCGCCGCCCGCTGGCAGCTGGTCTGCTGAGCCTCAGGTCAGGACCGGCCGCCGCTCGCGATCGGGGTGTGAGTGGGCAGCGTCATCCGGGGTCCCCGGCGGGGCCGCGCGACCCCGGCGAGCTCCAGCAGGCGCTGCACCCGGTAGCGGTGACCCGCGTAGCAGTCGATGACCTGCGCGCAACCGTCGTCGTCGAGCACCTCACCGGTCAGCGCCCACGACACATTGCGCGCGACGTGGAAGTCGTCGAAGGAGAAGGCGTCGGGATCCCCGTGCGCCCGTTGCCGGACCTCGGCCGCCGTCCAGCGGCCCACGCCCGGCAACGAGCGAAGCAGTCGCTCGGCGTCCTGCGGGTCGCGGTCGAGCGTCGCCTCCAGCCGGTTCGCGACCCGCGCCGCCCGGATCACAGTGGCGTTGCGGCGCTGCTCGACCCCCGCCCGCAGCCACTCCCACGACGGGATGGCCGCCCATTGCGCCGGCGTCGGCGGCAACACCAGCCCGCTCCAAGCGCCCGATCCGCCCCGTTGGCCGCGTGGTGGTGGGCCGGGTGGTTGCGGGCCCGGCGCCGGTTCGCCGAAGCGTCTGATCAGGGTTCGGATGGACTGCCGCGCCTCACCCCCGGTGACCACCTGCTCCAGTACCGCCATGGACAACGCCTCGAACACCGCCCGGCTGCGCGGCACCCGCCAGTGCGCCCGCGCTCGCCAGGCCGCCACCAGCCGCCAGTGCTCGGCCTTCGGCTGGAAGCACTCCGCCGTGGTATCGGCTGCCCCCAGCAGGTCCGGCAGCCCGGCCAGCAGCCATTGCGCACCGTCACCCCAGGCTGTGCCCACGACGTCGCCTGCCGCCGCGTCGACAACGACTCGCAGCACCCCAGGTCCGCTGGGCGTACGGGTGGCGCGCCAGAACGAGCCGTCCGCGGCGAACCGGTGGCTGGGATCGCCTCGCACCAGCGTCGACACCGTGGCGCCCAGATCCACCGGACGCCCGGGCACCCACCGCCGCTGCCGGGCAGCCGTCATGTCGCGGCGTCCGGCGCGGCGTCAGGCCCCTGGCCCGGCGAGGACCCCGCAACGGCGCCGGCCGGTCGCGTCAGCCTGGCGCCGAAGGCCGCGGCGATACCGAGGTCGCTGACCGTCAGCAGCAACCGCGAGACCAGCGCCACCACCAGGGCACTGCCCGGTGACAACACCGTGGCCAGGACGAGTAGCAGCACCGCCTCGCGGGCGCCGGCACCGGCGGGCGCGACCACCGCCGCGAAGCCGAGCGCCCAGGCCAGCGCATACCCGCCGAGGCACAGCGCCACTGTCCGCCCTTCGGCGGGGGCCCCGACCGTGATGGCCAGCACCGAGACCTGACCACCGATCGCCAGCCATGACAGCAGCGACCACAGCACTGCCCGTAGCGTCCCGCCGGCCGAGATCTGGTGCTCCAAGGAAGACCGGCCGAACCGGCGCAGCGCGGTGTTGAGCGCACGATTGAGCACCGGCGGGTACAGCGCGACCACCAGCAGCGGCAGCAACAGTTGCACCCAGCCGAGCGCGGGCGGCAGGGCGCCCGGCGCGAACGGGATGATCGCCAGCGAGGCCATCAACGCGGTGGCCACCGTGAGGACCAGGGTCACCACCGATGCGGACCCGGCCCGCTGCCGAGGGATGCCCTGCTTGGCCGCCAACTCCATCTGCGCGATGAGGAACCACACGCCGCCGGGTAGGTACTTTCCCAGTGAGCCCACAAGGAAAATCCGGAACGCGGTCCGGCGCGGCAACGGGCTGCCGAGATCGGCCAGCACGCTGCGCCACGCCTGCGCGGCCGCCAGCACGTTGACCACGGTGAACGCCCCTGCCACCAGCAGGCTGACGATACCGAGCTCGCGGGCGGCGCTGACGAACGCCGCTCGATCGAGGATGATCGCGACGGTGGCCGCCGTGACCGCAGTGACGACGAACACCACCTGGACGACACGCGAGCCGGACAGCCGTTGGGCCCCGGCCAGGGCACGGTCGAGTCGGCGCATCGGGTCAGGACGGCCCGCGCGAACGCACCACCAGGTCGGCCAGCAGCGCCATCGAAGCGATGATCAGACCGGAGAGGATGAGCAGGACGGTGTTGGCGGCCAGCCCGAACAGGTCGCGAAACTGGTCGGCGACCAGCTTCACCGACCCCAGCGCCAGCAGCGACAGCGCCACCGGCATCAGCACCCGGAGCGGATCGAAGTACATCACCATGCGCAGCACCTGGAGCACGTACCGATAGGCGTCCGCGCCGAAGGCGAACTTCGATGTGCCGGCCCGTCGGGCGTAGCTGATCGGCTCGTAGCGGATGTCGTGCTGGTTGGACAGGAACGCGATGGTGATCGTCGTGACGCAGCTGAAACCCGGCGGCAGCAGGCGCAGGTAGGGCAGCGCGACCTCGCGCCGGAACGCCCGCAAGCCGGAGTTGAGGTCGGGGATGCGCTGATTCGTCAGCCGCTCCGCCAGTCGCCGGATCAACCACTTGGCCGGCACCCGTGCCCAGCGGTGAGTCCCCTGCTCCGACGTCCGCGCGCCCACGACCTGGTCGTAGCTCGGATCGTCGAGCAGCATCCGGACCAGCTCCGGGATCCGCTCGTTCGGGTAGGTCATGTCGGCGTCGGTCCACACCACGATGGCGCCACGCGCCTGCTGGGTGCCGATCCTTCGGGAGGTGCCGGAACCACCGTTGCGGCGCATGGGAAGGACGCGCATGTGGGGGAAGCGGTCGGCGACGGCCCGCACCGCCTCCAGGGTGCCGTCGGTCGATGCGTCGTCGATGACCAGCAGCTCATACGACATGCCGTCGAGTTCCAGAGCGGCGGTGATGCGCTCGATCTCGGCCACGACGTGACCCGCCTCGTTGTAGCACGGCAGGATCACGGACGCCGTGACGGCGACGTGCTCGAGCACGTCGGCCGCCGGGACCGTTCGCACGACGAGATCAGCTGATTCCGAGAGGGCGGTCATCGAGTCAGGAGCCTACCCTCGCCTGCCTGCCACGACGCGCTCCGCCGAACCGGCGCCGCGTACCGTGTGACGGTGGCCAACCAGATCGTGCCGATGATCGCCCGATTGGCCGCCTCGCGAGGGCCGGCACTGACCTGGTACTCCGTCTCGGGCGAACGGATCGAGCTCTCGGGCCCGGTGCTCGCGCAGTGGGTCGCCAAGGTCTCGCACCTGCTACTGGACATCGGCGCCGAACCCGGCGAGACGGTCGCCGTCGACCTCGGCGCCGACTGGCGGGCGCCTATGGTCTGGCTGGCGGCGTGGTGGGACGGCCTGCTCGTCAGTGACCACGGTGACGACGGTGACGGCGGTGACCAGGCCCGGCGTCCGGACTACGCGGTGGTACGGGAGGACCGCGTGAGCGGGGCGACGGCGGGCTCGGTGAGCGCAGACTGCCTGGTCGTGGTGCCGACCGCCGCGCTGGCTCCTGCCGTGTCCCGGCTGCCAGCCGGGGCAACCGACTTCGCCACGGCACGCTCCTTCCCGGATCAACCGCCGCCGGCAGCGCATGAGACGACGGCACCGCTGCTCGACGGCGGCCAGGCCGGCCGGATCCTCCTCGGCCCCTCGTCGGCACCCGCCGAACTGCTGGCGGTGTGGTCCGGCGGCGGTGCCGTCATCTGGCACGACGGTTTGGACGACGCTGCCCTGGCACGGGTGGTCGGCAGCGAGCGGTTGCCCGCTGCGCAGTCTCCTGTCGCGTCCTAGCCGGGCGAGCCCACGACAGCGGTCCCGGCCAGCACCTGCGAGGCGGCCTCGGCCCACCGCAGCCGCCACGCCCCGATCGGGGCGATCCCGGCCGCCTTGAGATTGTCGTGGCCGAGCACGGACCAGGTGGGCCGCGGGGCCGGGCGCGGGAACTCGGCAGTCGTGGTGGCCGAGACCATGTCCGGATCGCGACCGGCCGCAGCGACGACCTCGCCGGCGAACTCGAACCACGACGTCCAGCCGGCGGAGGTGCCGTGATAGACGCCCGGTGGCACGGCGGCGCTCGCCAGCCGCACCAGCAGCGCGGCGAGGTCCGCCGTCCACGTCGGCTGCCCGTACTGGTCGTCGACCACGCTCAGCGCGTCCCGTTCGGCGGCCAGCCGGGCGATGGTCTTGGGGAAGCAGGGACCGTGTGCCCCGTAGAGCCAAGCCGTGCGAACGATGACGGCGTCGCGGCAGGCGGCCCGCACCCCCCACTCCCCTGCCGCCTTGGTGCGGCCGTATGCGCTGAGCGGCGCCGGCGGTGTGTCCTCCGCAATCGGACGTCGGTTCGCCGGCCCTCCCGCCTCACCGACGGTCCCGAAGACGTAGTCGGTCGAGACCTGCAGCAACCGGGCACCGTGCGAAGCGGCGGCCAGCGCGACCAGGTGGGCACCGGTGGCGTTCACCGCGAACGCCTCCGCCTCGTGATCCTCCGCGGCGTCGACCGCGGTCCACGCGGCCGCGTTGATCACCAGATCGTGGCCGGAGACCGCTTCGGCCACGGCAGCGGGGGCGGTGACGTCCAGGTCCGCACGGGACAGGCCGGTGACGTCGTGGTCGGCCTCCAGGAACGCCGTGACGACGTCGGTGCCCAGCATGCCGGCCGCGCCGGTGACGAGAACGTGCACCGGTTGACCCTACTCAGGCCCTGCCCGAACCGGGGGCGGCGGCGCGGCGACCCGGAAGCCTCTACCGTGGCGCAGTGCATGTCCTGTTCGTGACCCGCAAGTTCCCCCCCTCCACCGGCGGCATGGAGACCCTGGCCTATGACACCTGGGCGGGCCTGCGCGAGGCGGGTGTCCGGGTCACCCTGATCCACAACAAGCGGCACGACCTGCACCACATCTGGTGGCTGCCGGTGGCGCTGCAGCAGATGTGGCACGTCATCCGCACCGACCGGCCGGACGTGGTGCTGCTGGGTGACGCCTTCATGAACGCGGCCGCCACCCGCCTGCTGCGCATGATGCGGATGCCGCACGCGACGATGGTGATGGGGCTGGACGTCACATTCGACTCCAACGCGTATCGGAAGGTCGTCGTCCGCCACCTGCGCGCCGCCCCGCTGATCATCGCGGTCAGCAACGCGACGGCGTCGGCAGTGCGGGCGGCAGGCGTGGTCGAGGACCGGTTGCAGGTGCTCCGGCTGGCGGTCAGTGCGCCGGAGGACCTCGCGCCCCGTTCCGTCGCCCGTGAGGAGCTGTGCCGACGCTGGGCGGTCGACCCGGACTCGACGGTGATGCTGACCATCGGCCGCCTGGTCCGGCGCAAGGGGGTCGCCTGGTTCACCTCGCAGGTGCTGCCCCACGTCGAGGGAAACTGGACCTACTTGATCGCCGGGGAGGGGCCCGCGAAGGCACGAATCGAGGCGGCGATCGCCAAACGGGGCCTGGCGGGCAAGGTCAAGCTGCTCGGCCGGGTCTCCGACGACGCCCGGGAGACGCTCTTCCGCGGCAGCGATCTGTTCATCCAGCCCAACATCAAGGTCTACGGCGACATGGAGGGGTTCGGGCTGGTCAACGTCGAGGCCGGCATCCGGGACACGCCCGTGCTGGCCGCGCGGTTGGAGGGGATCCAGGACGCCATCGCGGACAAGGAGACCGGCTGGCTGATCTCGTCGGAGGACGCGACGCAATGGCGGGAACGGGTCAGCGAACTGGTCGAGGACCGCGAGTACCTGCACCAGGCCGGCGCGCGGTTCGGCGAGAATGCCCGCAAACTCTATGCGCCGCAGCGCTACATCTCCGAGCTCATCGCCATGCTGGAGCAGGTGATCCGCCGCGGGCAGACCGCTGCTGACCTCGTGCCCGAGGACACCCGGTGATGCGGCGCTGGATGTCGGCATGACGATCGCGGTGACCGGCGCCGCCGGCTACATCGGCTCCCACATCGCGCGACTGCTGCACGACGGCGGCACCCCGGTGCTCGCGGTGGACGACATGTCGGCGGGGCGCCAGGAGCGGATCGAAGGCTTGGCGCTGGTCCGGCTCGACCTGAGCCGGGACGAGGCTCCCGCCGTGCTGGGCTCGGAGTTCCGGCGGCGGCGGGTCACGGCCGTCATCCATCTCGCGGCCCGAAAGAGCGTCGGGGACTCGGTGTCCGAGCCGGCCCACTACTTCCACCAGAACGTCGCCGGGCTGGCCAACGTCGTCACGGCGATGCGACGCAACGACGTCCCGCGACTGGTGTTCTCCTCCTCGGCGGCGGTCTACGGCGCCCCCGACCCGTCGAGCCTGTCCGGCGGGCTCATCACCGAGGACGCCCCCACGCTGCCGATCAACCCGTACGGGCAGACGAAGCTGGCCGGTGAATGGCTGGTCGGCGATGCCGCCGTGGCCTACGGGATGCAAACGGTCAGCCTGCGCTACTTCAACGTCGCCGGTGCAGGCCGGCCGGCACTGGCCGACACCGTGACCGCCAACCTCATCCCCATCCTGCTCGATCGGGCCGCTCAGGGACTTCGCCCGATCGTCCACGGCAGCGACTACCCGACACCCGACGGATCCTGCATCCGCGACTACGTGCATGTCGGCGACCTGGCCGACGCCCATCTGCGGGCGTTGGGGCACCTGAACGGCACCGACCGATCGGACCCCGCTATCGGGTCGCACGAGATCTTCAACGTGGGGACCGGCAAGGGCGCCTCCGTGCTGGAGGTCGTCGCGTCCGTGGCTCGTGCGCTGCACCACGACCTCGAACCCGAGATCGGGCCGCGGCGGGCCGGGGACCCACCCGCGCTGGTCGCCGACGTCAGCAAGATCGAGCGTGTCCTGGGCTGGCGCGCCCAGCACGGCCTGGACGACATCGTCGACTCGGCGGTCAAGGCGATGCGCAAGCCCGGGAAGTGATGCTCCGGCACCTGAGGATCAGGTCTTGCTCGGCGCCTGCCGGGTTGTCGTGGCGCCCTCGCCGACGCGGCGCACCACCTTGGAGAGCAGGTAGCGGGCCTGCAGGCCGCACCAGAGGACGCCCCGCAGTGGCAGGTGCCCGGCCGAGGAGTACCGCTGGGACACGTATCGCCACGCCGAGTCGTGGTGCGCCTTGACCATCGCGTCCGGGGACGACCGCCAGGAAGCGCCCCCCTCGTGCACGATCCTCGCGCTGGGGACGTAGACCGACGACCAACCGGCCGCGGCCAGCCGCTCGCACAGGTCCAGGTCCTCGAAGAACATGAAGTAGCCGTC
>Ga0163144_10005749_pt1 | contig 27560 bp, 25 predicted proteins | sample OliLak19BULKMAT1_FD_123175 | JGI IMG/M metagenome (GOLD analysis project Ga0163144, IMG submission 123175) | Freshwater microbial mat bacterial communities from Lake Vanda, McMurdo Dry Valleys, Antarctica - Oligotrophic Lake LV.19.BULKMAT1 | ecosystem: Environmental > Aquatic > Freshwater >... | reverse complement strand
TCGCGAGAGCGAACTCAGCCTGGGAATCGAAACGACGATTACTGGCAGAAATCGGCGGCGATCGTGCAGACCGTCGGAGTCACACGGCCCGTCGTGATGCCGCCACAGGTGTCGTTCGCGGCGCTGCCGGCGCTGGAGGCGCCGCAGGCGCTGAAGCCGGAAGCCGAATAGCCTTGATCGAAGCTCTCGATCGACTGGCCCAGCTCGACCAATTCGGTGTTGATCGCACCGGCCAACGCGGAAACGCCAACGATCAACGCGATCGCAAGGAAAGTGCCGAGGACCAGGTACTCGACAACAATGATACCCGCGTCGTCATTCCACAGCTTCTTCAACATGGAGATACTCCCTAACACAATTAAGGCAGGACAAATTTCTCTGCTGGACCGAAAAACGCTTCGGCGACCCACAACGTACAGAGAAGACATCCGAACCTTGGAACCCGAAACAAAAGAACCACTAACAAGGCCGGCTTCAAAACCATTCCAAATCAGAACTTACGAACAATCCGAAGCCGGCCACCCAAAGAACACACTCAATTTTTCAAAATTCCGCACAAAACAATTTGACTTCATCCGTTTCGCAACCAATAATTCTTTCAGAATAAAAGATTGCTTTTTTCCTGTGAGACAGTAAAGTAGGTGGCGAGGGAGTGCATTTCCGCTGTAACCCTAACCCTAACACGCGGCGGGAAAGCCTCCCTCACCACCTCTTTGTTTTTCGCAAGATCACCCATTGCTCGAACCTTACGGCTTGTATCCCAGACGGAACCCAACGGGGAGCCATGTACAGGGATAATCAGGAGTAGACGTAAGGGGAATTTTGACACTTAACGCGCTTCCAAGGCGGGCTGGGGAAACCCAATTAGAAGCGGGCACAAATGCGTGAGTCCTTCCTCGACCTTCAGGCAGAATCAACATACGGGAACAATGGTGGGCAGACAATACATCCATCGAACTTTCGCCTAAGCCTGCCATTTCCCTGGCCTTATGACATCACAAAGATGTAAATCCGCCTTGGGTGTTCGACGCGATGGCTTCCAATCCAGTTCCACAAAATCCTAAAAATCCTTTTTTTCGTTTTCGCCGGCCAGTTTCCTTCGTCTGCACCGTGATGCCGTTCTTGGCCGAGCTAAGTATGAAGGTAAACTATAAACCAAGTTTTTGCGGAAGCAAGGGCAAAAAGAAAAATTTTCCTATCTTCGCATCCCGCCTCCCCCGCAATTCTAGGACGACCTCCTGATTTCCTCCATAACCCTTTCCCATTTCCGCTTTTCAACCTTTTCCCCGCGCGCTTCCACTCGTAAATCAAACCAGGAAAACCGTGCGTTATTTTCGCCCGACCTGGCTCTCATTTCATCCAGAATACAAGTGAACGACCCGAATCCTCCCGCAAACGATTCCCCGAAGCCCGGCCCGGAAGCCCGCCGCGCTGCTGTTGATTTCAGCGATCCCCATTCGCCGTTGGCGCCCTCCTATCTGACCGCAAGTCATGTGGTCGCGGCCGCATTGATCGGTTTGGCGGCATTCCTATTGTGCATTATTCCGCTTTTCTACACCGACGTCTGGGGACACCTTGCTTATGGGCGGCAAATCGCCGAGTCCGGAGCCCTACCCGAATATGAAACTCTGAACGCCTTCACCGCTTCGGACGCACCGCTGGGGCATTTTCAATGGCTCAGCCAATTACTTTTTTGGGGAGTTTTTCGCGTTGGCGAATTAGCGGCGGGCGGCGAAGGCATACGAGCGCTTGAAGGCGGCGTCGTGGGCTTGCGAAGTTTCACTCTCCTTGTTGGTCTTTGTTACGCGTGGTTCATGCTGCTTGCTTTGCGGCGCGCCGCGGCTTCTATGCCCATCGCCGTTGGCGGATTGCTATTGTTGTTTCTGCTCGCTTGGACGACCACAATTCGTCCCCAGATTCTTGGCCAGCTATGCTTCGCCGTCTTGCTTTGGCTGTTGAGCAATCCCGCGCCCAGGCGACGATTGTTGCTCCAACTTCCGATCCTGTTTACCGTTTGGGCGAACATGCATGGCTCGTTCGTCATTGGCTTTTACCTCGCGGGATTGATCTTCCTGGGACGGGTTTTGCAAAGCGCAAAGCCGATTCAGGACGCCTATGCGAGCAGTGGTTGGAATTGGCGCCGCGCACTCCGATCCACCGAAATTCGATTGCTTTTCGCGGCTCTCGCGGTCTCCACCTTTGCCGCCCTCTTGTTGAACCCGCATGGACCGATGATCCTGCCCCGCATTCTCGCGCTGGGAAGTCATCCCAACATTTCTTGGTTCGATGAATGGCAGCCGATGGAGTTGGACGTTTCTAGTTTCATCTTTTTGCGTTACGCGGCGATAATTGTGCTCATCTGCGTCTCCTGGTGGTTCGGCCGAACCGCAATCGGTTGGCCGCAGATACTTGTCCTGGTGGGCTTCGTCTTTCTACCCTGGCTTCAGGTGCGGATGCTCGTCTGGTGGTTTCCGCTGTCGGTCTGGTTGCTGATGCCCGCATGGGGACTTGTGCAAATCAAAGCTGGCAAACCCAGTTTTATCAAAACCATCATGGTCGGCTTGCTCGTGATCGTATTATTGCCGTTCACGCCGCCGGTGCGCTGGCTCCTGTCCGGGCGACCGTCTTCGCTAGTGACGGCAGTCCATCGAAATACGCCGTGGGCGGTGGCACTCCAGCTGGAAGATCGCGATCTGAAAAAACCGATCATTCCCGCGCTGGCGAAGGCGCTGGAGGAAAACTATCCAGACGGAAGGTTTCAAGGAGCCATTTTCGCCACGGAGACACTGGGAGATTTCTTTCTTTGGCAAACGCCGGATACGCCGGTGTTCATGTACAGCCATGTGCATCTCTTCACGCCGGAACACTGGCGGGACGTCTTGCGTGTTCGCTTCGCCGAGCCTGGCTGGCGCGGCGTGCTTGACAAGAATGGCATCAATCTAGTCGTGGCGGAGGCCGCGAATCACGGCAAGCTGCTCGCTCAACTCGGCACCGACCCCGATTGGCTCGTCATCCACGACGGCCGCGACCCCGCGTTGCCGCTCATCGTGGCATTGCGGAAGACGCCGCTTCCGTTGCCGGCGGGGGTGGTTGCGCGCGTGAAGGGGAATTGAGTCGGAAAGCCCATGGACGGCCGTCCATGGGCTTTCGTGTGTTAACCGTGGTGTTTGCGCAACGTCAGCACCGCGACCTCGGGGCGGACGCCGTAGCGGAGGCGTAGGCCAAAACCGACGCCTTTGTTGACGTAGAGATGGCTATTGCCGAGGCGGTAAAGTCCCGCGGCGTAGCGCCGGCCCTTGGGGCCCAGCGCGACGGGGCCGATGCCGGGCAGCCGGACTTGGCCGCCGTGGGTGTGGCCGCTGAGCATCAGGTCGCAGCGGAGCGAGCCGAGGCGTTCGATGGTGCAGGGATTGTGCGCGAGCACGATGCGCGGCGTCTGGGGGCAAAGCCCGGCGAGCGCCTTGTCGGGGTCGCAGACTCGGCTCCAGAGATCGGCGACGCCGCTGAGGAAAATATGCTCGCCGGCGCGTTCCAACGGCAACGACTCATTGTGCAAAACGCGGATGCCTTGTTCGGTGAGCGCGTCGGCGATTTGCTGGTGCAGGTATTTGTGACGGCGATAACCGAGCGCGTTGCGCACGGAATAGTCGTGATTGCCCAGGACGGCATAAACCCCGTGCGGCGCCGTCAGCCTGCCAAGACAGTGCGCGACCTCCTTGACGTGCTGCTGCCCTTTGTGGATGAAGTCGCCGGTCAGCACCAGCACGTCCGGCTTTTGCAAGTGCGCGAGGTCGACCGCCTCGTCAAGGTATTTCTTCGTCACATGCTTGCCGGCGTGAAAATCGGATAGTTGGACGATGCGATAGCCATCGTGAGCTTCCGGCAAGTCGGCGACGGGAATGTCCAGATGATTGACTTCGAGCCAGGTGGGTTCGACGTGAACGGCGTAAGTGACGTGTGCCCAATTTCGGCCGATCCAGCGTGCGAGACGGCGCGGCCCCGCGTTCTGGATAGCTTCATGGCGAAGCCAGGCAAGCACTTTCTGGAAGTCCATCCTGTTGCCCCGACGCATGCGGAATTGGCGCGGCTGGGCGTTCTTCCTTGACGAAGGATGGCCCCTTTCCAGTATAAGCCCTGGTAAAAGGGAAGGAAAGCGCAAACGAAAAGCCTCGGTCAAAACCGAGGCTTCGAGGATTTCCGGAGCCGTTGTTTCAAACACCCAGCCCTACGCCCAAGGAGGCGGTCGAACGGGTTTTCGCAAAGTTCGTCGAGCGTTACACTTCCGCGTCGTCCTCTTCTTCGTCATCGTCGTCCAGGTCGTCGTCATCATCGAGATCGTCGTCGTCGTCGAAATCCTCATCGTCGTCGAAATCGTCGTCCTCGAAATCATCGTCCTCATCGTCGAACTCGTCGTCGTCGAATTCCTCGTCGTCGAATTCCTCGTCCTCGAAATCGTCGTCCTCGTCCTCAAAATCGTCCTCCTCGTCGTCTTCCACTTCTTCTCCTTCCTTTTCCTTTTCCTTTTCGCCCTCATCGTCATTCTTGGCCTTTCGGCCCGCGTTAATTTCCAAAAACGGTTTCAGATTCCATTCCGCGGCGTCGAGCGTCGACTCGGCCCGCAACGATTTCCGAAATGTACCGACTAGCATCACTGTTTCCTCACTAATATACGCCCTTGGTTGTCCTCATACCGTGTATCGGCGAACCCCGCGCGGAACTCTTGAATCTCCGCGAATTGCCTTTTCCGTGCCCACGAGGAGGTTGCGGCTTTCGAGTCTTGGTACGGATGATTTCCAACCCCGTCAAGCGAGTCGGTAGTCAATCTTGAAAATAAGTTCAACGCCCCGATTAGGCAAGGGCGCGCAGGGCGGAACAAGGGGCGCACTCGACTTGAGTGTACCTCTGTGCGCCTTCGCGAATCCATCCCCCGAACTGCGAAATCGGCTTACTTTTCCGACCCAGCGGCCGCGTTCAAGGGCTCGATGGTCGTGACATGCAACAAGGAACAAATCCGAAATTCCGAAGGCACTCCCTCGTCGGTCTCCCCTACGCCCACGAGAATGTCCGTACGCGTCAGCCAAGCCATTTCCGGATGGCGCACTTCATACGACTGCCCACTGGACATCACAAGCCGAAAAGGGCGAAAGGGACGTTGCCCCAACAGGTCGCGAAAGGTCTGTACGGTCATGATGCCAACTCCGTCAATTCAACTCCACCGCCTCCTCCCAGTGCTCATACATCTCTTTGAGCTTCACCTTCACGTCCTCGAACGCCTGCATCGTTTCTTTCACTTTGTCGCCATCGCGATAAAGTTCGACCGACGCCAGCGATGCCTCCAATTCGCGCAATTCCGTCTCCGACGCCGCGATGTCCGCCTCCAGGTCTTCCACTTTGCGATAGGGAAAGCGCCGTTTCCGCTTCACCGGCTTGACGGTCCGACCTTCCCCAGCTGTCGATTTCGTCTCCGGATCCTTCGAAGCGGGCTTGTCGTCTTCACGAAGCAGCCGCATGCGCTCGTAGGTGTCGTAGTTGCCGTGAATGATTTGCACCCGGCCGTCGCCTTCCAAGACGACGAGGATGTCCACCACGCGATTCAGGAAATAGCGGTCGTGGCTGACGACGATGGCCGTTCCCTCATACTCCATGAGCGCCTGTTCGAGTGCGTCACATGCCCAAATGTCCAGGTGATTCGTCGGCTCATCCAACACCAACACGTTGACGCCCAGCGCCACCAACTTCGCCAGCGCCGCCCGACTGCGTTCCCCGCCGGATAATGCCCCGACTTTTTGATGCACCTGTTCGCCGACGAGCCCGAATCGCCCCAGCAAATCGCGCATCCCTTGCTCGGAGGCGTCCGAATCCTCGTGAGGCCAAACCGCGCGCATCACGGTCTTGTCGGACGGCAGGGCGTCGAGATGCTGGTCGTAGTAGCCTACGTCCACCAGATGGCCGCGCTCCACCCTGCCCTCGTCCGGTTCGATGTCGCCCAGGAGGATTTTCAGGAGCGTCGTTTTGCCGCTGCCGTTAGGCCCCATGATGCCCAGGCGTTTCCCCCGCGGCAGGGCGAAGTTGAGGTTTTTGAACAACGGAGTGTCGTAGCTCTTGCCCAAGTCCTCCGCGCGAAAAACCACATCGCCGGTTCGCCGCACGCTGCCAAAATGCATGCGCGGGGTATCGATCATCGTCGGGCGTTCGACGCGATCGAGCTTGTCGAGCGCCTTTTGCCGCGACGCGGCCTGCTTGTGCAACGTCCCGTAATGCACGCGGCGAATGTACTCTTCCTGCTTTTCGATGTACTCCTTCTGCGCCTCCCACGCCTTCAATTCCTGCTCGAACCTCTCATGCCGCAGCCGCCAATATTGCTGATAATTTCCGGGGTACATCTGGATCCGCCGTCGGCTCAGTTCAAATACCTTCGTGACGACCCGGTCGAGAAAATACCGGTCATGGCTCACGATCAGCATTGCCTCGTTTTGCTTGACGAGGTAATCCTCCAGCCAACGCAAACCGGAGATGTCGAGGTGGTTGCTCGGTTCATCCAGGAGCATGACGTCCGGCGCGGACAACAGCAATTTCGCGAGCATCAGCCGGCTTTGCTGGCCGCCGCTGAAGGTGTCGACCGCCCGATCGTAGTCCTCCTTGCGAAATCCCAGCCCGTCGAGCACTTCTTCCACGCGATGATCGACGTTGTACGCGCCGTGCCAACGCAGCATCTCGTTGAGGCGATCGTAGCGCGCGATCAAACTCTTGCGTTCGACATCGTCGGCCGCGGCGGACAACTTTTCCGCGGTTCGCACCATCTCCTCGTGGGCGGCCACCAGCGCGTCGAGGGCGTGCTTCGCTTCGTCGAACATGCCCCGCCCAGGCTCGAACTCCGCCTGTTGTTGGAGAAGCGACGCCCGCGCGCCCGCATGCAGACGCACCTCCCCCGTGTCCGGCTGATCCAGGCCGGCGAGAATCCGCATCAGCGTCGTCTTGCCTACGCCATTGGGCCCCACCAGCCCGACGCGCTGGCCGTGGAAAAGCTCGAAGCCGATGTTTTCAAACAACGGCTCGGCGTCGAATCCGCGCGACAGATCGGAACAACTCAGCAACAACATACGGGCATTTTATGCCAAGTCTTCGTCGATAACCAGATGGTTCCGATCCTTGCCCTTTGTCTGCAAGCCGTGCGGCGAAGGTTTTCTCATCGGCTTTGTCACATTTCCGAACATGCCGGCTAATAGAGGCCGAGTAGTTCAAACTTTCTTCCTTATCCATCTGTTGCGGGAGTCACCATCATGCGTAATCTCATCACGAAACTGGTTCTCACTTTCTCTATCGGGGTTCTTGGATTGATCGCGGCCGCCGACGCACAAACCAAGACCGGCAGGGTACGGCCGCCGGTCAAGACAGGCGAGACGGCGGTGGCGGTCGTCGCCGACGCGGGAGTTGGGTCGGTCAATATCGAATCGATTCGCGGCATGCTGGTGGGGTTGGGATACGACCCGATCGTGAGGAAGGCCGGGGCTGCGGATACCTTGCAATTGGTGATTCGCAAGGACGGCTGGACCTACGACTTCGACATCAGCGTGAGCGGCAATGGCCGGAAGGTGTGGTTCTCGGTCTTTTTCAATCCGCTCCGTCGCGATCTGAGCGCGAGCGAATTGGCGGGGCTTCTCGAGGCGAATTTCAAGCATGGGCCGGCGCACTTCACGTACAACCCCATCACCCGTCGACTAAACCTGGGTATGTCGCTCGATAACCGAGGCATCAACGCGGATGTGCTTCGCTTGGAGGTCGACGCCTTCACGAACACGATCCGACAAACCGTCAATCAGTGGGACATTCGCTGAGACGGGACGTTTTCGATAATTAGCCCCCGCGCTTCTCGGACTGTCGAGCGGCGCGGGGGCTTTTTCGCGCGCCGGCAACTTCACAGTGAGTCCGAGTCGCCGCGGTTGGGGTAGGTCACGTCGACGAAGCCTTGGGCCTTCAGGCTTTCGAGCAATGCGTTTGCCTGATCGGCGTCGCCATGCACCAGACGGATGCGCCGCTTCGGATCGACCAGCGGGGCGAAGGCGCTTGCGAAATCGTCGGCATCGGCGTGGCCGGAGAATCCATTCATAAGGACGACCTCTGCGTTCAGTTTGAAGTAGCGATCATAAATGCGCACTTCCGGTCGGCGCTCGACGAGTCGGCGGCCAAGCGTGTTTGGCGCCTGGTAACCGATGATGAGAATGGTGTTCTTTTCGTTTTCGACGCCGTGCTTCAGGTGATGCAGAATGCGCCCGGATTCGCACATGCCGCTGGCGGCGATGACGATGCCGGGAGCGGTGCTCGCGTTCAATTCCTTGCTTTCCTCGACGCTGCGGACGAAGCGAACGCGCTTTTCGCCAAAAAGCTCGGGTTCGTCTTCCAATAGAAGCGCTGTTTCTTCGTCGAAGCACTCGGGATGCATTTGAAAGACGGTCGTCGCGGCGGCGGCGAGAGGGCTGTCGACGAAGACCGGCACTTTCGGCAGCTTACCGGCGCGAAAGAGCTCGTGGAGAAAATAAAGCAGAGTCTGCGTACGACCGAGGCTGAAGGCCGGCACCAGCAGTTTGCCGCCGCGGCTGATCGTGCGGTTGACAACTTCCGCGAGATTGTCGGCCAACAGTTCGACGGGGGGATGCGTTCGCCCGCCGTAAGTGGATTCGGTAATGATGAAGTCTGAGGCGGGGATGGGGTCGGGGTCGCGCAGAATGGGTAGACCTTTGCGGCCGATATCGCCGGTGAAGGTCAAGGTACGCGGGGTGGGGCCGTCGATCGTGAGTTGCACCATGGCCGAGCCAAGGAGATGGCCGGCTTCCGTGAATCGAAAAGACACGCCGCGGCCCATCTCGAAGGTCCGCTGGTACGGAATGGGCTGTGCGAGACGCATGAGGCGCAGTACGTCACGGCGCTCATACAGAGGTTCGACGCGCGGTCCGCCGCGATCGCGCTTGCGGTTGAGGTAGCCGGCGTCTTCTTCCTGAATCTTGGCCGAGTCCGCGAGCATGATGGCGATCAAGTCCTTGGTCGCGGGGGTACAGAAGATCGGGCCGCCGAAGCCTTGGCGATACAAGTTGGGCAAGTTGCCGCTGTGGTCAATGTGGGCGTGGCTGAGAATGACGGCGTCGACCTGTTTGGGATCGAACGGGAATTTCTTGTTGCGATCATAGGCCTCGGCGCGGCGTCCCTGGAAGAGGCCGCAATCCAGGAGCAGCGTCAACCCGTTCGCCTGGACGAGGTGCATCGAACCGGTGACGGTCTGGGCGGCGCCCCAAAAAGTGACGCTGTTGGAATTGATCTTGGTTGCCATGGAACCCTCGTTTGCTTGGTCGCGCGCAGGTGCGCTTTCGCTTCGTCCCTCGCCGCACGCCCAAGTTATGGACAAAGAGCCTAATCAGCGAGTGGACTTCAGCAGCAGTTCCTGGCGGCGTAACTCTTGCAGTCGCGGGATGCCGCCGCAGAGGTGAATGTATTCCGCGAAGTCCTTCGCCTCGAAGATGAACTTCTTGAGAAAGGCTTCATGCAGCGCGGGATCGCGCTCCACTTCAAGCCAGTGCTTGATGTGCGCTTCGTCGGAGAAATACTCGTAAGGCATGTTGCCGGGATAGCTGCCGAACGGCACTTCGCAGACGGCGTCGACGCAGTAGAAAGGGATGACGGTCCGCGAAGGATCGCTGCGCAATTCGTCGGTGGAGATAAGCCGTTCGCAGGTGACGATCAAGCGGCGCGCGGCACGCGCGACGTCAAAGTCGGCGACGGTGGTGCCGCGGATTCGGCAATTGCCGAAGCAGTCGGCTTCATGGACATGAATGGCGGCGATGTCTGGGTATAGCGCCGGCAGGGCGGTCAGCTTTTCGCCGGTGAAGGGGCACGCGATGACATGGGCGGCGCTATTCGCAAAGGTGTCGGTCCCCAACAGAGAGCGGCAGGGAAGAAACGGCACTCCCATCGCGGCGGCCTTGAAGCGAACGGCGAGCGCGTAGTTGGACCATTCGCAGATTTCCACGTCGCCCGATTCCATGACCCGCCGGGCATGCGGCGAGAGGCCGCGCGCCTCCAGTCCGACGACATAGGCGACGTCGACGCGTTTGAGGGTCTGCCCTCGTCCGGTAAGATTGCCCGCGCAAAGTATCTGGAAATCGTGCGTCGCGGTGTGGCCGGCGAGGCTGAGGTTCTGCTTGCGCTGCTTTAGGATTTCGTGAATGACGGCGGTGGGAAGGCGGTCGGCGCCAAAGCCGCCGATGGCAAGATAGTCGCCGTCATGCACGAGGCGCGCGACGGCATCGGCGACATCGGTGACCTTGTCGACCTGGGCCCGAGGCTTGTCGCGAAACAAGGCCCGGGCTCGATTGGCGGATGGATCGGTGAAAAGCGGCCCGCCGCCCTTGGGGAGAGGTGTCATGGCATAGGGACGTTAGGTGGAGGCGATTACTTCGATTCCAACTCTTTGAGAAGCTGCTTGAAGCGGGCGTCCTTGCGGATGAAATCCAGGTCGCGGTCCTCGCGCATGTATCGTAAGTCGCGATAACCAAGTTCGATGGCCCGCCGCAGCGTCTTGATGGCCAGGTCGCCTTTCTTGAGCAGCGAAAAGCTGCAAGCGAGGTTGTAGTGAGCCAGGGGATCGTGGGGACGGAGGTGCACAAGCTGCTTGTCGATCTGAAGACTCTCGGCGAATCGGCCCTTCAAGGTGAGGTTGTTTCCTTGAGCGCGTAGGACGTCGACATAGCCGGGACACCGTTTGAGGATTCCGTCGAAGAACTCGATTTCGAAATCCAGCTGCGATTGTTCGGAGGAGCGCACCAACGCGCCTTTTGTCGAGATCGACTCATCCCCGGACTTCTTCCCTTTGCTGGCCATGGCATTCCCTCAAGGTTCGCGATTCTCAGAGCTGCGAGTGCGGACGTTGTCATCGTTGGATTCGTGTTCAATATAGCCAACCCGCGCAGGCAACGCAATTGCGTCATCGCATCGGAATGCGATTTTTTCAAAGGTCGCCGATCCAAACGCGCCGAACGCGTAAGCGACGGATCCTGTCTTTCTTTCAAGTACGAGCCGAACGCGTCAGCGACGGATTTTTTGGCCTCAGGATCCGTCGCTAACGCGTCCGGCTCGTACCACAAGGTTCTCGGCCAAACACTCTATCGACCTCCGCCCGCGTTCCCGGCGCCAGCACAAGTATCACATGATCGCCCGGCAAAATGGTTGTGGCGCCTTTTGGCGGGATGATCTTCTCTTGCCGGGCAACGAGCGCGATCACCGCCCCCTCGGGGAGGGCCAATTCGCTGACACGTCGACCCACGGCGGCGGAACCGGGATCAATTGCGTAGTCCACGACCTCCCCATCCACATGGCGCAGCGAACTGATTTCCAGCGTGACGGGCGGCGGCGGTTCCGCCGGGCGTTGCACACCCAGACGTTGGGCCACGAACGGTATCGTCCAACCTTGCACCAGCGCCGACAGGATGACCACGAAGAAGACGACATTGAAAATGAGGAATGCTCCAGGCAAATTGAACAAAAAGGGAAACGTCGCCAGCGTAATCGGCACCGCTCCTTTGAGGCCGACCCAGGAGAGGAAGACCAATTCACGTTTCTGAAATCGAAAAAAGCAGAGCGATAACACGACGGCGAGGGGCCGGGCGACGAGAAACAAAACCACGGCAATGAACAACCCCTCCCAGGCGACCGCAACCAGTTTGCTCGGGAAACTCAAAAGCCCGAGCATCACGAACATGACGATCTGGGCGAGCCAGGCGGCGGCGTCGTGAAACAGATGGACGCCGCGCTGAAAAACGATGCGGTGGTTGCCGACGACGATGCCTGTGAGGTAAATCGCCAAGAATCCGCTGCCTCCCAACGCCGCGGCGGCGCCATAGGAAAGAAACCCGCCGGCGCCCACGAAAATGGGATACAGGCCGGCCACTTCGAGTTGGATGCGATTCATCAGCCAAACCAGGCCGAAACCGACTATCAATCCGATCAAGGCGCCGACACCGATCTGAAGGAAAAACAAGACGAGCAGATCGGGACCAAGAGAAGCCTCACCCGTCAGGACTTCGATCAGACCGATGGTCAGAAAAATCGCCATCGGATCATTGGAGCCGCTTTCAATTTCAAGCGTGGCCGCGAGTCGGCTGGAGAGCCGCACCCCGCCCGAGCGAAGGATGGTGAACACGGCCGCCGCGTCCGTCGAACCGACAATGGCGCCAAGGAGTAGCCCTTCCAACAGCGATACATCGAGCATCCATGCGGCACCCAGGCCAACGATCAAAGACGTGACGAGCACGCCAAACGTCGCGAGCACCAGCGACGGTTTCCAAGCCTGGCGCAACGAGGCAAACGGCGTGCTCAGGCCGCCGTCCAGCAAGATGGCGGCCAAGGCGACCGTGCCGATGGCATGCGCGAGTGGGTATTCTTCGAAGTGGACGCCGCCCAAGCCCTCGGAGCCGGCCAACATCCCCAGGCCCATGAAGAGCAACAAAACGGGCACGCCGAACCGCGCGGAGAATTTGCTGGAAGCGATGGCAAGCACAATCAGCGTGCTTGAAAACAATATCAGTTTGTCGATTTCGAACATCAAGAAAACTTACGGGTTAGCACGACGCGCAAGCGAGTGAATACACTCGCTTGCGCGTCGTGCTAACTGATTGAAGTTTACTCGCCGACACGCAGCCCGTCCTGATAAAGCTGGTCGAGATCCTTCGCCGTCAAGGTGGGAGAAGGTATGCCGTCGGCGGGAACTTCCAACCCCCCCGTCCAGGCGACGGCGTTGAGGAGCAGCTTACGGAAATTGTCGTCCTTCAGGTTGTCAAAGCGATGGTAGCCGGTGAAGCCGAAGCCGCGACCGCCCTTGGGGCGTTCGTAGGCCCAGGCCAGATGCTGCGCCTTGCCGGCTTTTACCTCGGCGAGCACGTCGGCGTTGCCGCCGTGCGAAGACGCTTTCTTGCCGTCGAAGCGAACGGTCTCGACCTTGGGGATGGCCGAGAGAATCGGCGTGACACCCTTCATATCCTTGACGAAGCGCATGTGGTAGTACCACTCATCGTTGACGCTAAATCCTTTGACGCCGCGCGTGACTTCGTGCTTGGGCAGATCCATGAAGGTCGGCGTCCAAAACGGATTGACGGACCAAAACGCTTCAAAGTAGCCGCCCATCCAGTCGAGGAAGGCTTCGCCTTGTTTGCCTTTGCTGACTTCCACGCCATAGTGGATGGCCATGAAACCCGCCCCGCGTTCCATCGCCGCCTTGACGGCGGGACTGTCGGCCGCCATGCCGCCGTGGTTGAGAAGCACGACGACGAGGTCGGCGTGCGAAAGATCTTTGGGCATCTTGTTATGCGGATAGACCACCGCATGGACGTTGGGGTACTGGGCATTCAGCGTCCGCGCGAGAAACACGGCGCCCGGAACGAACTCATGGTTGCCGCGCGGACCGTGCGGCCTCTTGTCGGCGATGAAGACGATTCTCTTGACGCCCTTGGGGGCTTTCTTTTGGGCCTCGTAATCGAGGATGGACCAGTCTTTGTCCCCTGTCTTCTTATCGCCCGCGGAAGCGGTCACGGCCAAAGAGGACGCGAAGACCAAGGCACATAGGAACGCGGAAACGAATTTCATGGAGTATCCCTCGGAGAGTTTCGCTCGTTATCAAGGTGAACGCTACTGTTCGGATTGTAAGCGGCATACTCGGCCTTCCGCAACCGTTGCCACGGCAAAAGTCAAAAAAGCTTCACCGGTTGCATTACTTTACTTGGCTTCGCAGCGACTTCCATGGTTCTTCTTGGCTCATGTCGATAAGCGCGGGGCCTTCGAACTTCGCGGGAGAGAGGATCGCCAGGAAGTGGAGCTTGCCCGTGCCCGCATTGTATGTGCCATGCACGACGTCCTTGGGAATGTGAGCGATCTCGCCGGGACCGAGGATGCGTTTCTCGCGGTCGATCCATTGCTCGGCCGTGCCTCCAAAACGTAGATGATCTCCTCCATTTCCGGATGGCGGTGAAATTGATGGGCCTGTCCCGTCGGCATGTGGACACGCACCAGAAGGAGCTTTTCGGCATCGACGATGTCCGGCCTGCACAGCCAGTCATGCGGCCCCCAGGGGAATTCCTCGACCTTCATTTCCTTGTTCGTAATGGAACGGGGCAGGGGCATGGCATTCCTCCTTCGACGCGCCGGGTTTTGCTTGGCTCGGAGAAGGCATCTTATCAGCTTTCGAATTGACAGGAACTCGGGCCATGCGAGAATGACATCATGGAATCCTTCCAATCCACCGCTGATCCCGAACTTGCTATCTGGGAACGTGTATTCGTGCCGAACCCGGAGCGGATCACGCGCGAACAGGCTCGTTATCTGCTCGATGTCAAGTTCTCGAAGAGCGACCTTGCTCGCATCAACGCACTCTCGGCCAAAGCGAATGAGGGAAACCTCGAAGCGGCGGAACGGATCGAACTGGATCGATACATTCACGTTGGCCACCTCTTGTCGATCCTAAAGGCCAAAATTCGGGGGAGCAAGGATAGAAGGGCCGATGGCTCCCCAGCTTCATGAAAAAGTCAACCGCTGAATTGGTGCGTGAGCGAGCGCGCGGCCTCTGCGAATACTGCCGAATGCCTCAGACATTCGACGACTTGCCGTTTCAGATTGAACACATCGTCGCGAAAAAGCATGGCGGAACGGATCTCGCGGAGAATTTAGGGCTCGCCTGCGTTCCTTGCAATCTTCACAAGAGTTCAAATTTATCTGGAATCGACGCGCGAACCGGAAAGGTTGCCCGGCTATTTCATCCACGCCGTCAGAAATGGCCGCGCCATTTTAAGTGGTTTGGAGCCCTACTCGTAGGCCGGACTCTCACGGGCCGGGCCACCGTTCGTGTGTTGGAAATCAATCTTCCAATTCGCGTTGCCCTTCGGCAATCCCTCATTGACATTGGTGTCTTTCCACCGGACGGCAATTGACATCGAATTCGATGCCATGTTTGGCGGCACTCATGAGGCGCCCGCAATTCCTGCTTGCATGCGAAGCACCTGAGCCTCATAATCAGCCAAGGGAAGTTGTCACTTCGCCAGGAAAGGGAATTTCATGCGCCCCATGCGTCCGCTCGTCGCGTTCTTGCTTCTCGTGTCATGCGCCGCGGACGCGCAGGCACAGTTCTTTCCCGGTCCCGTTTATGGACCCGGCGTCCCCGTGCTTGTTCCCAACGGCATTGGCTTTCAATATCGTGGTCGCCGGCTGAACGTGTCCGGATTTTTCAACACCGGGTATAGCGTCGGCGTCGTGCCGGTGGGCGGATTCGGTGGACCGTTCGGACCTGGTCCCCTTGGTCCGATCCCGTTTGGTCCCGGGCCCTTTGGGCCAGCGCCGTTCGTGCCTGTTTATACCCTTCCGACGGCAGGGTATGTCGACACCCGAATTACCTATCAGGTGATCGCCCCGACGGTCGTGCTGGCGCCGCGGCGTATATTCGGCATCCCGGCGGAGGAAGCGGACTTGTCAGGCGTGGATCTCGATGTTGCCCCGTCACCGTTGTTGTTGGAGGAGCGCAAACGAGCGCCGCGCGTCGAGCTGAAGCCCAAATGGGATCTGCCCATCGAGCCGAAACCGGCGCCCGACAAAGTCGTTCCTCCCAAAGTTCTGCCGAAAATCGGGAAGCCGAAGCCCATTGAGGAACCATCGTTCCTGGATGAGGGCAAGACGGCGTTTCGCGACGGCGAGTTTGCCCTGGCAATGTTTCATTTTCGCCAAGCAGCCGCCGCCGAACCGGGAAACGTTGCTCCGCTCTTTTATCTGGCGCAAGCGCAAATCGCGACCGGAAAACTCCGCGACGCCATCGCGACTATCGAAGCCGCGCTGAAACTGGATCCGGACTTGCCTCTCAAGCCCTACCGTCCCAAAGCTGAACTTTTCAAAGGCGCCGAGCCGGAATTCGCTCGCCAGCGCAAAGTGCTTACCGATCTGATCTTGGAACACCCGAAGAACGGCGTGTTCCTGTTCCTGGACGGCTACCTGGATTGGTATGAAGGCAACCGTGCGGAGGCGCGGAAGACGTTCATGCGGGCTAGGGCGCTGCTGGCGGATCCGTGGTTCGTGGATCGATTTTTGAAGGCGCCGGATGCGTTAGTGCGGGCGCCGTGACTTACCCTGGAATTTGGGTAATCTCTCGCGGTTACAATGCCGATAACGATTATGACGGTCGTAACAAGGCCAACAACCTCGCAGCGCCGTTTCGAGCACGCCGGAAGCGTCGGACGCGCCCGCCCTGGGCGCCCCCTTAGCGCCGGGCGCCATCCTCCCCGCGGCGGAAAACTTCGCGGCAACTCTCAGCAAAGCTCAAGTCGAAAAGATCGTCCAGGACTATTTGAAAGCGGAGGCGGAGAAAAAAACGGAAAAGGAAAAAACGGCGAAGGCTGCCGTGGAAAAGGACGGCCATGTCGTCGGCGGCGACTTGAGCATGAAGGGCGCTTGGGGCGACCAGGGTTTGACTTTTCAGACGCCCAACAAGGACTTCAAGATCCATGTCGGCGGCCGCTTCAGCGTTGACACCGCCTGGTTCGGCGCGGGCAACGAAATCCAATATGGCCCCGGCGGACTGGGCACGCTTCGCGACGGCACCGACTTTCGCCGTGCTCGTGTCCGCGTCGAAGGCACGATCTATGAGAACATCAATTTCATCAGCGAGTATGCCTTCGATTCCGCGTTCGAAAGCACAACGACCCAGACGCATCCAGGCTTCATCGATGTTTACGGAGAGATCACCCAGCTTCCCTGGATCGGCAACTTCCGCGTCGGCCATTTTCGCGAGCCCTTCAGCTTGGAGGCCCTCAGCCTTGGGCTTGACTTGTCAACTCAACCCTCACACCCGCGTGCAGTGGAATTACGTCGTAGTGCAACGCGACTTCCCTTCCGCTCCCAACGAAGGTCTCGCCCAAATCTTCGCCATGCGTTTCCACATGGACTTCTAGCGCGAACGCGCGTATCCCGTACAATGGCGTCGGTCCGCATTCTCGAATGCGACCGAATTCACTTGAGGGGATCCCACCGTCATGATGCGCCATCGCCATATACGTTGTTCGTTGACCGTTGGAGCACTTCTTGCGGCGTTGTTCCATTTGCCTGTTGCGGAGGCTCAGGTTCGCAAAGAAGCAGGCATCTGGGCGGAGATTCGCGTCGTCGATGCCAAGACGGGACGCGGCGTGCCGCTGGTCGAATTGGAAACGGTTAACCACCTGAAATTCGTCACGGACAACGCGGGGCGAGTGGCGTTTCATGAGCCGGGCTTGATGGGGCGGGAGATCTTTTTCAGCGTGCGCAGCCATGGCTACGAGATCAAGAAGGACGGCTTCGGCATCGCGGGAGTGCGTCTTACGCCGAAGCCGGGGCAGGTTAGCGAGATCAAGATCACGCGCCGAAACATCGCGGAAAGGCTATGTCGTTTGACGGGTGAAGGGCTTTATCGCGATAGCGTGTTGCTGGGGCATCCGACGCCGTTGCCCGAACCGCTGGGCCCGGCCCGTGTGGCGGGGCAGGATTCGATCCAGGCGACCATTTATCGCGGCAAAGCGTTTTGGTTCTGGGGCGATACGCAGAGGATGGAATATCCGCTCGGGCTCTTCCGCATGGCCGGGGCGACGACGCCGGCGGCAGCCATAAAGAACGCGAAGTTTGACCCTGCGGGTGGCATCGCTTACGACTACTTCGTGAATCCCAAGACCAAGTTCGCGCGGGCCATGATGCCGTTGCCGGAACGGCCCGAGGGCGTCATCTGGATCGGCGCCGTGTGCGTCGTGCCGGATGAGAAGGGCGTGGACAAGTTGATCGGCCATTACTCCCGACGGAAAGGGCTGAGCGGGGAGTTTGAACAAGGAATCTGCGTATTCGACGACGAGAAGGCGATATTTCACTCGGCGAAGCAACTCCCGCTGACCGAGACATGGCGCCGGCCGAGCGGGCATCCCATCGTACATGAGGAGGACGGTACACGCTGGTTGCTTTTCGGCAGCCCGAACCCAAACGTCCGCGTGCCAGCCACGCTCAAGGACGTTCTCGACCCAAGCCGGTACGAGGCGTTTACCTGCGCGCTCGACGCGCGGGACGGCAAACCGACGGGGCCGAAGTTGGACAAGGACGGTCGGCCGGTCTGGCGCTGGCAGAAGGACTTGCCGCCGATCACCTCCGCGACGGAAGCCAAATGGGTCGGCGCGGGCAAGATTCGTCCGGAAGATACGCGTTTCCATCCGGCGGACGCCGACGCGCTTAAGAACCGGATCGTCTTGCACAGCGGGTCGGTGCATTGGAACGCCCACCGCAAACGCTGGATTCTGCTCGCCGGACAGTTGTACGGCAAGGCGTCCCACCTGGGCGAAGTCTGGTACGCGGAGGCGGAGCATCCCACGGGGCCGTTCGCCAAGGCAGCGCATGTGGTGACGCACGACCGGCAGACGTTTTACAACGTGTGCCACCATCCGTTTCTGGATCGCGAGGGCGGCAGGCTGATCCACTTCGAGGGAACGTATACCAACGAATTCTCCGGCAATCCTGAGCGGACACCGCGGTATGATTACAACCAGGTAATGTATCGCTTGGATTTGGATGCGGCGGGATTGCGGGCGAGCCGGGGACGTTAGTCCCCGGAGCGAAGTATCCACTTGTGCGAATTCACTCCGGGGACTAACGTCCCCGGCTCGCCGGGCGCTTCGCGGAATTTTCCAAGTTTCCTTGACCCATTTTTCGGCAACGTGGCAGAATACGCTCTCCAAGAGTCTTCTTCAGTGCCGACACGACGTCGCGCCCTTTTGCCGCGGAAGGATGCCGTGGCTCATTGACGGGCAGGCCAGGGATGATTATCTGCCGCACCCCGTTCCGCGTTTCCTTCTTCGGAGGCGGGACCGACTATCCGGCTTGGTATCGCGCGAACGGCGGGGCCGTGCTCGCGGCCACCATCGACAAATACTGCTATCTCACCTGTCGGCGCCTGCCTCCCTTCTTCGAGCATCGCTCGCGGATCGTCTATCGCAAGATTGAAACCGTGCGGGCCGTGGAAGAGATTGAGCATCCCGCCGTGCGCGAGACGCTGCGTTATCTCGGCGTGGAGGACGGCCTCGAAATCCATCACGACGGCGACCTGCCCGCGCGGAGCGGCATGGGATCCAGTTCGGCGTTCACAGTCAGCTTACTGCATTCCCTCTATGCGCTGCGGGGCGAGACTCCATTGCCGCTAACGATGGCGCGCGAGAGCATGCACATCGAACAGAATCGCTTGGGCGAGACCGTTGGGTCGCAGGATCAAGTGATGGCGGCGTTTGGCGGCCTGCGCACGATTCAATTTGGGCGCGACGACAAAATCACCGTCGATAGCGTGCCCATCGGCGAAGATCGCCTTCGTGAACTGCAATCTCATCTGATGCTTTTTTATACCGGCACGCCGCGGACGGCGTCGGACGTGGCCCAAACTTATGCGACCGACCTGGAATCACGTCGTCGTCAACTGGAGGGGATGCGCCGCCTCGTCGACGAAGGGGTCGATTTGCTTGTGAGCGGACTCGACATTCGGAGCTTCGGCCGACTCTTGCACGAAGGCTGGCTCATGAAGCGGACGTTGAGCGCCGCGGTTTCCAATCCGCGTATCGATAAACTGTATCAACGCGCTCGCCTGGCGGGGGCGATTGGCGGCAAGATCACGGGAGCGGGCGGCGGCGGATTTCTCCTATTCTTCGTGCCGCCGGAACGTCAAAACGCGGTCCAGGCCGCGCTCGCCGACCTCGTTCATGTTCCCTTCGCTTTCGACATGCAAGGCAGCCGGATTCTTTTTAACGAACGCGATGCGGTTGCGCTTCCCGAGGCGGCGCCGGTGCAGCTACCATTCGAGAAGCGTCCTGCCAAAGTCGCGAATGTTGCCCGGAAAGTAAAACCGCGAGCGGCGTCATGAACCTCGAAACTCGCATCTTCATCGCCGGCGCCGAAACGCAGCTAGGATGCGCCCTGCGCGAACGCTTGCTTCGCGACGGTTATCGCAATCTCGTCGGGCTGCCGCCGGAGGAACCGGATCTCACGCATCCCGATCCGGTCGAGAGCTTCTTCAAGGATGCGCGGCCGGAGATTGTCTTTCTTGTCGCCGGCGCTTCGGCGGGCATCGGCGCGAATCAACGCCGCCCCGCAGAATTGATGCTCAACAACCTCCTTGTGACGGCCCATGTACTCGATAGCTCGCGACGCCATCATGTGTCGAAGCTGCTTTACCTTGGCAGTTCGTGTGCCTATCCCAAACACGCGCCGCAACCGATGAACGTCGAGTCTCTCCTCTCCGGTCCGCTGGAGCCGACGAGCCAGGCGTATGCGACCGCCAAGATCGCGGGCTGGCAACTTTGCGAGGCGATGCGGCGGCAATACGGCGTGAGCTTTCTCACCGCGATACCGGCCAATCCCTTCGGTCCCTTCGACGACTTCGGCGCGGAGAGCGGGCATGTCGTGCCCGCCCTGATGCGGCGGATGCACGACGCCAAGGAAGCCGGCGCGGAATCGCTCACGATCTGGGGCACCGGCGCCGCTTTGCGCGAATTCATTTATGTTCACGATCTCGCCGACGCCTGTTTATTCCTGATGCGGCATTACGATGGCGCTACCCCGATCAATATCGGCGCGGGCCGCGAGCATTCCATCGCGGAAGTGGCGCGCCGCATCGCCACCGTCGTCGGCTATCGAGGCCGACTGGTTTTCGACGCGTCCCGCCCTGATGGGATGCCGCGCAAGTCGCTGGACGCTGGCCCTCTGCGAGATCTGGGTTGGCAGGCAACGACGCCGTTCCAAACCGCGCTCGAAGAGACGTATGCCTGGTTTCTCGCACACATCATCACGGAGGATGCACCCCATGTACGAGCGCCTGTATCGATCCCTTTATCGCATTCGGCGGGTTGAAGAAGAAATCGCCCGCGCTTATCCGAGCGATTGCATCAAAAGCCCTGTGCATCTGTCGATCGGACAGGAGGCGGTGTCCGTCGGCGTCTGCGAGGCCCTCCGGCCCGAGGACGTGGTTTTCGGCACCTATCGCGGCCATGCCCTCTACCTCGCGAAGGGCGGCAGCATGCCGCGCATGGTGGCCGAACTCTACGGCAAGGCAACGGGCTGCGCCGCCGGCAAAGGCGGATCGATGCACCTGGCCGCCCCGGAAGCAGGCGTCATGGGCATGTCCGCCGTCGTGGCGTCGACCATCCCCAACGCCGTCGGCTACGCCTACGCCCTTCGCTATCGCCAGCAATTTTCCCCTCACCCCCCAACGGGGGGGGAGAGGGGTGAGGGGGGCCCCGCCATCGTCGCGAGTTTTTTCGGCGACGGGGCTACCGAAGAAGGCGTCTTCTCCGAGAGCCTGAACTTCGCGGCCCTCAAGCAACTGCCGATGCTTTTCGTGTGCGAGAACAACCAATACGCGATTCACACGCATCAACGCCGGCGTCAGGCGACGCTGAACATTTGCGAGCGCGCCCGCGCCTACGGCATATCTGCCGAACGCATCGAGGACAACGACGTCATCGCCCTCTATCAACGCAGCGTCGAAATCGCGGCGCGGCTGCGCGCCGGCGAAGGGCCGTTTTTTCTGGAAGTGATGACCTATCGCTGGCAGGAACACGTTGGTCCCGGCCAGGATTACCAACTCGGTTTCCGCTCCGCAGAGGAAGCACAGCCTTGGATCGAGAATGATCAGGTTCGACGGCTGGCAGAAATGGCGCGTCCCGACCTGCGTCTCGAAATCGAGGAAGAAGCGGAGGCGGAAATCGCGGAAGCGTTCCGTTTCGCCATCGACAGTCCGGAACCGGAAGCCGCGCAACTCATGACGGACGTCTTCAAGGAGGAGGGTCTCGCATGTTTGTCGATCTAGCTCCCCAACCGATTCGACCGGAAGTCGAAGTCGAGCGCACGCTTTCCTATGTCGACGCCGTCCGCGAGGCGACCGATCAGGAAATGGCGCGCGATCCCGGCGTGCTCGTGTACGGTCTCGACGTTGACGATCCCAAAGCGATCCAGGGAACGACGCGCGGCCTCTTGGCGAAATACGGCGCCGAACGCGTCTTCGGCACACCTTTGTCCGAGGACGCTATGACGGGCGCCGCCATCGGCATGGCGCTCGCCGGCTTGAGGCCCATCCATGTGCATATCCGCATGGATTTTCTGATGCTGGCGATGAATCAACTCATCAATGTCGCCGCGAAGAGCCGGTACATGTACGGCGGCCAGGTGGCGCTGCCCATGGTCGTGCGGGCGATGATCGGCAAAAGTTGGGGCCAGGGCGCGCAGCATTCACAGGGGTTGCACAGCTTCTTCATGCATGTGCCCGGGCTGAAAGTCGTTGCCCCCGCGACGCCCTATGACGCCAAGGGCTGCTTGAGCGCCGCCGTGCGCGATGACAATCCCGTGATCTACGTCGAGCATCGCCTTCTGCATTTTCAGCATGGGCCCGTGCCTGAGGAGCCGTATCAGGTTTTGCCCGGCAAGGCGCGCATCACCGCGCGTGGCTGCGACGTCACCATCGTCGGCGTGTCGGCCATGCAGCCCGAGGCGCTCTCGGCGCAGCGGTATCTACAAAACACCGGAATTTCCGCGGAAGTCATCGACCCCATTTGGCTCAGCCCGCTCGATATCGACACCATCGCCGAATCAGCGGAACGCACGGGTCGCCTGTTGGTGGTCGACAATGGTTGGGTTACGTGCGGCGCCGGTGCGGAGATCGTCGCCCTGGTCGCGGAACGCTTGATGGCCGTGCGCGATCTGCGCGTGCGCCGCATGGGCTTCGCGCCGGTCACCTGTCCCACCGCGCCCGCGCTGGAAGCGCTGTTTTACCCCAACGCGCGGACCATCGCCGCCGCCGCGCGCGACCTCGTCGAAGCTCGGGCGACCGGCTGGCTCCCCGATGAGGATCCTCACCTTCAACGCGTCGACTTCAAAGGGCCCTTCTGATGACCGCCACGCTTTGTCAAACGCTCGACTGGCCATTGATGAAAAACAACATCAGCCGGGCCGATCTCGACGCCGTCATTCGCCTCCTGGAGCAGGACGACCCGATCCTCACGCAGTCGCGCAATGTCCGCGCCTTCGAGGAGGAATGGTCGGCCTGGCTCGGCGTTCGCCATAGCGTTTTCGTCAACTCCGGATCGTCCGCGAATCTCGTCACCCTGGCGGCTCTCAAGGAACGCTGGAGCGGCGGCGAGATTATCGTGCCCACCATCACCTGGGTTTCCGATATCGCGGCCGTGCTCCATTGCGGCTTCGAGCCGGTGTTCGTCGACATCGATCCGCGCACGCTCGGCATGGATCTCGCGCAAGTGCTGGAGAAAATCACGCCGCGCACCCGCGCTGTCTTTTTGACGCACGTACTCGGCTATAACGCGCTGACCGAGGAATTTTTGCTCGCCCTGCGGAAGCGCGACATCGTGCTGATCGAGGACGTTTGCGAATCGCATGGCGCCGTCCATCAGAATCGCAAGCTGGGGACGTTCGGTTTGGCGTCGAATTTTTCGTTTTACTACGCCCATCATCTGAGCACGATCGAAGGAGGCATGGTATGCACAAACGACACCGATCTTTATGAAACCGTCCGTATGTTTCGTTCGCACGGCATGGTGCGCGAAGTCGAGTCCGAAAGCAGGCGGCGGGAATACGCGGACGATTATCCCGATCTCAACCCCGATTTCATCTTCGCGTTTCCCGCCTTCAATGTGCGCGGCACGGAGATCAACGCCGTCATGGGCCGATCTCAATTGAAACGCCTGGATGAAGGTGTCGCCCGTCGGACCGAGAACCTTTACACGTTCCTGGCGCATCTCGATCCCGAGGTGTATCAAACGGACTTCGCGGTGGACGGGAGCAGCAATTATGCGCTTACGTTGATCCTGCGCGAGCCGGACGAACAACTGTTCGAGCGCGTGACGACGCGATTGCGTGAGGCGAAGGTCGAATTTCGGCGCGGCACAGCGGGCGGCGGCAATCAATTGCGGCAGCCGTATTTGCGGCGTATTTTTGGCAATGATTATGCGAGGAACTATCCGCGCGCGGATCATGTTCACTTTTTTGGAATGTATATCGGCAACTATCCGACGCTGGAGCGTGAGAAGATCTTGGCGTTGTGTGATCTGCTGAATGAGGCGGCACGGCCGCTCGCGGCTTAGCGTGGTCGCCGGCATACGCGTCCCGCTAAGCCGCAAGCGGAAACGGGAATTGGAGGAGCATCATTAAAGATCTCGATATTCTGCTCATCAACCCATCGAGCCGAACCCAGGTCTATCAAACGCTGGGGAAAGATCTAACCGCAGTGGAGCCGCCGTTGTGGGCGGCGTTGATGGCGACGTTTTGTCGTCGGCGTGGTCTGTCCGTGGCGATTCTCGATGCCGAGGCGGAAGAATGGATGATCGATGAAATCGCGCGGCAGGTCGAACAACGCAAGCCGCGCCTGGCCGCCATTGTCGCGTACGGGCATCAACCCTCCGCGTCAACGCAGGTTATGACGGCGGCGGGAATGACTTGCGAAGCCATCAAACGTTCCGCGCCGGAGCAAAAGGTGATGCTGCTGGGCGGGCATGTCGCCGCGTTGCCGGAGCAGACGTTGCGGGACGAGGCGTGCGACTTCGTAGCCGGCGGCGAGGGGTTGCATACGCTCGCGGAGTTGGCGGCGGCGTTGCGAGCGGGCACTTCCGATTTCAGCAGCGTTCCCGGTCTGTGGTACCGCGAGGATGACGGCGCGATTCGCTCCAATGCAGATCGGCCGTTGCTCGCGGATCTGGATGTCGAAATGCCCGGCCCCGCCTGGGATTTGTTGCCCATGCAGCGCTACCGCGCTCATAACTGGCACTGCCTCGACGGGTCAAATCGTCAGCCCTACGCTTCGATTTATACGACGCTCGGTTGCCCGTATCACTGCTCGTTTTGCTGCATCCAGGCGCCGTTTCGCAGTGGCGAGCGGGCGGCCGGCATCCCCGAATCGACCAACAGTTACCGCTACTGGAGTCCGAAGGCGGTGCTGGCTCAGATCGACGTGCTCGTCAACCGCTACGGCGTGCGCAACATCAAGATCGCCGACGAGATGTTCGTTCTCAATCGCAAGCACGTGCTCGCCATTTGCGACGGGCTGATCGAACGCGGCTACGATCTGAACCTGTGGGCCTATGCCCGCGTCGATACGATCAAGGACGGCATGCTCGATACGCTGCGTCGCGCCGGTTTTTCCTGGCTGGCCCTGGGGATCGAATCCGGCGCCGAGAATGTGCGCTCCAACGTCGACAAAGCCTTCACGCAGGAGCAGGTGTTCGACGTGGTGTCCCGGATTCGCGCCGTCGGGATCAACGTCATCGGCAACTATATCTTCGGCCTGCCCGAAGACGACGAAGGCACCATGCAGGCGACGCTCGATCTGGCGACCGAACTCAACTGCGAGTTCGCGAATTTCTACTGCACGATGGCGTATCCCGGTTCGCCGCTTTATGCCCAGGCGATTCGCGACGGCATCCCCCTGCCCCGCCGCTGGACGGGATATTCGCAGCATGCGCGCGATTGCCTGCCTTTGCCGACGCGCCATCTGTCGGCGCGTGAGGTGTTGCGTTTTCGGGATGCGGCCTTTCATCGTTATTACTCCGATCCGACCTATTTGGCGATGATCGAGCGCCGGTTCGGTGCGGAAAATGTCGCGAATCTGCGAGCGATGACGGCGACGCGTCTGGAGCGTGACTTGCTCAATGGCGGGATGGATGCAACGCCCGTGAAGTTGGCAGCCGAGAAGTCGACTCTTCCTCTGGTTGCGAACGCAGCCATTTGAGTGAGGGCGTCTCAGTCGTCGCGGCGCGTCCGAATTTCATCAATTCCACGCGAACGGCGCGGCTGCTGGTACATAGAATTGGGGAAACGATTGAATCTCCAACATGAGGAACTCATCCTCCATGCGCACCAGCCTCCGCCTTCCAATCGTGTCCATGCTGATTTTCTCGATGCTTGCGCCACGTTTGGGCGCTGGCGAAACGGGGCCGGAGCGGCCTCGCCTCGTTGTGTTGCTGGTCTTCGATCAATTGCGCGGCGACTATCCCGAACGGTGGCAGGCCCAGTTCGGCGAGGGCGGCTTCAAACGTCTCGCCAAGGAAGGCACCTGGTTTACCAACTGCCATTACCCCTACTCTAACACGATTACCGCCGCGGGGCATGCGTCCATGGCGACGGGAACATCACCCTACAAGCATGGTGTCGTCGGCAACTCCTGGTACGACCGCGCCTCGAAGCGCGGCGTAAACTCCGTGAACTTCGACAAGTATCGACAACTTCCGCCTCCTTTGGAAATCCCCAAAGACGTGAAGCTGGGCGTATCGCCGGAATATCGTTTGCAGCCTTCCATCGCGGATGTACTGCGGGAGGCGACAAAGAATCGGGGCAAAGTGGTGTCGCTTTCCATTAAGGATCGGGCGGCCGCCCTCATGGCGGCGCTCTTTGGGGAACTTGTGTATTGGTTCAGCGATCTGACCGGTGGCTTCGTCACCTCGACGCGCTATCGCGACACGCCGCACGAGTGGGTGGATCGGTTCAATCAGGAAGAGATTCCCGCCGGTTATTTCGGCACGCAATGGAAGCGATTTCGCCGCGATTTGAATTACGACAAACTCGCGGGACCGGACGATATGGCCGGCGAGGCGAAGTCGCTGGGCCTGGGCAAGACGTTTCCACATCCGATCACCGGCGGGCTCAAAAACCCGGGCGAAAAGTTCTACGAGGCGGTCGTCGCATCGCCCCTGGGTAACGATCTGCTGCTGCGCTTCGCGAAGCGCGCGATCGACGAGGAAAAGCTGGGCCAGGATGACGTGCCGGATCTTCTCATGATCAGCTTCTCGAGCAACGACATCGTCGGGCATATTTTCGGCCCCGATTCGCACGAGGTGCTCGACATCACGCTTCGGACCGATGCCCTGCTCGCCGATTTGCTCAGGCACCTGGACAAGAAAATCGGCAAGGGACGCTATGGCGTGGTTTTGTCTGCCGATCATGGGATTTGTCCCTTGCCGGAAGTAGCGCTTAGTCGGGGCAAGGACGCCGGCCGTATCGCGCCCGCCATCCTTAAGAAAGACGCGGAGGCGTTTCTGCAGGAGACGATCGGCGCGAGCGATCGGCCGTACATCGAATCGTTTTCGTCACCCTGGTTTTATCTCGACCGCAAGACGCTGGCGCTTTTGAAGCTGGATCAAGCGGAGGTCGAGCAAAAGCTGGCCGACTGGCTGGTGAAGGATTACGGGGCCAAGGGCGTCCAGGCCGCGTTCACTTCGACGGCTTTGGCAAAGGGCAGGCCCAAGGACAAATTGGGCGAACAAGTTTGGCTATCGCATTACGCGCCGCGCTGCGGGGACGTGACAGTCGTCACGAAGCCGTATCACTTCATCAGCGGCTACATCACGGGGACGACGCACGGCAGCCCGCACGAATACGACACGCATGTGCCGTTGTTCGCGTTCGGGCTCGGCATTCCGGGTGGAAAAAGCGATGAGCGCGTTACGCCGCAGGCGGCAGCGCCGATTCTGGCGCACCTGTTGGGAGTGGGGCCG
>Ga0163144_10005748_pt1 | contig 27560 bp, 24 predicted proteins | sample OliLak19BULKMAT1_FD_123175 | JGI IMG/M metagenome (GOLD analysis project Ga0163144, IMG submission 123175) | Freshwater microbial mat bacterial communities from Lake Vanda, McMurdo Dry Valleys, Antarctica - Oligotrophic Lake LV.19.BULKMAT1 | ecosystem: Environmental > Aquatic > Freshwater >... | reverse complement strand
GCGAATCACTTTCTCGGTCGCCGTCGCGCCGATCCGCAACGTGATCACAAGCGGTCCGCCCATGCGCTCTTGCGCATAGGCGGCAACGGACAGCCCCACCAGGATCAGGGGGCAGAACGTCGCGGCAACGATGAGTTTGCTTCGGGCCGTCATGGTTAGCGCACCAATCCATTGGTTTGGGAAAGCATCTCATCCGCGACGCGGATCGCCTTGGTGTTGAACTCGTAGGCGCGTTGGGCCTGAATGAGATTCACGAGTTCCTTGACGACGTCGACGTTGGAGCGTTCGAGAAACCCGCCGCGCAAAAGGCCGGTGCCTTGCTGCCCGGGCTGCACGTCCTGGAAGGGGCCCGAGGCGGGGGATTCGAGAAAGAGATTGCGCCCTTCGGCACTAAGGCCGGCGGGATTGACGAATTGGGCGAGCGTGAACTGGCCGATCTGCTGCGAGGTATTGGGCGACGCCGGCGTGATGGCGGAGATCGTGCCGTCCACGCCGACCGTGATCGAAAGAGCATCGCGGGGAATGGTGATGCGCGGCTCCACGAAATAGCCGTCGGAGGTCACGAGTTCCCCATTGGCATTGACGCGAAAGGCGCCGTCGCGCGTATAACGAAATCCGCCGCCGGGCGCTTGTACTTTGAAGAAGCCGTTGCCCTCGATGGCGACATCCAGCGAGTTGCCGGTGAGTTCCACGTTGCCGACGGAAAACTGCCGCGTATTGCCCGCGACGCGGACGCCGTGGCCGATCTGAAGGCCCGTGGGAAGTTGCTGCCCCTGGATGGAGTCGGCGCCGGGTTGGCGCAGCGTCGTGTAGATGAGATCCTGAAAGTCGAGTTGGCTGCGCTTGAAGCCGTTGGTGTTGACGTTGGCCAAGTTGTTGGCGGTGTTGTCCAACACCATCTGCTGCGCCGACATGCCCGATGCACTGGTATGAAACGCGCGAATCATGGCGAACTTTCCAAGTTGGGCGGCCCGCTGAGAAGACGCTCCGCGTGTCGCGGCAGGCACCCGTTCCCAGTAAGCTTGCGGTTTGCGAGAAAGCCGATTGCTCGAAGGCGGGTCAAGATTGGGGCCTGGTGTTGAGGGCGAGGGCATCCCCCATGGCCCGCAGCGCTTTTTCCGCCGCCTCGTATTGGCGCATGCCGATCATCATGCCGACCATTTCCTGAACGGCGTCCACGTTGGAGCCTTCCTTGAATCCTTGTTCGACGGTGACGCTGCCGGCCGGGGGATCCTGCGGCGCGCCGCCCTCGAACAGCGTGGAACCAACGCGGCGCAAGGTTTGCGTATCTTGAAAACGCGCGAGCCGCAGTTGGCCGATCTCGCTCCCGTCCGCGAGGACCGCCCCTTGCCGATTTATCACGATGTTTCGTGTTCCCGGCGGCACATTGATGTTTCCGCCTTGCCCGCTGACGCGGAGGCCGCTGTGCGTCTGCAAGTCTCCTTGCGCGTTAAGCACGAACGAGCCATTGCGGGTGTAGACCGGTCCACTCGGGCCGTCGAGCGTGAAGAAGGCGTCGCCGGACACCGCGAGATCGAGAGGATTGTCCGTCTGCTGTAGAGGCCCGGGCGTGAACGAGGTGTAGTGATTCTCGTTCATGGTTCGGCCGCGGCCTTCTTCCAGAACCTGCTGAAAGGAAACGCCGTGGCGCCGATAGCCGGGCATGGTAGAGTTGGCGAGATTCTCCGACAGCATTTCCTGATGGAGCGACGCAAGCTGCAAGCCGGCCCCCGCGTCGTAAAGTCCCCGCATCATCAGCGCCTCCCAGCGGAACGCATGTTCCATTGATTCGTCGCTCGACCGCCTCCGCATGAAACACGCGAACGCTTCCGTCGTTTGATTATCGGAATGGGGGTTGCGCGGGCTTTATGGCTGGTTCGGAAAAGGCGGAATGGAGGGGAAAGTTGGGGGGACCTTTCCGGCGAAACGGGGTAAAGTGTTCGGATCAGGCAGGAGAGGAAACAAAAACAGGCGGAAGCGGCAAAAACGATTTCGCCGCTTCCCAAGGGCTTTCGCTCAGGCCGTTACTTGGAGCCGGGCCTGATCCAACGACGGGATCTGTCCGGCGCGCTCCATATTGAGCGCGTCGGCGCGGATTTCGACGAAGCCGCTTTGCAGCGTTTGCAACACGTCGATGGCATCGCCAATGCCGCTGCCGTCCGCCTTCGAGATGGAATGGGTGATGAACTCGTAAAGCCTCACGAAGGTGCCGGCCAACTCTCCCAGCGAAAGATCTTGCCCAACCGCCATGCCGGTGACCGCAAGCTGACACTGGTTCAGAAGACGACGCGCCTCTTCGGGTTGCGTCTCCAAGAGTGACTGCGCAAGACGCAATCGCGCAAGCAAACGTTCGAAGACCTCGAGAATCAAATCGACTCGGGGTTGACTGACGGGCCTTAGATAAGCGTTTTTGGCATACATCGATTTTCCTCGGTCTGCGCCGCGTTTTGGAATCTAAGTTTGTCGTTTGGGGAATCTGGACAGGCTGGAAGCCTGTCCTACGGGGGAACTACTTCTGCGAATAGATCGAGTTGATCTGGGCAAACTGCGTGGAGAGGTAGTTGCCGAGATTTTGCAACTGACTGATCGTCGTTTCCAGAGACACGAACTGGCGCAACAGGGCGTCGCGCCGTCGTTGCGCGGTGAGGTTTTGCCTGTCGATTGTGTCCTTGATTCCGTCAACTCTGTTCTGGAAGCCTTCGTTGATCGATTTCATACGGCCGGTGACGGGGTCAAGTAACTGCGATAAGGAAAGATCAAGATTGGAAGCGATGCCGCGCGTCACGGTGAGATCGGCAGTGATGCCGGCGCCGACCTGCGTGGGCGTGAGCGTAACGCGCACCTGTAGATCGGCGGTGTTGGCGTTATTGGAAACGCCGAGCAAAGTCTGCCCCGTCGCCGTGGCTAACTCGATTTGGCCATTGACGAGAAAATGCCCAACGACATCCTGGCCCGCGTCGATTTCCGTGCCAAGGAACCCAAGGGACGCCAGCGCCGTGCCGCCGCTGATCGCCACCTGCGAAGAGGAACCATAGGTGTTTGACGTTACGACCAGGCGATCACTATCCAACCCCACGGTTACATTGCGGCCGGCCAAGTTCGCACTCGCGTTGATGCGCGTTTGCAGTTCCTGCGCCAGGGCCAAACGCGAATAGGTTCCGTCCGCCAGCGTCACGGTGATGGCCGCGAGACCGTCGACTTGGAGCGTGAGACTGTTGTTCGTGCCATTGATGACCGTCGAGGCGGCCAACGGATTCGCGGCTTGCACTTTGGCCTGGTCGGCGGCTTGGGTGACGACCACCTGATAGGGGGCGACCGAAGCTTTGGTTTTGTTGCTTGCCGTGACGAATTGGATGCCGGATTGCGTCGACGAACCGGTCAATGCGAAGAGCCGGCGCACGTCTTCCAGTGTGACGCCCGCGACTTTTCCGGTGAGCGCGTTGTCGAGTTTCCCCTGATCGAGCGTGAGCCGGCCCTTGTCCGTCAACGTAATGCCCAGGTTGCTCAGGCGATTCATCTGGCTCTTGAGGCCGGCAATCGGCGCCAGGACGACGTTGCGGAGTTGATCCTGAATCGCGGTGGCCTGGCGATCTCCCAGCAACACTCCCGCGACGTTGGCCTCGGCGTCGTAACGAATCTGCTCATCGACGAATTCCATGACGCCGTTAAAGGCGGTTACGAAGTCCTGAATCGCCTGCCGCGGCTTTGCCGTGTCGTTGGCGACGGTGATGGTCACGACTTTGGCAGGGTCGGCCTCCTTCAAGTCGAGCGTGATGCCCGCGAACAGGCCGTCGAACTGATTGGTGGAATTGAAGACGGTGAGCGCGCCGGGTCCGGAACCGAGCGTCACGGAGGCATCGGTCGCCGCTTGCACTTGCGGCACGAAACCGCGGACGGTGAAGGTTTCGCCCGCGAGCAGCGTGCCGGCCGAGAATTGCACTTCGATTCCCTGGGCAACGGTTTTCAGAACATCCGCGTCGCCCGCATTGATCGTAAGCGTTCCCGAGTTGGCGCCGTTGGCGTCGGTGTACGCGACTTGGATGTTGTTGTCCGTGCCGACCGTGCCGCCGGCGACGACCGTAAAGGTGTAAAGATTGTTGCTTGTTCCGGTGAAAGCGCCCGCGCCGGAGTTCGAGGCGGGAATCGATGTGCCGGTGAAGCCGGGGTCCAGACTGGCGCGGCCTGTGTAGGCCTGGTTGAAGACAGGCTTGTACGCACTGCCGCCGTCCGCGGCGAGGTTGTTGGTGATGACGATTGCGTTGCTCGCGCCGGTTTTGCCGGACGTGAGCAGAAGCCGAAAAGGCTGGCGACCGGACGCGGACCCATCGTTGACGATCTGCGCCGTAATACCGACACCGGAGTTATTGATTGCGTCCGCCAGGCCCTGCAGCGAGTTATTCGTGCCGTCGATGGTGATCGTCGTTGCCGCGCCGGTGCCGGTGCGTATCTCGAATGATCCTTGCGTGACCAGGGAATTCGCACTATCGAATCCCTGCGACGCTACCTGGTGCGTGCGCGCGAGAGTATTGGCCCGCAGTTCGTAAACTCCAGGCTGCGCGCTGGAGGACGCGGCGGCGCCGATCAACTTCTCATCGCTCGAGGTGACAGCCTTGACGTCGAAAACGCCGTTCTGCGTTCTGCCCAGTTGAAAAAGCTGGCCCTGGAGAGATAGAAGCCTCGCCTCAATGCCTTTGAAAGCACCCTGCTGCTGCTGCACCTTCGCGCTGTCGGCCTGCAATTTTTCGACGCGCTTTTGCTCGATGGCCAACAAGCCGCTGATGATGCTGTCGACGTCCAAACCGGAAGCGAGACCGGTGACGCTGAGGCGGCCAGTGCCGAGTAGACTGCTTGCGGATGAGGCGGCGGAAAGAGAGCTCAAGTGGCGACACCTCCCTGGGATGGTCGGAGAATCCCTCCAAGGCAACCATACCATGTTCGAGAACGTCGGGAACGAAGCTGCCCACGGCGAATCGTTCGGACCGCCTCGTCGCGCCGGTATGCCGAGCACAGTCGGCACAGCGCGCCCAACGTGAAGTCGGCGAGCGGGGATGAAACGCGAGGAGGGGCCGAGATTCACTCGGTCCCTCCCAGCGAGTCACGGGTTGCGTAACTGAGCGGCGATTACTGACGCAAGAGAGCCAGGGCGAGCTGGGCGCTCGAATTGGCGTTGGAAAGAACGCTGGTTCCGACCTGCATCAGAACTTGGAACTTGCTGAAGTCGGCGGTTTCCTTGGCGAAGTCCGTGTCGCGAATGACGGACTCGGCGGCAACCGTGTTTTCCAGCGTGGTGCGGAGGTTGTTGGCGCCCGATTCGAGCGTTTGTTGTTGGAAGGCCCCGAGCTTGCCGCGTAGGGTGGTAATCTCGTTGATGGCCTTGTCGACCACCTTGAGCGCGTCCTGGGCGCCGTCGAACGAGCTGACGTCGATGAGGCTCAGATTGGTCACGCCCGTGGTCAAACCGCTGACGCCGGAGCCGAGGGAACTGGAAGTCGACTTGTCGACGGAAATCTTGACCGTTTCGCCGGCATTGGCGCCGACTTGGAAGATGAGTCCGTTGTCCGTGACGCTGACCGTTGTGCTGGTGTTGAAGAGAACAGCGCCATTGGAGACGTTTACGGCGAAAGTGAGTCCTTCGCTGCCGGCAAATGTCACCTGGTTATTGAGGTTCTGCGAGCCCGCGCTGACGGAAGTCGCCGAGCCGTTGACGGTGACGCTCAAGGCGACGCCGGCCGAACCGGTGGAACCGGCGGCGAGGAAGCCGACCACGGCGGCGGTGGCGCCGGAATCCGCCTGGGCGGTGACGGCGGCGGAACCAAGGATGTTGCTGCGGATGCGGATATCGGTGCCGCTGATGACGTCGACGACGAATTTACCGGCGCCGCCGCCTTGGGCCGCGGCATTGTCGAGGGCGCCTTGGATCTTGGTGGCGGTGGAAGCGACGTTGTCGCCGATGGCCAAAGCGACGGTGACGTTGGAGGTAAGGCCGCCGCCCGCGACGACGACCGAACCAGCGGCGGCGAGGGAACCGGCGCCCGTAGGACCGGTGAGGTTGCCGCCCGTGCCCGTGTTATTGGCGATGGCAACGGTGTACGCGCCGCCCGCGGTGTTGGTGCCCGCACGCACGGCGCCCAGGCCGCCGTTGTTGGCCCCGGAGATCGTCGCGTCAATGGCCGCCTGACCGTTGAGCACGTTCTTCGCGCCGAATTTGGTCGTGTTGGCGATGCGGTCGATCGTGGAAAGGGCGTTGGCGACTTCCGCCTGGTTGGCGGCAAGCGAGTTGGCGTCGTTCACGCCGGAGTTGGAAGAGTCGATCGACAGCGTACGAACCCGCAGGAGCAGGCTGTTGATTTCGTTGAGCGCGCCTTCGGTCGTTTGCACCATGGCAACGGCCTTGGACGAGTTGTCGAGCGCCGCGTTCAGACCCGTGATCTGAGCGCGTTGCTGCTCGGAGATGACCAGTGCCGCGGGGCCGTCGGCGCCGCGATTGACCTTGAGGCCCGACGACAACCGCTCGAGCGACTTGCCCAGCATGCTGGACGTGCGATTCAAGTTGTTCTGGGCCGTGAGGGAGGGGACATTGTTGTTGATTGCCAGCGCCATACCGAACTACTCCTTCGTGTGGAAAATCTTGGGGATTCTGACGAGTTATGTGGATGCCAGGTTGTTCCTTGCTTTCAGGTATCGAAGCGTCTTGGGCGGAACTTGCTTTAGGGCCGCCTCCAAGAAAATCCTTTCTGCTTTCCCGGACCGGAATATTGCGAATAAGCCGCAAATACCGCACCACTTGCCCTTCCGAACCAACACCGCGGCAAGAAATCTATCATGGGAAATGAATTTGGTGCCGAGAGGCGGAATAATACGCCGGCAATGAACTATCTCTCGTTCGCCGGGTGGCACGCTCTAGGTACTCCGAGGGCGTGCGGCAGCGGCCAGGAGTGTCATCCCGGAGACATCATGGAATCGCAATAAACCGGGGGAGGCGCAAACGCCGCCGGCGCGGACGGAGCGGGAGTACCCGTTTGGAGCACTTCACGTACCTTGGCGGCGAGCGCGCTCGCCGTAAAGGGCTTCTGCAAGAAGGCAACTTCGGAAGTGAGTACGCCATGACGCAGCACGGCGTCGTCGGTATAGCCCGACGTGAACAGCACTTGCATATCGGGCCGATCGATCTTTAGCTGGGCGGCAAGGTCTGAGCCGCCCAAGTTCGGCATGATCGTATCCGTGACCAACAGATGAATGCGCGCGGGATAGCCGCGACTCACATCGAGAGCCTCGATTCCGTCCGCTGCTTCGAGGATTTGATAGCCAAAGGTCTCCAACATTCTCCGCATGGTGCGCCGAACGCTTTCCTCATCTTCCGCCAATAGTATCGTTTCATTTCCCATTTTGGATTGCGTCGGCTTCGCCACGGGCTCGGCGTATTGCGACGGATCGGCCAGGGCGGGAAGATAGACCTTAAACGTCGTGCCGCGGCCTATTTCGCTATAGACGGCGACATGCCCCCCGCTTTGGGAAATGATGCCATGCACCGTCGCCAATCCCAGTCCCGTCCCCAGACCTTCCCCTTTGGTGGTGAAGAAGGGCTCGAAGATCTTAGCCCTGGTCTCGGGGGACATGCCGGTTCCCGTATCACTGATCGCGAGTTGAATAAAGTGTCCCGCTTTTAGCCCGGGGATGTCCTGAACATAGGTTTCGTCCAGCTCGAACGGTCGTGTTTCCAAGAGGAGCTTGCCGCCGCGCGGCATGGCGTCGCGGGCGTTGAGGACGAGATTCATGATGACCTGATCCATCTGGCCGGGATCGACCAAGACGAGATCCAATTTCGGCGCCAGGGAAGTGGCGAGCACCACATCCTCGCCGATCAAGCGGCCCAGCATTTTCTCCATGCCGCCAACGATTTGATTGAGGCTGACGACCTTGGGAACCAGGATTTGCTTACGACTAAAGGCGAGCAATTGATGCGTGAGTTCGGAGGCGCGCTCGCCGGCTTTCTTGACCTCCTCAAGAAAGACGCGATTAGAATCCTGGGCGGACAATGTGGAAAGGACGAGTTCGCTGCAGCCGTTAATGATCGTCAATAGGTTGTTGAAGTCATGGGCAACGCCGCCGGCGAGACGGCCGATGGCCTCCATCTTGACCGCCTGACGCAATTTCTCTTCGGCTTTTTGAAGTGCCTCTTCGGTTTTCTTGAGTTCCGCCTGAGCGAGTTGTTTTTCCCCTTCGACGCGAACATTGTCCAAACTCGTTTCCTCGGCGATTCGGCTGAGGCTTTGGGTGGCGCGCGCGAGCATGGATGGAAACGAGGCCCGCCCGCCGACGTCGATATCCAAGAGTTGAGAAAACTCTTGGATGCGATCGCCCAAAGGTTCCAGGAAGTCCTGAAACTCGCGGTCGGAAAGATGAAACCGTTCCGACGCCAAAGTCATGATCTCGCCCACGCCGACATCCAGATCGACGGTCAATTGCAATTGAGCGAGACGATGGGCGAAATAAAGGAGGTAGGCGCGATCCTGGATGCCCTTGGGGGCCAATTCGGGAGTGTGATGATAAAGGATCGGCTGGGAGATTTCGTTGGGAAGCCGCCAGGACCGCAGGATGTAGGTGGAGACGTCGGCGTGGCTGACTCCGAAGTGTTGCTCTTCGAGCGCGCATTGTGCTTTGACGTCGGCGGCGGCGATTTCCGCTTCCACCAGCGCGTACTTTTCGGGAAAGGCCTCCTGCAGAATCAGCACTCCGAGATCGCATAAGAGTCCCGATACCATTTCCCCGTCGGGATCGGGCCACCGCAAGCGCACCGCCAGTTCTCGGGCGACGATGCTGGAAGCAACCGCGAGCTTCCAGAACCTCTGCCCCTGTTGGCGGGCACCCGAATTGCCATGCATCCCCGGCAAAGAAAGACTCAAAATAAGCGACTGGACCCGTTTAAGTCCGAGCAGCGTGACGGCCATCTGGACCGAGGTGACCGCGCGCGGCATGCCGAAAAGGGACGAGTTCACGATCTTGAGCAGCTTGCCGCAGAGCCCTGGATCCTGGCTGATCAGCCTGCTGAGGTCGACGATCGTGCAGCGCGGAGAGTTGACCTTTTCCAAGATCTGAAAAGTAATGTTCGAGGGAGAAGGCAGCTTGGGGTTGGCCGTGATTTGAGCCAGCAGCATTTCTTTGGACATGAACCACACCCCTGGGCGCGCGCTGGGAGGCAATGCGGCGGCAGCCGAGTTCTCGTCCGCATCGATGCCTCATCGACGCGGCGCGGTAGGGAGTGAGAAACCGGGAGCCTTGCGCGGAACCGGTGCGACTGCGCAGCGCCGTTGTTGCTTCTATCGAAGCCCACGCATGGGAATTGCCTAGAGTTGCCATATTTAGAAATGCGAGTAGACGGCAGGATCGTTACAAACGGTCTAATCCAAGCCGGTGGATTCTGGTTAGCACGACGCGCAAGCAAGTGAATTCACTCGCTTGCGCGTCGTGCTAACGTGAGAAAAGCGAATTCACTTGCTTGCGCGTCGTGCTAACGTGAGAAAAGTGAATTCACTCGCTTGCGCGTCGTGCTAACGCGGGAGGCCTGCGGGGCGAAAGGGGCTATTCGTCCGCCGCCAGCATGGCCTGCGCGGCCTGCTCCGCGCCTTCGGGAGAAAGATAGAATCCCGCTTCGAGACGTTCCTCGGCGCGATTCACGACATCGGCGCGCATCTCCGGCTCTTGACTGACAAGGGCGAAGATTTGGGCAAGCTCGGAGGATGAGGTATGCGAACTTGCTTGGGAACTCGCCTTTTTCGCGCGTGCGACCTTAGTCGGCCGAGGCAACAATCCCGATGGCCGCACATTAATGCTGGTGAGGAACTGATTGTCGATGCGCATGAAATCTACCATCCTCCGTTGGTCCAATATTTGTTATCGAAGAACGAGTCGAAAACTTTGCCCAAATCCGGGCAGGGAGTTCATTTTGGGGAGAAATTTTCCGCTGCGACCCGAAAAGTTTGCGCGAATTGCCCAGAAGACTAAAGATCGTGGCTCATTGCGGCCGATGAAAGAGAAGCGAGAAATTCGGAATCAACGTGAGGTCATTTTCGCTCATGAACCCGAGTGCAGACAGCGAAAACAGCGAGACCGCGGCGACCACCACGGCGCCGACCGGCGAGCCGGCGCCGAGTGCCGCCTCGCCCCATCGCGCGAGGACAGGGACCATGTTGATGTTGAGCTTGTTCGTGGCCGGCGCGATTGCGGGCTGGCTGACGAAGCGCGCGCCCGCGCCGGTCGACGATGCGCCTGCGGACTCGCACACGCCCCTGGTTGCGACCACCTGGATCCCGACGGACGCCGTTGCGGCCCCAAAACCAACCCTGGCGCAAGGGGATCGGCACTTTCGCGCGGAACGCCACGATCTCGCGCTGGAGATTTACCACCAACTTCTCCCCGGCGCCGAGAAACCCGTTCCCGCCTATCTTGCCGTGCGTATCGCCTTATGTCAGGAAGAACTGGGAAAATGGGAGGACGCGATCAAGAGCTATCGCGAAGTGATCGGCCCCAGCGCGATCGTCGAGTCGCGCATCGCCCATCTCAGCCTGGCCCGCCTCCATTTACGTCGGTTCGCGCCGGTCGAGGCGCGGGCGCTGCTTTGGCCCTTCTTGCTGCGCGGCGGGCATGGAAACGAAAACGCGCTGATGGCCGAGTGCGCGTACCTCCTGGCGCTCGCGCTCGGCATGGATGCGCAGCCGCCCGAAGCGGCGGACGACTCGGTCCCGGCCCTGGTCCTGCCGCGCATCTTCCCTTGGCGCACCGAACGCTATCTCACCTGGCTCAACGGCTTTCCCAAAAGGGACGAAAAACGCCCTGAGCAAATCGTTCTGGAACCCGCGAAGAACAAACAAGATCAGGTGGTCGCGGACGCCCTGGTTCCCAAATCGAGTTTGGTCAAGGTAATCGAACTGCTGGCGCATACCTCTGGGATCGCCGTCGAATGGGGGCCGGGCGCCAAGGATTCCGCCGCGGAAAAAACGGCGTCTCTAAATGGCGGCAAACTGTCAGTCCTGGCCCTGATGATGGGCATGGCGGACAGCGTGGACCTCCGTTGCGATATGGACAAGGAGGCGCTGCGCTTTTCCATCGGCGACGACCAGAGCGGCAAGGCCACTTCACGTTATCGCCAGGGTCTGGCGCGGCGGGTGCTCAGCGATGTCGTAACGCATTTTCCGATCCACCCCTTGAAATCGTCCGCGCTGTTGCTTCTGGGCAATTTGGAAGGGACGGGCCGTCCGACCGAGGCGCTGACCTGGTATGACCAGATCGCCTCCACGGTGCCCTATCGGCACGAGATCTTATATGCCCGCTGCAATCGCGGGCTGTTGCTGCATCGCCAAGGAAAAAACGAAGCTGCCGCCAAGGCATACTTGTCCGTTGTCGATCTGGAGCCGGGGCACCTTCTCGCCGGTCTGGCGATGTTGCGCCTGGGAGAAATGGCTCTGGAAGAACGAGACTATCCCAAAGCGATCACCTATCTCAAACGCGCCGAGGCCAATGCGATCGATCATCGCCAACATCCGCCGCTCTTCTCGCTACTCGCGATCGCGTATGCCTTCCACGATCAAGCCGACCAGGTCAGAACGCTGCTCGCGAAACATCGCGAATGCTTTTTGGACAAACGCTATCGAACCTTCACGCATTTTCTCGATGCCTATGCGGCCTTTCGCCAAGCGTCCCTCGCGACGAGGCCGGCCGCGGAATCGAACCACTTGATGACGGCTCTCTTGGCGCTTCCAAAAGACATTCCGCTGGGCAACTTGGGCCGGCATATTGTCGGGTTGGCCTATTGCGATCTCGGCATTTGGGACCACGCGAAAACCATTTACGAAGGCATCGTCGCCGACGCGAAGGGGCCGTTGCTCGAAGAAAGCTCGTTGCGGCTGGCCGACGCGACCAAAGCATTGGGGGATCGCAAGCAAGCTCGCGTGATATACGCGGCACTTGCCGAGAAGCGTTCGCTCCCCGCCGCCTGGGCCCGATTTCATCTCGCGGCGATGGAATTGGAAGACGATCACCCCAATGTCTGCATCGATTTGTGTCGGCGCATGCTGGACGAATCGCATCCGCTGGACCGAAGCAGGCTGCTCTTCATGATGGGACAATCGTACGAACGGATTCGCGACTTTGGGAAAGCCAGTCAATGCTACGCCGGAGAGATTCCGCGTTAAAGCCAAACGCGTGGCGCCCCGGGCCTTTGCGTTACCCGTATTTACGCGCCAGTTCGAGCTTCCTGCTCTTCCATTGCTCGTGCAACAGGTAGGACCAGAGAATTTTTTCCCGTGCCTCGTTTTCCGCCGTGCTCTCCATTGGCAAGAAATAAATGCCGATCACCGCGTTACGCTCATGCGGTCCATGGATCAATACGGCGTCCATGGTGAGCGGCACGCCCGCCAAGCAAAGGTGAATCCGCAGCGCTTGTCCGGCGCCGGCGTGAGGAGGCCATTCGGCGGCCCTTAGCTTCACGCCGGTGACGGAAAGGTCGACAATCTCGCCCACGATTTTGTCGGATAAGATCTCGCACTCGGCGTGAAAAGGCGGCAAGGTCGGAAAGGCATGCCGGTAGTCGTTGCGGCGATTGTCCATGCGATGGGAACCCAACGGGTTTAGGATGCGGATACCCTTATCATCGACCGGTCCGCTTCGATTCCGTAGCCGTTCGTCATGAATTAAGTCAACGGGGAGTAGCGATTATGCCGATGGTATGGGTTATGCAAAGGTTCATATCCCTCCTATTGCTTGTCGCGGCGGCGAACGTGGCGACCGCCCAGTGGCCGGTGCCGGAAAAGCTGCGGCTGCCGGGCCCGCCGGATACGGGCGCGCCGGAGTGGGCCGCCGACGGCATCGACCGGTCGGGTTCTTCCCCATCTCCATTGGCGGAGTTTCAACAAAAGCTGCAAAAGCTCAAGGAAGAGCGCGACGCCTTGAAGGACGATCGCAAGAGCACGAATCGGTGGTTGGAGGACGACGACAGGCCGGCAGGCGGGGACATTTACAATTTGCAATACCGATTGAGCGGCCTGCTCATGCAAATGACCAGCGGCAAGTCTCCCGCAATCAGACCCGTCCCCTTTTTTACGCCCACGCGGGATCCGGCGAAATCTCCAGAAAAGCGCCCCGGCTGGGAAGCGCCGCCGCCGAAAGGCGCCGAAGGCGATTCAACGGTCGCGAAGGTTCTGGAAAGCAAAGAAAAAACCAAGGGCGATCCCAACCGCTATGTGAACGCGCCCAATCCGCTCGCGCTTGGCATGGCCCTGTTCAAAGCCGGCAATCATCAAGATGCGCTGCATGTGTTCCGCCTCGTGCCGACGGATGGGCTCCCGACGGGCGAGAAAATGCCCATCAAATACCTGGTGGCGACCTGTTTGCGGAAGCAAGGCACGTTCGACGAAGCCGCGAATCTGTATCGCGAAGTCGCGAACTACGGGGGCGATGAAACCCTGGCGGTTTGCGCCCAATGGCAGTTGGCGTCTTTGCGTTGGCACAAGGAAACTCGCGACCGACTCGAGTCGATCCGCGCGCGGCGGCTTGCCTTGGAGAAGGGCCGATGAGCATCGAAGCCTCCTTGCACGGCGTTTTCGACGAGGAAGCCCGCATTTACGGGCTCGCCTTGTCCCTGGCGCGGGAACTCGCCTCCAACGAGGACGATGCGCCTTCGGAGACTTTGGTCGCGGAAATCACCCGGCATCTCGACGACATCCGCAAGATCGAGGAGGCGTCCGATTCCCTACGCACGCAGATTCGGCATGGCGACGGCGCCGCGCCGGAACCGCTGGCACGGCGCGTGGAACATGTGAAGGTCTTGATAACGCAACTCCAGGAACAGATCGCGTTGGTAATGACCAAAGCCCAGCGCCGCAAAACGATTCTTACGCAAAGAATCGACGATAGCGTTCGTCAGGAACAAGGCAGGCGCGCCTACGGCGCGTCGCGGCCTGATTATTCCAGTTAGCACGACGCGCGAGCGAGAGCATTCACTCGCTCGCGCGTCGTGCTAACCTGTCATGCCTGATATTCCTTCCCCGTTTCCACATTTTTCATCCGAAGCCGGCGTTTGCACGGGCGCATCTCCACGCGCCTTACCGAAGAAAACAACTAACCACATGATGACTTCAACTTGATTCGCAGCGTGCATTCATGCAGATACCTCTTATCGCATTCCCGCAACCGGGCAGCGCGGCCGCGCCCGGAGTCTCGACCGAATCACTTGACAAGAGCGCGCCAGCGAATCGTCCGGACCCGTTTGAGGACGTGCTTGACGCCGCGCTGGCGGGGAACGGGCCTGTCGGTTCAACACCCCCGCCCGCCCCGATCGGAGCCGGCGCGCCGAACAGTGCCGATTCCGATCCCTTGTCTTCCGGTCAATCCACGTCCTTAGTTGTCACAACGCTTACGTCATCCGCATTGAACGGAGTCAACGCGAACAGCGAGGTTATTGCGCAAAACCTCTCGCTCGGCTCCTCGTCCGCCCCTACGACGCCCAACGTGGAATTGCCCGTTGTGCCCGCGTCGCCTCTAGCGGATGGCGCGTCGGATGCGTTAACTCGATCCGCCGCAGATGGGGAAGCGCCGAAGCCCGCCGTTGCCGAGATCGCAACCTCGGCCAAAGAACCGTCCGTCGCGGAGAATGTACTCTCAACAGATGTCGCTTCAGAAATTCAGCGATCGCAAGCACGGTCGGAGTTCGCAGCCCCAAGCGCGCTACCATCCACGCTTGCCGCGTCGTTGCAAGCGCCGCAATCGCTGAATCATGAAAAGCGACTAGATCATGTCGATGTCACCGAAGACGGAACTCAGGCAAGTTCGTCGCAAGCCCTGGAAATGGTCGGAGTCCAAGCGATTGACGAGAAGAACGGAGCAGCCAAGATTCAGGGCGCCGCCATTCCGACCGATCAGATTAGTGAGGCCCTTCTCTCCAGCAAGGGCGAGTTGGAGAGCACCGGGCGCGCGGAAATTCGCCTGCGCTTGGATCCGCCTGAACTCGGCGCGGTGCATGTGCATCTCAGCGGCAACGGCCGGCACTTGACGGGGCGCATCGTCGTTGAAGAGTTGGCGACGCAGGCACTCTTGGAAAATCAGATGCAGAACTTGCGTCATCGGCTGGAGGAGGCCGGCTTCAAAGTAGCGCGATTCGAAATAGCCTGGCAGGGCAGCCAGCACTCGAGCGCCCGCCATAACCCGCAACAGGGATTCGGAGAGTTTAATTTTCAGCGCACCCGCTCCTTCCGCGGAACGGGGACCATCCCCCTGCCCCGCGCCGCGCGCGGAACAGTGGACCTACTCGCATAAGCACTTTCGCAATCAGCAAAGGATGCACATGGCTGCCACGGCAATCGGCGATATCTTGACCCGCGAAAGCGCGAATGGAACAACGGCCACGCCGTCCAATACGTCCACGACGGGAAAGGACGACTTCATGAAGCTGCTGGTGACGCAGATGCGCAACCAGAATCCTCTCGAACCGGTGAAGGACGCGGAGTTCCTCGCGCAACTCTCTCAATTCTCCACCTTGGAAGGCGTGCAACAACTCAACAAATCGTTCGCCGAGATGTTGACGCTCCAGCAACTCACGCAGGGCGCGAATCTCGTCGGCAAAACAATCACTTACGAAAAGACACCCGGCGGAACCCTTCCCACCAAGGGAGTCGTCGACAGCGTGAAGGTAGAAAACGGCGGCTTGCAGCTTCAGGTGGAGGGGCAGGCCGTCGCCTTGAGTCAGTTGCGCGGGATTGAAGCAACCCCGGGAAAAAGCGCCTAGATAACTTGCAGTTTGTTCAAAAAAAAGTTCAAGAATTGTGGCCGGGGTCGGTACTCCGACCCCGGTTTGCTAGGCGACCGCCGGGGTCGGAGTACCGACCCCGGCCACGAAATAGGTTCAAAAAAGAGTCCTGACCGCTATTAGAAAAGCCTCTTGGCCAAAGCCATCCTCGCGAAACCATCCCCCTTGGTCGAAGCGGAACCGCGCGTTCCGCGACACGCACTTGAGAATACACCATGCCAAATTCGCTCTATACCGGAGTAACGGGCCTGCGAGCCCATCAGGAAATGCTCGACGTGGTTGGCAACAATCTCGCCAACACCAACACGACGGCCTACAAGGCGCAGCGCATCCTTTTTAGCGATCTGGTCTACCAGACCATCACTCCAGGCGGCAATGGAGGAGCGAACGTCGGCGGCGTCAATCCCCAACAGATTGGCTTGGGCGTCAAAGTGTCGGCAATCGACGCCAATTTGGGGCAAGGTTCTCTGGACTCCACGCAAAACACTTTTGACCTCGCCCTCCAGGGACAAGGCTATTTCGTCGCCAACGACGGCACGCAGGATTACTTCACCCGCGCCGGCGTCTTCGGCGTCGACAACAAGAACAATCTTGTCGATCCCTCAAACGGATTCCGCGTGCAACGTTTCGGCGGCGTCGGAGAAGGGTCCGCCACTCTCCCCGCCTTTCAAACTTCCGGCGACAACAATATCAAGATTCCCTTTGGAACGGCAATCCCCGGGCGAGCGACCACGGAAATCATGGTCGACGGCAATCTAAGCGCCAATGCGACCGGTCCGGCGGCACAGGCTTTGACGTCGAGCCAGCCGTTCCTCAGCGCCGGTTTGGCCGCGACGGCCGCCACGTTGCTCAACAGCTTGGACGACAATTCCGTCGACTACATTGCCGGCGATCAATTGCGCTTCCAGGGCGTGACGCACGGGGGGACCAGTGTCAACACGACGCTCGCCCTCAGCGGCGCCACGACGGTGGGAGATCTGATCGCGACAATCAACGCCAACTTTCCGGGATCGACGGCTTCGTTGGACGCCAACGGCAACTTACTTGTAACGGCCAACTCCACCGGCACGTCCACCCTCGATGTGATTATCAGCGACGGCGTGGGAAACACGGGATTCACGTCCTGGGGCAATCATACCGCGGCGGTCACGACCTATGGAAAAGACGGCGACAAGGTGACAACGGGCATCGCCTTCTACGATCCCCAGGGCACTTCGCACCTCATCAGCATGGAGTTTCAGAAACAGGGCAACAACACTTGGAGTATGCGCGCTTCCATTCCCGGAAGGGACGGCACCCTCACCGACAATCAAATCGACGGCATCACCTTCAACGATGACGGATCCTTTCGCTTCGTGAGCGGGACCGGCGTCGGCGACACGTATCTGACCGCGCAACTGAACGGTTTCTCGGTGCCGCAAACGATTCGCCTCAATCTCGGAGACCCCGGGAGTTTCGCCGGCCTGACCCAAGTAGGCGGAAATTCGTCCGCGGTCGCCAAGGAGCAGGACGGGTTTTCCGCGGGCTTTCTCTCGAACGTCGAAGTCGCGCAAGACGGCGTCATCAACGGCATCTTTACCAATGGCCGCATTCTTCCCATCGCGCAAATCGCCGTCGCCAGCTTCCGCAACCCGGCCGCACTGCTGCGGCAGGGCGACAACTACTACAGTTTGAGCAGCGAATCCGGAACCGCCCTGATCGGCAGCGGACTCACGGGCGGACGCGGCGGAATTCTCCAGAAAACGCTCGAGGCCTCCAATGTCGATGTCGCCCTGGAGTTCACGCGCCTCATCATCGCCCAGCGCGGCTTTCAGGTGAACGCCCGGACCATCACGGCCAGCAATGAGGTGCTTCAAGAACTCGCGAATATCATCCGCTAACGGATCCTTCGCCCCCTTGCGAGAAACAATCCACCGCCGACAAAGCAGCGAGCCGGGATTACTTGGCGTCCTTGATCTTCGATTTATCAAACACCCGTATCCGCATCACTCCTTCCTTATCCGACCCAGTGATGATTCGAGCGTGTACGGTCGATTTGAAGATCTCGTTCTTGAGTCCGCCTTCCAGTTCCTTCCCTTTGAACTTCCGCGTTTTCGGGTTGAGCCAGCCGATGACGATCTGGGCTTTCGGCGATACATGGCGGGTTCGGGGCGGGCCTTCTTCCTTGCCGCCGTAAAATCCGCTGCCCCACATTTGGATGAGGGTGAGGTTGTTGCCCTGGACTTTCTCGATCTTGACCGCCAGGTCGTCATACAGGCGGATCTCGGCGATTCGGTTGTCGGCGCTAGTGAGCAGGTTGGCCCAGAATTAACGGGTGAATTCCTTGGACACCTTGCTGGGCTTTTTGAACTTGGTGAAATGCTCGTAATCCAAGCCTTCTTCAACGATGGCGCCCTCGTACTTCTTCGTCGCCTCGTCGAAACCGCCCTGCAAGACGAGAACGTCCTCGGCCACGCTGAGCGTGATGGGCCGCGTTTTCGGCGGCCCCCTCGTCCCGTCGTCCTTGACGAAGCTGACCTTCTTGCCGTCGATCAGGTAAACCCACGCCTTGAACTCGTCGGCGGCGACGGGGCTTTGCGTCGCCGCGATGAACAGGATGGCGAGGATGGGATAACGCATGGGTTGCCTCGTTCTTGGCTGCTAGAGAGCGATCACCCGTTGTAGGAACGCTGAGGATTCTTCCTTGTTGATTGCAGACTCGGGCTTCACGATCAGGTCGTTGATCGCCGTGCCTTCAAACTGCGTGACGCCGCGCGAGTTCCGACCCGACCAGTGCTTTAGCAGAATCGTGGCCCCGAGGAGCTTCTCCTGAAACATTGACACGAGAACAGTGCTCACAAGCTTTCCTGGATCGACACCGACAAAGTAAAACATGAACACCGACCGAGAATTCGTCAAGAATGCCAACATTTTGTCGAGATTGTACGCCTTCGGATTGGAACTGAGAACCATGATCTTCGTTTTCACGTCAGTCTCGGTGTCGTAAGCCGGGAATACGCGGGCGTAGTCACCAAGCGTATTTTCGGTTTTGAATTTAGGAATGCCTTTGTTGCCTCCTTTCAAAGCCGCAACGAGTTTCTGACGCAACGCCTCGTCCTCTCCTGCGATCAGGTATTCAATGATCCGACCGCGTACATTGACATTCTCAATAAGCGCAGCGAGAAGGATTTCGGAGCTGAACTTATTCACCTGAGCGTCCAACTCTGCTTTCAGCACCGAGCAGTCTTCGGATCCAGTGAAGCGTGCGGCCCGACCAGGCGCGGCGAGAATTACCGATGCGGCAGCGTCACCGACGGCAAACTTTATCCCTGTTGGAGAAATGTTGTTCGTTGCTTCAACCAAACGCGCGAGATTGCCTTCAAAGCCAATGCCATCGTGAATTGGGAACAATCTACTGAAGTTGTCAGGCGTGTTTCGGCTTCTGCTCAGCCAAACTATTACGCTCCCAAAACACCCCCTCCGAATACCCTTGAATGCTGGGATCAACATCGGCAAGTTCGATCCGCTTCAATGTCCAACAGCAATAGTCTCGGTCAAGTTCGACCCCGGCATAACGACGACCTAACTTCTTCGCAACAACGGCGGTTGTTCCGCTGCCAAGAAACGGATCGAACACAACGTCTTGGGCACGGGAGCTTGCCAGAATGAGTTTCGCAATCAGCTTTTCAGGCTTTTGGGTGGGGTGGTCCGTATTTTCAGGCATCGACCAGAAAGGGACGGTAATGTCCGACCAAATGTTTGACGGGTGGGTAAGCCGATAATTTCCATGCTCGGACTCGTCCCAATCTTTGGGTTCGCCGGTGCTGGTGCGGTAGGGCGCAATAACCCGCCTTTTCAGTTTCACGGATTCGACATCGAAATGGTAGTCGTCGCCAACCGTGCAGAACCAAATATCCTCGGTGTTGTTCTTCCAGTTTTTTTGGCGCCGCGTCCTTTTTCCCGTTCCCATGTGATCCGATTCCGAACTTGTAAATGTCTGTCGAGAACTGGAAAAATGAGCGTGGAGGTTTGCCAGTCGCTGCAAGCATAAACCGTCGCCGTTGGCCGGAGCAGAGGCAGCAGTGACGAAATGACCGCTTCAAACCAAGTCTGGTACGCTTGGGCTTCCTTTGCCTGAAAGATATGACCGTTATAATTCTTTGTCAGGTTATACGGCGGATCGAGAATCACGAGATCAGCGAATGCGAGTGGAAGAAAACGGCAAACGTCGTGAAAATCCTGATGAATGACCCGCCCGACGATCTCTTCGGGGCGAGCGGGTGCAGCGAGACGCAACAGATCCGACGCGAACGTCGCCCTCTCGGCGTCGCTGCAAGTGAGCGTTCGGTTGCGTGGCGCTCGTTCCTTCATGGCACCTCTTGAGGACGGTCGTTGAGAATACTTGACTAGCGGCGTGCTACTCCGATTCAGCCATCTAGGATCGACCGTTCGGTAAGTAGCTTGCGAACGGCCGCGACACTCTTGGCCGGCGGGTGATCGAGCACTTCGAAAATGTGGCCCACCTGCTTTTTGCTCAGCGCGATCGTCCCCGCATCAGCCAGCAACTCGCTCGCGATTTCGTACGCGTTCTCCAAGACAAATTCACTGATCGTGCGGCCGTGCTGTTTCGCGGCGCGAGCGATCACCGCCTTCCGGGCCGGATCGACGCGGATGCTCAGGCGGCCTGCCTTGCTCGAGGACGTACCATCATTCTTCGCCATGAGACTGCCTCGTTGGTTGAATAGCCATTGTACACCCATTTCACTGCAAAATGCCAGAACTCAACGAGGTGTGCCCGTTGCTTCTCGCCGTCTTATTCGCTCTTGAAGCGAAGCCCTACTCGCCGTTACGATATTCCACATGAAGACCGCATCGCTTGCACCGAAGACCGAAGCGGAAGTCTGGCTGCGCATCCTGCACCCGGACGGCGCGATGTCCGCGCTCGCGGCCAGCGCCATTCTTGAGCTTTCCTTGCCCAGGAGCGACATCAACCGGATGCGCGAACTCTCGGCCAAAGCGCGCGCCGGCACCCTCACGCCTCAAGAAGACGCAGAGATGGACGACTTTGAACGGGTTGGCGCGATTCTTTCCGGTCTCAAGTCAAAAGCACGGCAGATTCTCAAGCGTTCCAGCCGGGGCGAATGAGCGCCCACAAACGTCGCTCGCTCGGTAAGATGTATGGGTGGTGAAAGATTCCAGTCGGAGGAGCAGCATGCCCGCAACGTACAGCGCCATCGTCCAACAGGCCGGCGAATGGTGGATCGGTTGGGTCGAGGAAGTGCCCGGCGTCAACTCGCAGGGACAAACGCGCGCGGAACTGTTGGACAACTTACGCGACGCGCTGGAGGAAGCTCTGGAACTGAACCGCGCTGACGCCCGCGCAGCCGCGATAGGAGCCTACGAGGAAGTGAGCCTGGCCTCGTGAAGCGGCACGACCTGATCCGATCAATGATAAAGGAAAAAAAAGGGATGAACTCAGGGATCTATAGGTTAGCTAACGCTCATGTACTCCCGTTCGGACGATCCGAGGAGGTTTTATGCCCTTTGTAAATTGCGCAGCGTGCGGGAGGCAAATATCCATCGAAGCCGAGGCTTGCCCAAAGTGTGGTCATCCCAATCGTGCATCGACCGGACCCCCATGTTACGCGTGCTCGAACGCGGCGACCACACGATGTCAGAGTTGTGGTGCGCTAAGTTGTGCGAAACATGTGGAGAGTATCTACGTGGTTGAGTTTAATGCCAATAGCCAAGGATACGAGTTGCGATGCGAAACGTGCTGCACTGCCGCTGAGAGAATGAAGGAGGTCAATCGGATTCTCTTTATAATCGGTTTGATTGTCATGGCAGTCGTTGTCTTCGGCTTCGCACTACCACAAATTCAAAAAAGTGAAAGAGACCACGAGGAGTTCGGCCGGAAGATAAATCGGGATCGGCTGCAACGGAACCAAGATCAGGAAGAATGGAAGGAGAGGCACGGGTTTTGATGAGCCCGACGAGAAGAACTAAACGAGACGCCTCCCCCCCGTTTTTTCTCCAATGTTGTAGACACGCGGACATACCGGAACCGATGGCGAAGAAGACTTGCGGGGATTTTTCCCTTCCTTCTCCTATTCCGCCCTCCTATTGGTCATGGCAGGGCAAACTCTCCCAATAGGGCCAACATTCAGCCTTTGCAGTCTCAAGAGCGATTTGGACACTTGAAAACGCCCTGCCTTTTTCCATTAAGAACTTCCTGCAGGCAGACGACAACTGGTCATTCTCTATCAACCGGGCCGCGAGACTACCGACATCGGGACCAAAATTATAAATAACGCCTCGAACCAAGAATGAACACTCCCACGGAATTGAGCCCCGTTGTGTCAAAAGCTCTATTACTTTCTCGTGCGTGATTCTTTCCATGATGCCACCCGAAAGAACTCACCGATGCGCAACCCTGTTTCCGTTCCCCTCAATGGCTAGAACTAAACGAGGTGCGTCGCCTTTTTCTCCACGAACGGAACCCCAATGTAAGACAAGCATCATCTCAACTCCTCGATGTCGCTACCCTTTCCTCAATTCCCCAAACGCCAAGCTAATCGCATCCTTCAGCATCGAGCTATCGTTGGAGTACACGACCAGGCGGGCGCCTTGGCGGATGGTGCGGAGGGCTTGGTCGGTGCGGCCGAACCAGCAGCCGGCGGCGACGTGGTGCTTGTTTGCGGTGTCGATGATTCTCTGCAATATCGTGATCAGATTCTTGTGGTCGTATTCGTTGGGGATGCCCATGCTCGTCGTCAGGTCGTTGGGCCCGACGAAGACGGCATGGACGCCCGGGATGGAGCAGATGGCGTCCAGGTTCTCGACGGCGGGCACGGACTCGATCATGGGGATGAACACCGTGTCGGCGTTGCGGGTGGCGACGTAATCTTGCGTCGCCTTGCTGGGCCATTGATTTTTATCGATGACGCGCTGGAGCAACCTGCCCTTGAGGGGTCGGAAGACGGCCGCGGCGGCGAGCGCCTTGGCATGGGCCACCTCCTCGACATAGGGGACGACCACGCCGTCGTATGAGTCGCACACCTTGGCCACGTCGTCGGGGTCGCGGCTATGCGTGCGCGCCAGGCAGGCGATGCCCTTGGCGTTCAGGGCATACTTCATCGCCCAGAAATCCGCGATGTCGAGGGCGTTGTGCTCGGCGCTGACGATGACGAAATCGAGCGCGCCCGCCGGCAGGAAGTCGACCAGGGCTGGCACAATCGCGTGCTGAAAAAAGGTGCCGTAGACGCGGTCGCCCTTGATCAGTTTTTCTTTCAGTATTCTTCCGCTCATGATGAGTCCGTTGGGGTAAGCAATGTTCGAGAAATGACTGTCCGATTTGCAAACGTCCGAGGCGAACGCTAAGCCGCAAGCGGCGGATACATCGGGAAGTTATTCTTCGACCTCGTTATTTCCTTGCTTGTGGAAGGACGGAGTTCGCGAGCGAATTCACTCGCTTGCGCGTCGTGCTAACTCGCCCAGATTCGTCACCTGAGCGTACACCGTGCGGGTCGGGAAGGCGAACTCAATCTTCTCCGCCTGGAAGCGGTCGAGGATGTCGAAGTTGATTTGTTGCTGGATGTCCATGTACAGGTTGAAGTCGGCGGATTGCACGATGTAGACGACTTCGTAGAGAAGCGACGAATCGCCGTACTCCTTAAAGTGGGCGCGGTCGAAGCGGACTTGTTGTTGCTTTTCGACGGCGGCGCGGAGGATGGCGGGGATGGCTTTGATCTTGTCGGCCGGGGTGTCGTAGGTGACGCCGAGGGAGAAGACGATGCGGCGCTGCTCCATGCGTTTGTAGTTGCGGATGCGGCTTTGCAGCAGATCGTTGTTCGAAAAGATGAGTTGTTCGCCGGAGAGGCTGCGCAAGCGCGTTGTCTTGAGGCCGATGTGCTCGACCGTGCCCATCAAATCGCCGACGATGATGAAGTCGCCCAGGACGAAGGGCTTGTCTAGAACGATGGACAAGGAGGCGAAAAGGTCGCCGAGGATGTTCTGGGCGGCGAGGGCGACGGCGATGCCGCCGATGCCGAGGCCGGCGACCAGCGCGGTGACGTCGATGCCGAAATTATCCAACATGAGCAAGAGGGCCAGGGACCAGACGGCGATCTTGCCCACGACGGCGAGAGCGCGGGCGGTGGTGACGGACGCGGCGTCGATGTCGAGGCGTTCCCGCGTGTAATGGGTGACGGCGAAAGCGATGAGGGCGTTGGCCCAAAGAGCGGCCTGGAGGATAAGAATGAGGGCGGCCGCCGCATGGCTGAATGCCAGGGCTCGGCCGTCGAGCGTCAGGGCGAGGCTCGCCAAAAACGCCGCCGCCGCGACCAGGAACCACAAGCGCGTGGCGTCGACGATCTGGACGACGCCTTCCATCCAGTTGCCGATCACGCGTCGTCGCGCAAGAGTCGCGGCCCGCGCCCGCAGCACGCTCTTGGCGATTCGCAACACGACGACGCCGACGACGAAAACGATGAGCGCCGCCGCCCACCGTCGGGCGGGGTTGCCAAGAAATTCCCCCTCGGGCAGGATGGGATCGAGAAATGACAACATATCGGCGATCAAATAGGGCATCGGCAGCACCAGTGGGTAGGCGGAAAGGGAAGGGAGACCATTGACATGTACGGCTTCTCCATTTAGCCTAACGAATTCGTGAGGAAGAAACAGTCAAAGAGAAAACAACTCCGAGCCATGACCGAAGTCACCGCCGTCCTGAAGGCCATCGAAAAGGGCGATGCGAAAGCCGCGACGCAGCTATTGCCGTTGGTGTATGACGAATTGCGGAAGCTCGCCGCCCACAAATTGGCCTCCGAACATGCGGGGCAAACCTTGCAACCGACGGCGCTGGTGCATGAAGCGTATCTGCGCCTGGTTGGGGATGCGGACGAGTCGCGTTGGCAAAACCGCGGGCATTTCTTCGGCGCCGCGGCGGAGGCGATGCGGCGCATCCTCATCGACAGCGCGCGGCGCAAGGGCACGGCGAAGCACGGCGGCGACCGCGTCCGCGAACCGCTCGACGATATCGTGGCGCCGGAAAAATGCGCGGAACTGCTGGCGCTCGATGAGGCGCTTAACAAGTTGGCCGCCCAGGATGCAATCAAGGCGAGGCTCGTGGAGTTGCGCTACTTCACGGGACTTACGGGAGAGGAGGCGGCGAACGTCCTGGGCATCTCGCCCGCCACCGCCGATCGCTACTGGGCCTACGCCCGCGCCTGGCTTCAAGCGGAGGTTCGCGGCGGTTGACTGCAGCGCGTTAGCACGACGCGCCAGCGAGTGAAATTCACTCGCTTGCGCGTCGTGCGAACCGGCGGTTTTTCCGCGAAGTTCATTTCGTTGAGGCCGCGACGACGCTATTCTCGCATTGATCCATAGAAAGCGCCCCACACGCTGAGGATTGGTGCCTGATGAACGAAGAGACACTATTCAACCTCGCCGTCGAAAAGCCGGTACACGAACGGTCGGCCTTCCTCGCCGACGCCTGCGGGGATGCCGAGTTGCGCGGCCGCGTCGAGCGTCTTTTGCAGGCCCACGACAATCCCGGAAGCTTTTTACAGGAGCCGATCATGCAAGCGTCCGACGGAAGGCCCGGGGAAGAGACGCAGGCGCTGGAACTCGGCGCCGCGAAGCGGGTGGACGGCGCCAAGACCCAGGCCGAGTACAGCCAAACCGGCAAGGAGGATCTCGCGTATCTGCTTCCGTCCACGCGGCCCGACGCGCTGGGCCGGCTGGAGCATTACCATGTTCTTCAAGTGATCGGCAAAGGCGGATTCGGCACCGTACTCAAGGCGTTCGATGAGAAGCTCCATCGCGTGGTCGCCATCAAAGTGTTGTCTCTGGAGTTGTCCGCCAGCGGCACCGCCCGGCAGCGATTTATTCGCGAGGCGCGCACGGCCGCAGCGGTCAGCCATGAGCATGTCGTGACCATTCATGCGGTCGTCGAAGAACATCGGCCGCCCTTTCTCGTTATGCAGTTGATCGACGGCATGACGCTGCAACAAAAGATCGACAAGGTCGGCATGCTCAGCTTGCGCGAGATTCTTCGCATCGGCATGCAGATGGCCGACGGACTGACGGCCGCGCACAAGCAGGGGTTGGTGCATCGGGACATCAAGCCGGCCAACATACTTCTGGAGAACGGCGTCGAACGCGTCAAGATCACGGACTTCGGCCTGGCGAAGATCGCCGACGATGCCAGCGTGACGCAATCGGGCGTGGTGACGGGCACGCCGATGTACATGTCGCCCGAACAAGCCAACGGCGAAGCGCTCGATCATCGTTCGGACCTGTTCAGTCTGGGCACGGTGCTCTACGCGATGTGTACGGGGCGGTCGCCGTTCCGCGCCTCGGGCACCATCGGAGTGTTGAAACGGGTGATCGACGACACGCCGCGTCCCATCCGCGAGATCAACCCGGAGATCCCCGCCTGGCTCGAAGCCATCATCCGCAAATTGCATGCGAAGAAGCCGGAGGACCGTTACCAAACGGCGAAAGAGGTCGTCAAGGTACTGGGGCAGCGCTTGGCCGACGTGCAAACTGGGCGAGCCGGGAGCGTTAGCGACCGGAGTGCGCACGTGCAATCCCGACGAGCCGAAAGCGCGAGCGACGGAGTTGCGTCGGCGCCAAGCAGAACGGGGACGCGAAATCGGCGAAAGGTCGCGCTGGCCGTCACCGCGCTCGGGATGAGCGGCCTAATGGTCGGCGTGGCGGCAATGATCGTCATGGAAACGCCCGGCTGGTTGACGCTTAGCGTCGCCGCCGTCGGTTTCTGCTTCTTGGCGATGCTGGGCGCGCTACTCAGTTCGCAAATCACGGCCGCGACCGAACCGCGTGTCTCCGCCGGGCGATCGAGGTGGGCCTGGCTTGGCCTGATTTCGTTGGGAATCGTCGGCGTGTGGTTCACGTATGCCGGCGTCGTGACCATTACGTCGCCGCGCGCCGGCTTGACCGAGCAGGGCCAGGTTTTCGCGCCGGTACTCTTCGTGGGCGGGCCGTGCCTTCTCGTCTGGACCGTCTTCTTCGCCGCTCGGAAATCGTGGCTGCGCTGGCTAACCGGTAGCGTTGGCACATTGCTTGCCGTCGCCGCCGTCGTATCGCCGCTCGTCTATGATCGCCTGGTGCCGCTGCCGGCGCTGATGGCGCGCCTCGAACTTTCGACCCAGGCGAAGAACGTGCGCGTTGAAGTGATCCCCTTGGACGATCCCGATAAGAAACTCGAATTTGTGCCGCAAGAAGCCGTCGGCCTCCTGCTTGACAAACGAATCCCCGTCGGCAATTGGAAGGTGACCGCTTATCGCGGCGACAAGGTTCACTACCAGGTTGAGTTCGGCCTCTCTACGAACGAACAGAAGCGCATCCTCATCCCCGCGACGGCGTCGTTCGCGCCGCCGGTTCCGGAGGCCGGCTGGGTGCAGCTTTTCAACGGCAAGGATCTGAGCGAATGGAAGACGTTTTCGCCACAGTACTGGCTCGTTGAAGACGGAGAATTGGTGGGCCGAGTTCCCGAGGATGGCAAACCGGGGAGCGTCCTGTTCTCGGAACACGGCGAATACTCCGACTTCCATCTCCGCGCCGAAGTGAAGGTGAATGAAAAGGGGGATAGCGGGATTCTCTTCCGTATTCCCCATGGCGAACGACACGGTTACCAGGCACAGATCAAGCTGAACAAAAGCGCGGCGATGACCGGAAGTCTCTACAAATCGGTCGATTGGACCAAAGAGAATGCCGGGCCTCTCGTCGGCGTCGCCAAGTCTACCGTTGCCGCCGATACCTG
>Ga0163144_10005747_pt1 | contig 27560 bp, 19 predicted proteins | sample OliLak19BULKMAT1_FD_123175 | JGI IMG/M metagenome (GOLD analysis project Ga0163144, IMG submission 123175) | Freshwater microbial mat bacterial communities from Lake Vanda, McMurdo Dry Valleys, Antarctica - Oligotrophic Lake LV.19.BULKMAT1 | ecosystem: Environmental > Aquatic > Freshwater >... | reverse complement strand
TCCCACGGAAGAGTCGGCTCATGACCTTGACCGGGAAGAGATATCGGGAACCGTGGCGGCTCACCCACTCGGCGGGCGAGGGCACAGTGTCCTTTGCGGGGAGGCGGAGACCGCCGCCGGTGAGGAGTGGCCCGCTTTTGCGGGCCGTTGACTCCTCCTCCATACCTCACGTTCTCGGACAGGCCGCCGTGCCCTCGCGTGGGTTTCGGTGTCCGCGGTCTCGTGATGAGGCCGCGCGCGAAGCCTCCCCTCGGGGACCTCATGGCCCTGAGGCCACACCGGCGCCCCCATCTTTCGCGCACCGAACAGCCTGCTAGCATCCGCGGATGGGTTTTGGTCTTTCTGGCGGCCGGTTCGCCTTTGTTTCCCTGGTCTTGATTTCGCTGGGGTCGAGCTCGTGTTTCCGCCCGATCGCGCCGGCGCCCCAGCCCGCCCCGGTCCCTCGCGCGGCCACTCCACTCTCCGGCTGGGCGGAGCGGACCCTGAAGAGCCTGACCCTCGAAGAGAAGGTCGGGCAGATGATCGGCGTGCGCGCGTTCGGGATCTACACCAACCCGAAATCGGCGGTTTACCAGGCACTCGTCGAGGAAGTGGAAACCCTGAAGGTCGGCCACATCACGATCTTCGAATCCGACGTTTACGCCGCCCCCAAGATCCTGAACGACCTCCAGCGGCGTGCCGCCACTCCCCTGCTGGTGGGCGCAGACCTTGAACGCGGCCTGGCCTTTCGGGTTCGCCGGGGTTCGGTGCCCATTCCCTACGCTATGGCGATCGGGGCCACTCGGTCGGAGGCGGCCGCCTACTTCAGTGGTCTGGTGACGGGTCGGGAAGCGCGCGCGATCGGCATCCACTGGGCCTTTGCCCCGGTCGCGGACGTCAACAACAATCCCGACAATCCGGTCATCAACATCCGCTCGTATGGGGAGGACCCGGGGCTCGTGGGGCGGATGTCGTCCGCGTACGTGCGGGGGGCTCGCGACGGTGCGATCCTCTCTACCGCCAAACACTTCCCCGGCCATGGCGACACCTCGGTGGATTCCCATCTGACCCTGCCCGTGATCGGGTCGGACCGTGAGCGACTCAACAAGGTCGAGTTGCCGCCCTTCGGCGACATCTTCAAGGCCGGGGTCGACTCGGTCATGGTGGCCCACATCGCGGTGCCCTCGGTGGATCCCACCGGCGACCCCGCCAGTCTCTCTCGCCCCATCACCACCGGTCTCATCCGCGAGCAGATGAAGTACGAAGGCCTCATCGTGACCGATGCCATGGAGATGAGCGGCCTCGATGTCGCTTGGTCCGGCGAGGCTTCGGTGCGTGCGGTCCTGGCCGGTTGCGACCTGGTTCTCCTTCCGAAGGACGCGCGGATTGCGATTCGAGAAATCTCGAAGGCCGTGCGCGAGGGCCGGATCAAGGAGGCCCAGATCGATGCGTCGGTGCTTCGCTTGCTCAAGACCAAAGAGTCGCTCGGCCTGCATCGGCAGCGTTTTGTCGACGAGGCCGACATCGGTAAAAACGTGGGCCGGCCCGAGGACATCGAGGAGGCAAACCGGATCACCCGAGCCTCGATCACGGTAGTGAAGAACGAAGGGAATATCCTGCCCCTCTCCGTTGAGAAGCCGTTGAGGATCCTTCACATCGTGATGTCCTCCGACGCGCGTAACGACAACATCTCGGGAATTCCCGAGGCCGAGTTCTCTCGCCGGTACGTCAGCACGACCCACCGCTACGTCGGTCCCGATCTCAACCCCTCGACCGCCGACGCCATCATCGCGCAGGCGAGGAGCGGGGCCTTTTCACACGTGGTGGTGTCCGCCTTCGTTCGCGTGACTTCAAGCAAGGGTACCGCGAGCATGGCGGGGTCTCACGCGAACCTCCTCACTCAGTTGTCGGCCGGCGGACCGCCGCTGGTGGTCCTCGCCTTCGGTTCGCCCTATCTGCTGCGACAGGCTCCCGAGATTCCGGTCTACCTCGCCGCCTACGGCGGTGTCGATGCCGGTCAGCGTGCGGCGGTGGGAGCTCTGTTCGGCGAGTTCGACGTTGCGGGGCAGTTGCCCGTCTCTCTGCCCGGACTGTTCCCATTCGGGCATGGTCTTAAGATCGCCCATCGACCCATGACTCTTGCTCCCGCTGCTCCCGAGACCCAGGGCTTCCGGCCTGGAACCTTCGACGATGTCGATGCCACCGTGGCGCGGTTCATCGAGAGCAAGGCCTTCCCGGGCGCGGTCCTCGCGGTGGGCCGTGATGGTGCCCTGGTCCATCTCAAGGCGTACGGGCGAAGGACCTACGATGCCGGCGCTCCGGCCATGACCACCGACACGCTCTTCGACCTCGCCAGCCTGACCAAAGTCATCGCCACCACCACCATGGCCATGATGCTCCAGGACGAAGGCCGCCTCGATCTCGACCGCCCGGTCCGCGATTACTTCTCCACCTTCACGGGCGGGGCCAAGGACAAGATTCGGGTTCGCGATCTCCTGACCCACTCTTCCGGGATCGACTGGTGGGCGCCTCTATACAAAGAGGCGCGCTCGATGCCGGAGTATCTGGCCCGCATCCTTCCCATGGAGCTCAAGTACGAGCCGGGGACGAAATCGGTCTATACCGACCTTGGTGTGATGATGCTGGGCGACATCCTCGAACGCTCCGCGGGCACGGACCTCAACACCTTCGTGAAGCGCCGGATCTTCGAACCGCTGAAGATGCGTGATACGGGTTATAAGCCTTCCGAGTCCCTGCGCCCGCGCATCGCGCCCACTGAGGTGGACAATGAATGGCGCAAGCGGCTCGTCTGGGGCGAGGTCCATGACGAGAATGCCTTTGGTCTGGGTGGTGTGGCCCCGCATGCGGGTCTTTTCGGAACTGCTCCCGACCTCGCTCGATTCGCAACGATGCTGCTCAGGGGCGGCGTCTTCGAGAACCGTCGCTTCATCGCTCCCGCTACGGTCGCGCAGTTCACCACCCGCGGAACGGTGCCGGACTCATCGCGCGCGCTGGGCTGGGACACTCCAAGTGAGAATTCCTCGGCGGGGACGCTGATGTCGAAGCGCGCGTTCGGCCATACCGGGTTTACCGGGACGTCCATGTGGATGGACCCCGAAACCGGTGTATTCGTGATTCTCCTGACCAACCGCGTTCATCCGACCCGCGACAACATCCAGATCCGGGAAGCCCGGCCGCAGATCGCCGACGCCGTGATGCGCGGACTCCAGTAGCCGGGGCAGGATACCCTCCGAGGATCGAGGCGACACTCCCGATGAATCTGCTGCGGTTTATCACCGGGGATGCGGCCAACATCTACGCCACCTTCATCCAGGCGGTGGGCCTGTGGATGTTCGGCCTGCTGCTGGTGATTCTGGCCCGCTCGGTGGACGAGGACTGGTTCGACGATTTCGCCAAGGGGTTCGTGTTTCTGGCCGTCGCCATTACCGCGCTGCGGATGGGCTTTGGCCTCGGCTCGGAGTACGGGCGGGCTTTCTTCATCGCCTACTTCCTGGGTGAGTATCTCTTTCTCTACTTCCTGATTCGTGGGGTGAGGCGGCTCGCCGGGCGTCCGCCAGAGCTGCGCGGCGCTCCTTTGGCCGGCGTCTTCTTCATGTCAAGCCTCGCCGCGGTGGCGCTTTCCTATGCCGACGACTTCTCGTGGGCATTCGTGGCGCAAGCCGCGATCATGGCCGCCGGTCTCTTCGCGGCCTTCTTCTACGCACTGCAGGCACCGCGCCGCGCCGTCCCCGGGCTCGGGCTGCATCTCCTGCGAGTTTCCCTATTCGTATTGGCGGTGGGTTTCGCCCAGTACGTGCCGGTGCTGGTCTCGGTGTTGCGACTGGGTCGTGAGCTTCCCGAGATCTATGCCTCTTTCCTGCCGGTGTTCGACCTGCTCTTCGAAGCCGCTCTGGCCTTTGCGATGATCATCGCCGGCATGGAGTCGGTTCAGGGCCGCCTCAAATCGACGAATGAGAGCCTCGAGCAGGCCCGAGCCCGGCTCGATGTGCTGGCTCGCACCGACCCCTTGACCGAGTTGATGAATCGCCATGCCTTCGCCGCGGTTCTGGAAGATCCGTCGGGCTCCGAGGCCGTTCACGGCTCGCTCGCCGTCATCGACCTCGATGGGCTGAAGGCCATCAACGATTCCTGGGGCCACCATACGGGGGATCAGGCCATTCGCGCGTTTGCTCGGGCCCTGCGCGCCAAACTTCGGGCCGACGATCTTATCTTCAGATGGGGAGGGGACGAATTCCTGGCCGTTCTGTTCGGGCTGCCGCCTGCGGAGACTACCGCTCGTCTTTCGGAAATTGGCGACGTGCTCTTTCGGGTCGACGGTGCAGCGCCCTCGCCCCTTTCGGTGCGCGGCTCGTTTGGAGTGGCGGCTTTCCACTCGGTCGGCGAACTGCGCGCGGCCGCCGAAGCCGCGGATGCCGCGATGTACCAGGCCAAACGAGGGCGAGGGCGCGCGGCCAGCTAGCCAGTGAAGTACGGCTCCATGAAGCCGTTGATCTCTGAGCGGCGAGATGGCTTGTCGGATCTCGTTTGAAGGCATCCTCGCCATGACGGTTAAAAGTGCCTGAAATGGGGCTTTCACCGGGAGTTTCTTAGGAGGCCTCAGGCGATTGAGGGTGCCGGGTCGTAGGGAACGTAGCTCGGCTTCCACATCCCCTTTTCGACCACCGCTTCGACCTCGTCGTCCTTGATCGGACGGCCCAGTCCCGCCGCATTCGAAGTTCGGATCACCGCCGCTGCTACCTGCGCGGCCACACGGCGCAGTTCGCGTCCGCGCGGGAACAGGCTGCCCGCAGCGATGTCCTCGTCACTGACGCAGCGGGCGAGGGCGAGGGCCGCGGCCGCGAACATCTCGTCGGTGACGACCGGAGTCCGGGCGATGAGAGCGCCCAGACCCACCCCCGGGAAGATGAAGGCGTTGTTGCCTTGACCGATGCGGAAAGTGCGATCGCCGCGGATCACGGGAGCGAACGGGCTTCCCGTGGCCACCAGGGCGCGGCCTTCGGTCCAGTCGAGAATGTCCTTGGGGTGGGCCTCGGTCTGGCTCGTTGGATTGGACATTGGAAAGACCACCGGGCGATCGACCGAAGCCGCCATCGCGCGGATAACCCCCTCCGTGAAGGTCCCGGGTTCGCCCGAGGTGCCGATCAGGACCGTCGGCTTCATGACCTTGACCACCGTCTCAAGGTCGCGATTCCCACCTTTCGGCATGCCTTTCTGCGCGGCGCTCTCGGCGGTCCAGGCGAACTCGCGCTTGTGGGCATCGAGCGGCGTGTCGTCCACCACCAGGCCCTTGCTGTCGAGGACCGCGATGCGTTCGCGCGCTTCTTCGGCCGGCATCCCCGCGGTGCGGAGTGCGGTTCGCATGAGTCGGGCGATGCCTATCCCCGCCGCACCGGCACCCAGGATGACCGCCCGTTGTTCGCGGAGAGGAATGCCCGAGACCCGCACCCCCGCCATCATCCCCGCCACCGCCACCGCGGCCGTGCCCTGGATGTCGTCGTTGAAGGAAGGGAGCACATCGCGGTACCGCTCGAGGAGATTGAAGGCGGTGACCTTCTTGAAGTCCTCCCATTGCAACAGCGCGTGGGGGAAACGGCTCATCACGGCCCGCACGAACTCTTCGACCAGCGAGTCGTATTCGGGGCCCCGAAGGCGCTTCTGGCGGAAGCCGATGTACATGGGGTCGGAGAGCAGGGCCTGATTGTCGGTGCCCACATCCAGGCTGATGGGCAGGGTGCGTGAGGGGTGGATACCCGCGGCCGCGGTGTAAAGCGCCAGCTTGCCGACCGGTATCCCCATACCTCCGGCCCCCTGATCGCCGAGTCCGAGGATCCGCTCGTTGTCGGTCACCACGATCAGGCGCACGTCTTCGAAGGGGGCGTGGCCCAGGACCTCGTGAATCCGGCCGCGGTGGGCGGGAGTGATCCAGAGTCCGCGGGCCCTTCGGTAGATGTGGCTGTACTCCTGGCAGGCGAGGCCCACGGTCGGCGTGTACACGACCGGGAGCATCTCCTCCAGGTGATCGAGCAGAAGGCGATAGAAGAGGTGCTCGTTGCGGTCCTGCAGGGCCATGATGCTGACGTAGCGTTCGAGCGGATCCTCGTTCTTGATAATGTTCGCGTAGGCGCGGGTCTCCTGCTGTTCGATCGTGCTGATGCCGTCGGGCAGCAGCCCGCGCAGCCCGAAGGCCTCACGTTCTTCTTCGGTGAAGGCCGTCCCCTTGTTGAACATGGGCTCTTGAAGGAGCCGCTCGCCCCGATACGGAACCTCGACTCGGCGCCCAGCGGCGCTATCTTTTACCCGGTACTGTTTGAGGGCCATGGTCTGCTCGCTTCCTGTGGCAAAGGAGTGATCTGGAAGTGTCTTGAGCACGCTCCGGCCACAAGCGTGATTCTAGGTGCCGCCCATCTGGGCCGACTGGGCAAGATGCATCACGTGCAAATGAACCAGCGGCTTACTGAAACCGTTTGAGCACGTAGTTGGAAAGGTCCAGCCGTTGCTGGTCCGACATTTCGAAAAGAGGCATCGGCGGTTGCGGCGCCTTGAGGTACGTCACCATCTTCCCCACGTCGAAGCGCGCCCCAAGATCCTTGAGAACCCGTATTGGCATGTCTGGATCCTTGCCGGCAAGTGCCGGGTCATGGCACATGTCGCACTGATTCTCCATCCACACCGCGAGACCTCGGGCCGCGGCCCCTTCGTCCTGAACCTGGGTCACGCGACTTCCGCTGGGCGCGGGAGCGGGGCCCGATGCCGTCGCCCCCGTGGTTGGGGCGGACCCCTCGCCCTGCCACGTCACCCGATAAATGGCGCCCGCGAAGTCATCGGAGATGTAGATTGCGCCATCCGCGCCTTGAGCCACATCGACCGGTCGACCGAGGACAGTCTCCCCATCGAGAAAACCGGTGAGGAAATCCCGCTGCGTGATCGTTCCCTGGGCGTCCCAGTGCAGCGACACCACCTTGTAGCCATCCTTGGTGGTCCGATTCCATGAACCATGAAGGGCCACGAGGGCCGCGCCCATGTATGGGGCGGGCGTTGCGGCGGCTTCCAGAAAAGTGATGCCGAGGGGAGCGTTGTGGGCAGGGAAGGGATGTACTGGAGGAATGCTGGAGGCGATCTCCTTCTCCCGCCCCGCGCCCAGATCGGGATCGGGAACCCGACTTCCGTTCGCGAAGGGCCATCCATAGAAACCGTTCTCGACCACCCGATTCAACTCACAGGGCGGGAAGTTGTTGCCCAGCAGGTCGCGGCCGTTGTCCGTGGCGAAGAGTTCGTGCCGGGTGGAGCTGCCTTCGGTAAGAGTCCGCCAGGCAAACCCCACCGAGTTGCGTAGACCGCTCGCGAAGACCGAACCCTGCCAGGTCTTCGGGTCGTACCTGAGGATCGCCGCCCGCCGCGAGTCTTCCTCGACGCAGACGTTGCAGCTCGAGCCTACCGAGACGTAAAGATGGCCGTCAGGTCCGAAGTCGATGGTCCGGGTCCAGTGATTGCCGCCTCCAGGCAGTCCCGTGATGACGCGTTCGTAGGTCGCGACGTTCCTTCCTGTCGCTTCTAAACCAATGCGGCCGATCGCGGTCATTTCGGCCACATAGAGATATCCGTTGTGCAAGGCGAGGCCGTGCGGGCGATCGAGGCCCTCGAGGACGCGGATCCCTTTCAGCCTTCCGTCGCCCTTGGGGTCGCTCAGAAACAGCACGTTCCCCGCGCGCGGCTGGCTGACGAAAAGGTCGCCCTCGGGGGTGACGCGGAGGAAGCGGGGGTTGGTGATTCGGCTTGCGAAAACGGTCAGCTTGAATCCAGGGGGCAGGCGCAGCGAGCGCAACAAGCTCTCCGGTACGTCGTCGGGGGTTTCCCCGCCCCCGACGATCGAGGCGATCGGTACATTAACCGCGAAGCGTTCGGGAAGCCAAAGACTTCGAGTCGCTATGGCCGCGGCCAGGGCTACTAGGAAGAAAACGAACAAAGCCGCGCCGATTCGAATCCAACGCCTCATCAATAACCTCCCGTGGCCCCGCCTCCACCGAACTGACCTCCGCCGCCCTCGAAAGCGGGGCGGGACGGGGTGGCCTGTGCTGTAGGTGTGAAGCTGGCCATCGAAACCGCGGTGCGCACAACTTCAGTGCGGTTCGCGTCGTCGAAGAGGGGATCGGCAGTGAAACCGTGACGTTCGCCCGCCGGGCCATCGCGCAGCCAGCGACGAACACCGAGGGCCAGGGCCAGGCAGAAAGCGCCGATCAGGATCAGGGCCAGCGACAGCGGCATCACGGCATGGTACAGACGGATCGTGGCGATGGAGACGCCGATGAGAACAAGTCCGGAGTAGAGGAGGAGAGGTTCGCGACGCCAGGCGCCCATCATGAGGAGGGTGGGAGGAAGAAGTGCGGTGGCCAGAATCGCGAGAGAACGGAATCCGAACGGTGAAGTTGGTGCCGCGTTTGAAAGGTTCAACTCTTCGATCCATCGTTGGTCGAAGGAACCGATATGGACGGCTGCGTACAAGGCCAGAACCCCGGCGGCGCCCACGATCCACGATCCCCGACGGAAGGAGGGTGCCCGCCCTCCGTCGCGGGCGACCCGCAGACAGATTGGGATCAGGACTGCGCCCGCGACCATCCAGGCAAGGCGGCCATTTGCGCTCTGAGCGAGCAGCCAGAACCCGGATATCACCGCTCCGGCGTGAAAGACCCGGTCGCCCCAGTGCCAGGCCAGGACGCCACTGACTGCGAAGGTCGCGAGGCCGATGCGGAGCAGAATCTGCTGGTATCCACTCCCGTCGAAAGAGGCTCCCAGCAGGACCATTCCGGCGATGGCGCAGCAAGCCGAGCCCCACGCAGTCGCGGCCTCGGCGCCCGCGTCCGCCCGACGTGCCGGTCCGCGCTGCCATTCGGTTCCGATGAACAGCACCGCGGCCCAGAAGAGGAGATGGAGTCCGGCCCCCACCTCCGTTCGAGGCTCGAAAAGAACCAGAGACAGACCGACCAGGGTGAGACTCCCGAAGCCCGCGAAAATGAAAGCCAGAGCGCGGAGACCCGGACCGAAGCGCTCGCGATCATCGGAATAAAGAGCAAGGATCGCGGATTGGGTGGCCTCGTTGATGAAGCCTGCGCGGCGCCAGGCGCGAGCCGCATCCCGCACTTCCTTGACGCGCTCGGCGGCTATGACCTCCGGCCTCATTGCAAGTCCTCCGCGTCTGGAAAGCGGCGGTGGATGACCGCGAGACCAAGCACCAGGGCGATCGAGGAGGCACTCGCGAGGAACAGGATCGCGTTCGTGTTGTCGACGACATCGGCCATCGTCACCAGAAGGCCCAGGTACGCGGCGAGGACGCCGAAGACGAAGAGCACGAAGCGCCCGCCTCGCCACGAGAACCAGGCGAGGCCCGCCCCCACCGCGATGAGAGCAAAGCGGTGCGGCCCAGCGGCCCGGCCATCCACGAGTCCCCAGGCGATGGATTGCAGGACGAGCAGCCATCCCAGATGGACGGCGGTGGGCTCGAAGTGGGCTTTGATGGCCCGGTCACGAAGGAATCGGCCGAGGGCTAAGAACAGCAGGCCACAGCCGAGCGCGTTCAGCCGGACGAGGTTGGACTCGTCGAAGAAGCCGAAGATGGAACGCTCCAGGCGGGCCGCCGCGATCCCCCGCCAGGCCGCGAAGGAGGTCAAGGCGAGGCCGAAAAGGGTGCGGGAATCGAAGCGGAAAGCGAGGGCCGCGTAACCCACACTCACCAGAAGCAGGTGGTAAACCCAGTTCGCTCCGAGTGCCACGAACTGGCCTTCGACGAAAGCGAGGTCGGCGGCTATGAGCAGGGCGCCGAGGACGAGGAAGGAGTCGAACGCGAAATGCGGCGCCTCGACGAGTGTGTTGGAGTAGGGCGCGGCTCGGCGCGCCACCCATCCCAGGCAAAGAGCGGCGGCGAGCGCTACCGCGAGTGCGATCGTGATTGGCCCGAGGTTCGCGATTTCGTGGCGGAAGAGCAACCCTGCACCCGTGGTGAGGGCGGCCACCCCCAGGTACAGCAGGCCGTGGATCGCCGTCGACAGGCTGACCAGCTCGCCTCGGGCGGTCCGGCCGAAGAGTCGGACCTGTTCCGGGGCCAGGCTTCCGCGCTGGGCAAGGCGCTCGACCGCGACGGCGACATCAGGAGATACCACGGGTTGAGAGGTTACCTGCCGCTGCCGCTTTTCGGCATAAAACAATAAGGGCGCGGGTGGCTTCCACCACCCCTTTTGGGAACGCGTTCGCTACCAGGTGAAACGGAACACCAGCTCGGCGATGCGCGGACCATCCGAAAGCCCCGTCACCTCGTAGTTGGCGACCGCGTTGCTGGCGCTGCCCACCGGAGTGAAGTTCGCCCAGTTGAAGGCGTTGATCAACTGCGCTCGCAACTCGAGCCTCGATGCACCCTTGACCCTGAAGTACTTCGAGATTCCCAGGTTGACCGTCTTGAATAAGGGTCCGGTCACCACCAGCTCTCCTTCGCCGCATCCGTCATAGCCGAAGTTCCCTCCGTAAATCGCGGGATCGGTGAGAGAAATGCAGTCTGGCCCGCTGGCGGGGGCCAGGTAGCGTCCGGTCGGAGCGCCGCCCGTGCCGTATCCGGTGGCGGATGTGGCACTGGTGTCGAAGGCCTTGATCGTGTTGTCGATGATGTCCTGGGGCAGCATGTATACCTTGCGCCCGGCGTCGTCGAATCGCAGCTTGTAGGCTTTGGCGAACTCCTGCCCGGTCATGCCCTTGAGCCGGACGTCGCCGAAGTCGATGAGCCGGCCGCTTTGTAGGATGGCGGTGAAGTTGAGCTGCCAGCCGCCGATGATGGCATCAAGGACTCCGCCGGCGCCGCCCGCGAACTTCCGGCCCTTTCCGAACGGAAGGTCGATGCCTCCGTAGAACTTGGACGTATGCGTGACGCCTCCCTCGACGCCAGTGTTGAGAGTCGAGACGGGATCCTTGCGCAGCGTGTACCGACTCGACAAGTACGACTTCGAGAAGGCGTAGTTCGCGTTGAAGAGGAAGCCTTTCGAGTATTGACGCTGGAACGACAGCTCCAGAGCGTTGTAGTTCGTGAAGTTGTTGTTCGACAACACGAACGCTCCGCCCAGCAGGTCGGGATTCGCGCGGAAGAAATTCGCGGGGAGTCCCGCGGCCCTTGCGTTCGCGCGTCGGGTGGCGTTTCCGTCGAGACCCGTGGCCGTACCAACCCCGGCGGGCGAGAAAGGCAGGGGTCGGTTGATGGCGAGCGGGTTCGTGAAGTTGATGTCAGTCCAGGAGGCCCCGGTGTACCGTGAGGGGTCGGCCGACGATCCCGCGTTCACGCCGTTGAGATAGGCGAGGTAGATCGGGAGCGGAGACGTACCGCTGCCGGGCCCGAAGTAGGCGAACGAGTTTCCGCGACCTGCCCGGATGTTGGCTTGAAGATTGGCCTGAGCCAGCCGGAACTCGCTCAGGAAGCCGTTCTCCATGATGTTCGATTCGTTGTGGTTGAGGTTGCTCCACAAACCGCGGCCCCGTGAGCCCACGTAACGCACATCGACCGCCATCTTCTGGCCGAGCTTGCGCTGGACGCCGAGCGACCAGGTCTGCGAGTACGGGACCTGGAGGTTCGGGTCGAAGATCGAGACGTCACCCGTGACCACGTCGGCCAGCGGATAGGCCGGCGAGGTCGCGAAGGAAGGCGGTCCCAGGCGCGCCTGATCCCGGAAAAGAACCGGAGCGGCACCCAGGTTTCCCAAAGACTCGTTCCGGCTCGCATCAATCAGAATGCCGGGGTTGGCTCCGAAAGAGTTGGTGAAGTCGGACATGCCGTTGCGGTTGTAAGCCATGGAGAAGCCGCCTCGAATGACCGGCTCCTGACTGAAGAGCTTGCTCAGGAATCCGTCCCCAATCGTGGGCCGCCACGCAATACCGAAGCTGGGAGCAAAGTTGTTCCGGTCGGTCTTGTTCGCGTTCTCCCCCTTTTTGAACTGAACGAAACGGGGTGCGGAACCCGCGACGCCGGGCTTGAAGAGATTGCCGGCGCCGGAAACACCGAAGACGTCTCCGAGAGTGGCGGTGGCGTAGCTGTTATTGAGCGGCGTGAAGGGAAGTTGCAACGCGTAGCGCAGACCGTAATTCAGGGTCAGATTCGATCTCGCTTTCCAGGTGTCGTGAATGAAGAAGTCGAATTCGCGAAGCCGCGCTTCAGCGCGGGACGTGCCGAGGTATTTGTAGGTGTCGGAGCCGGGATCGAGGCGTGCGTTTCCACCGACCGACGAAACCCGTCCGGTCAAAATGGAATAGAGGCCTCGCGCCGCGCTGAGGTTCGCGGCGGAGGCTCCCGGGAAGTTTGCCGTGGTGAACAGATTCGCGGCCGGGTCGCCGGTGATGATGCCGAAGTTGATCGTGGGGACGGTGGTCGAATTCTCGAGCCACACATTCGTCTCGGTGAAGTCCACACCGAAAGAAAGGCTGTGAGAACCCGTGATCCACGTCATGTGGTCATAGGCCACTTTGGTGGACGCTTCGCGCGAACTGAGCCCGGTGCCGCTCGCGGGGTTGGCGAGGGTGGCGCCGCTGCAGCAGGCGCCATTGATGTTGAGATGGTACCCGCCCTGATTGGCCAGCGTGCCGTTCCACATTCCCGCGTTGATCTCGGTGGAGAAGAGGGTGGCGCCGCCGCTGGCCCCGAAAACACGCAGCTCGTTGATCAGGTTCGGGGTGAGGGTCGAACGCAGTGTCCCGCTGTAGACGAAACGCTTCGAGTCCTGCACACCGTGCACCGGGAAGCCCGGGAAGATGGGCTCACGTCCGTTCGTGGTGTCCGGGTCCGACAACAACAAAGTCATGCTGCCACTGAGGGTGAGGAGGTGCTTCGGGGTTAACTGGAAGTCGAAACGCGCCGAAGGGTACTTGGTGGTGCTGTCCACGTCGGTCTGGAACGTGAGGACCTCGAGGTTCGGATCCGTGTGGCTCGCGAGACCCCCGCTGCTGGCGGAGCTGCGAATGTCGGCGAGAAGTTTCGCCACCGTGGGATCGACGGTGGAGAGCTGGCCGTTGGCGGCGGCGAGTTGGAGCAGGTTGATCTGCTGGTTGCCGTAGCGGAAGATACCCGACTGAGCCTGGGTACTGAGGAGGTTCCGGTTGCGTGATACCTGAGAGGGGCTCATCGCGACTTCGTAGTTGATGAAGAAGTGCGCCTTGTCACGACCATCGAAGAAGCCCGGGATGCGGATGGGGCCGCTCAGGCGGAAGCCCGGGGTGTCGAACTTCAGCTTCGCCTTGGGAGACTTGCCGGTGATGGGGTCTTTGGGAAGATCGCGATTGTTGAACCAGGTGTTCGCGTTGAGCTTGTCGCGCCGGTAGTACTCGTAGATGCTGCCCTGGAACTTGTTGTTGCCCCGGCGGGTGGTGAACGAGATCTGGGCTGCGCCCATCCCGGAGTTGTCAGCGTTCCCAGCGGCAGAAGTGAGGGTCACTTCCTCCACCATGTCCAGCCGGGGGGCGACGCGCGCGAAGAACCCATCGGTCGTTTTCAGGAAGTTGTCCTGAATGCTCATTCCATCGATCGTGATGTTGATGGCACTCTGGTCCAGGCCGCTGATCATGGAATCGCGGGAGTTGGCGGTGCCGCCTGGGGTCTGAACGCCGGCCGACAGAGTCAGGAAATCCAAAGCGCTACGGCTGGGGACCGGAAGGGTCGTGATCTGGTTGACCTCCACCGTCGCGGTGATGGCCGCCGACTGGGTCTGCAGGAGCGACGCACCGCCTTCGACCGTGATCATTTCCTCGAGGCCACCCACTTCGAGTTTGACTTTCACGTCGAGAGGGGTTGCCGAGAGCAGCTTGTTGCCCTTGAGGACGGCCTTCTTGAATCCGCTCAAGGATACGGTCACGGTGTAGGTACCCGCGGGTAGGGCGGGAACGGTGAAATTCCCCTGGCCATTCGTGACGCTGTCGAACGTATTGCCCGAGTTTTCGTCCTTGATCTGTACCGAAGCCCCGGGAATGGGGGCACCCTGTTGATCGACGACGATACCGGAAAGCGGTGAGCGCGAGCCGCCTCCTTGCGCGAACGCCAAACTATTGAACGCGACGATGCCGCACGCCAGCATCAGAATCAGCCGGACCTGTTTCATTTTTCGGACCTCGTTTGTAGTGTGGGGACGTCGGAGCGTGGAGGGGACGCTCAAATAATTGAACGGAGCCTACACCCGATTTTTCGGCAGAAACGGAATTAGGCTTGGCGGCATGAAGCAGGAAATGAGACGACGCGAGTTTCTGGCCACCGCGGTGCTAGCCCCCACCCTGACCCGGGCCCAGTCGCGCGTGCGCGTGCGTACGGGCCTCGACCGCGTCGTGGACGGCAAGGGCGAACCGATTCGTGGGAAGCGAGTCGGCCTCCTGGTCCACGCCGCATCCCTGACCAGCGACTCTCGCCACGCCATCGACGCATTGACCGCGACCGGTGTGAAGCTCGTGAAGCTCTTCGGGGCCGAGCACGGCTTCCGTGGTCTGGCCGCGGCCGGCGAGAAGGTCGAGGACGGCACGGACTCGCGCTCAGGCCTACCTGTGATCAGTCTCTACGGCAGGAAGTCGAAGCCGCTCCCTGAGGATCTTGAAGGTCTCGATGCGTTCGTGGTGGACATGCAGGACGCGGGAGTCCGCTTCTACACCTTTGCCTCGACCGTCATCCATTGCCTCGAGGCGTGTGCCGCCGCAGGAGTTCCGATGGTGGTTCTCGACCGCCCGAATCCCATCGGGGGGCGCCGAGTGGAAGGTCCCTTGTCGGGTCCGGCGTCGGAAGTGCCACGGAGCCTGGTCAACATGACGCCTGGCCCGCTGGTCCACGGCCTTACCATGGCCGAAATCGCGCGGGTGGTGAACGCTTCACTGGCCAAGCCCGCCAACCTTAGTGTGGTGGAGCTTCAGGGCTGGACGCGTGACATGCACTGGGCGGATACGGGGCTCACCTGGGTGAATCCCTCTCCCAATCTTCGGTCGGCCTCCGCGTGTCTTGCTTACCCGGGGACGTGTTTACTCGAAGGAACCACCGTGGCCGAAGGTCGAGGTACGGAGACTCCGTTTCTTACCGTGGGAGCACCCTGGCTCAAGGCCGCCGAACTGGCTCGGGCGATCCGGGTGCCGGGCTTCCGATGCGAGCCGACCACTTTCACCCCACGGGCTTCGTCCGCCGCACCCACTCCCAAGCATCTCGATGTGGTCTGCCAGGGCCTCGACATTCGGGTGACGGACAACGTGACCGCTGAGCCCTATCGACTCGGCGTCACTCTCCTGGTTGAGATGAAGAAGCGCCATGCCGAGTTCGCGTTTCTGCGCGACGGGAGCGGCTTTGATCGCCTGGTTGGAACCAGATCACTTCGAGCCGCCATCGACCGGGGCGAGTCGATAGACGCCATCGTGGCCGCGGACCGGGCGGCCATCGAAGCGTTCCGGCGCGAGCGCTCCGCGTCTTTGCTCTACTGAGCCGGAGCGGCGTTCGACGAGGGTCCCTTTTCACGAGTGAGAACACTCACCACGAAGCCCACCACGAAGGTCACCGTGGCGCCGACGAACACATTCCACGTCCAAGCGATCCCGGGAACGCCGAAGATCCGCGGCGAGAGCAGACCCGCGGAAAGGCTAACCATCAAACCCGACAACATGCCGACCATGGTGCCGGTGGTGTTCGCGGTCGTCGTGAAGAGGCCCAGAGCGAAAGCGCCCACCGTCGGCCCAGAGGCGTAACCCAACGCGGCGAGCCCCGCCTGCAGGGCCGACTCCACATTCCGTGCGAGACCCGCGACGCCCATCTGCAGGATGCCCCAGAAGATGGTAAAGCGTTTGGCCAGCCGAAGCTGCTTTTCCTCGCTGGCCAGAGGGTCGACGTAGGGGACGTAGAAGTCGCGCAGGGTGGCCGAGGCCATTGAGTTCAACGAAGGTGACATCGCCGCCGCCACCACGGCGGCGAGGATGAGGCCGGTGAACACGCCCGGCAATTCGTTCCCCACGAAGGTGGGCAGGATTTCGTCGGCCCGGGCGAAAGGCCTGCCGTCGTAGAAGGCCCAGAGCAGGATGCCGAGGGAGAGGAAAAGAACGAACTGCGCAAAGACCAGGAAGCCCGAGAGGATCAGGCCGATCTGCGCATCCCGCTGGGATTTCGCCACCAGGAAGCGTTGGACCAGGTAATGATCCGTGCCGTGAGTGGCGATGGTCAGGAACATGCCGCCGATCACCCCGGCCCAGAGCGTGAACGGCTGATGGATGTCGAAGGCGGTGTTGAGGAACGTGAGCTTCCCCGCGGCTGCGGCCTTTTCGAAAGCACCCGCGACTCCGTCGGGCAGAGCCAGGGCGACGGCTACGAAGCAGACGATGGCTCCGAACAGGTAGACGAACATCTGGATCGAATCGGTCCAGATGGTGGCGATCACCCCGCCCTCTTCGGTGTAGAGGATCATGGCGGTGCCCAGAGCCAGGATGCACCACCATTCGTCGATCCCGGCGGCTACCGATATGACGAGAGCCGCGGCATACAGGCGGATGCCGTCCCCCAGGGTGCGCGACAAAAGGAAGATGGACGACGAGGTTGCCCGGACCGCGCCTCCGAAGCGCTTTTGCAGAATCTCGTAGGAAGTGAAGATTTCGCCCCGGAAGTAGGCGGGCAGGAACAGGAACGCGACAATGAGCCGCCCGATGACGTAGCCGAGAACCAACTGCAGGAAGGCGAAGTTGCCGTTGTACGAGGTGCCGGGCGCTCCAATGAAGGTCAGGGTGCTGGTTTCCGTGGCCACGATGCACGACGCGACGGCCCACCAGGGAACGCTTTTTCCGCCGAGGAAGTAGCCGCGAACCCCCCCGCTGTGTTTTCGCCCGAACCAGGTTCCGAGGGCGGTAATGGCAATGATGTAGGCGACGAGAACGACGAGGGCGGAGAGAGGGAGCTTCAAGCCGCTGAGGATATGTCAGACGCGACCGGGTCGCGACTGAGCGTGATCTTTGTTACGTGGTGCGCTTGACGATCAGCAGCGTGGCGTCGTCGTCGAAGGGGCGCATTTCGCCGAAGGTCTCGCACTCCTTGAACACCGCGTTCAGGATTTCACTCGCGGAGCGATGGAGGTTGCGTCGTATCGCCTCGATCAGCCGGCCCTCGCCGTAGAACTCTTCAGACGAGCCGCGCCGTTCCAGGATCCCGTCGGTGCACATCACCAGACAGGCGTCGGAGGGCACCACGGCGAGTCCGCGTTTGAAGCGAACCTCGGGCAGAGGGCCGATGACGGTGCCGCCGGAGTTCAGCCGCTCGGCGGAGTCTTTCGAAATGACGAGAGGACTCGGATGTCCGGCGTTCACGTAAGTGAGAGTGCCGTCCCGCTCGAGTTCACCATAGAACACGGAGATGAACTTGCTCGACAGTGTGCTCTCATGGATGACCCGGTTGAGCCGTTGAAAGACCGAGGCGATACGCAGGTCCTTCTCGAGCCCCATACGCAGACCGATCACCACGTCGCGCACCAGAAGAGCCGCGGGCAGGCCGTGTCCCGAAGCGTCGCCGATGGCGATGCCGAGAATCTCGTCGGCGAGGACGTTGCGGTAGTCGAAGAAGTCGCCGCCCACTTCCTCCGCGGGGTGAGAGCGCTGAGCCATCTCGAACGGCGGAAACGAAGGGGCGGTGTCGGGCAGAAGACTCGCCTGGATCTCCGCGGCTTCGCGGAGGCCGCCCTGAAGGCGCTCCTCCATCAGCCGTGACGAAAGCGAGGCCCGCAGCGTGTTGAGAGTGAAGTCGATTTCTTCGGCCACGAAGCCATCGGCCAGCAGGAACACGTACACATAGCGGCGCGGATGCCGGCCGACCACGCAGGCCGCATACGAAGTGCCTGCGCCGAAGGGTAGCGCGGCCGCGATACTGGCGGCTTCGGTGTAGAGGAAGACCCGATGCTGCAAAACTTCGTCGAGGGGTGCCTGGTCCGGGGAAAGAGTGTCGAAAGGGGCGCGAATCGGCTCGCCCAGCTGTTTGGTGAGGCGGAAGCCCGAGGGCCGCTCCATATACAAGGAGGCGGACCGAAAACGGAGCGGTTCGGCCAGTTCCCGGAACACCCCGTCGAGAAATGCCTCGACGAGGCGCCGCGGAGTTCGTGCTTTCTCGATGGACCGAAAGAGGGCGTCGAGCCGCCGATAGAGATGTTTGGCTTCGAGTTTAGGCGCGGGGTTCGGGGACACTTTGGAGGGGTCTACTTGACGGGCGAGGTTTTGATCAGGAGTTTCGGTCGGAGGGTCAGGGCTTGTCTCCGGTCGCGACCGGGAGTGAGGGGTCTGAGCTCCATTCGCTCCACGAGCCTCCGTAGAGGCGGCCCTTGAACCCCGCCAGTTCCAACGCCAGCAGGTCATGAGCGGCGGTGACCCCGGAGCCGCAGTACACCACTGGCTGCACTTCGTCGCTCACCCCAACCGACTCGAAATGCGCGCGCAGTTCGGCTTTGGGCCGGAAGACCGGGTGCGCCTCGGAGGTGAGGTTGAAGGTGTAGGGGGCGTTTTTGGCCCCCGGGATGTGCCCGGCGCGAGGATCGATGGGCTCGGTCTCGCCCCGATAACGTTCGCCCACCCGCGCGTCGAGGAGCAACGTCGTGTCCTTCGTAGCCACAACCTCGGCTTTCGAGAGCACGAGCGTGGGGCGGGGTGAAACCACGAAGTCGGTCATGGTTGAAATTGAAGGAGGCTCTTTGGTGATCTCGCGACCCTCCGCGATCCAACGGGTAATCCCTCCGTCGAGCACCACACAATCGTCGAAACCAAAGGCCTTGAGCACGAACCACACCCGGGCGGCGATCGCCCCGGCGGCATCGTCATAGGCCACCACCTTCACTCCCGAGGTGATGCCGAACAGGCGGATCACATTCTGGATCTGCCGCGCCGATGGGAATGGATGGCGACCGAGGGGGCCGCCCCGCTGGCCGCCCGGACCGGCGAAGTCGTGGTCGATGTCGGCGAAGAAGGCGCCGCGGATATGGCCGGCGCTGTAGGCGTCGATGCCCTTCCGCGCGGGATCAAGGTACCAGCGAGCATCGAGGATCCTGAGCTTGGGGTCGTTCAGCTGGTCGGCGAGTTGGGTGGTGGATATGAGGGGCATGCTTGTTTGGACTCAGCGGTTCGTTTTCGCGAAAGGGGATTCGACCTTCTGGTATCCCACCGGAATGGCGAAGAGTTCCGGAGCCACTTTGCCACGCCGGATCTCCGTGGCCTCCGTCGCGGTCTCGATCTTGCGACCCAGGAGATTTATCGTGGTCGATGAGGCGAGCGGGAGGCCGTCGATGCTTCTCATCGCCTCGACCAGCTTGTTGATGCCGGAGTTTCCGCGCGCGATGGGGGCGGTGATCAGGATCAGGTTTCGCAGATGCCGCGGCTCGAAAGGGAGACCAAGGGAGACGGCGGCGCAGGTCTCCATTCGTGATTTGATGCCGAGGGTGGCCACGTGGACCCGGCATTCCGATCCGGCTACGGTGCGGCTTTCCCCGGCGACGAGGCCAACCTCGCGACCGGCATCGCCCATCATCTTGTGCCGCAGCGCCTCGGGAATGCCCGCCATGGCCCTCTCCATCTCGGCGCTGACCGACGTCATGGCCTGCTCGATCTCGGCGATGGTGGTCTCCGAATATTGCTTTTTCGAGTTCGAGACGTTCACGATTTTCCCCGACTGAAGATCGATGACCGTGGCCTCATCCCCCTGATCGAAGCGGACATGGTCGACGCTGTAGTAATGGGTGGTGACGCGGTCCTCGCTGATTCCCCGGACCCTGAAGACAATGGTGAGGTCCGAAGCACTCGCCTCGGGAGTCCGCGCGAGGCCGAGGGCCGCGGCCAGAATCAAGATGGACAGTTTTCTAAGCAATGACCGGTTTCCCTCGGGACCCTTGGAATGGACGCGCTGCGATCCCGCTTAGCATAAAGGGTGAGAACGTCGCGCTCTCAATCTTCAACCTGCCTGTTCTGCCTCCCGCCCTGCCTCCGAGGAATCGCTCGATGCCCCGTCCAAAGCGTCACCTGCTCATCTGCTCGAACAATCGCGGGCCCGCTCACCCGCGCGGCAGTTGCGGAGAGAAAGGGGGCGAGCAGCTCGTGGGCCGGATGAAGGATTTGATCAAGGAGAAGGGGCTTAAGGACGAGATTCTGGTCAGCCGAACCGGTTGCCTCAAACACTGTTCTCTGGGGGTCACCGCCGCGGTCTACCCCGACAACGTCTGGTATCAGCGGGTGAGCGAGGCCGACCTTGAGGAAATCTGCTTCTCGCACCTGGCCTCGGGAACGCCGGTGGATCGTCTACTTTTGCCTGACGATGCGCGGTGGGAGTAGTGCGGTTGATGAGCGTCGACACCGCATCCGTGGTTGACGGGGGTGGGGATCCTCGTCAGAATCGCCGAAGAATCGCAAAACGCCCACACGCATGAAGTATTTGACGACCCTCGAAGTCGCCCACGAACTGGGTGTCAGCAAACAGACCGTTCTGAACTGGCTCTACGCGGGGCGCATCTCCGAGCCGCCGCGAAACGCGCAGGGTTATCGGTTGTGGAGCCCGAGCCGCGTGGAGCTGGTGCGGGCCATGATGCAGGACGGCCGCGTGCACAAGCGAACCATCATGCACCAGAAGCCGCGCGCGACTGCCGCTTTCCTGACCGACTATGCGCGCGAGGTAGCCGGTGTGCTCGGCGAGGCCGGCATCGCCGAGGCCGCTTTCACGCGCGAGCTCACCAAAGCCCTCGCCAGGCAGCGACGCGGCACGCGGTAGTTTCGCCAGGCGCAAACGACCCGCGCGACCACTCGCGACCCCGCCACCGCTACCAGGGCAGGGGAGTGCCGTCGAAGAGTTGAAAGCCCGGAGCGCCAGGACGGGGCGCCTCGTCGATCCGAAGACGGAGCCCGGCAACGCTCGCTTCGGCGGTTAAGGGGGCCTGCGCTCCTCCCATTTCCGTCTTCACCCAGCCCGGGCACAGGACGAGCACATGGACGCCGCGCGGCGCCAGGTCCTTCCCGAGGGTGACCATGGCCATGTTCAACGCAGTCTTGCTCATGCGGTACGCGTAGTGGCCGCCGTCTCCCTGTGCGATCGAACCCATAGCGCTCGATATCGCCACGATCTTCCGCGTTGGGCTTCGCGCCACATGATCCGAAAACGCCTGCGCCACCATCATGGGAGCGATTGCGTTCACCCGCATCACCTTGGCCACAATCTCTTCGTCGAGGTGCCCGAGCGACTGGCGGAGGTCTTTTTCGGAGTCCGCCTTCGGGCCGAAAACCCCTGCGTTGTTGATCAGGATGTCGATGGGCTTCTCGGAAAGCGCGCCGGCGAGCCGTTGGATCGCCTCGGTTTTGGTGACATCGAGAGCGTGGACGTGCAGTCTGTCCCGGTTGGCCTTCTCAAGAGCCTTGAGCTCAGCGGCTCCGCCCGGCCGCCGGCAGCAGGCGTGGACGTCCTCGCCCGCGGCTATGTACTGCCTCACCAGTTCGAGACCAATGCCTCGATTGGCGCCGGTAATAAAGACGGTTCGCATTCATCTCCCCACTTCTGAGCTTTTTGGATTCGGCCCCATCCCGAAATCCTTCGGAGTATAGGAGGGGGAACGCGGCAAATGTCAGGAGGGCGGCAGGGGAGGGTCTCCTCGATCCCGGCGAAGGCGGGCGGCATCCGATGCCGACAAATCGAAAAGGAAATGCGTAAACGCCACGTGGCCCAAGGGCTTCAGGCCGGATTCGCGAAGCCACTCCATCCGCTTTCGGGTGACGACACCGGTGAGCTGATTCGCACCCACCAAAAGTTGACCGGGGAACGGACGGGCCGGAGCGCGCAGGACGTTTGGATGGGCGGCCAGGAAGTTCTCCACCTGGGCGTGAGACTGGCCCCAGTCGAGATTCGAGTCCGCGGCGATGCGCCAGGTGAGCGTCGGGTCGACCAGTTCGTTGAAGTACGACAGCGGATCCGTGCCATGACGGATCACCGAGCCCGCGGAAAGAACAAGCCCCAGTCCGGCCAGAGCCATTCTCCGCCTGGACTCCATGATGAAGGGTCCGAGGCGCCCGGCCAGAACGAGGAGAGGCGGAACGGCCACGAGAAAATGGCGCCATCCGATCTGGGCTCGGAACAGAAGACTGAAGTAGATCGCGAACATAACGACGGTGGTGATCAAGGTGATCTCCGCGATTCGCCAGGGGGCGGAGCGCGAGCGGAAAAGCAGGAAGAGGCCGAGGAAAAGGGCGGCGAGTGCGGGGAGCGGGGTCTTAACCAGTCCGACGACGAGGAAGTAGGCCGGGAAGCCCTCGCTCCCCGGGCTGCGCAGTTCGCCCAGAAAGTAGAGGTTGCCCGAGCCGCCCCCCTGGCGTTCGCGGTGGTGGACGCGGTCGAGGCCTTCGACGAACGGACGGGGAAGGGGCAGAGGCAGGCTCGCGAGCACCGGCAGCTTCCGAAGCTCGCGAAAGCGCGGGCTCTCGAAGTGGTGGTCGCGCAGCGATGTCCCCGTGCCGTCGAAGAGGAAGAAGGCATTGACCACGACGAGGACCACGCCGGCGGCGAGGGTGAGGCCCTTGGCCCGTCTCTGTGGCAGTCCCGGTTGCGGGAGCCGCTTTGCGGCCACGAGGGCGGCCACCGCGAAGATCAGGGGAAGGTAGGCCGCCGTGTATTTGGAGGTCAAAGCCCCGCCGACCGCAAGACCGAGCCAGGCGGCTTCGCCGAGCCCCGGGCTTTCTAGCCATCGCGCAAACGCGCGAAGCGACAGCAGGAGGAATAGCGCGCCGAAGATATCGGTGGTGACGAGGGTGGAATGGGCGAGCAGGTTGGGATCGAAGGCGAAGAGGCCGAAGGAGACGAGGGCCCCCGACCATCCGAAGAGCGCCTTCGACCACGAGGCGATGGCGAGGCCCAGGGCCAGCCCGCCCAACAGGGTGGGAAATCGCGCGAGGGTCCAATCGCAGGGCCCGGACATCTCCGAGGCATCGCGAAGCGGCAAACCCGACATCTCGGAAACGAAGCAGGGCAGGGCATTGAGTGCCGAGACCGGCATCTTGGAGTCGTCCCAGCGCTCGGCCACGCCGCGCAGGATGCGATGCCCGTAGCGGTAGTGGCCGGGCTCATCGGTGGTGGGGGACGACGCGCCGATCGCGCGGATGCCCAGGATCAGAAAGGAAAAGCCGAGGAGGGCGATGAGGAGTTTTGCGACTCGGGCAGGCATCTCGGGCTGCGCAGGCGACGAAACGGACTCGGTCATGCCAGAGTCTCGAACAATGCGGCGTCAATGTTGCCGCCGGTGATGACGCAGATGATGGGCTCCGGCCACCCTTCGCTCTGGTCGAGATCAAGAACCGCGCGGGCGATCGCCGCCGATCCTTCAGCGCGGATCCAGTTGTTCACGTAAAGGTCGCGAACCGCCTGAAGGATTCGAGCCTCGGAGACGTTCACCACCTGATCAATCAGGTCGCGGTGAGCGAAGACGATGCTTCCGATGCCGCCCGAGAGGCCGTCGGCGATCGTGGGGCCAGCGGGATACTCGAGCAGAGCCCGGCCCTGGCGCATCGATTCGGAAAGTGCGGGTGAGGCGTCCGGCTGAACCGCGACCACGCGCGTCCCCATCGATTGTTCCTTCAGCCAGGCGGCATTGCCTGAGATCAGGCCGCCACCCCCGACCGGAACGACCAGGGTGCCGATTCTCCCGAGGGCTTCCACGATCTCGATCGCCACCGTCCCCTGCCCGGCCGCGGTCAGGGGATCGTCGTAGGCATGAATGAAGTGCGCTCCGGTCTCTCGCTCGAAGTCTCGCGCCGCTCGCTCCGCGTCGTCGAACGTTTCACCCACGACCCGCAGGTCGATCGCGAACTGCCGCAGTTTTCCAATCTTCGCTTGCGGCGCGCTGCCGGGGACGAAGATCGTGACCTTCTCGCGGCGACCGGCCTGGTGCGCGGCCCAGGCCACGCCGAGACCGTGGTTGCCCGCGGAGGCGGCGACGAAGCCTCTGGGAGTTTCTTCCTGGCAGAGGAGATTGGAGAGAGCCCCCCGAACCTTGAAGGAGCCGGTGGGCTGCTCGTTCTCGAGTTTGAGAAACGCGGTTCGCCCGCGGGAATCCCGGGTTTCGAGCAGCCGGGTGGGTTTCAGGAATGGACGCAGCCTCTCCCGCGCCTCGACTACCATAGCCGCGGTGAGCCGGGTCGGGGAGATCAAACGGGAGACTCCAGACCCGCCGCCACGAGGTCGAGCACGACCTCGCCCGACTCCGCGCCGATGACTTCGCGTGCCCTGTCGCGCAGGGCCACGAGGTCTCGGAACGAGCCTCCTTTGGCGTGCAGGGGTGTGCCGATCCAGAGCGCGACCCGGCCGGGGCGGGGAACGATCTGACCGTCGCGAAGCATCTTTCGGGTACCGCGAAGGGCGATGGGAATGACCGGGCAACCCGCGTCCGCGGCGGCCCGAAAGGCGCCCAGGCGGAAGGGGCGAAGTCCGTCCGTGTGCGTGAACGTGCCTTCGGGGAAGACCAGCACGCTCTCCCCCCGGTTCAACGCCTCGGTGACGATCGAGGCATCGTTGGCGCTGCGTTGAGCGTCCTTTCGTTCCACCCCGATGTGGCCCGAGCGTTTCAGGAATCGGCCGATGAACGGATAGTCGAAGGCTTCGCGTTTGGTCACGAAAACGAAGTCCTCATCGAGCAGGGCGCGCAGGAAGATCACGTCGAGGTACGAGGCGTGGTTGCAAACCAGCAACGCCGCCCGGCCGGGGGCGAGACTCATCGCACCCGTGACCGAGGTGTGGGGTGTGAGGAGCCATTTCGCCAGCCTCGCCGAACGATGTTCGAACCGTCGGGCCGCACGGGGAGATAAAAAGGCAAGAGCGACCGAGGAGCAAGGCGCGTAGACGGCGAGGAAACCGTAGATGAGCAGACCGCGAGCACCGAGGCCCGCCCGCTCGATCAAGATCCAACCCGCCCGGCTGATGAGGTGGGTGCCCAGTTTCGCGCGAGCGAGCCACGAGTCGCTCTGGTCGCGGCCGAGGTCTCCCGCGAGGTAGAGGGCCCGAGTGTCGTTGCGGCGGATTTTTCCCGATGAAGTTTTCAAAACCGCGCCGGGCTTCACCAGACAGACCACATCGGGGGGAGCGCCGATCGCGTTCGATACGTGCTCGATCACCCGCTGCTCGATGGCGTCGCGCTCCGCGGTCGTGGTCGCCCTGGTTTCTGCCACGATGACCACCTGCTCGGTGCCGCTCCTGGCCTCGGTGACCCCGAAGGCCGCGACGCACCCCTTCCGCACCCCTGAGGCCTCGGACGCCGCTTCTTCAATCTCCGCGGCCACCAGATTACGACCCCCGCGGATGATCACGTCCTTCAGTCGTCCGGCGATGAAGAGTTCGCCATCCGCGATGTAGGCGAGGTCGCCCGTGTCGAGGAAGCCATGGGCCCTGCGGATCGCCGCCGTCGCTTCTTCGTTGCGGAAGTAGCCCTTTGTCATCGACGGCCCGCGGAACAGCAGCCGGCCGAGCTCACGTTCCGGCAGCGTCTCTCCCTGCTCGTTCACCACCTTGATCTCGTGTTCGGGCAGGGCCCGACCCGATGATACGAAGACACTCGCGGACGCATCGTCCCGGGCTGCGGGTGTGGCCTGCCCTTTCTCGAAGGCGGCGCGATCGACGCGGTCGAACTTCGGTCCGCGGTCTACCGGCGGGAAAGCGAGACCTACCGAGCATTCGGCCAGGCCGAATACCGGCATCATGGTTTCCCGCTGAAAGCCATACTTCGAAAATCGCTGAACGAAACGCTCGATGGTCTCGGGCCGGACCGGTTCCGCCCCGTTGAGCGCGCAGCGCCACGATGAGAGATCGAGGCCTTGAATGTCCTCGTCCCGAATCCGCCGTACGCACAATTCGTACGCGAAGTTGGGGGCGGCGGACATCGTCCCCCGACGACGGTGGATGTCCAGCAGCCACCGCTCGGGGCGGGCGAGGAACGACAGGGGAGACCGCAGAGCCAGCGGGTAGGCGGAGGCCATCGTGAAAAGCCAGCTGCCGATGAGGCCCATGTCGTGATACAGCGGCAGCCAGCTGACCCCCACTTCGACCGGCCGCGAGTCGAGGCCAAGGCCCACTGCACGTATGTTGGCCATCAGGTTCGCGTGAGTCAGCATCACGCCCTTGGGCGAGCCCGTGCTGCCCGAGGTGTACTGGATGAGGGCGGGGTCTTCGGGCTTCGACTGCGGGTACAGGCGCAGAGCCGCCCGTGGATCCTGGGCGAGCTCGTCAGCGGTGACGACGTCGAGGAGAGTCGGAACCTTCGACCTCAGGACCTCCGCGATCACCTTCGCCCGCCGGATCGTGATCATGATCTTCACCCCCGCCGAGCGGAGGATGGCGCCTTGGCGTTCGGCGTATTCGGCCAGACGGTCCAGGCGAACCGGCGGGTAGATGGGAACGACGATGGCGCCTTGGAGCAGCGTGCCTTGAAAGGCGCGGAGGAAATCGAATCCCGTGGGCAGCATCAACGCCACCGTGTCGCCTCTCGACACCCCGCGGCTTGCGAGGCCGGTGGCGATACGGGACGCCGCGCGGTACAACTCGCCATACGTGATGTTCCGCTCTGTCCCGTCGTCCTCGGTCAGAAAGACGGTGACACGGTCCGCCGCTTCTTCGGCCCGGGCGTGGAGGGCGCGATCCACGGTTGCGGCCACGTGGCCTGGTCTGGTGGCGATGAGTGATTCGGTCGCGACGGTGGGTGCTTTAGGTTCGAATCCCGGAGGCTTTGCGGCCGCAGGGGCCACCTCGAGTGCAGCCGCGATCTCGGCGCAGGTTTCGGCCTGTAGAACTCCGTCGGGCAAGGCGCGCTGGGCTCGCCGTTCGATCCGTGTGATGAGCTCAACCTTCTCCAGACTTCCGAGGCCGATCTCCCGATCAAGCGAAGCCTGGTCTCGGACCGCACGGGCCGCTCGTTCACCGCCGGTTTCGAAGGCCAGACCGCGGGTTTCGTCCAGGACGATTTCGATGGCCGATTTGTGTCCTTCCCGTCCCAGAGGAGGATTCATCCCCGCTTCGCCCCCACAAACCGGCGAGAAGGAAACGTCCTTGACCAACGCGGGTGCATACAATCAGGGTGTTGCGCGCTATCGCGCGGACATATCCCCGGGGGGAAAACATGCAGCAGGTCGGAATGGCCGAAATTGAGAAGATCTTCGCGATCACCGACCCGATGGGGATTCACAGAGAGAGCATCATGATCCCGCTCGGGCCGAAGAACCCCGGCTCGGTGAAGCGCAAGCCCAACGGCAAGTTCGAAATCGTGGTTGACGCGTCCGTGGAGTTCGAGGTCTGGATCCAGGGTCTGGCCGCGGCGCTCAAGGCCGCCGGAGCCTGAGGCGCGCTCGCGAAGCTCGGGCTCGTGAAGGCCGGGAAGCAAAAGAAAAGCGGCGCCAAAAGCGCCGCTTTTCACACGAATGCGATCCCGGCGAATGCGATCGAGGGTTTCGAGCGTGAGGCTGAAGGGGCGTCCCATGAGCTCGCGGTGATTGCGGCTTTTGGGGGGCGCCCCGCACCCTTCGTTGATCAAAACTACGGGATCAAAACTACGGGATCAAACTAC
>Ga0163144_10005745_pt1 | contig 27563 bp, 25 predicted proteins | sample OliLak19BULKMAT1_FD_123175 | JGI IMG/M metagenome (GOLD analysis project Ga0163144, IMG submission 123175) | Freshwater microbial mat bacterial communities from Lake Vanda, McMurdo Dry Valleys, Antarctica - Oligotrophic Lake LV.19.BULKMAT1 | ecosystem: Environmental > Aquatic > Freshwater >... | reverse complement strand
TCCTTGCGGCGCCAGTTGAACTTCACGGCGGCAAAAGATTCTTTGCCCGAGCAGTCGAGGGTCATCTTGGCGTGGATCTCGTTTTCCACTCCCCGACTGTCCTTGCCCTTCACGCCCATAACGGCTTCGCCGTCCATGAGCAGGTCGGTTACGGTAAATTCCTCCCAGACTTCGGCGCCTTTCTCCTTGGCCGTCTCCATCAGCATCAGGTCGAACTCGGAGCGAAGCACCTGCCACGTCTGGGAAATATCCTCGTTGTAGCGGGTGTTGAAGTAGAAGGGCTGCGAAGCGCGTCCGTTCTGCGCGACGAATTGAACGGAATGCTTCTTCATGAAGTGCGACGTGCGCAGGCGCTTGTCCAAGCCGAGGCGTTGGAGGGGAAAGAAGTTGAAGGGCAGAAGCGACTCCCCGATGTGGTAACGCGGGAACTTCTCACGTTCCAGGAGGAGGACCTTGTGCCCCTTCTCCGCGAGAAGGGCCGCCGCGGAACTGCCGGAAGGTCCGGCACCGATCACCACCACGTCATAGATCGACTTCATACATGTCTCCGGTTGGGCCCCAGGAACTGTCTGCTGCGAGTCTGGAGCGAGATTTCCCAGATAGTATGTATGCGTATCAGTTTTGCAAGGGAGTGTTCTTCCGGCGTGCCTAAAAGCCGTAAGCAGGATGTCGAAGTTTTAGGGCTGCGGTAGCCGGGCCGGGCATGGAGCTGCTACGAGGTCGTCTTTCAACCAAGTCAAAGCGCAGTCGAGTTATCGAACCTGCCGCCGCATCCAACATTCAGGCCCCGCCGGTGATCTTGAAGAGCTTCCGCCGGGCGTGTTGTAGACGCTCGATCACCACCTGCGCGATTCGGTTCATGAACTCAAAGCCGAACTGTGGTTCCGCGTGGCATAGCTCCTGGATGCGTTCACCGTCGAACTCGATGACCCTCGAGCCCTCCGTCGCCATCGCATTGAAGTGCCAGGCATAGGGAGGAAACAACCAGGACCAACCCACCGCGTCGCCCGCGGTCAGCGTTTGGATCGCCGTGTTGCCCTTGAGGCCTGCATGGGTCAATGAAACCGCTCCCCAGACGATCAGGTAGAACGAATGCGCCGGATCGCCCTGCTTGAAGATCAGGTCGCCGGCCTCGAGATCGCGGAGCTTCGCGCATCGGATCAACTGCTCCACTTGGTCCGGGGAGAATCCGTTGAGGAACGGATGGTCCATCACCTCGGATGCAAGCGTCGCGTTGGGGCGTCCGGCGGATGAACCACCGGCTCCCGCGGGTTGAGGTGTCGTGTTCATGCCTGAACGTCGCCCACAGCGGTAAAACCGCCTACGCGCGCATTGCCATTGGCTTGACCGATCTTGCAAAGCAAGTGGTCCGTTCCGGCGAGGCGGTTTCCACCGCTCGAAGGTTTCGTTGGCGGCACTGGATTCCCTTCCAGCCGTCTGCCACGCTGCTCGGACGATGCGTGAGCGGAAGCCGGCCCTGATCTTCATCTTCTTCACCCTGTTCCTCGATATCCTGGGGATCGGGCTGATCATTCCGATCCTCCCGAAGCTGGTTGAAAAACTTCAGGGCGGCGACGTCGCGGCTGCAGCGCACACGGTCGGCATCCTCTCGGCGCTTTACGCCGCCATGCAGTTCGTCTTCGCGCCGATCCTCGGCAGCTTGTCGGATCGTTACGGCCGCCGCCCGGTCATCCTCGGTTCCCTCTTCGGCTCCGCGCTCGACTACATCCTGCTGGCCTTCGCGCCCACGCTCTCGCTCTTCTACATCGGGCGCATCGTCGCGGGCATCACGGGCGCGAACATCACCGCCGCCAGCGCCTACATCGCCGATGTGAGCCCGCCGGAGAAACGCGCGGCCAACTTCGGCATCATCGGTGCCGCCTTCGGACTTGGGTTCATCGCCGGGCCGGCGCTTGGAGGATTTCTAGGGAGCAAGGATCTGCGGCTACCGTTCCTCGTCGCGGCCGGACTCTCCATGGCCAACTGGCTCTACGGCTACTTCGTCCTGCCGGAGTCGTTGGCGAAAAAGAACCGGCGGAACTTCTCATGGGGCCGCGCCAATCCCATTGGATCACTCGCGGCCTTGCGGCGGTATCCTGTCGTCGCCGGACTCGCGGCCACGTCCTTCCTGCTGAACCTCTCGCAGTTCTCGCTGCACGCGACGTGGGTGCTCTACACCGGCTACCGATACAACTGGAATCCCGGACAAGTCGGCTGGTCGCTGGCGACCGTTGGGATCATGGCCGCCGTGGTCCAGGGCGGGCTCACGCGCCGGATCATCCCGGCGATCGGCGAGAAGAAGGCGCTGACCATTGGCCTGATCCTGGGAGCCATGAGCATGTTCGGCTACGGCCTCGCGACCGAGGGTTGGATGATCTACGTGATCCTCGTCGTCGGCAGCACCGGAGGCATCGCCGGGCCGGCGACGCAGGGACTCATCTCGCGCAACGTGGCGGACAACGAACAGGGCGCGGTGCAAGGCGCGCTCACTAGCCTGTCGAGCATAGCGGGCATCTTCGGTCCCCTCATCGGCACGGCGCTCTTTGGATACTTCATCAGTTCAAATGCTCCGTTCCAACTGCCCGGGGCTCCGTTCCTGGTCGGCGGCGTGCTCACGCTGATTGCGCTATTTCTGGCGCTGCGGACACTGGCCAAACATCCGAGCGCGGCGAAGCCGGCGAACGTCGCCTGACCTCGGCAGGCGTCGGCACACTGTGGTTTTGCAGACGGACGCAACCGGCTATGAAAAATTGGGAAGACAAGATCATGATGGGGTTCTTCGGGCTCTTCGGCGCCGGCCTGGGGTTCCTGATCTTCGCCATGCCGCTGGATGGATGGAGCTACCTGTTCACCAAGAGCCCGGCAAAGCCGTGGAACGGGCTGGGCGCGCTGATCGTCTGCCTTGTAGTCGGCTTTGGCGCCGGCGTGGTTGCCTACAAACGCCGGGACCAGGAGTTCGGCTCAGGCTCGTCGAGCCTCTTCCAGGATGAAGCCACCGCGATTCTTTTCTCTAAACGGATCTGGGTCATAGCCGGATGTCTCGCAGCGCTCTATTTCCTCTTGCAGGCGGCCCGGCGGCTTTGATGCCCGTGGCTTCCAACCCGGCATCGACTTCCTCGCCGAGCGCCTCAAATTCCTTCCCACATATGCTGATCCACAACGCGCATTTCTGGCTGAAGAAAGACCTTTCATCCGCTGACCGCGCCATGTTCGAGGCCGAGGTGACGCTGCTCTCGAAGATCTCCTACCTGGAGCGCGGCTTCGCCGGACGCCCGGCCCCGACGGAAGAGCGTCCCGTGACGGACCATTCATTCGACTACGCCACTTCGCTCCACTTCAAGACCATGGCCGACCACGAATTCTACCAGAAGGAGTGCAAGGACCACGCGCGCTTCGTGGCGAAGTGCAAAGCCTACTTCGAGCGCGTCATCGTCTATGATGTCGCGCCGATGGAGTGAGCGAGTGCCGCCGACTTTTCGATCCGCCTGATCCATGAACCCCTCAGAGGTCGTCAAGAAGCAGCTCGATGCCTACAACGCCAAGGACCTTGAAGCCTTCATGAGCTTGTGGGCGGAGGACGCCCAATACTTCGCGCATCCCTCGACCCTCTTGGCGAACGGAGCCGCCGCGATCCGCGAACGTCATGCCGTCCGCTTCCAGGAACCCAACCTGCACGGCGAACTGATCAGCCGTGTCGTCCTCGGCAACACCGTCGTGGACCACGAGCGGGTCAGCCGCACATTTCCTGAAGGACCGGCGACGGTCGAGGTGGTCGCAATTTATGAAGTGGTCGACGAAAAGATCGCCCAAGCCTGGTTCATTGTCGGCCCCCGGAAATGAATTCGGCCACGCTGTGCAGTCCGACCTCGGGACGCAGGCGATTACGGCTGATTTTTTCGGAGACGGAAAAACCGGTTGGCAGGGCCAACCGCAGGCTGGAGGCGCCATTCGCCGTTGGTCAGGAAGGAAGGCTCCGGCGCATTTGTCCACGCGCCGCCGAGGTTCTCCGTCGCCTCCACGATCACGCCGGCTCCGTGCGCCGGCCATGTGACCCGCGGCACGCTGTTGGTCAGGCCGGCCTTCAACGAGATCGGCGGATTGGTCAGGGTCACGATGAGTGTTTGGTTGGTTATCAGCTGGGCGGAGATGCGTCGTGTGATTCCTGCGACGGTCGCCTCCACGTCGTAGTCGCCCTTGAAACCCCGCACCGCCACGCGCCCGTCGGCGGCCGAGACTCCGTTACTGGTCGTCCACCACTGTCCGAAAGTCTGGTTGGTCCAGGCCACGCCGTTGGGTTTGACGCTCCAGTCGCGGCGGAAGAGCGCCGCATTGGGCAGCCAATGCTGGCCTTCCCAGAATCCCCACATCAACACGCCGTTCACCGACGGATGGCTGAAGGCGAGGGTGAGGAAATCCCGGGTGTAGTCGGCCTGGGCCGAGGTGTCCGTCGTATTGACGTCGAACTCGGTCACCATCAGCGGCCGGCCGAACGAGCCGTAGCGGTCCAGCAACGCCAGGATCTGTTCCGGTGGGCTGAGGAACGAACCGAAGTGTCCCTGAAGCCCGATGCCTTCGACGGGCGCGCCGTTGGTTATGAGATAGCTGAGGATGTTGAAGAACCCGATCTGGTGCGCCGTGTTCGTGCCGACTTCTTCAAGGTTGCCGTAGTCGTTTACGTAGAGCTTCGCGAGGGGATCGTTGGTCTTCGCGATCTTGAACCACTGGATCATCTCCGCATTGCCGAGGACATCCATCACGTCGTGCTCGGAGTAGGGCTCGTTGATCACGTCCCAATCGGCGAGTTGCCCGGTGAACGCGGCCGCGGCCGACGCCACACGATTGCTGACCGAGGCCCGGAGCGCCGGCGGGTTGTTGCTGAGAGACGCCGCGCTGCTGGGCATCCAACGCCAGGCCGGCCAGATCAGGTTGTGTCCACGCACCTCGATGTCGCGGTCGCGAAGCCACTTCACGGAGTTGGAGGCGCGCTGCGGATTGGCGGCGTAGTTCGGCCATTTGAGATCGTTCTCCAAGACGACCTTGTTGAACCACTGCGTGATAACGCCACGGTAGAGATCGTTCGTCAGGCCGGTGCCCAGCAGCGTGGAACCATCGACCGCCGATCCAAACGAGAACGCATGGCGTTTCATCCGCACGGCCACGTCGACGCCCGGCAGGGCCACACCGCGTTCGTCTTGCACGAGCACGGTGAGATCGGCTTTACGCAGCTGGTCGATGCGGGCGGCGGCGGCCGTCCGCCACGTGGCGTTGGTCGCGCGGCCCGAGTAGGTCACATCGCTCGCGAGATTCGTCACCGCGATGGTGTTGAAGTAGTTCGTCAGCGCGACTCCGCCGATCTCGATGACCTGCGGGTCGAAGCCCAGCGGGAAGTTGATCTGCGCCTGCCCGGCGGAATAGTTCGTCGCGGCGGCGAAGGCGTAACGAAAGCGCTGCCAGTCGCCGGAGCCTTCGTTAAACGTGCGGGCGGCCGACTTCTCGTAGGGCGGCCCCGCGCGCTCGCAGATGAACGTGGTGAAGGCGTCTCCGTTCGTCGGTGCAATGCGCCGCAGGTAGAAGGTCGCCTGGAGAACGTCGTTGCTCGAGACCGCGACGGAAGTCGGGACGTTGAGCTGGATGTTGTAGGTGTTCGCCGGTCGTTGGAGCGTGCCGACACGGATCGCGGAACTGAACGGCTGGCCCGTCACGCTGACGATCTGGCTGGTCGCATAGGATGCGTCCGGCCTCTGCAGGCTCCAGCTGCTGGGCAGCGAGCTTGTCAGCACGGACGTCTGTGCCACGGCTGAAACAACCGATAGGAGCAGGCCCGACCACAGGCGGAGAAGTGTGCGCGGCGACGACATTGAATGACTATGGCCCACGTGTTCGTTAGGCTCAATCCGCCGTGTCCACATCGTGGTCCTTCGTGCCCTTCGGAGATCTCACTCCGCCTTTTGTTTCGCCAATCCTGAAACTTTGCGCCAAACAGCGTCCATGAGTTCGAGCCCCTTCCGCCTCCGTCTGTTCGCCATCCTTGCCACGTTCGGCCTCGCCGTCTTTGGCACGGCCCATGTCGCCGCCGCCGATGCCGCCAAGCCGGCCGCAAAGAAACCCGTCGTGCTCTACAGCCGCGCCTTCAACGCCGTCGGCGAGAAGCGTTACGAAGCCGACGGCACCTTCAAGGACGTGCTCGGCCAGCTCGCGCGGACCTTTGAAGTGCGCGTGACCGACCGGCCGCTCGACCGGGCGCTGTTGCAGGACGTCTCCGTGGTCGTCATCGCGAACCCCAGCGATAAGGCGGCCGGCACCAATCCGCCCCCGCGCCACATGCTCGCCGTCGACATCCTCAACCTCCGGCAATACTTGGAGAAGGGCGGCGGACTCATCGTCATGGGCAACCAGGAGAACCACAATCTGGAGATCGCCCACTTCAATTCCCTGCTGGCCTCCTTCGGCCTCCAGTTCACCAACGTCTACACTGACGCCAAGAAGCTCGTGATCCCGAAGACCACGCCCGTCATCGGCGGGCTGCGCTGGGCCTACTACACCGGCAACCAGGTCCTCGTGAAACCGGACCACCGGGCCAAGGCCCGTTCGCTCGTCGACAACGACCTGACGCAGAAACCGCCGAAGGGCCCTCGTGACGCGGCCGGATCACTCCTCGCGATCGCCGAACCCGGCCAAGGGCGTGTGGCCGTGATCACCGACGCCGGGTGGCTGACCAACGACGCGCTCAGCGGAAAGGGCATCGGCGAAGTGGCCATCAAGGAACACGACAACCTGGAGATCATGCGGCGCCTCCTGAATTGGACGGCGCGTGCGGATGGCCCGGCAAAATAGCGGGCTGAGTCAGCCGAGTTAGGCGGCACCGCGGTGAAGCTTTAGAACAATGTTAGGAGGCGTTCGCGCGTATGGCATCCATAGAGGCCAGAGTTCCAGAGAACGTGTGCGGGAAGTTCTACGTGGACAGTTCGTGCATCTACTGCGGACTCTGCGACGCCACAGCACCGACAGTTTTTCGTGAGTGCAAAGCGCAAGGTTGGGCGTGTGTTTTTCACCAGCCGGAGTCGGCTGAGGAGATTCGACAGTGTATCGAGGCAGTTGGGGGTTGTCCGACTGCTTCCATAGGCAGAGACGGAGACAGAACATTGTGACATGACGACATTGACGCCTAAACATGCTCTGCAGCGCCGATGAGGGTAGTCAAGAGGGCGACGGGATTTCTGCCAGGTATTGTTTCAGCACGGTTGGATCGCGCGGCGCGCAACGCCGGTCCAGCGGAGTCTCGTGCGGCAGCGGTTTCCGAGGCCGTCACTTCGCAAACGCCTCACACACCTCGCCGGCAATTGTCGTAAGGGTCTAGCGTTCGTTGGTTCGAACTCCGGCGTCAGCCCGGAGGGCTGGAATGTGAATAGCCGTGGGTGGCAACCCACGGAACACCGCCCCAACGAGAAGCGACCTCGCAAGGGGTCGAACACATCGGGGGCCCTCCGGGCGGTTCAATCCCTCGCGGAATTGAAGGTCTGTTGGCCGCATTCCGTGGCTCGGCACCCACGGCTATCCAAGGTGAAACCCTCCGGGCTTTCTCAACGGGCTGGTTCGCGCCGGTGGAAGGATCGCCGTCACTTCGCAAACGCCTCGCGCACCTCACCGGCTAACGTCGCGAGGATCTTGCGTTCGTTGGCGTGGTTCTCGGTGTAGGCCACGAGGACGAATTTCCGGCCGTTGGGCAGTTCCACGTAGGCCGCGTCGTGCCGGGTCTGGCTGGTCCAACCGGCTTTGCTCCAGAGCTTGTCGCCGGGCTTGAGCGCCTGGCCGGTGAACCCGCGCGCCTGGTCTTCGAGGTCGCCGCCAACAAGGAAAGGATCGCGCTTCATCAGCTCCATCATCTCGGCGGAGCGCTTCGGCGTGACGCATTTACCCAGGGCGATCTCGGCGAGCAGTCGGGCGGTGTCGTCGGTGGAGAGAAAATTGCGATTGGGCTGGTAGGCGCGGATGGCCTGCGACTCGCGGCCGTAGGGGCCTTCGCACCACGGCTTCTTGTGGGCGATGACGTTGGTGTAGCCGAGGCCGAGGAAGTAGTCGGTCACTACGTTGCGTTTCTTGAACCACTCGGCGAGTTCGGCCTCGGGCAATTCGGGTCCGCTGGTCGTGCCGGTGAGCACGTCGAGGACGTAGTGCGTGGCCTCGTTGTAGGACTCGACGATCATGTCCTTCATCGCACGGCGAAGTTCCGGCGTGTCCTGCAGCTTCTTGTCCTCCATCCAGCGATGGGCGGCGGCGAGGTAGAACATCTTCACCACGCTGGCCGGGTAGATGCGTTCCGAGCCGCGGAATGAAGCGCGAGCCGGATGCGCCGAGTCGGTGAGATCGACGAGAGTGATGGCGATTTCCTCGCGCTTCACCTGCTGGCCGGAGAAATCGTTCACCACCTTGGCCACCGAACGCGTGACCACGGATTGGAGCTCCGTCTCGGATAAGGGAACCGCGGAGCGACCGTCGATCGACGAAACAAGGATGATCGCAACGGTAGATGCGATGGCGGCGAGTCTATTGGGGAGGTTGGGGATTTTCATCGGGTGGAGTTGACGGGGATTTTGGTCGCAGAAAACGGAACATCGTATCGCCGTGCTTCATCGTCTTGCGTTCGTCCCAGTGGGCCGGGATCTCGAGCGTATCGCGTTTGGTGTGGCCGATGAGCACCAGGCCGCCGGGTGCGACGAGGCGGGGCAGGTTCACGTCGTCCAGCATGCGCTGGGCGAAGGACGCGGAACGCTTGCCGACGTTCTTGTCGCCGTAGGGCGGATCGGCGAGGACGAGTTCGAAGCGTTCGCCCTGTTCGGCCAGTTGCGCCATGGCGGAGAAGGCGTCCTGGATTCGTAGATGGAGTCGATCCGCCAAGCCTGCGAGGGCGGCATTGCGGCGGATGAACTCGGCGTGTTTGGCCGACTTCTCCACGATCAACGCGCTGGCCGAACCGCGCGAAAGGCATTCCAGGCTGAGCGCGCCAGTTCCACCGAAGAGCTCCAGCACGCGGGCTTCGATGGGCCGGTCGACGAGGCTGTTGAAGATGGCCTGGCGCACCAGATCGGGCGTCGGTCTCACGCCGAGACCGTCCGGGACTTTCAGGATTCTTCCGCCGGCTGTGCCGCCGATGATGCGCATACCGTCATGCTAGAGGAGAAGCGCTGCTGCACCAAGCGGGACGAAAGGATGAACGGAGACGGCTTTCCGATGGTCGATTGATTTCCGGCCGTAACGAGTTTTTGTTGGCCGGGTCTTTGCAGTGGGAACTACTCTCCGCTCTTAAATTCATGGGCAATGATCCGATGATCGAAGTGGCCGACCTGACCAAGAAGTATCCCGGTCGGACCGCGATAGCCGGGCTCACCTTCCAGGTGGGCCGGGGCGAGATCGTTGGGTTCCTGGGACCCAACGGCGCCGGCAAGAGCACGACGATGCGGATCCTCTCCTGCTATCTGCCCGCCACGTCCGGCACGGCGCGCGTCGCGGGCTACGACGTCTTCACCCAGTCGATGGAGGTGCGCCGGCGCATCGGCTACATGCCGGAGAACAACCCGCTCCATCCCGAGATGCGCGTGCGGGAGTATCTCAAGTTCCGCGCCCGGCTGAAGGGCCTCGGCATCGTGAGGTCGCGCGAACGCGTGGACACCGTGCTCGAACAGTGTTCGCTGACCGGCGTCTCCAAACGCATCGTCGGCCAGCTTTCGAAGGGATTCCGGCAACGTGTCGGCCTGGCCGATGCGCTCGTCCACGAGCCGGACCTGATCATCCTCGACGAACCGACCATCGGCCTCGATCCCGAACAGCTCCGCAGCGTGCGGCAGCTGATCAAGAATCTCGGCGGCAAACACACCGTCCTCATCTCGACGCACATCTTGCCGGAAGTGGAGATGACCTGCAGCCGCGTGCTCATCATGCGGCAGGGCCGGATTCTGGCGGCCGACACGCCCGACAATCTCGGACGCGCCCTGAGCGGCGCGCACCAGGTCGTGGCCGAGATCGCGGCGACCGAAGCGGAATTGAGGGAAGCCTTCGAGGACATCCCGGAACTGAACGATTGCGATCTGGCCCCGGCCGAAGGCGATTACATGCGCTGCTCCGTGACTGCGGCCGACGGGGCCGACGTGCGGGTTCAGATCTACGACATGGCGCGGGCCCGCAACTGGCGGCTCCGTGAACTGACCCGTTCACGCCTGACGCTCGAGGACATCTACGTCCGCGTGACACGGCCCGACGGCGGAGAGGACCGGAACTGATGCGCCCCTACCTCGTGCTGCTCCGCCGTGAGCTGGGTTCCTACTTCGTCTCGTTCATCGGCTATCTGGTCATCGCGCTGGCCATCGGCGAGATGGGGCTCTGCTTCTTCAGCCTCGTCCAGAGCCTGCGGAATGGCAGCACGCCGATGCCGCTGGTGGAGCTGTTCTTCGCCACGCAGTTCTTCTGGCTCATCTTCCTGACGACCGCGCCGGTGATCACGATGCGTCTGTTCGCGTTGGAGAAGGATTCCGGCACCTTCGAGACGCTGATGACCGCGCCGGTCACCGAACTGCAGGTCGTGATGGCGAAGTTCTCCGCGGCGCTCCTGTTCTACATGATCATGTGGGCGCCTTTCGTCGGATGCGCGTTTCTCGTGCGGCACTTCGTCAACGACCCGTCGGTCGTCGACCTGACGACGATGGGCGGAACGTTCATCGGCCTCTTCCTGTTGGGGTGCCTTTTCATCTCCTTCGGTTGCCTGGCTTCGTCCGTGACGAAGAACCAGATCGTCGCCGCCATGATCAGCTTCGCCTTCGGGGTGTCGCTCTTCGTCGTGAGCCTGTTGGCCGACCAGTTTGCGTCCGCCGGCGGTCTCGTGACCATGGCCTTCCAGCGCATCGCCGTGACGGACCACCTACAGGAGTTCGCACGCGGCATCGTCGATTCGCGACAGGTCGTGTTTTACCTGAGCACCACCGGGCTGCTCCTTTTCCTCACCCACCGCGTCCTCGAAAGCCGCCGCTGGAAATGACCTGATGTCCGAGCCCACGCCATTTCCTGCCAGTTTCTCCGCCGGCCGCCGCTGGAGCCGCGGATTCAATTCGATCGTCGGCATCGCGTCGCTGGTCGCGATCGTGGTCATGGTGAACTATCTCGCCTCCGGCTGGTATAAGCGGTGGGAGCTCTCGAACAACGGACGCTTCGACCTGTCGCCGCAGACCACGCGCCTGCTGCAGAACGTGACCAACGAGGTCGAGGCCTTCATCTGCTTTGAGGTCGAGAAGGAGCAGGAGCTGCACGGCTGGAGCCAGTCGTTGCTCCGCCAGTATGCGAACCTCAATCCGCGCATCCGCGTCCGCAGCATCGATCCGAGCCGCGCGCCCGGAACCGTGTCGCAGATCCTCGCTACGAACCTCCTCGGCACGCTCGCGAACAAGAACTTCATCCTCTTCACCTGCGAAGGCCGCCGCTGGGTCGTCTTCGCCAACCAGCTCTCCGACTACAGCCGGCCCATCCCGGTCACCGGCGAGAACGGGCAGCCGGCCATCGAGTTCCGGCGGACGACGTTCAAGGGCGAGGTCCTCTTCAGTTCCGCGATCTTCAAGGTGAGCTACGCGCGGCAGCAGAAGGCTTATTTCGTCACCGGCCACGGCGAACACAATCCCGAGGGCGTCACGTCCGACATGGACTACGGCAAATTCGGCGCCCTGCTCCGTGACCAATACAACATCGCGTGGGACAAGGTGAACTTGTCGGGCACGAACGACCTCGCGGACGCCGCGATGCTCGTGATCGCCGGCCCGGCCCGGGCGGCGTTCACCACCAACGAACTCGTGAAGCTCGATTCCTACCTCCGCAGTGGCGGACGCGCGCTGATCCTCGCGGCGAACCTCCCCTACGCGGCCGGCCAGCGGAACGGAGTCATGCTCAACACCGGCCTTGAGAACTACCTGACCAACTGGAACGTCGGCATCCGTCCGAGCATCGTGCTGGACCGGGAATACTCCGCGTCCGAAAACGATCTTCTGATTCCTGGCATCCGCCTTAACGCGGACCATCCCGTCACCAAGTCCCTCGTCAAGGAGGACGATGGGATTCGCCTCGTTCTTCCGCGCCCGGTTGGTCGCCCGCTCGGCTCCGGCGATGTGGCGAATGGACCGAAGGTCGAAGTCCTCGGTCTTACGAGCAAAGACGCGATCGAGCAGATCACGACGATGGTGAACGGCACTCCGACGCCGAAGCTGAACAAGGGAGAGTTTCCCCTGATGGTCGCCGTCGAGAAGGGCGCCATTGCCGGCGTGAGCGCCGATCGCGGAACGACGCGGTTGATCGTCATCGGCGACTCTCTCTGCTTCAACAACCAGATCCTCGACTCTGCCGGCAACCGCTTCTTCGCCGGTTTCGCCGTGAACTGGCTGCTCGACCGCCCGCAGGCCATGTTGGAGATCCCTCCGAAGACCCTGAAGGACTACAAGGTGACCGCCTCCGCCGTGCAGGTTCGAAATCTCGGCCTCATCATGATCCTCGGTTTTCCCGGAGCGGTCCTCCTTTTCGGCGGACTCGTCTGGCTCCGCCGCCGCCGGTGATCCTCGATTCATGACCGCACGCAAGACATGGACGCTGTTCTTCGCGGCCGCGATGCTCGCGGCGTTCATCGTCTTTGTCGAACGGCCCGTCCGCTTTGAGAAACTGAAGGTGCCCGTCACGGAACTGCTGCCCGGCTTCAAGGCATCGGAAGTCCAGTCGGTCGAGGTGCTGTTCCCCGGGCAAGTCCCCATCCAGGCCGAGCGCACGGCCGATGGCTGGAAACTCGTCCGCCCGGTGGCCTACGTGGCGGATGGACGGCGCGTGGAAGCCCTGCTCTCGGCGTTGCAGCAGCTCAGGTTCGATTCGCACATCCGCCCCGAGGAACTGCTCGCGCGGCCCAGGGCGATGGAGGAATACGGGATCCGAAATCCGCGTCTGACGCTGACGCTCCAGAGTTCCGGCAACCGTCAGGTGCAGCTCCTGTTCGGCACCAACACGATTGCCGGCGACCAGATCTATTTGGGTCAGACCGGCGGCAACGGCATCCATTTGGTAACCGCGGATCTGCTCCGCTTCATACCTTCCACGGAGGTGATTTGGCGCGGCCGGGACATTCTTCCTGCCGAAGTCTTCTCGGACAGTTCGCTCCGCGTTCGGGCCGCACAACGCGGCTTCGACCTGAACCGGCCGAACACGAATTCGCTGTGGCGCATCGTCTGGCCGCTGGACTCGCGGGCCGACAATCGGCGGGTGGATGCCGGTCTCGAACAGTTGCGCACCAACCTCGTGAGCGGGTTCGTGGCGGACGGTGTGAAGGACTTCGAGCCGTTCGGCCTGCAGACTCCTTCCCTTGAAATCCTCTTCGGCCATGGGACCAACTTCACGCGCGGACTGCAGATCGGTTCGGGCCCGACGAACCTTCCCCTGATGGCATTCGCACGTCGGCTTGGTGAATCGTCGGTCTTCCTTGTGCCCAAAGCGGCAGTCGACCCGTGGCGCATCTCGCAGGCGGAACTCCGGAATCCCCGGCTCGTGGATCTGCCCGCGACCAACATCACGAAGGTCACCGTGCAGGGCGACGAGGCGTTCACCGTCGAACGTCGGGGAACCAATGTCTGGGCGGTCACGGCCCCGATGTATTTCGCCGCCGACACACTGCTGCTCGACGTGCTGCTCTACGTCGTCACCGAGGCGCCGACCATCGAGGAGAAGGCGCTGGTCACGGACTTGAAGCCCTACGGCCTCGACAAGCCGCTTGCGGAATACCGCTTCGAGGCGCCGCGCGGCGGAACCAACGAGGCGGTCGCCTTCCAGGTCGGCGCGGGTGAAGGCGGACGCCTGTTCGTCCGTCGCACGGATGAAGTCTCCGTGAGCGAATTGTTGCCGGAAGTGTTCATCCGGCTTCCCCGCCAGTCCTGGCAGATCGGGGATCGGCGAATCTGGAACTTTGACGCGACCAACGTGACTTCCGTCACGATCCAACAGGTCGGCCGGAAGAAGTCGCTCGTCCGCAATGCCGCCGGCGAATGGATCGTCGCGCCGGGCTCGCAGGGATTCGCCAACCCGTTCGGAGTCGAGGAGGCGTTGACGCGGCTTGGTTCGCTCCAGGCCGTCTACTGGACCGCACGCGGCGACGTGGCCGACTCCTACGGTTTCAAGAAGGTCGATTTCAAGCTGACCCTTGGCCTTGTGAAGGACGGGAAGCCGGAGACGCTTGAGATCGAGTTCGGCGCGCAATCGCGCCAACTGCATCCGTATGCGGCCACGAAGATCGACGGCGCGCGAACCGTCTTCGAGTTCCCGGTCGACACCTACGTCAACGCGGTGCGGGAATACCTCACGATCTTCAAGGCCGGAACGGAGAGCCCGTGAGATGAAGCCGAAGCCCAGCGGACGTCCGTGGTTGCGGCGATGCCGGGTGGCTTTCCGCTGGTGCCGCATCGCCCTGTGGCTCGTCCTGCTCGCGCTCGTCTGCGCGGCCCTTTACGTGACGGAGATCGGGATTCCCGAGTTCGCCAAGGAACGGATCAAGGCCGGCCTGCGCGCCCAGGGAGTGGACCTCGACTTCGAACGCGCGCGCTTTCGTTGGCTCCAGGGAATCCAGGTCGACCTCCTGACCATCGGCCGCCACGGCGTCCCGGGAACCATCACGGCGGCCGAGGCGACGGTAGATCTCGACCAGAAGTCCCTCGCCCGCCGCGAATGGCGTATCGAGTCGATCTCCGTCCGCGACGCCGCGATGAGGTTGACGCCTTCGCTGACCAATTTGCACGCAGTCGATGTCAGCGGCGTGCAGGTGAAGCTCTCCTTTCCGAACACGAACACCGTCTTGCTCGACCGCTTCAAGGGCCGTCTTCGTCAGGGCACCTTCTCGTTCTTTGTCGGCGTCACGAACACCTGGGCCCTGACCAACCTGATGGCCAGTCCGACGGATCCGAAGGTGAAGCCGGCCGGGCCATTCTCGATGACCAACCAGGTCAACCGTCTCGCCGAATGGATCGACCGGTTCGACCTCGATTCCTCATCCCACGTCCACATCAGCGTCACCGGCGATGCCGCACAACCCGAAGGCGTCTCGGGGCAGGTGAAGCTCACCGTTCCCTCGGTCAGCACACCGTGGGGCCTCGCCTCCAATCTCGTCGTCATCGCCTCCATCCGAGATCCTTTCAGCGACGTAGCCGAGTCGGGAGTCGACATCGCGGTTTCAGCCGACCGGGCCTGGACGCCGTGGGGAGAAGGCGAGGGAGTCTCGGTGAACGGGCACGTGCAACCGGCCGGACAGGACATGCGTCTTTGGGAAGCCCGCCTGGATGTCCGTGCGACCAACGCCAGTTCGCGCTGGGCCACGGCGCGCGCGCTGAGTGTGAAGACCGACGCGTTGCTGGACACGCGGAATGCAATACCGCGGAGGGCGAATGGCGACGTGGATGTCGTGGGGTTGGAGACGAAGTGGTTCACGCTGGGATCGGGCACCGTCCATTTCGATCGCCTGCCCGAGACCAACGAATGGGCCACGGTCACGGATCATGGCGACCTGGGCCTTTGGACGAACGCCCTGCCTCATCGTGTGAATTTCTCCGCCTCACTGACCAATCTGGTCACGCCCAAGATCAAAGCTCCGTCCCTGCGTGTCGCCGCCGCTTGGAAGGCGCCTTTCCTCAGCATGCGCAGCTTCGACCTGGAGCTTGCCTCAGGCGCTTTGAGCGGCCGGGCCTCGGTCGACGTCGAGACACGCGAGGCCGTCTGGATAGCCGACGCCAATTTTGACCTCCACGAGGCGTTGCCTTTGCTGCCGCCCGAAAGCCAGCGGTGGTTGTCGCAGTTCACCTGGGGCGCCCCGCCTGTCGCGTCGGTCTCCGGCAGCGTCCGCCTGCCGGTATGGACGAACAGTGCTCCCGATTGGCGCGGGGAGGTGCAGCCGGGCCTCCAACTCGCGGGACGGTTCGCCGTGACCAACGGAAGTTACCGCGCGCTGCCGGTTGATTCCGCCGAAGGCACGTTCAACTACACGAACCTGCTCTGGCACCTGCCGAACGCCCACTTGAAGCGCCCCGAAGGCGGGGTTGATCTGGAGTTCACCAGCACGGACCAGGGACGGAAGCAGACTTTCAAGTTCGTCAGCACGATCGACCCGCAGATACTCCGCCCGCTCTTTCCGACCAATTCCACGCGGGTGTTCGACCTGTTCGAATTCCGCACCATGCCCGTGATCTCGGCGGACCTGCACTACTTCAAGGAGGAGCCCGAAAAGACCGTCGCGGCGGCGCATCTCGTCATCAGCAACGCCTCGTTCCGCAGCCAGTGGGTCGACCGTGTGGAGGCGACGCTCGCCTTCACCAACGCCTTCATCCAAGCACGGGACATCCAGGTCGCCCGAGGCACGAACTGGGCGCGCGGTGAATGGATCGGGTTCGACCTGGGCACCTCGATCCTCACCATCAGCAACGGCACCGCGCAGTTCGAGCTCGAACCGTTCCTGCGGGCCATCGGGCCGAAGACGTGGGCCACGATGGAGCCCTATCGTTTCCTCGACATCCCAAACGCCAAGGTCTCCGGGTGGTTGAACACGCGTAATTCGGACGAAGTTGACCTTCGTTTTGTTGCGGATGCCGGACGTTTCGAATGGAACCGCTACGCCGTCGACGGGCTCGTCGGGGAGGCGCGCTGGGTCGGACGCGGACTCGTCCTTACGAATCTGACCGGCCGCGGATACGGCGACGGGACGATCAGGGGATCGGCGGCGTTTGAATTTCCCGAACGCGGTCAGACCGACTTCCGGTTCTCCTTGGACTTCGCCGACATCGACCTGCAGAAGTTCATGGTTGGGCTGAGTGTGACCAACAAGCTCGAGGGCCTGCTCACCGGCAATCTGACCGTCACCGACGGCTCCGAGTGGCGCGAGACCGGTTGGAACGGCTTCGGCTGGGCGCGGCTGACCAACGGCTTCATCTGGGAGTATCCCATATTCGGCATCCTTTCGCCGGTGCTCAACGGCATCTCGCCCGGCGCCGGCCAGGACCGGGCGCGCAGCGCGACCACCACCTTCATCCTGACCAACAGCGTCGCCTTCACCGACGACATGGAACTCCGCGCAGCGGCTCTCCGCCTCAACTACCGCGGCACCGTCGACTTCCAGCAGCGCGTGAACGCGCGCGTCGACGCCACGCTGCTGCGCGACACTCCGTTGCTCGGGCCTCTGCTGAGCTTCGCGCTCTCGCCGTTTACGCGGCTTTTCGAGTATGAGATCACCGGCACGTTGAAGGAACCGGTGCAGAAGGCGGCCTACATCCCGGGGTTTCTCATGAAGGTCCTTTCGCCTTTCGACACGCTGAAGAAATTGCTTCCGGAATCCGAGAAGAAGCCGGCCACGGAATCCCCGCCCGAGGGGAAATGAGCTTGGACGATCAACCTGCTCTGCCTAGCGTCCGCCCATGATCAAGCGGCTCGTCCTTGCCTTCCTCCTTCTCGGAATCGCCTCCGTCCACGCGTCGGATGTGAAGATCCTGAAGGTCCTTCCGCTCTATCTGGATCTCGAGGGCCGGCACGCGATTTCCCCCAGTCTCTTCGACCGCGATGCCTATCAGTCCCAGCTCAGGAAGAATCCGTCCCAGCGTTCCTCGTTGAAGCTGGAAATCCAGTGGAAGGCCCCCAAGAAATCAGGCGAAGCCGAGATCCGTGTGGAACTGCGCGGCTCATCCCCGACCGGAACCGATACCGTGGTCTTGAAGGAAACCGCCAAGCCGACGGGCCTGTTCAGCAAGTGGAAGGCGGTGAAGCTCGAAGGCGACGCTTTCAAAAAGTTCGGCGAGCTCCTCGCCTGGCGCGTCACGGTCTGGCAGGGCGGCCAGCAGGTCGCCGAACAGAAGTCGTTTCTTTGGTAGGCTCCGAATCGGCCCGGGCGCCGGTTTAGAACAACGACCCGACGGCGGTGCTGATGACCTGGAGCGGGCCGGTGTCTTCGAGGCCTTCGGTGGCCTTGTCGAGCTTCTGGAGGGAGAGCTTGATGTTCTTGAGCAGGGTCTCGTCGTTCACGAGCTTGCCGACGGTGCCCTCGCCCCGGTTGATCTTCTGCATGATCTCCCGGAGGTTCGTCATCGCGAGGGAGGTCTCGGTGTAGAGGGTCTCGTCCTTCAGCAGCTTGCCCATGGTGCCCTGGCCCTTCTCGATGTCGGCGAAGATCCCCTTGGCCTGACCCAGCGTGAACTTCAGGTCGTCCGACAGGGTCTGCATCGTGCCCTGCAGGTTGCTCACCGTGGTCAGGGTCGTGTTGTAGAGCGTGGGGTCGTTGACCAGCATGCCGACCGTGCCCTTACCCTGGGCGATGTTGTCGGAGATGGTCTTCAGGTTTCCGATCGTGGCGGTGAGGGGGGCCTGGTTCTGCTTGAGGAAGTCGGTGAACGGCCCGAGCAGGTTGTCGATCTTATCCCCGGTGAAGCTCTTGGTGAGGTTCTCGACGCCCGTCGCGACGTTGTCCAGTTTCGCCATGATCTGGCTGAGGTCGGGCTGCTCCGTGGTCAGGAGGAAGGCCCCGTCGGTCGCCTGCACGCCGGCAGAGGTTCCGAAGTCGACTGCGACGAAGTTCTGGCCCATGAGGCCGGTGAACTTGACGGTGGCCTTGCTGTCAGTGCGCACCGCAGTGTCCTTGGTGAAGACGCGGAATGTGACGCGGACCTGGTTGTTGGTGAGCCCGACGGATTCGACGCGGCCAATCTCCACTCCGGCCATCTTCACGGGATCGCCGACCTTGAGCTCCTGGATGTTGTTGAAGAGTGCGTTGAGCTTGTAACCGCCCTTGAAGAAGGCGGCACCGCCCAGCATCTCGAGGATGATGAACGCGGCGATGAGCGCGAGGGCGAAGAACAGGCCGAGGCGTGTTTCCAGGTTGTTTCTCATGGCGGGACTACGGTTGAGTTCGGGGGACGGTCTGCTGGCCGGCGGATGAGCCGTTCGGGATTCAGAAGTTGTTGGATGAAGGGATCGGCATTGCTCCGAACCTCGTCCGGCGTGCCGATGAAAACAATCTCGCCCTCGCGGATGACGGCCATGCGATCGGCGATGCCGAAAGCGAAGTCGCGGTCGTGGGAGACGACGATGGACGTGGCGCCGACGCGGGAACGCAGGCGCAGGATCTCCTCGCCGATGGTGACGGAACTGATGGGGTCGAGCTCGCTGGTCGGTTCATCGTAGAGCACGAGCTGCGGGTCGATGACCAGGGCGCGGGCGATGGCGACGCGTTTGCGCATGCCGCCCGAGAGTTCGGCCGGGAACTTCTCCTCGATGTCCTTCAGGCCGACGATCTCGAGCTTTTCGCGGACAATGCGGCGGATCTCCTCGCGGGTCTTGAGGCGATGCTCGGCAAGGTAAAGGCCGACGTTCTCTGCGACGGTCAGCGAGTTTAGCAGCGCGCCCGACTGGAAGACCATGGCCATGCGGTAGCTTTCCATCACGCCCGCCGCGGCGATCGAACGGCCGTCGATGAGGATCTCGCCCTCGTCGGCCGGCTCGAGGCCGATGATGTGGCGGAGGAGCACGCTCTTGCCGCTGCCGCTCGGCCCCATGATCACGAAGATCTCCCCGGGCTCGACCGCAAAGCCGACGCCCTTGAGGACGGGCTGGCCCGAGTAGGCCTTGCGCAGTCCCTGGACTTCGACCCGGACACCGGTGTTGGAGGCGGCGGAGGACATCAGGAAATCATTTGCCGAAGTTCATCAGCAGCCGGGTGAGGAAGTAGTCGAGGATGAGGATCAGCACGATCGAGTTCACCACCGCCTTGGTCACTGAACGGCCGATTCCCCGCGGACCGCCGCGCGTGGCCAAACCCTGCTGGCAGCTGACGGTTCCTATCACGATTGCGAACGCCACCGTCTTGATCAGGCCGTCCACGACATCCTCGAGCCCGACGACGGAACGGAGGTTCGAGAAGAACGCGGCGAACGAGATCGCGATCTGGTAGTTGTTCGCCGCCACGAGCGCTCCGCCGAGCCATCCGATGATGATCGAGAGCAGCACGAGCGCCGGCAGCGCCAAGGTGATCGCGACCAGGCGCGGCAGCACGAGATAGTTGACCGGGTTGATGTTCATCGTCCGCAGCGCGTCGATCTCCTGGAAGGTCTGCATCGACCCGATCTCCGCCGCCATGGCCGACCCGATGCGGCCGGCGATGAGGATGGCCATCATCACGGGCGCGAGCTCCTTGCAGACCGAGATCCCGACAAGGCCGCCGATCGCCGAACCCAGGCCCCGTTCAACCAGCACCGGGCCGGTGTTGAGCGCCACGACCCCGCCGATGAAGAGCGACAGGATGCAGACCATGAGCAGGCTGGCGTTGCCGATCTCGAAGAGCTGCTCGACGACCTTGGTCCGTTGGTTCCACAAGTTTCCCGGCAACGCCTTCAGCGTTGCGATGAACAGGAGGATGAGTTCGCCGATGTGCCGGAGCATGGTGGATTATCCGCGAAGGCCGCGAAGAGACGCGAAGATCGAAAGCAAGGTTCCGCATGCATCTGGAGCACCTCCGCGTTTCTTGGCGATCTTCGCGGATGATATGGTTCTTCTACTTTGACTCATTGACGGTGGTCTTCGCCTTGCCGAAAGGAATGTAGAAGAGCCGCGTGCGGTGGCCTTCCGGACGAGATTCATATTGGAACAGGCCGAAGAGGAAAGAGGCTTTTCTCGTCCCGGGCTCGCTTTCGTGCCGGTAGATGTTCCAGAGGAGTGAATCGCTGGAGGCGCCGGTCTTGGAATTCGACTCCGAACGCCAGATCGACCAGAGCGGCGACCAGTTGCGGGGAATGCCTTCGTTGGCGGGCACGAACGGCTCGATGGGCGCCAGCATCTGCAGGCGGCTGGAACCGTCCGCGTTGTGCACCGAGGTGAACAGCGGCCAGAAATCGGTCCGGCGCTTGACCAGCGCTCCCTCGTTCTTCTGCACCGTGTCGCTGTAGAGGAAGAGGAGGACGCGGGAACGTTCCTTCTCGAACGTCTCCGCCTTGTAGCCACGCCGCATCCAGATCGGCCAGGCGTAGAATTCGCTGTGCTGCGTGGCGTTGGTGCCCTTGCTGAAGAGTGGCCAGACGCGGTTCATGTATTTGCCTTCGCCCCGCGAGAAGACCACGAGCGGCCAGGGCGCGCCGACTTCGTGGAATTGTTTCTCCCGGTCGTCCGTGATCGTCAGGCCCAACGGCCACCCATAGCTGGTCGAATCGCGCAGGGGCGAACGAACGAACGAATAGAGCGGCAGCAGGCTCTGGAAGCGCCCCTCGTTGCTCGTGCCGAGACCGGTCCGGGTGTTGAAGAAGAACGGCCAGCCGACAAACCGCTTGTCGTGACCGCCGACCGGCTCGGCTTCGTCGATCGCGTTGGTCCGCCAGGTGAGTCCTTTCGTCTCGTGTCCGACGACCGGCCAGAACTGCCAGCCTTGGAGCGAATTGCCCTTCCGCACATGGAAGAAAGGATAGACGTAGTTGTCCGTGACGACGTCCTTCTTGCGGCTGCGTATCCACAACGGCCATCCGGCCCATTCCACCTCGTCGCGGAGCAGGCGTCCGTTGGTGTGGCCGTAGAACGGCAGGACGGCGAGGTAGTCGTTCGTGCCGGACTTGGACCTCTGGCTGAAGAAGAACGGGAAGAACGTCCGGCGTTTGTCGATGTCGCCGGCCTGTTCCGCTCCTCCCGAAAGGCTCCAAAGCTGGCCGAGCTGCGCCCGCCACTCGGTGCCGGACTGGATCCGTGTGTAAAGCGGGTAGAGGACGTGCACGCTGTCTCGTTCGATCGAGGGATCCGTCATCCGCGTGAACAGCGGCGGCACTCCATAGGTCGAGACGCCGTCCGACTCCTGCGAAAACCAGAACGGAAGGAATCCCTCCTCGCGTTCCCCAAGATCGAGCGTCAGCCGGAAGCGGCTCCAAAGCGGTCCGAGATTGTCCCAGCCGGACTCGTCGGCCCGCGCCGAAGACACGAAAGCGGTCCAAAGGAGGACCGCGCTCGCAGCGACGAAACGGCTGGGACCACGAAACATATTTGCGGGCACGCTCAGTGAACACCCGCGCAGCGTCAAGCGGCGGAAGGAACTGCTTCCGCGGCCGTCTTCTTCTTCTTCCACGCGGCGATGAACATGCCGTTGCCCCCGAGGTCCTGGGGCCAGATCCAACGTTGCGTTGCGGCTCCGGAGCCGGTCCCGACGAGGAGTGGTTCGAAGTCCGGATGGGCCGCGGTGAAGGCGTTGGCGACGGCCGTGGTCTCGGCGCGCGACAGCGTGCAAACCGAGTAGACGATCCGTCCGCCCGGCTTCAACGCGTCGACTACGTTGTTCAGCATCGAAAGCTGGATCGCGGCCAGTTCGTGGAGGTCCTTCGGCGATGTGGTCCAACGGGCATGCGGATTCCGCTGCCATGTGCCGATGCCCGAGCAGGGCGCGTCGATGAGGATGCCGTTGCAGCGCCCTTCGGCTGGAGGCGTCGTGCCGCCGTCCCAGAGGGCCACGCGGAAGTTGAAGATCTGCGCGCGACGGGCGCGGATGCGTAGCTGTTTGAGGCGCCATTCAGCCCGGTCGGTGGCCCAGACCGTGCCCTTGTTCTCCATCAGATCGCACAGGTGCATCGTCTTCCCGCCTTCTCCGGCGCACGTGTCCCACCAACGGTCGCCGTGGCGCGGGGCGCACAGCGTTCCGACGGCCTGCGAGGCGATGTCCTGGATCTCGAAGAGGCCTTTCTGGAAGGCCGGAGACTTGAAGAGGTCGAGCGGCCCGGCGTAGCGCAGCGCCTCGGGCGCTAGTTCATGGGGCGAATGGATCGCGCCGCGGATTTCGCGGGTGATCCGCGCGGCGTTGCCGACACGGGCCCGGAGCCAGAGCGTCGGCTCGGCCTGCAGCGATCGAAGCCAGGCCGTGGTTACTTCCATCTCGCTGAAGACCCATTCGGGCACGGCGCGCTGCAGGTCCTCGTCGGAAAAACTGGAGGGCTGTTCGGTGAAACGGCGCGCGAGCTCCTCCGACTCGTGCAACTGGTGCTCCATCGTCCGGCCCGGCGTCAGGAACCCGCGCCACCGGTAGTAGCCGAAGACCGTTTTGCTGAGGGCGGCGGCGGTCTCCTTGCCGACATGGCCGGCGTCGCGGATGACCACGCGCAGCACCGCGTCCGCCGGGCGTTCTGTGCCGGCGAGTTCAATGACCTTGGTCGCGAGAGGGTAAACCCGTTTGTCCATCGGTGGTCATCTTGGCAGACCCGCTCCCGTGCCAGCAATGGGAAGATTCGCGTAGGCCCCAAGGGCGTTGCTCTGTGTCGGGAGGAACTCCCAAATCATCGCCGAAACCGCCGGGCGGGTCGTGTCCGCGACCATTGAGCGGCTCAATGGCATCGGGCTTTTTATCGATTAACGCCGACGACGCGGGGATGGATACGGTGCGGGGCATGAAAGAACTCTCCCCGCACATCAATCTGGTCTCGGCCTGGGTCGGGCTGCTGCTGGGATTCGCCTCCGGCGCGCTCATGGGATTAAAGTTCCACCAACCCGACTGGCTGGGCGGTTACGCCAGCTTTCCACGGCGCATGATCCGGCTCGGGCACATCTCGTTCTTCGGCCTAGGGATGGTGAATCTCATGTTTTACTTCGTCGCACGGTCCCTGCCGCAATTCGGCCCCGCCCTTATCGCTGCATCGTGGCTGTTCATCGTCGGAGCGGTCACCATGCCCCTTTGCTGCGCGCTCCTGCTCCGGGGTCCCGTCTGGAGAAACGCCTTCGTTGTGCCTGTCCTGAGTCTCCTTATCGCCGGCGGCCTCACCCTCTGGAAACTCGTCCCACTATGAAAAAACGCATCGGCTTCATCGCCATGAGCGGCGTGCGGGTGCAGAACCCGGAACTCATCGCCGCCGGCCTCACCCTGCCTGGCTTCGTCGAGCGCAGCAAAGTCATCGCCTCGTTGCCCAGCCTTTCGCTGCTGACGCTGGCCGGCCTCACGCCGGACCACTTTGACATCGAGTATCACGAGATCGCCGATCTCAAGGCATTGCCCGGACTGCCGACCCACTTTGACCTCGTCGCCCTGACCTCGCTCTCCGCGCAGATCTACGACGCCTACAGGGTGGCCGACCACTACCGCGCCCTCGGCGTTCCGGTGGTCATGGGCGGACTGCATGTCACCTCGTTGCCGGAGGAGGCGCGGGAACACTGCACGAGCGCGATCGTGGGCGAGGGCGAACCGCTCTGGGCGCAGGTGCTGGCGGACTTCGACCGCGGCGACCTCCAGCCGTTCTACCGGTCCGCGACGCCGGGACTGTTCGACCTGGCCACGGCCCCGATGCCGCGCTTCGACCTGCTTGACCCGGAGAAATACAATCGCATCACCGTGCAGACGAGCCGCGGGTGCCCGCACAAGTGCGAGTTCTGCGCGAGCTCCATCCTCCTCACGCAGCGCTACAAGCTGAAGCCCGTCGAGAAGGTCATCGCGGAGATCCACGCAATCAAACGCATCTGGGCGAAACCCTTCATCGAGTTCGCCGACGACAACAGCTTCGTCCACCGCGAACACTACAAGGCCCTGCTCCGAGAACTCGCGAAGGAGAACCTCCGCTGGTTCACCGAGGCGGACGTGCGTGTGGCCGAGGATGACGAACTGCTCGGCCTCATGCGCGACGCGGGCTGTCAGCAGGTGTTGATCGGCTTGGAAAGCCCCCGGCGCGCCAGCCTCGAAGGCGTGGAGACGAACTCCAACTGGAAGATCCGCCAGCACGACAAATATGCCGCGGCGATCGGCCGGATCCAGTCCCGCGGCATCACCGTCAACGGCTGCTTCATCCTTGGGCTCGACGGCGACACGCCGGAAGTCTTCGACGACGTGTTCAACTTCGTGCGCGATTCGGGCCTCTACGAAGTGCAGACCACCTTCCTGACCGCCTTTCCCGGCACGCCGCTCTATCGCCGCCTGAAGGAGGAGGGACGCATCCTGCGAGACCGCGCGTGGGACCTGTGCACGCTCTTCGACATCAACTACCAGCCGCAGAACATGACCGTCGCCGAACTCCAGTCCGGCTTCATGGGCCTCGTGAAGCGGCTCTACAGCGAGGATGAAACCAGCGCCCGCCGCCTCGGCTTCAAACGAAGGCTGAAAACCTCCCGGCGATCCGCCCTGCGGACCGAGGCCGATCACGATCCCAACATGGTGTCCTCCCGGGCGTGCTAGTCGGCGAAAAATTTAGTAACGGGCCGGGTTGGGCGGCCACTCGCGTGGCCACCCGGGAACCTTCTCCCAAGTCCCAACTCCGATTCCCTCCCCACGGCACCTTGCCCGATTTCAAATTCCCTGCCGTTCCCGTTTAAAAAGGTGTTCAACCTCGAAGGCGAACAAATGGCGGAAATGTTACGATCATGTGAACTGCACTTCTGTTGGACACCGTGGCGTTGGAAACGCGACGGGGAATTCAACCGCCCGGCCTATTTCCAACCGCCGGGCCCCGCGTAGTGTCCTCCGTCATGACGAACCAGGAACAACGCGCCGTGCTCACCGTCTGCCTTCTCGCCGCCTTCGCCGACGGCGGCGGGGCCGACATCGAACGCAGCGAAATCAAACGCATCGCCGAAGGGTTCTCCGCCCCGGACTTCAACCTCACCCAGCTCTACCAGGACGTCCTTATGCGCCGTGTCTCCGTCGAGACAGCGTCCAAGGAACTCGCCTCCGACGATTCCAAACGGCTCGCCTATGAGATGGCCGTCTGCGTGTGCGAGGCCGACGGTGCGCGCAACGCTTCCGAAGACCGCTTCCTCGACGGGCTCCGTCGCGGGTTGGGATTGGACGAAAGCGCGGTCGCCGGATCCCTCCGCACGGCTGACGACCTCGCGGCCCTTCCCCTCGCGGCCGCCACGCCGCCGCCTATCCCGGCCAACTCGTCCTCAGCCTTGGCCGATGCCGAGATCGACAAGTCCGTGCTGAACTACTCCATCCTCAACGGCGCCCTGGAGCTTCTGCCCAATTCCCTCGCCACCATGGCCATCATCCCGCTCCAGATGAAGATGGTCTACGCCATCGGCAAACGGCACGGCTTCGAGCTCGACCGCGGGCACATCAAGGAACTGCTTGCCGCCGTCGGTGTCGGGCTCACGTCGCAGGTCGTCGAGGGCTACGCGTCGAAGCTGCTGAAGGGACTGGCCGGGAAGTTTGCCGGAAGCCTGGGCCGCGCGGTCGTCGGGCAGATGACCAGCACCGCCTTCTCCTTTGCCACGACCTACGCGCTTGGTCAGATGGCCAAACGCTACTACGCCGGCGGCCGCACGATGTCCGGCCTGCAGCTCAAGGGCATGTTCGACGGCCTGCTCGGCGAGGCGCGCACGCTCCAGAGCCGGTATCTCCCCGCCATCCAGGAACGCAGCCGCAACATCAACATGTCCGAAATCCTCCCGCTCGTGCGCGGGCAATAGAAGATCGTTATAGGTAGGACGGTCGCTGCTGCGCAGCCCTACCCTGATCTACCTCAGCAGCGCGGAGTGAAGTTTGATCCAGCGTTCGGCTTCCTCATAGCCCGGGCAGACGGCGGCGACTTCGCGCCAGAAGCGGGCAGAGTGGTTCATCTGCCGGACGTGCATGAGCTCGTGCAGGATGATGTAGTCGCGCACGAAGTCCGGCGTCTGGATGAGCCGCCAGTTGAGGGAGATGGTTCCGCTGCGCGAACACGAACCCCAGCGCGAGCGCTGGTTCCGCACGCTCACGCGGCGGATGGCCACCGCGTGGAGCGCGGCGAGTTCGAGGACGCGCGGCGGGAGTTCGCGGGCGGCCAACTTGCGGAGGTTTTTCTCGATGGTCGGACGCACGTCGCCGGTGGCAACGGCCACGCGGACGGACTGGCCGGCAAAGCGGACGGCCCGGCCGGATGGGTCCGCTTCGAGCAGCACCGGTTCGCCACGGAAGTAGATGGAGCCGCCGATGCGCCAGTCGGTTGGAAGAACCGGCCGGTTGGCGAGACGGACGAGCTGGCGTCCGAGCCACGCGGTCTGGCGTTCGGCGAAGCGGCGGCCTTCAGCAAGGGAGCCGCGCCACGGCACGGTGACGCGGGCGGTTCCATCGCTTTTCAGGCGCAGGATGTAGCGGCGGGCGCGTTGGCTGCGGGCGAATGTGACCGGGACGGCCTGACCGCCGGCCATGAGGACTTCGCCCTCCGGTGCGGGATTGGGCTCGGACTTGGGAGGGCGCTTGCGGCCCGTGAGAAACTGGAGGTCCAGCTGCATCGCCGGATCACTGGAAGAGCTTGGGCGCGATGTCGGCGAGGTAACGGCGCCAGACGGGCCAGCTGTGGTCGCCGTCAGTGAGGTGCCATTCGTGGCGGAGGCCCTTCTCGGTGAGAGCGGCCTCGAAGCCCTTGTTCATCTGGAGGAGGAAGTCGTCCTTGCCGATGCCGATCCAGAGGAGCTTGAGCCGCTGGTTGGCGGCTTTGGAATCGGTGATGGTCGAGCCGATGAACGCGGGCGGCGGCGTGGCCGCGCTGAAGGCCCCGATCCAAGCGAACTTGTCGGTGTGGCGCAGGCCGATGGCGAGCGAATGTCCCCCGCCCATGCTC
>Ga0163144_10005744_pt1 | contig 27565 bp, 25 predicted proteins | sample OliLak19BULKMAT1_FD_123175 | JGI IMG/M metagenome (GOLD analysis project Ga0163144, IMG submission 123175) | Freshwater microbial mat bacterial communities from Lake Vanda, McMurdo Dry Valleys, Antarctica - Oligotrophic Lake LV.19.BULKMAT1 | ecosystem: Environmental > Aquatic > Freshwater >... | reverse complement strand
GTCTGGCGGCCAATTCAGAGCCTTCGATGGTCTCCGGGGCAACCCGCCCCAGGCCAAGTGCACAGCGAGGTTCCTCGCTCGTGGCGTGTGCAGCCGTCGGAGACCCTTCGAAGGGCGGAAATCGGCTCCCGCTGGGGGTCTCCCTGCTGCCCGGGCCCATCTGGGCCTTCTGGGGCGTCCCTAAAGAGTCAGGAGAGCCTCCTCTATCCGGGCCACGGACGCCTCCGAGTCGAGTCTATTCCCGATCAGCCGTGACGGTCGCTCTTGGTATCCTTCGTCGCTCGAGACGAGCCAGCGAAACCTCTACCCGCTGCGATCCTCCCCATGCCCTCCCCTGCGACGCCCTCTGACCGCCCTGGAACCAGTCCCGAGGGCGCCGTGGGGACCCGCTCGCCCTCGCCGGTCGTCGGGGTGATCTTCGGCAGCGCCTCCGATTGGCCCACGATGCGGCTGGCCGTCGAGATGCTCGAGCGCTTCGGGGTCCCGAGCGAGCATCAGGTCGTCTCGGCGCACCGGACGCCGGACCACATGCGGGACTACGCGCGCGGCGCGGCGGCGCGCGGGCTCCAGATGCTGATCGCCGGCGCCGGCGGCGCGGCGCACCTGCCGGGCATGGTCGCGGCTTGGACGAGCTTGCCGGTCTTCGGCGTGCCGGTCGAGAGCCGCGCGCTGAAGGGCCTCGACTCGCTGTTGTCCATGGCCCAGATGCCCGGCGGCGTGCCCGTCGGGACCCTCGCGATCGGCGAATCCGGCGCCAAGAACGCCGCGCTACTCGCAGTGCGCGTGCTCGCGATCCACGACGAGGGTCTGCGCGCGAAGCTCGCCGAATTCCACGCGACCGAGGCCCGCAACGCGCTCGAAGCGCCGCTCACGTGAGCGCCGAGACTCGCTCGCATCGCGCGCCCGTGCGCACGGACGGACCGTTGTCGCCCGGCGCGCTGCTCGGCGCCCTCGGTGGCGGCCAGCTCGGGCGCATGTTCGCCCTCGAGGCGCGACGCCTAGGATATCGGGTCGCAGTCTACACCGCGGAAGCCGACGCCCCCGGCGCGGACATCGCCGAGCACGTCGTGCGCGCGCCCTACGAGGACCTCGACGCCGTGGCGAAGTTTGCACGAACGGTCGACGCCCTCACGTTCGAGTTCGAGAACGTGCCCGCGGCGACCGTGGCGACGGCCGCGCAGTTCACGCGTGTCAGGCCGGGCGGCGGTCTGCTCGCCGTCGCGCAGGATCGCTTGCAGGAAAAGGCCACGTTCGCGCGCCTCGGGCTGCCGATCGGCGAGGCCGCGCGCGTGTGCGGCCCGGAAGACTACGCTGAGGCCGCAGCACGCATCCCGGGATCGAGTGTCCTGAAAACCGCGCGTCTCGGTTACGACGGCAAGGGGCAGATCAAGCTCGCCGACGCTACGGAATTGCCGCAAGCCCACGCGAAGCTCGGCGGCGCGCCCTGCGTGCTCGAGGCGTTCGTGCCGTTCGTGGCCGAGCTCTCGATTGTCGGCGCGCGCGGCGCGGACGGCGAAGTGGCATTGTACGAACCCTTCGAGAACGAACACGCGCGGCACATCCTCGATGTGACGACCTGCCCGGCGGCGGTCTCGGACACCGTCGAAGCCGAGGCCCGTCGCATCGCGCGTGCGCTGCTCGAGGACCTCGACGTCGTCGGGGTCATGTGTGTCGAGCTGTTCCTGCTCGGCGATGGACGCCTCTTCGTGAACGAGATCGCGCCGCGCCCACACAACTCGGGGCACCTGACCCTCGACGCCCACGAGTGTTCGCAGTTCGAGCAACAGGTGCGCGCCCTCGCGGGCCTCCCGCTCGGCTCCACGCGCCGCATCGCCGGGCCCGCGGCGATGGCGAACCTGCTCGGGGACCTGTGGGCGAACGGCGAACCCAACTGGTCGCGCGCGCTCGCGCTGCCGGGCGTGCACTTGCACCTGTACGGCAAGAGCGAGGCACGCGCAGGCCGCAAGATGGGTCACCTGACGGTGCTCGACCGTACGGCGGAGGGCGCGCGCACGAGGGCCCGCGAGGCCCGCGCGGCGCTCGTCGCGAAGCCGTAAGCGCTCGCAGAAGTGGCCGGCGCATGCCGCGCGCGAACAGCGCGACGCCCCACCCCGCGAGCTCGCGTTGCGCATCGGCCAGGGATTCACGAGGCCGATCGGCGCAAAGTCCCCTTTGGAGAGCATGTACGCCCTTCGTCCAACGCTGCTCGCAGCGTCCATCCTGTTCACCGGCGCGTGTTCGAGCATGCTCGGCTCGCGGTCCGAGCCCACCCCGCTCCCGGTTCCCGACCCAGTGGCCGAGACGCGCGCAGGGTTGCAGGGCTTCGGCGCCTCGTACGGCTATGACGTCGGCTACCTCGAACAGCTGCTCGCTCTGTCGCCCGCCGCGTACGACACCTTCGCGGCCGCGATGGCGATGGCCGACCACCGTGTGCACCTGTCGCTGGACGAACACTACGTCGCTGTCATCAGCGCGCTCCTGGCGGACGACTGCGGCGCGTGCACGCAGCTCAATCTGAAGATGGCGGCGGAGGCCGGGGTGAACCGCTCCATCCTGCGGCTTCTGCTCGAGACCCCCGAGAGCCTCCCCACCGACCTGCTCCTGATTCACGAGTACACGACCACGGTCGTGAAGGGCGAGAACACCGCTCCGGAGCTCGTCGCGGCCCTGCGCCAGACGTACGGCGACGCGGGCTTCGCCGAGCTCGCCGTCAACGTCCTCGGGGCGCGCATCTATCCGGGCCTGCGCCGCGCATTGGGCGCCGAAAAGGCCTGCCCGCCCCCGACCCTCGACTTCTGATCCACGCCGAGGGCTGTGCTCCTCGGTCGAACGGCTCCTAGGGCCGAACGGCCTTTGGTTCCGAATAGGTGTCGTTGCCGGCGCGGGCCTTTCGTCGCGGAGAGCCGAGGGACCCGTACAATCGACGGGTCATGGCCGATCGGCACCCAATGGACTGGGACGAAGCGCTGCGCCTCCAACACGAGGAGGGCTGGACCTACGCCGACATCGCCCGGGAATTTGGGTACGCGTACGAGACCGTCCGTGAGGCGCTCCGGAAGCGGGGTGCAAAGCCATACCCACCGTCTCGCGCGCGACAAACGAGAACGGGTCAGAAGTTGATCGATGTGTGGAGGTTCATGCGGGAGAAGTGCACAGTTCCCGAGCATCGGTCCTACGCCTACTACGGGGCGAAGGGTGTGCGCGTCTGTCAGCAATGGGAGGAATCCTTCGATGCGTTTTACGACTGGGCAGTGTCCAGTGGGTATCGAGTCGGTCTCCGACTGTCTCGAAAGAACCGCGCTCGGGATTACAGCCCCGGGAACTGCCGCTGGGTGACGGCAGCCGAAAAGGTCCGACGGCGCAACGGCACGCGTGCACCTTCGTGCACTCTCACGGCGTTTGGCGAAACAATGGGCCCGGCGGCCTGGTCGAGGGACTCTCGTTGCAAGGTCTCACTGAGCTCGCTCCTGCGGCGCATCCGACGTGGCGACACCCACGAAAAGGCCATCACTGCCCCACCAGATTCGAAACGAGTTCCCGGCGCCAAAGCGCCGGCCAAATATCCCAAGCGCAAGCCGATCGATTGGAATGAGGCGACACGGCTCTACCTCGAAGAGGGCCTGTCGCAACCAGAAGTCGCGCGCCGCGTCGGTGCGAGTTACACGGGGATCATTGCAGGCTTCAAGAGAAGGGGCGTTCGGCGTGAGCGCAAACCCGCGCCCACGTCGACGGCAGCGGGCAGGCGGCTTCACAAGACCTGGGAGTCCCTGCATCGCCGGTGTGAAGATCCCTCGAACCCGCTGTACCCATACAACGGGGCGAAAGGCGTGCATGTGTGCTCGCAGTGGAAGGACTTCGCGCCGTTTCTCTCGTGGGCACGGAGCTCAGGCGCGAAGCCGGGCCTGTGCTTGAATCGCCGAGACAAGAGCGGGGACTATTCGCCGACCAACTGTCATTGGTTGACCCGGTCCGAGGCCTCACTGCTCAAGTCCGCCCCCAGCAAGCCAACTCGTGCCAGGAGACTCATCCTGGCGTTCGGCGAGCGAAAGGGACTCACGGCTTGGTCGAGGGACCCGCGGTGCAAAGTGTGCGCGTCAACGATCTCAGACCGTCTCGCAAAGGGTGACACTGCAGAGAGTGCCATCGCTACGCCCAGGGAAAATTCTGGTGGGAGCGACATGGTGTACACGGAGCTCAAAGCGTTCGGTGAGACGCGTGGTATCACTGACTGGACCCGAGACCCAAGATGCAGAGTCTCAAACACGGGAATCAAAGGGCGACTTCGCCGCGGCTGGACGGTCGAAGAAGCCCTGATCACTCCCCCCTTCCAAGCGCCCGACCCTCGCAGCCGAAAGCGGCGCTCGGGTCGTACGCCGTAGGAGCCAGGCGACCGCATGCGCGAGAGGGCGGCGATGCTCACAATGATTGGCCCCCGGCGAAGTGTCCGAGGGAGATCGAGGGGCTCCTGCCCGAGAGCACTTCATCAACGAGCCGACTGGAGAGCACTCGCGCGGCCTCGATGCGCCCGGCAATGCGACAGCCGACATGGAGCTCGCACTACGCCCTGCTTCGCACGTCAGTCCGAGGCGGCCTCGGGCCGATCGGTCGCTGACTCCGACTCGGTGTCGTTGCCGGCGCGGGCCTCGAGCTCCTCTTCTAGGAGACGTTTGCGGCGGCGCAGCAGCTCTTCGCGGCGCGCGTTCTTGGAGTTGATCTCGAGGCCGAGCTCGGAGGGTGACATCTGTGAGCCGAGGGCGCGCAGCATCAAGTGCCACGCGCGGGCGTCGCGGTTCTCCAGCGGCGCGCGGCTGAATACCCGTCGCAGCGAGCGCTCGATCGACTCGGCCGCTGCAGGCGTCTCGGCGACCTGGCCCGCGAAGGTCTCCACCATGCGCTCGATCAAGAACCGTCGCCCCTCGTCCGGCAGGCTCTTGGCGGGCCGTTCGTCCTGGTACACGGTTTGGCCGCCGTAGAGGGACCACAGCACCAGCGTCACGGTCATCGCGAGGTTGATCGACGTGTGCTCGCCCGTCGTGCGCACGTGCGCGAGCTCCTGGCACACGTCGACCTCCTCGCCCGTAAGGCCGGCCGATTCCGAGCCGAATACGAGCGCCAACACCTCGCTCGGATCTTCGCCGAACATCTGCACCCGCGGCACCACCTCGCGCCAGTCGTCGCGCAGACGCTTGCCACGATTGCGCGCGGTGAAGCCGACGCTCCAGGCCGCGCCCGCGAGCGCCTCGGGCAACGTCGCGACGACGCGGATCGCCTGGCGAGCTTCGTAGGCGCCGTGCGCCATCTGCTCGAACTCGGGGTGCACGAGCAGCGACGGCCGCGCGGGCGCGACGAGCACGATCTCCGCAGGCCCGAAGTTCAACGCAGCGCGCAAGACAGAGCCGAGGTTGCGAGGGCCCTCGGTGCGGCACAACACGATGCGTTTCATCGTCTCAACGTGTACGGGTCACTCGCCGCCAGGGAGCGTGCGCACGAATTGGATCCAGTCCGGATCGAGCGCCTGCTCGGGTCCGAACATGCCCGCAGGGTCCGAGCGCCGCACGGTCCACAACGCGCCCGGGTCCCCAGCGGCGGGCGCACCGAAGAGCCCCTCCGTGACGCCCGGCAGCCAACCCGGTAGGACGATCGACAGGTCGGCATCACCCGCCATGCGACGCGCCTCGACACGCACACGCCGCGCGTCGACGACACCCTCTGCCGAGCGCGCAGCGAACGCGAAGTGCTCGTCGGGACCCTTCTGCACGAAAAAATCATAGGGCCCGTCACCCTGAACACGCACGACATCGCCGCGCCCCGCGATCTGCTCGGCGACGGCGCGGCCGCCGGCCTCGACGTCCAGTCGATCGTGGGCGGCGCGCGGCGGCCAGAGGGTCAATAGGACCTCGCTCGGCCCTTGGCAATTGACCGCGATGCGCCAGCGAGTGCCGACCTCGCGCTGCACGTCGACGAGGGGCAGCTCGGCGCCCTCGCTGCCATCCGGTGGCCACGCGAGCACCCGTGGTATCGGCACACGCGGCACCATGGACTGTGTGAGCGCGCCGCCGACATCGATGCGCGCTGGATCGAGTGAACCCTCGACCAGGGCGAGGTCGAGACGAACCGCGGCTGTGCGCTCGGTGAGCCCGACCTCGAGCGACGCGCCGCCACCGAGGCGCACGCGCCCGGAGCGTCGCCGCATGCGATCGCGCTGCGAAGTGAGGTCGTGACCCTGCTCGCCCTGCAAACGGACGCCAGCCGTGAGCCCCTGCTCGATCCGCCAGCCGACCTCGAGGGGTTCGGCCGACGCCGCGCTCGCGAACGTGAGCGTCGCCGGCGCCGCGAACGCATCGAAGCGATCCCGCGCGACGAGATTCGGTTGGGGATCGTCCAACGTCAGGATGCGACCAGAGCGACGAAATAGATGGTCGTCGCCGCCGGCGCTGCGTTCGCACTGCGCTTCCTTGGTGATCAGCGCCGCGAGCGAGAGGTCCGCGGACGCCGCGAACGCGACCGACCGTCGCTCGGCGTCACCGACCCCGTCGGCCCCGGCTCGCGCGCCGCGCTCCAGGAGCTCGCCGCCGGCGTACTCGGTCGCCCCGAGCCCGAGCTCGAACCACGTGTCGAGGGCGCGCGGGAGCGCGAGCGCCGACACGGTCTCCCTGCGTCGACCGCGCGGGCCCTTGGCGGCGCTGGGAAACGACACGACGAGCGGCGTGCGCAGCACCTCGGGCAGAAACCGCGGGCCGACACTCTCGTCCGGCTGCTCGAGCGGCGCGCCGCGCATTCCGGCGACGATCACGAGGGTGCGCTCGAGGCGCCCGCTCTCGCGCAGCAACTCGAGCAACCCACCGACCTCGGCATCGACGGCGCTCGCGCGGCCGTCGCGCAACGCGGCGCGCCAGGCGCGAGTCGGCGCCGAGCCGCGCGCGCGCTGCAAGAGCTGCGCGAGGTCTGAGAGCGCGGCGTCGGGGCTGCGCTCCGCCTTCGCGAGCGCGTCGGCGACCTTGGGCAACGCGGGTGTGTGCGGCGCAAGGTGCGCCTCGAGCCAGCGCGCGCCGTGCGGCGCCGGCGCCGCTAGATCGCCGCGCCCGTCGAGGTCGGAGAGCTGGATCAACGCGAAGAACGGCGCGCGCGAGCGCAGCCACATCTGCAACGTCGGGCGACACGTGCCGATGACTTGGTCCGCGCGCCGCGAGGGCGCGCCGGGCTGCGGGACGTGGATCGACTCGAAACCCTGCGCAAAACCCGAGAGCCCCGGGTGCAACTGGGGGACCGCCACCGACAGGAGCGTGTGCCAACCGCGCGCGCGGAAGGCCTCGGCTAGGGTCACCTCGGCATCGCGCAGGCGCGTGCGGCCGAGGGTGTGCAAGCTCCCGACCCCGTGCTCGCGGCCATGCCGGCCCGTGAGGAGCGCCGCGAACGCGCCGTTGAGCCCCGTCGACACGAGGACACAATCTTCGCATACGAGCGCGCGCTCGGCGAGCTCGGCGAGGTGCGGGGTCGTCGCGCGCGCGCCACCGAGGAACGAGAAGATGTCGGCCGATGCGGCGTCGAGGGCGATGATGACCACTCCGTCACACTCGCTCAGGTCGAGGGCGCCCGTGTCGGGCGCCCTCGGGGCCGACGAGACGCCACCTCTGGCGCCATCGACGTCGGGCGCGGACATCTTCGACCCCTCGCCGCAGCCCGCGAGGAGAGCGCCCGCCAACAGGGCGAGGCAGCGCCCGAACTGCCATGGACCGCCGCGTAGAAGCCTGCGCTCACCGCGCATGCACCGATGCTCCGTCGCGCGCAGCCTCGAGCTGACTCGGATCCGGGTTGCCGCCAGAAACCGTGACCGCGACACGCAGTGGGCGCGCGGCGGTGTGCTGGCTGACGAGCGCGCGGATCGCGGGCGAGACGAGCGCCGCCGCGTACGCCGCCGCGCCCGCGGGCTCGACGACCTCGCCGGCGAAACCCGTCGCCTCGTGCGGCCGCACGAGGCGTCGTTGGCCCGCGAGGATCTCACCGTCGTGCGGCAGCAGCATGCCGTCGAGGGTCGTCGCGCAGATCGCGATGTTGAGCGCGCCGGAGTACGGCGGGCAGAGGCCTTGCACGCTGGAATCGAGGTGCGTGAGGCGAACCGGCGCGCCGCGCGCGAGCCCGAGGGTCATCGAGGGCGCGCCGAGCGGTTCCGCGCCGAAGATCTTGACCTTGCGTCCGAGCGCGCGGCGCAGGGCGAGGGACGTGCCGGCCGCGAGTCCCCCACCGCCCACACACACGATCACGATGTCCACTTCGGGCCAGTCCTCGGCGAGCTCGAGGCCGACGGTGCCAGTGCCCTCGATCGTGCCGCGACGGTCGTAGGGGTGGATCAGCACGCGCCCCTCGGCCACGAGGCGGGCGGTCTGGTCGTCCGCGCTCGCGCGGGACTCGGCCAGCACCACCTCCGCGCCGTCCGCGCGGCAGGCCTCGATCTTGTTCCGGTAGGCGTCCCTCGGCATGACGATCGTCGCGGCCACACCGGCCTCGCGCGCGGCCCACGCGAGCGCCTTGCCGTGGTTGCCCGAGCTCGCAGCGACGACGCCGCGTCCGCGCTCCTCGTCCGTGAGACTCAGGATGTTGTTCAACGCGCCGCGCGCCTTGAACGAGCCCGTCACCTGGCGATTCTCCAGCTTGCCACGCAGATCGAGACGCGACTCGTCGGTGGGCAGTCGCACGAGGGGGGTGCGCCGGATCCGGTCACGGATGCGAGCGGCGGCGCCTGCGACGTCGTAGGCCTCGAAGGCGTCCCAGGGCGTGTCCGTCTGGCGGTCGGTCATGGGCGCATGCTACCGCAGGGCGCGCCGCGCTCGATAGGCCGGCGGGATGCGCGGCCAACTGGCGGCCACGCGCCGCGGAACTGCTCATTCGGCGGCCAAGCGCCGGGTGGCCTCTTCGAGCAGCGCGACGCCGAAGCCCGTGCCGCGGCCCCGCTGCCACGCCGGGAACGCGAGGTCCACGTGGGCCCAGCGGACGGGCTTCTTGCCCGCGCCCTCGAGGTGCCAGTGCACGAACTCCGCGGCGCAGCTGACCTGGGCGTTGCTGCGGTTCGCGACCGAGTTGCGCATGTCCGCGACCTCACTCTTGTACTCCGCGCGATAGAACTCGGGCGCGAACGGCAGCGGATGGACGAGGTCGCCCGAGGCCTTGCCTGCGGCCACCATCAACGCCTCGAGCGCCGCGTCGTTGGAGACGAGGCCGGCGTGAAGGTTGCCCGTCGCGATGCCCTGCGCGCCGGTCAAGGTCGCCGCGTCCAGGACGACGTCCGCTTTCAGAACACGCGCCGCGTAGCTGACGCCGTCGGCCAGGAGGAGGCGCCCTTCGGCGTCCGTGTTGTTGATCTCGACGGTCTTCCCGGAGTGCAGCGTCAGGATATCGTCGTTCTTGAACGACCCCGGCCCGATCGCGTTCTCCGCGAGGCACAAGAGGGCGCTGACCGTACACGGCGCCCCGCCCTCGACGAGCGCGAGGAACGCGCCCAGGACGGCCGCGGCGCCGCCCATGTCGCACTTCATGCCGACCATGCTGCCGCCGACCTTGAGCGAGAGACCGCCGGTGTCGTACGTGACGCCCTTGCCGACGAGCGCCACGTGCTGGCCTGCCCCGCGTTTCGGCCGATAGGTCAACACGATGAGCCGCGGCGGCGCGAGCGCTGTGCGTCCGACGGCGTGGATGCCGCCGAGCCCTGCCGTCAGGAGCTGCGCGCCGACGATCGACTTTTTGGTGATCCCGACGCGCCCTTTGATCAGCTTCGTGACCTCGGCCTGGAAGCCGGCGGGGTCGAGGTCGGTGGGCGGTGTGTCGACGAGGCGCGCCGCCTCACGGACAGCCTCGGCCACGGCGACCACGCGCTTGTCAGCGGTGATCGGTTCGCCGTCGGAGTCCACCGCGAGCACGTCGAGGCTCGGCGCGCCGCTCGCGCCCTTCGTCTGAGCGGCTGCTGCCTGCATGGCGGCCGTCTGGGTGGTGGCCGTCTGGGTGGTGGCCGTCTGGGTGGTGGCGCTGAAGCGCGGCAAGCTGCGCGCGATCGCAGCGGCGGCGGCGCGGTAGTGATCGGCCTCGTCGAGCACGAGCAGGATGCCCGAGCGGCCCTTCCGCCCGGTCATGGACTGCGCGACGACCTTGCGGATGGCCTCGGCGCGGGTCTCGCTGTTGTGGCGCGACCCTTTGTCGGGCAGGACGCCGACCGCCAGCTTGCGCGGCGTGCCGCCCAGCACGAGCGAGCCTGCGGCGTTACCTTGGGGCCCCGGCGCAGTGTCCTTGACGAGCTCGAGGGCGAGGCGCATGTGCTCCTCGGGCAGCAGTTGCAGGAACGAGCCGTCGTCGAACGCGCGTTTTGTCGCGACGAGGAGGAGCGCGTCCTTGCCCTTCAGGAGCGCGGAGGCGCTCTTCACGTACCGAATCCGAGTCATGGGTAGAAGAGGGTACCCAGAGCGGCGCCCCACCGCAGGGCGACCCGGGTGATTCGCCGCGGCAGGCGAGGATCCCCCACACGCAGAATCGCGCGGACCGTAGTATCTTCCGCCCGTGACGTAGGGGCGCCGTCGCCGCAGGGGACCGCGCCCGCACCCACTCCAGAGAAAGCCACCTTGATGAAGGACTGGTCGTCCGACCGCGCCGAAGATCTGTACCTCGTCCGCAAATGGGGTGAGCCGTATTTCCGCATCAATCGCAAGGGGCGAGTGGAGGTCACGCCGACGGGCGCGGACGGCCCCGCGGTCGACCTCTACGAGCTCGTAGGACAGATCCGTCGCCGCGGGGTGCGTACACCGCTCCTCGTGCGCTTCGACGGGCTCCTGCGCGCGCGAGTGCGCGAGCTGAACGGCGCGTTCGACAACGCGCGCCGCGAGTTCGGTTACGAAGGGCTGTATCGCGGCGTCTATCCGATCAAGGTGAACCAAGAGCGCACGGTCGTCGAGGCGCTGCTCGCCGAGGGTCGGCAGTTCGGCATGGGCATCGAGGTCGGCAGCAAGCCAGAGCTCATCGCGGGTGTCGCGCTGCAAGCGGGCGAGGGCTCGCTGATGATCTGCAACGGGTACAAGGACGACGAGTACGTCGAGACCGCGTTGCTCGCGAGCAAGCTCGGGATTACGGCCATCGTCGTGATCGAGAAGGCCACCGAGCTCGACACGGTGTTCGCCGCGGCGGCGCGGACCGGCGTGCGCCCGCGGGTCGGCGTGCGCTGCAAGCTCTCCTTCCGCAGCTCGGGCCGCTGGCAGGACTCGGTCGGCGACCGGTCGAAGTTCGGCCTCACGACCCGCGAGGTCGTGAGCGTCGTCCAGCGCTTGCGCGAGCACAACATGCTCGACTGCCTGGAGCTGTTGCACTTCCACATCGGCAGCCAGATCACGCACATTCGCTCGATCAAACAAGCGATGCGCGAAGCGACGAACGTCTTCGTCGGGCTCGTGCGCATGGGCGCGAACATCACTTGGTTCGACGCAGGCGGCGGCCTCGGCGTCGACTACGACGGCTCGAGCACGGACTTCGAGTCGTCGATGAACTACTCGCTCCAGGAATACGCGAACGACGTCGTGTACGCCATCAGCGAGGCGTGCAAGGAACACGAGGTCCCGCAGCCGACGATCGTCACCGAATCCGGGCGCTTCCTCGTCGCCCACCACGCGGTGTTGATCGCCGATGTGATGGGCGTGTCGACGTTCGACCCCGTGCTCGACGCGATCCCGGTGAACGAGGACGACTCCGAGGTCGTGCACAACATGGCGGCGATCGCGGGCAACCTGACCGCGAAGAACTACCTCGAGGTCTACCACGACGCGCTCGACCTGCGCGAGCAGGCGATGCTGCTGTTCAACACCGGGGCGCTGGGCCTCGAGGAGCGCGCGAAGGTCGAGGAGCACTTCTGGCGCACGTGCCACGCGGTGCTCGACATGACCCGCAAGGTCGAGTACGTGCCCGATGACTTCGAGGACCTCGAGCGGCAGCTCGCGGACACGTACTTCCTCAATATGTCGGTGTTCCAGTCGCTGCCGGATGCGTGGGCGATCGGACAGCTGTTCCCGATCCTGCCGATCCACAGGCACGACGAGAAACCGACACGACGCGCCGTGCTCGCAGACCTCACGTGCGATTCGGACGGCAAGATCCAGAAGTTCATCGACCTGCGCGGCGTAAAGCGCACGCTCGAGGTGCACGCGATGAAGCCGGGATCCTCTTACCTCATGGGGTTCTTCCTCGTCGGCGCCTACCAGGAGATCCTCGGCGACATGCACAACTTGTTCGGTGACACGAACACGGTGCACGTCGACATCGACGCCGACGGGCGCCCGCGATTGACACACGTCATGCGCGGCGACCGGGTCAAGGAGGTCTTGCGCTACGTCGACTACGAAGAGGATGTGTTACTGCGCAAGCTGCGCAGCCACGTCGAGGACGCGCTCGAGGCTGGACGCATCACCTTCGAGGAGTCGGCGCTTTTCTGGAAGCGCTACGAAGAAGGCCTGCACGGCTACACCTATCTCGAGCCGCCCGACAACCTGGCCGAGGGCAACGGCGACGAAACCAGCCACACGCAGGCGCAACACAGCGCGGAGACCAGCGATGTCAAAGCAGCCCGAATCTGAGTCCAAACTCGTCATCGACCTCGTCGCGATCGGACCCGACGGGGAAGAGCTCGGCGGGGGCGATCCGATGGAGATCGTCCTCGGCCAGGATGAATTGCCGCCGGAGCTCGAGGCGCGTCTCGCGCGCACGGCGATCGGTGGGACGGTCGAGATGGACTTCGCCGCGGGCGAGGTCTTCGGTGACTACGACCCCGAGGCGATCCAGTCCGTGCCGCGGAGCGAGCTCGGCGACGAGATCGAGCTCGTGCGGGGCGCCGTGATCCCGGTCAGCGTCGAACACGACGACGGCGAGCTCGAGGAGCTCGACGCGCGCGTGATCGAGTTCGACGAGGAGGCGGTGGTGCTCGACTTCAACCACCCATTCGCCGGTAAAGCGGTCACGCTGCAGGCGACGGTGCTCGATCCGGATCAGTTGGTCGACGAGGACTGAGCGAAGCGCGGGGGGGGGACGGTCGGCCTCGGGGGCGGCGCGCGGTGCATCGCGGGCATGTTCGCAGGTGACCGGCCCGGGCGAAAACCCGGGCAGGACCCCCTCCTATAGGGGGTCTCTCGGTGCAGGCGCGCGGACGGCAGCGGACTCCGCGCCCCGTGACGTCGGCGCCCGGGGCGGGTACCATCTTCCCCCCATGAAGGTCATCGAGCAGCTCCAGACCCTGTCCCCCGAGCGTTTCCTCGCGATCTACGAGGCGCTCGCCCAAGAGGGTTTCGGCCCGCTCGACGACAAGGTCGCGACGGCGCTGAAGTTTCGCCCAATCGCGATCCGCCGCCTCGCGATGTCGAAGCGCGCGGACACCGCACGCAAACTGCTCGTGCGCGGGCGCGAGACCGAGCTGTGTTACGAGCTGTTCGGCTCGTACCTCGTGCAGAAGGCCAAGGACCTGGTGGCCGAGTTCCTCGATGGCACGGGCGTCGCGCACAAGGACTGCATGATCGAGGACGTCTCGGCGTCGAAACCCGACCCGGCGAAGATCCCTGAGGTCGTGCGCGCCCTCGACCAGAAGTACGACCCGGCCGACGTCACCCTCTACCTCGCCGTCGCCGCCGAACAATGGCCGAGCGTGCCCGAGGTCGAGTCGGCGTGGCGCATGCGCGGCTGAGCGGGGAGTCACCTCGTCGCCGAGCGCCGGATCCGCGGTTTCGGCTGGCAACGTGGGCAAACATGGGTCCCGCGTTGGCCGACGATCAGCTTCTGAATGGAGCTGCCGCACGTGAGGCAACTCTGCCCGTCGCGGCCGTACACCTGGAAGAGGTGTTGGTACTCGCCGGGGCGGCCCTCGGGTGTGCGGTAGAAGGTGTCGAACGAGCTGCCTTCGCGCTCGATCGCTGCGCGCAGAATGCGCTGGATCGCGACGTGCAGCCGGTGCGCGCTCGGCGCATGGACACCATCGGAGCGCCGCAGCGGGTGCAGGCCGGCGGCATGTAGCGCCTCGTCGACGTAGATGTTGCCGAGGCCGGCGACGAAGGTCTGGTCGAGCAGCAACGGCTTCAACGCCCGCCGCCGCACCCTTAACTCGCGCGCGAGCCAGTCCGGGGTGAACTCGTCGCCGAGCGGCTCGGGTCCGAGGTCGACAAAATGTTCGGCCGGCGCGCGGCGGTAGAGCACGCGCCCGAATTTGCGCACGTCGAGGAAACGCAGCTCGCGCCCGTCATCGAGCTCGAGGATCACCCGCGCGAAGGGCCCCTCATCGACCGCCGGCTCCTCGACGACGAGCCGCCCGGTCATGCGCAGGTGGACGAGCAGCGCGCCCGCCGCCTCGCCGTCACGCGCGAGCTCGAGGACGATCCACTTCGCACGCCTCCCCACCGCGCGCACGGTGGCGCCGCGCACCGCGCCGCGAAAGACTGCCAAGGACAGCCCTCCGAGCGTGCGCAGCCACCCGACCCGCGCGCCGAGGATCCGCCGCCCGACGAGGTGTGGCCGCACGAGCCGCGCAGTTGTCTCGACCTCGGGGAGCTCCGGCATCGTGTACGAGAAGATAGGCCGAACGCAGCTAAATAGTCGTCGGCGTCGCCAGCGGCGCTAGACTCGACACCGTGACAGCCTGACGCACTCCGAGTCCACCCGCCGTGCGAGCAGATCAAGCCATGTCGACACTCGCAACTCTCGCCATTCAACCGCCGTGGCCAACCTCGTGATGCCCGACCTGATCGCTACGGAATCGGTGAACCTCTACCTCCAGCTCTTGGGATTGGGCGCGGTGGGACCACGCTTAGGCGAGACCCAGGTGATCACCGTGGTCGACGATCAGTTTTGAACGGCGCCTGGCATGCGTGGGCGGCCGCGAGTCCCTTGAAAGAGAACTGGTGTGAAGCACCTTTCGCCTGATTCCCCCTGCAGTTCTGTTCGTTTTGCGTCGATGACCGGGGCGCGAGGCGAGCGATGCCTGTTGCTGCGCCTTTCGGTTCTTCTGCCTGAAAGACCCCGCTATGACCCGACTGCTCCCCCTCCGTGGGCCCGTCCGCCCGGCACAAGATGCCGGGCTCGAGGCCTTCGAGCTCGCTACCTACGACCTGCTCGGCCTCTCCACCTCGGCCGCTGTCGCGGCGACGCTCGTGCGCGAAGCCCGCCGCTGCGCGGGGGTCAGCATGGCCGAGCTCGGCCAGCGCACCGGCGTGCCCGAACAAGTGGTCACCCTCTGGGAGGACCCCGCCTGGGAAGGGCACTCGCTGCAAATCCTCCGGCGCGTCGCCAAGGCGCTCGAGCTGCGGCTCGAGCTGCAGTTCACGCCGCAGCGTTCCCGGCACCTCGATCTGGCCGTCGTCGACGAACACGAGGTCGACGAGCCCGTCGCGGCCTGAAGGTCGACCCGGTGCGGCTGCGCCCGCCTCACCGTACGCAGCGCCGCGTCCCCAGGCTCGCGACGCCGAGCGCGCGCGTGATTTGCACCGCACGCCGCGGTAGCGTTGTGCCATGCATCGCACATCGCCATCGGCGCGCTCGCGGCAGCGCGCCTCGGTCTCTGCACGCGCTCGGCGCTCGACGCTCGCGCTCCTCATGACGCTCGCGGTTGCCGCGACCACCGGATGTACGTCGAGCCCGGACAAAGCAACCGAGACCCGCGCGACCCAAGGTGTCATCATCACCGCCCCCGAGGCGGACGTCTGGCGCGCCGTCCAAACCATCCTCCCTGGCGCGCCGTCAGCGGGTGTCCCCCAGAGCGCCTCGAGTCGTGTCCGCGGCGTCCCCGTCGAGGCCCGTGTCGAGCGCTACAACGACACACGTACGATCTTGCACGTGACGTCGCCGGACGCGCGTGTCGCCGAAGAGATCCAGCTCGCGATTCAACGCGAGATCCTGCGCTAAACCCAATTTCGACGGCCCAAATTCGACGGCGCCGCTCCGCCAACGTGTCTCGCGCCGGCCGCGCTCAACGGAAATAGAGCGAGCGCAGATCGACCAAGAGGCGCGCCGCGGAGTACGCATCCGTCAGCGTCGGATACGAGCGCTGCATCTCGACCGCGAGCTGATCGAGGGTCCCGAGGCCGAGGGTACCCCACGCGTGGAAACCCGTGTCGAGCCCGAGACCGATGTAAATCGCGATCCCGTTGCGATCGCGATCGCTGGCGGCTGGCAACACGACTCGGAGCGCGTCCTCGATCGCGCGATCGCGGCGCTGCACGGCAAAGTGGAGGCCAGCGGTCGTCGCGAGCTCACCATCGATCGGGGTCTCCTCGATGGAGATCTGCAGACGTGTCCGGCGTCCAGCGCAACAACGGCGGCGAGCCCTGGGTCCAGCGATAGCCGGGAGGGAGCGCATTCGCCGGGTCCGAAACATCGGAGGGGTCGAGCGTGGCCGCCGGCGTGGGGGTCGGTTGCGCGAGGCTCGGGTCACCCTCCTGCTCGGCGATCGCGCGCGCCCATTGGCTGTCGTAGAAACGCTCGGAGCGGAGCTGCTTGTCGATCGGGGCGCACCCGAGGAGCATCGAGGCGCAGAGGAATAGGTTCAGGGCTGTGGGTCGCACGGGTCTACTCCGTCCGCTGGGGTCGTTGATTGAGACCAGAGGTACCGAACCCGACCCAAAAATTAGGCGAGAGTCGCGCGCTCCGCGCGCGCGACTCTCGCCTAATTTTTGGGTCGGGTTCGGTACCTCTGGTCTCAATCAACGACCCCGCAACTCCTGCAGCATGAACGTCAGGTCCCTCGGCGGGATCTCGAGGCCGAGTCGCACGTCGTTGCCCTCGACCTCGGCGATCAGGCCTTCGTAGAGGTCCTGCGCCGCAAACGGCAGCTGCTCGAGCAGCCCGAAATTCGAGATGAAGGCGCGCGCGCCGTTGATCGCGTCGGCGATGCGGCGGGCATCGCGGCGATCCTTGGTGCTCACGCGCAGCTCGAGGAAGACGTCGCCCCCCGCCGCCTCGCCGAGCTCGATCCGGAGGCGTTGCACGCCGTTCGCGAGGCGCGCGACCCTGTCGCCGCCGGGCAGCTCGACGTCGAACGACTCGAGGAGCGCCGGCACCGGGAGGCCGACCTCGAGGTAGAAGAAAGTGCCTTGGCGCGGGGTCGCTGCGATCGCGGGCGCCGCGACATCTGCGAGGCGCGGCGCGACGCCGTCGGCGGCGCGGATGACCCCCGTCACGTCGGCCACGGTGCGGCCGAGGATCGCGACGCGCTCGCCAGCGGGCGTCGCGTGGAAGGAACCGACCAGCCCGTCCGTCGCGTCACCCCAAAAGTCGAGCTGGAGGTTCTCGCTCTCGACGCTGCTGTGCTCGTCGACCGCGCGCACCATCTCGATCGCGCGGTCGGCCGCGTCCGTCGTGCGCACGAGCACCACACCGCCGCCGCCCTTCGAATCGCGCCCGAAGACCGTCACGGACAAGAGGTCCCGGAAGGGGTCGAGGCCAAATTGCTCGCGCGCCATACGCAGCTCGTCGCTGTCGCGCAACGCCTGGACCACCTCGGGCAGCTCACCAAAAGCGCTCCACCAGGCGCTCGCCAAGAACACTTGGGGGTCGACGTGGAGGACGAACGCCGTGTCGGCCGGCATCGCGCGACGGGGCAGCGGCACCTGCACGGCGGCCGGCGATTGGCGCGGGGCGGACGTCTCCTGCGCGAGGCATGCCAGGACGAGGGCGGAGAGGAGCATGGCGATGTCGAAGTGGGTTCAGGGGCGAGAGCCGCGCCCGTCGTGGATGGGCCAGCCGCGATAGGGCGTGTCGAGAGTGGGTCCATCGCGAATGGGCCCTCGGTCTCTACGTCCCACCCGGTCGCGCATTTCCCTCAGGCGAGACCGGGTCGACCGTTTCAGCCTAAGGGCCCGCGAGGGCCCCTGCAGCCATCAACCCACGCCGGGCACGAACACCTCGATCCCGTCCCCGTGCGGGACAACCTTGTATCGCCGCGCAGCGCCGCAGAGGTTGCGCTCCTCCTTCCCGTTCTTCGGGTTGAAGTGGTACTGGTGCAGCGGGCAGACCGCGAATTTGCCCTGGTGCAGCGGACCAATCGAGATCTGGCCACCCTCGTGCGGGCAGCGTGAATCGAGTGCGTGCACCTCACCGTCGACACGGCAGAGGATCACCCGCCGGCCGCCGGCGAGGATGTCCCCCACGTCGACGCTGCGGGCCTCGCCCTCGGCGAGCTTCGAGATATCGGGGACGAGGACACCCTTGGGGCGGAACAGGGCGAGGAAGCGTCGAATCATGGCTGGATGGAGAACGGACCGACGAGGATAACGCTCGCGGCGCCCGCGTGCCCATGTTCCAGAGTCGAGCAGCGGTTGCGCGTCCGCTTGAAGTTATCGTCAGCGCCACAGCACGTACCAAAGCGCCCCGAGCGCGATCCCGCCGCACAAGGTCGGCAACGTGCCGACCTTGTAGCGAAAGATCGCGACGGACGCGCCGACCGCGATGACGGCCGCCCCAGGGTCGAGGGTCTCGAATTCGGGGACCAGGAGGCGCAAACGAAAGCGGCGCACTTCCGTGACCGCGCCGAAAAGCGTGTGGAGCGAGAACCACGTCGCGAGGTTCAGGATGACCCCGACCACGGCGGCGGTGATCGCCGAGAGGGCCGAGGTCAGCGCCTTGTTGCCGCGCAAGGACTCGATGTACGGGGCCCCGAGAAAGATCCACAGAAAGCAGGGCGCGAAGGTCACCCATGTGACGACACACGAACCGACCACGCCGGCCAAGAGTGGCGCCAGCGAACCGGGATCGCGGTATGCTGCCATGAAGCCCACGAACTGCACCACCTGAATGAGCGGTCCCGGGGTCGTCTCCGCCATGCCCAAGCCGTCGAGCATCTCACCTGGCCGGAGCCAACCGTAGTTCTCGACTGCCTGCTGCGCGACGTATGCGAGCACTGCGTATGCACCTCCGAACGTCACCACGGCAGCCTTGCTGAAGAACGTGCCGGCTTCGACGAGCACATGGGACGGACCGAGCGCGGAGGCCAGCGCGGCGAGCGGTACCAGCCAAATCAAGAGCCAGAGCACGGCGACCCGCAGCGTGCGGCCGAGGCTCGGCCGCACGCGAGGCTCCGCTTCATCGTGCAACGCTGGCGCAGCCTGCCCCCCAGCCGGCCCAACGGGTGCGTGCCCGCGAAGAACGAGGAAACGAGCGGGCCAGATCCTCCCTCCGATGAGGCCCACGCCCCCCGCCGTCAGCACGATGAACGGGAAGGGTACCTCGAAGAAAAAGATCGCGACGAAGGAGGTCGCAGCCAAGAGCGCCATCGTCGAGTTCTTCAGGGCTCGCCGTCCGATGCGAATCACGGCCTCGACCACGATCGCCATGACCGCTGGCTTGAGGCCGAAGAACACGGCCGCGACGGGCGTGGCGCCTTGGAACCCGGCGTAGAGCACGCTCAACAGCAGAATCGCTAAGAACCCTGGCAGCACGAAGAGCAAACCTGCCGCCATGCCTCCGCGCCAGCCATGCAAGAGCCAACCGATGTAGGTCGCGAGCTGTTGCGCCTCTGGTCCCGGCAACAACATGCAGTAATTGAGCGCGTGCAGGAACCGCTCTTCGCTGACCCAGCGCTTCTCCTCGACGAGGATGCGATGCATCACGGCGATCTGGCCCGCCGGCCCTCCGAAGCTCTGGAGCGCGACGCGCACCCAGACGCGCAGCGCCTCGGCGAAGGTCACTGTAGATTCGTTCGAGCGCGGGCGCAGGAGAGCGCTCATGGGGCTCTTGTACTGCGCGCAGTCGGGAACTGGTTCCAGAATCCCGATGCGCGCACAGTGGATGCGGACACCGGTTAGGGTTGCGAGCACAGCCCATCGGACCGCGACCCCGTTAACCTCTGCCGCACGATGCGTCCCGTACTGCTCCTCAACGTGGTCGGCCTCACGCGTAGGCAGCTCGGCAAAGGCACGCCGCACCTCACGGCCCTCGCTGCCCGTGGCGCGGTGGCGCCGATGGCGGCGCAGCTGCCGGCGGTCACGTGTTCCGCGCAGGCGACGATGCTAACCGGTCTCACACCGAGCGCGCACGGCGCGGTCGGCAACGGCTGGCGCGACCCGCGCACGTACGAGGTCGCGTTGTGGCGCCAGTCCAACCATCTCGTGCAGGGCGAGAAGCTCTACCAGGCCGCCCGCCGCCGCGACCCCGCCTTCACCTGCGCCAAGCTCTTTTGGTGGTGGAACATGGGCGCGGCCGTCGATTGGTCCCTGACGCCGCGGCCGTATTACCCAGCCGACGGGCGCAAGGTGCTCGCGACGTACTCGTGGCCTACGGCGTTCCGCGAGGCCGTGGAGGGCGAGCTCGGGCCCTTCCCGTTTTTCGACTTCTGGGGCCCGAAGGCGGGGCTCCCCTCGTCGCGCTGGATCACCGACGCGGCGCTGCGCACGCTGCGGGTCGAGCGGCCGACGTTGACTCTCGTGTATCTGCCGCACCTCGACTACGACCACCAGCGCTTCGGGCCGCGCGACCCGCGCTCGATCGCGGCCCTGCGCGAGGTCGACGCCCTCGTCGGTGAGCTCGTCAGAGCCGCGGACGCTCATGGCGCGACGACCGTGGTCGTCTCCGAATACGGCATCACCGACACACCGCGGCCCGTGCACATCAACCGCGCGCTGCGCGAGGCGGGCCTGCTCGTCGCGCGCGCCGCGTCGCCCGCCGATCTCAAGGGGGGCGACACCCTCGACGTCTTCGCGAGCCGCGCGTTCGCCCTCGCAGACCACCAGCTCGCGCACGTGTACTGCAAGGACGAGGCGAGCCGGGCCGCGGCGCGCGCGGTGCTCGAGTCCTTGCCCGGCGTCGGAGAGCTGCTCGAGGGTCCCGCGCGCGCGGCCGCGGGCCTCGAGCACGACAACGCGGGCGACCTCATCGCGCTCGCCGAGCGCGACTCGTGGTTCACCTACTACTACTGGACCGACCCCGCGTGCGCGCCGGACTTCGCGCCGACCGTCGACATCCACCGCAAACCGGGTTACGACCCGTGCGAGTTGTTCGTCGACCCGGTACTACGCGCGCCGACACTGCGCATCGCGCGCCGCCTCGCGCAGAAGAAGCTCGGCTTCCGCTACCTGATGGACGTGATCCCGCTCGACGCGAGCCTCGTGAAGGGCAGCCATGGCCTCGTGCCCGAACACCCGGACGACGGCCCCGTGTGGATCACGGGCGCGCCGTGGTCCGCCGCGAACCCCGAACCGAGCGGCGGCGTGGTGCCGATGACGAGCGTCAAAGAGCGTGTGCTCGGCCTGCTCGAGCTCTAAACGTGCCGCACACCAGTTGTCGTTTCCGTCAACGAGGAGTGCCGGAGCCATCGCGAACCTCCGTCGTCCACTCGCCCCGTGGGACCCCCCAGTGGTCGTTGGTCGTCATTCGCCTGCGGGGTCGACAACCGACTCGCTGCTCGAGTCGGATCGGTCGTCGTCTCGGACCATCAGAGGGCGCAACGGCAACCACAGGAGGCGCCCAGGATGCGCGACGGTGGCAGGGTCACGCGGCGCGTCGAGGCCGAGGCGCATGGACTCGTGGCCGTCGCGGGGTTGGGCCGTGAACGTGCCGAACAGGCGGTCCCACAGCACCAATTGGAAGCCGTAGTTGGAATCGGTCTCGTCGCGCCACACCGAGTGGTGCACGCGGTGCACGTCCGGCGTGACGAGGACAGTGCGCAGGATCTGCTCGACGCGCTGTGGCAGGCGCAGGTTGGCGTGGTTGAAGAGCGACATGCCGTTGAGCGCCAGCTCGAACACCAGCACCGTCGCCGGAGTCGCGCCGAGGGCCACGACCACAAGCGCCTTCCACCCGAGCGAGACGAGCAGCTCGAGCGGATGGAACCGGACACCCGACGTCACGTCGAGATCGACGTCCGTGTGGTGAACACGATGCACGCGCCAGAAGAGCGGGACCCTGTGCGACGCCACATGCTGGGCCCACAGCGCGAGATCGAGAACCAGGAGCGCGAACACGATCTCGAGCCAGCGCGCGAGGTCGACCGAGCGCAGGAGCCCAAGGCCGCGGCGCTCGGCGAACCACGCGGCCCCGAGGGCGCCGAGAGGCGCAATGAGGCGCACGCACAGAGTGCCGAGCACGACGAGCGCGACGTTCGCGAAGGAACGTCCGAGACGCGGCAACTCGCGCCGGCGACGCGGCGCGAGAGTCTCGGATACCACGAGCAACGCCGTCAAGCCGAAGAAGACCGCCGCGCGCAGGCCTCGCTCGTGTGCGAGCAAGAACTCCATCGTCAGGCCCGGTTGCGCGCCTTCGCGAGGGCCGCGTCGTCGTAGAACGCGAGGCCGTGCCCGCCGCCCGCGCGGGCCTTGGCGATCCAGACCACTTGGCCTGTGTGCCAGGAGAAGTGCTCGACGACGTGCAACACGGCGGCGAGGCCCGTGGTCTCGAACCCCTGGATCGACACCGCGCCCTCGAGCGCGTCATCGGTGAGCCCGCGGATCACGGCCGCGGCGCGCGCGACGGTCTCCGTGAGCCGCGCGAGCAGCGCGGGGCCTGCGAGCGAATGCGCTTCAGCGGCAAATTCGGTCGCGCGCTCGCGAGCATCGGGCTCGCCGCCGAGCCCCGACAGGATCCATTGGCGCACGTTGCCCTCGAGGTGCAGCAGCACGTTGCCGACCGAGATGCAGTCCGGATGCGGACGCCACCAGAGGTCCGCCGCGGGCAGGATCTCGAGGGCCCACGCGAGGCGCGGCACGTATGTGCCTGCGAGGTAATGCGCGCACTCGGCGCGGACGAGATCGTGGGAGCGGCTCACGGTGTGGCAGTGTCGTCGAACTGGCGCTGCGTGGGTACATGGCGTACAAGAACCTGCCCCAAGGGGAGCCCCGCCTGCCATGTCCAACCCTCGCGCCCTTCTCGTCATCGGTGCCATCGGCGTCGCCGTACTGCTGTTTTTGACGCTCTCGCGAGATCGTGTGTCCGACCGAGCAGGCGAAGTCCTCGGGCCGAAGCCTCGTCTCGCGCTGGAGGGCTCTTCGGCATCTGTCGAGGACCTCCCGACCGTCGACCGCGCGCCGACGCCTGGACCCACGCGCACCGCGCTCGCGAACGGTGCCACGAGCTCGACCGAAACGAGCGCCACCAACAGCACGACTGGGGTCTCTGTCACCGGCAGCGTCATCGACACACGCAGCTTGCCGATCGCGAGCGCGGAGGTGCGGCTGTGGGTTTCCGGTCGACCGATGATCGCGACACACACCGACGACGACGGGCAGTTCGCGCTCGAGGGTGTGCCGCCGGCCGACCGCTCTGGGCTCGTCGGCACGGTCCACGCCGTCGCTCCGGACGGGCGCGTCGCGGCGCACGTCACGCATGTGCCGAAGTCCCGCTCCAAGTACGAATCGCGCGCGCTCGAGCTCGTCGTCGGGTCCGCGCGGACGAGGCCCGTGAATGTCCCGGTCACCGTGATCGTCGAGCGAGAGGGCCTCCCGGTCGCAGATGCCGAAGTCGAGCTCGAGGCTGGCTTCGAGCGTGTCCTAGTCGGGCTCGCGCGATCCGACGCCGATGGGCGCGCGCACGATCACAGTTCGTGTGAGCGATCACCGGGGTGAGCCGCTCGCGGGACAAGTCGTGACCGCGGCCAATCAGGGCAACAACCAGCTGACCGCGCCGGTCGAGACAGGCGCGGACGGTGTCGCAGTGATCAGCGGGCTCTACGGCGGGCTCGCCAACGTCTCGGTAGCCCCTGCTGGCACGCCGGGTGCGCGCAGCGAAGCGGGCGCGATCGACCTCGAGCAGGGTGACGGAGCGCTGGAGTACGAAGCAGCCGAAGTGCTGCGCGCGACTTTGCGCATCATCGCGGACGGCGCGCCGGGTCTGCCACCGGCGATCCGAGTGTGGCCTGCGCGCATCGAGTCCAAAGACCCGCAGACGTCGCTCGTCACCGTGGCGTTCCGTCTAGCTGGCGAAGCCACGGAGCTCGCGACGTCGGTCAACGCGCCGGGTTACTCCGCCGCACAGCTCGCGCTGACACGCGCGCTCGGCGTGTCCGGGGCAGCGCCACTCGACGTCATAATGACCCGATCGGGAGCGCTCCTCGTCGAGGTCCAAAGGGCAGAGGGGACAGCCATTCGGCTCGTGCCCGAACGCCAGGACGAGGGTGGACAATGGAAGAAGGATTCGCCTTTCGAGCACCAGTACCCGAACGCCGACGACGGGCGCTTTCGGTTCGATTCGCTGACGGCTGGCCGCTATCGGGTCCGCGACGCCGAGAGCGGCGCCGCGACCGAGATCGTCTATGTCGATCCCGCGCTCGGCGATGCGCGCGCGACTCTTGACCTGACCCGCCATGGGTTGGCGCAGGGAACCGTCATCGGGCCCGACGGGTTCGACCTCTCCGCTGCGCGTGTGATCGTCGCAGGCGCGGACACCCTGGTGGCTGACAACGCTTGGCAGGTCATTCCCGGCGCGCCCAAGGGGTCCATCGCTGTCGGTCGCGACGGCGCGTTTTCTTTGCCCGTCAGCCTCGACCGGCCCGTGGTGCTACGCGCTTGGCACCCCGTCCTTGCGCCTGCGGCTGAAGGCGGCGAGCTGCGGATCGATGGTCCGCGCGACGGGATCCGTTTACGACTGGTCGAGGGTCCAACGTGTGAATGGACCATGCCAAAGGGCTTTGCGGGGCGCCAGCGCACATCTGTCCGTGTCCTTCTGTACCGCGATCACGCGCGCGCGGAGCTCGGCTCCGAACACGTCGCCGAGCGCAGCGAGGGCCGCGCACGCTTCGGTGGGTTTGTGCCGGGGACCTACACTCTCTGGATCGACTTGGACGGTCAATTCGCGCCGCTCGTTCTGAATGACGTCGTTCTCGGGGAGGAACGCACCGACCTCGGCGGGGTTCCGTTCACGGCGGGCTCTGCGGTGCGAGTGATCTTGCGGCCCCAGTCAGGCGCGAGCCCACCGAGGATCTTCGTGTCGGCGTTCTCCGAAGAGACTGCGGTCGATGGATCTGCGCTGTACAACCGGCAGCTCAATTCGCGCGGCGAGGCAGAGGTCGTCCTCGCGGGCCTGGGCGCAGGCACGTTCAGCGTCCGCGTTGGATCGATCGGCGCGGGCGATCTCATGCCCATACGCGTCATCACGCTCGACGGTCAGCGCGACGAGGTGATCGAGATCGACCTCTGAAGCGAAGACTGTAGGCGATTCGACACCCGGTAACGGGAATCGAGACCAGAGGTACCGAACCCGACCCAAAAATGAGGCGGGAGTCGCGCGCGCTCCGCGCGCGCGACTCTCGCCTCATTTTTGGGTCGGGTTCGGTACCTCTGGTCTCGATTCGGCAACCCGCTGCAGACGCCGCGCTTGCGATTTGGCAACCCGCAGCGGGTACCGTACGCGCGATGGCCAGCCCCAAGCACCGTCTGCGCATTGCCGCTGCCGCGCTCGACCAAACACCCCTCGACTGGCCCGGGAACCTCGCGCGCTGTACACGCGCCGTCACCGCCGCGCGCGCAGACGGCGCCGAGCTCGTCCTGCTGCCTGAGCTCGCGTTGTCGGGCTACGGCTGCGAGGACGCGTTCTACATGTCCCACGTCGAGCAGCGCGCGTGGCGCTCGCTCCAGCAGCTCCTGCCCGAGACGCGCGGCCTCGTCGTCGGTGTCGGTCTGCCGTGTTTGCACCGCGGTGTGCTCTACAACGTCGCGGCGCTGTGCGTCGACGGGCGCCTCGCGGGGTTCGCTGCCAAGCAGCACCTCGCCGGTGACGGTATCCACTACGAGCCGCGCTGGTTCCGGCCCTGGCCCAGCGGCCAGCGCGCGCGTATCGACGCACGTGGTCTCGCGCGCTGGAGCGCGGACGATGACGTCCCTATCGGCGACCTCATCTTCGAGGTCGGCGGCGTACGGATTGGCTTCGAGATCTGCGAGGACGCGTGGGTCGCCGATCGCCCGGGCACACGCCTCGCGGCCAAGGCCGTCGACGTCGTGCTCAACCCGAGCGCGAGCCACTTCGCCTTCGGGCGCCGCGTCGTGCGTGAGCGGCTCGTGTCCGAGTCGAGCCGCATGCTACACGCGGTCTACGTGTACGCGAACCTGCTCGGCAACGAGGCCGGGCGCGTGATCTACGACGGCGGCTCGATGATCGCGTCGCGCGGCGAGATCCTGGCCGTCGCGCCGCGCTTCTCCTTCGCCGAGGTCGAGCTCGCGGTCGCGACGGTGGACCTCGCTGCGGTGCGCGGCGATTATCGGGGCGCGTCGAGCGCGCGCGCGACCGTGATCGACGAGCCGGGCACGTGCGTGGAGCTCGAGCCCTTCGATTTTGTCGGCGCCGAGCGCACGCCGCCGGGGCTTGCCACGCGGCCCATTTGGGAAACGGGGCCCGAGCTCGCCTTCGAGGAGTTCACACGCGCCGTGGCCCTCGGGCTCTACGACTACCTGCGCAAGAGCCGGAGCGGCGGCTTCGTCGTGTCCCTGTCAGGCGGCGCGGACTCGGCGACTGTCGCGTGCCTCGTCGAGCGCATGCTGCGGCTCGGCGTGACGCAGCTCGGCGCCGAGGCCTTCGCGCGCGCCCTCGGGCGGACGCCCGAGAAGGCGACGCTCGCGCACCTCTTGACCACCGTCTACCAGGGCACCGCGAACAGCTCGGAGACGACACGCAGCGCCGCAGAGACCCTGGCGAAGGGCCTCGGCGCGCGCCACTTCGAGCTCGACGTCCAAGGGCTCGTCGACGGTTACCGCGAGCGTGTCGAGGGCGCGATCGGGCGTGAGCTCACGTGGGAACAGGACGATCTGACCCTGCAGAACCTTCAGGCGCGTGTGCGTTCGCCCTCGGCGTGGGCCCTCGCGAACCTCGAGCGCGCGATCTTGCTCTCGACGAGCAATCGCTCGGAGGCCGCGGTCGGTTACGCGACGATGGACGGCGACACGTCCGGCGGGCTCTCGCCGATCGCTGGGGTCGATAAGACGTTTCTGCTCGCGTGGTTGCAGTGGATGTGGCGCACCGGGCCCGCGGGGCTCGGGCCCATTGAGGCGCTGGCCGAGGTCGTCGTGCAGCGCCCGACTGCCGAGCTGCGCCCGCCGAGCTACGAACAGCGCGACGAGGACGACTTGATGCCGTACGTGGTGCTGGATGCGATCGAGGAGCTCGCGATTCGTGATCGGCTGGCGCCCGGGAATGTGCTCGATGCGCTGATCGGGCGCTTTCCGGAGCATGCGCGCGAGGTGCTCGTTGGCTGGGTCAGACGCTTTTATCGGCTGTGGGTACAGAACCAATGGAAACGGGAGCGGCTGGCGCCATCGTTTCATTTGGACGACGAGAACCTCGACCCGAAGACTTGGTGCCGTTATCCGATCCTCGGCGGCGACTGGGGTGAAGAGCTCGCGGCGCTCGAACGCTGAGCCGGACGAGCGCGAGGAGGGTGCCGACGCACGCCGGAGGCCTCAGGCCTCAATTCGTCACTGTGAAGGCGCGGGCGTCGGAGAAACGCGCAGTCGGAGTGCCTGTTCCCGGAATCAGGTCGCGGTACCAGCCTTGGACGTAGAGGGTCTCGCCGGGCTGGGCGCTGCGTAGGGTGCTGCCCAGGGGCAGCTCTTGCAGGTCCAGACGGATGCCGAGGATGCCGCGCGCGTCGGCG
>Ga0163144_10005743_pt1 | contig 27578 bp, 21 predicted proteins | sample OliLak19BULKMAT1_FD_123175 | JGI IMG/M metagenome (GOLD analysis project Ga0163144, IMG submission 123175) | Freshwater microbial mat bacterial communities from Lake Vanda, McMurdo Dry Valleys, Antarctica - Oligotrophic Lake LV.19.BULKMAT1 | ecosystem: Environmental > Aquatic > Freshwater >... | reverse complement strand
CTAGAATTTCACGCCGACGGACGATCGGATCTGCAAGTCGTTCCGGCCCACAGTTGGCGCCGGTTGGGTGTCGTAGATATCGATCAAGGTCAAGTTCAAGGAAATATTCTCAAGCAGCCAGTACCGCAAATTGGTCTCAAATCGAAATCTAAAATCCTTCAGGTTGATCTGAGGAAGCAGTTCGAACTTTTCATCAAAGGTCAGAACTTTTGAAATCTTCCAGCTAAAATCCTCCGCAAGCCGATAATAGAACCTTTCGGAGCGAGTGCCGGTTTGAAGGCGCTGCACCTGGTAATTCATCCCAATCTCCGTGTTCAAAACCAGGTTGCTTCGGGTGATCAGATGATAACCGAGGCCGGGGCCAAATTCATAGCGCTGATTGATTTTTCGAATTTCGTCGTATCCGCCCCCGAATAAATTATAGACGAAAAAGCGGCGTTCGCTGCCCAAATCAAAATCTGTTTTCGATGAGCCATCCATCCGGTTCGCCGAGAGAATTCCGTCCGTCGTTCCGTAGGCGGAATTGTAATCAAAGGTGTTTCGGAATCGGTCGAAGAGTTTTGGGGACGCATTGGGTCCGGATTCCGGAACCGGAGCGAAGATTATCTTCGCGCGTGCATGGTACAAGTCCCGCCTTGTGTTGTTGATTCCGACATCCGCGCCGACCTGCACCTCACCGTGCCAGGATGAGGGATGTTTTGGTTTTACCTCGGGCTTGGGCGGAGCAAGCGCCACGACGGGTGTTTGAGTTGGTGTGGGTGTAACCACTGGAGACGCATTCGTTGCGGGCGTAGCGACTGCCTCATTCGCCGCCGCCGCGACTGGAACAGGTCGCGCAATGATTTCGCGGGATTGAACTTCGGAGAGCGGAATTTTAATTTCTTTTGCCCAAGTGGTCGCTAGAACGACTTGATTCGTGTTCTCGGAAAGTATCGTGCCCGTGATCTGATCGCCGTTTCGCAGTTTCAGCGCGATGGTCTGTGCCTGAAGGGCAAGGACGGGCAGGAGCCACAGCATGAAGACCAGGCCGGCTCGATTCGGGGAGTTACGGTTTCGGAATCTGTGCATCCTGGTTTGGTAACTGAGGCGCTGCCGGTTGGGGTAAATCACGGGCGGTCACTCGTCGAACTCCGCCGGAGACCGCAATACTTCCTTCCTCGTCGATCCGCAATATCGGGCGCGTGGAGGAGTAATCATGGGTTTGTTGTTTGATGACATCTCCTTCGGGATTTATCACGCTATAATTGAACGCGCGGGCTCCGGTCTGATGAAGGACATGCAGATTGCTGAATTTATCAAGCTGTGCCTCGGGTTTGCTGAATGAAACCATTGGCGCAATTGGGAAAACCCTGAAGACGGTCGTTGCGGTGGAATCGGTGAGGCGTAGATACAATAACATCTGCTTGGAGTAAATCGCCTGCTGCAAAATGAATTTGCGCATCTCGGGCGGCCGGTTCGAAACGGCAGATGGAACTCCGAAGTCCAACTCCTTTAATTTTGTTCCGTTGATAATGTCAAAAACCACCGGGCGGCTGGAAACTTCGACCCCCCATTGCGGAATCTTCATGCTCGCGGTGACCTGGTATCGGCCCGCCTGCCGAAAATCAAAATAGGGGGTGAGGTTAACCCGTTTCGTGCCGGATTGGGATGATTCAAGCGTAAATTCACCCGCCACCGGGGCGTCACCAAGTTGCCGGACGACGTAACGCTCCCGTGCTTCAACCGAAAATGTGATCCAGTCGTTCTCCTTGCCGAACTCGAGGGTCTGGCCGGAGCGGTTGGTTATTTTTACCGCAACGCGAAGGTCTTCGTTGGACAAAAACTGTTCCTGCTCGAGTGCCAGCGCCAAGGAAACCCCACTGACCTGCGCGCGGAGATTGGGGGCCAGCAGCGCCCAAAATAGCAGGAGCAACGAAATGTTTTTCATCGAACGAGTTTAAAGTCGGGCCACTTGGGGGCAAGTCGCAAAACGATCTCCCAGCCCACGTGCGCAACCGCAGTTAACGACGCCTCGCCCGGCGAATCTATTCACCGTGAGTATGCCGCGACGGCCTTCATGCGGTGTTGGATTTGTAATGCGACAAAGGAGGGAGTAATGGCCCGCAGGCATTCCATTGGCTTTTCGTAGTGGCAGGCATCTTTCAAACAGGGGCTGCAGGGGAGGGGGATACGCAGGGATTGCTCCACTTGCCCGTAAGGTCCTGTGCGCCGAGGATCGGTGGGACCAAACAATGCAACCACCGGTTTCCCGAGAGCCGCCGCTATGTGCATGGGCCCGGTGTCGTTCGTCACCACAAAATCGCAGCGCCGCAACCATTCGATGGTTTCCGGCAGTGACGTTTTTCCTGTGAGATCCAAACTGCGTTCCGGTTCCGCTTTTGAAATAATCCGGCCCGACGCCTCGTCGTCTTTTCCGCCGAGGATTGCGAAGTTCGCGCCGGGATTCTGCGATGCCAAACGCTGGATCAATTCCGCAAAATATTCCGCGGGCCAACGTTTGTTGAACCAGCGCGCACCGGGATTGATTGCGATCCAGCGGGACGCTCGGCTCGCCATCATCTCGACGACCCCTTGGATCATCGGACGCGGCGGAAGCCACGTGAAGTTATGATGCACGGGCACCCCAAGGGTCTTCACGACCGACAAATACCAGTCCACCGCGTGGGTGTGAATCGAGGGGCGCGCCACCGCGACGTCATAAAAACCAGGCGCGCCCTCTCGTGGGTCTGCGACGCCAATCGTGAAATCGCCATTGGCTAGCCACGCAAACGCCCCGCTTCGCGCCAAACCTTGAAGGTCGATGACCAGGTCAAACTCCTTCCGTCGCAGGTCAAAAATGCTTCGCACCATTTCATTCCAGTAAAATGGAGAGGACCAGCGCCTGCGATGGAACGGAACGACGGCATGCAGGTCGGGATCGTTTTCGAGCAAGGGCGACAATTGCGAATCCAGCCACCAATAAATTTCGCTCTTCGGAAAATGAAGCTTGAGCAGTCGCAGCACAGGCAAGGCTTGTATGACGTCCCCGAGTGAACTCGGTTTTAAGATGAGGATTTTCAAAAGCGGGTCAGCAAAAAACCATCGCGGCGCCCGCGAATCGCGGGTACGCCCGATGCCGAAAGTGAATTCTTCTATTTTCCAACCGCGAGCCGCTCGGCCAGACGTGCCGGCAGGCCGGCTGCGAGAATTTTCTTCTGGGCGCCCGGAATATCGTAATCGAGCTTCCGCAGTTCGATGGAGCCTTCGTCCATGTCATAAACGACATACTTCGCTTTCGGATCCCCATCGCGCGGCTGGCCCACGCTTCCCACGTTGACGAAATACTTCCGGCCCGGCTCGACCTTGAATTTGGAATACGTTCCGCCGCGAACCTGGCTGTCGCGGATGAATGCAGCCGGAACATGCGTATGACCGAAGAAACAGACGCTGGTGTTCTGGTAGGTGAAACTCGCCGCGGCGGCCAGCTTGTCGAAGACATATCCCCACCGCTGCGGCACGTCGAGTGTGGCGTGGACGATGGTAAAGTTTGCCACCAGCCGAAGGTATTTCAGGTCCCGCAACCATTCCCGATCCTCGGCAGTGAGTTGCTTGCGGGTCCAATTGACCGCCTCGGCGGCGTGCGGGTTGAAACCTTCAAGGTTGTCCTCCGACGAGCAATACTCGTCATGATTTCCTTTGACGCAGGGAATGTTCATGCCGCGGACAATGTCCAGACACTCCTTGGGATTGGCGTTGTAACCCACCACGTCGCCAAGACACGCCACATGCGTGCAATTCTGTTCTTTGATGTCATCGAGCACGACTTGAAAAGCCTCAAGATTGGCGTGGATGTCTGCAATAATTGCGTACTTCATTCAATGCCCAGTTTATCTAACGATTTCAAAACCGCGAAATTCATTTTTTGCTTCTGACCACAATACCGTTTCCTTGCGAACAAACCGACCGACTTCCGAATCCTGGATGGCGTGTTGAAAACCCTCCAATTCCGCACGCTCTCCCTCAGAGATCAACTCAACGCGGCCATCGTCCAGATTGCGCACGGTTCCGGTTACCTCAAATCCTGTGGCGACCGATTTGACCGTATAACGAAATCCGACGTTCTGGACACGTCCCGTGTAATAGATCTGCATCCGCTCCCGCTTCATACGAATGATTGCGCAGGCGAATAAAGCCACAGGCGCATCCCTCCGCGCAACGAATTTTCGCGGTTAATCGAAGAATTGCAAGGCGCCGTTATGCCGGTGACCGCCAGCCGTCCATACCCAATCAAAACAGACCTGTCAGGCAAATACCAGACCGCGTTCGTCAGAACTCAATGTTCTCCAATTCCCCGGCTTCAGTTTGTCCAGGCGCAATTTCCCGATCTGGATCCGAACGAGGCGCAGCGTCGGATGTCCGACCGCTGCTGTCATGCGCCGAACCTGCCGGTTTTTACCTTCGATCAACTCCATGCCGATCCAGCAATCGGCTACCGATTTGCGGACGCGGATCGGCGGGACCCGTGGCGGAACTTCCGGTTGCGGATCGAGAACCCATGCGCGGCAGGGGAGCGTCTTTCGGCCATGGACCATGACGCCCCCGGCCAGTTGCTTCATCGAATCAGCGGCTGGAACTCGCTCGACCTGCGCCCAGTAAATTCGCTGATGCGCGCGGCTCGGATGGAGCAATTTCTGATTCAAAGCGGGTTCGTCGCTGAGCAGGAGCAATCCTTCCGAATCGGCGTCGAGCCGTCCGAGCGAATACACCCCCTTGGGAAAGTCGAATCCGGCCAGCGTGCGGTTGCCCGACCCGTCGTCAGTGAACTGCGAAATCACTCCGAATGGTTTGTTGAAGGCGATGAGCATCCGTGCCCAGTCTCCACGAATCACGGGCAAAGAACAGAATTTCTCCACAAACAATGGATCCAAAAAAATATTTTCAGTTGGACGGCCTTTGTCCCACCGGGGCTTCTAGTCTTCTCGCAAAGAAAGGAAACTTATGTCGAACAAAGAACAAATGGAATTGGGATTCAACGGAACGATTGCTTGCCGCGCCACCGGGACGCGACAACGCCGCTCAAGCCGCTCCGAATGGTGGTTCAAGCAAATGCGCCGGGCCGTCGATTGCGCCATGGACTGGCAACCGTCGCCCAAGGCGCGACCGGAACAGGTCCACCTGAAATTATCGCCGCGCTGGTGATCCTCGTCGCGCCGCGCGACAGGGCGGGTCGGCCATGCCTGGCCGCGCTTCAGTCAGCGCTGCCAGGCGAGTCAGCGTTGCATGAGATTTTTGACGAAGGGCGTCAGGCGGGTGCGTTCTGCGGAACGATCCGCCGGTTTGACCGGAGGCAAATCTCGCGGCGGCAATTCCCGAGAGGGTGTGAAGCTCGTAAGCCGAATCTCTCACTTCATCGGGCTTGATGTCCACCAAGAAGCGGTGGCCGTGTCCAGTGTGGGCGGGATTGATACCAACTCGGGTTGAAGATTGGTTGGATGAACCTTATTGGCCGGACGCGTCATGGACTGCGGTGGCAAGGCGCAGCCGCGACACCGCTTTGGTGCGCGCGAAGCTCAATCTCGATCCAGAAGCATTCGTCCGGGCGAAAGCGGCGTGGCGCTCCGCTTCCCGCCGCAGTCCATGATGCTCGGGATTGGCGCGGAGCGCACCCCCTCACAGTTCTGCCAAATTTCTACCGTGCTTGGTATGAGAATGGGTGGGCGCACGGGGGTTTCGGAGAATATTTCACCCAAATCGGTAGGGCGAGACTCCGTCGAGCCGTGACTTCCTCGCAATGCCAACGGATCAAACGACGGTGAAATGGGAATGTAATATCGCGGGATTAGTCAGGGTCCGACGGGGTCTCGCCCTACCAGATTTGATACGCCAAGGTTCGACTGGCCGACGCGAATGCCTGCGCTCCGTTCTGGCAATCGGGCGAGCCGCCGCCCAGACGCGCCCTGGGTCAAGGCCTGCACCTGCTGCGGCTGGGCAATTCAATCGCGGCTGAGAGCGGGCAAAAAGAAAACCGCAAATCCTGACGGACGGCCATCGGGTGGTGGCAATAGCAGTTCGACATCCCTGGAGCTAAACAGAGCCCCATTCAGCGCGTCAGCTATTTTATCCTATCCCATTCCCCTCGCGTTACTTCCTCGTGAAAATGTTGACAGCTCTGTGATGGTCTTTGCCGGGGCCGCGCAAAGTATTCTGTTCCCTTCCTGATTTCGGATGCTACATTTTTCCGATCAGCCTAAATTTTTTTTCCAGAATTTATGTCTAACTCATCTGCTCAGACCCAATCGGGACCTTCAACGAAATCCCAGTCCAACGGCAACAAACCAAAATATCCCGGCGTGCGGGTGACGTGCAACGGCAACCAACTCGTTGCTCAATACGTCGAAACGCGGATCACGGAAGGCGGAATTTTTTATCCGATCACGCCGTCCACGGAGGGAGGGGAGATTTATCAGCAGAGTTTTGCCCAGGGCGAATTGGATGTGTTCGGCCATCAGAAGATCGCGGCGGAATGCGAAGGCGAACACGCGGCGCAAGGGGGCGCGACGGCTTTTTCTGTGACCGGACGACGCGCAGTGAATTTCACATCAGGGCAGGGGATCGTGTATGCGATGGAGCAATATTATCACGCGCCGGGAAAACTTTCGACGATGGTGGTGGAGGTCGGCGCGCGCGCGCTAACCAAGCACGCTTTGAATGTCCATTGTGGCCACGATGATTTTTACGCGGCGCTTGATACTGGTTGGACGATGTTGATGGCAAGGGATGCTCAGCAAGCGGCAGATCAGGCAATCATTTTGCGCAAGGTCAATGAACAGGTGCTCAATCCAGGAATGAATATTCAGGACGGAATGCTCACGACGCACTCCGAGCGAATGTATTTTGCCCCGGAGGCTGAATTGCTGCGGGAATTCCTCGGTGCGCCCGACGAAATGATCGATTGTCCGACTCCGGCGCAGCGCGAGTTGTTCGGCCCGAAGCGCCGCCGGGTTCCTGAAATGATCGATTTGAAGAATCCGATTCTGCTCGGCCCAGTGCAGAATCAGGAACATCACATGAACGGCGTGGTCGCCCGCCGGAATAATTTCAGCGAGCCGATACTCGGCTTCATTGAAAAATCCTTTGAAGAATTTGGCCAGCTCACCGGACGGAAATACGACCTCGTCACCCAATATAAAACGGACGACGCGGACACGGTTTTTGTCTCGCTCGGCTGTGCGGCGGAAAATATCGAGCAGGCTTGCGACTATTTGCGTGACCAGCGCAATGCCAAAGTGGGTTCCATCCACATCAATGTGATCCGCCCGTTTCCGGAGGCCGCCGTGATCAACGCGTTGCGCGGGAAAAAGAACGTCATCATTTTGGAACGTACCGACGAAAGCCTGGCAGGGGACAATCCGCTCGCGCGCGATATCCGCGTGGCCGTGGGGAAAGCGAATGAGAATCATCGCTGGCTGAGTGGCACGGGCGTCTCGCCCGTGAGTTCCTGGAACGAGAAGATAGAAACACACGGGCGAGACACCCGGGCCACTACTTTGCCTTCATTGACGCCGGAAGAAACGCCGAGAATTTTCCGGGGCGCCTATGGAATTGGCTCACGCGATTTCCGCCCGGAACACACGCTTGGCGCCTACGAATTCGCCACCGGCCAATCTCGTCGCCAGGATGGCAAAGGCGCTGCGGACGGCGAAACCTTTTTTGTGCTCGGGGTTAATCATCCTTACGCAGTCATTTCAAAAGACACGCCATCGCTTCTCCCGCAAAATGCCATTGCCGTTCGTTTTCACTCGATTGGCGGTTGGGGCATGATCACAACGGGAAAAAATCTCGGCTCCATCGTCGGGGACATTGGCGACCTCCTTTCCCACCAAAAGCCAACGTATGACCAGGACGGAGTCTTGAAGGAAAAGCTCTTCGTCATGGCAAATCCGAAATATGGCTCGGAGAAAAAAGGTGCTCCGACGAATTATTATCTCACCGTCGCGCCGGAACGGATCAAGGTGAATTGCGAATTGAACCACGTGGATGTCGTGCTTTGCTGCGACCCAAAAGCCTTTACGCACACGAACCCACTGGAAGGTTTGAACAAAGGCGGCTCGCTGGTCTGGGAATCAAGCGACACGCCGGAAACCGCCTGGCAACGGGTGCCTTCGCATTACCGTCAATTTGTTCGCGACAACAACATTCGCATTTTCATTCTGCCGGGATTTGAGATCGCGCGTAATGCGACGACTCAACCGGAATTGCAATTGCGCATGCAGGGCAATTCGTTCTTGGGCGCATTTTTTCGCGTCAGCTCGTTCCTCAAAACCTACGATCTTACGGAAGAACAATTCAACGACGTCATCCATAAACAGTACGAAAAGAAATTCGCCCGCTTTGGCGCCGCAGTGGTTGAGTCGAACATGAAAGTAATGAACGAGGGATTCTCCCGCGTTCAGGAAATCAAATACGGCGAGATCAACGACGAGGATCGTTCGTCGATGCGCAATCCGCCGCTGAAACCTTTTGGCGAACACGAAATTCTTCCCACTGCCGGTGTGAATCTCGGCGCGGGTTTGATTTCAAATCGTCCGCCTGCTGGCCAGACACGGTCGCCCTTCCAGACCCTCGCCAAATTCGACAGTGAATTTCGTTGTGGCCTCGGCTATCATCAACCCGCCGGCGCGCTGGCTTCGGTCGGCGTGATGGGGGCCGGGAGCGGCGCGACGCAGTCCAAGTATGTCGCTCGGCGCGAAACTCCTGTGTACATCGCCGAGAACTGCACTCAATGCATGGAGTGCATCACGGCTTGCCCCGATACGGCGCTGCCGAATACCTCGCAAGACGTCATCACCGTTTTGAAAACGGCCGCGTTCAATTATGTTTCCGACACTGCCGAACGGAAAAAGCTGATCGATGAATTGAAAGGTCTGGAGGAGCGCGCTCGCGTTCGCATGAACGAAGCGGTGAAGACCAAGCAGAAAACTCCGTTCAAGGAAATTATTGCAGATGAAGTCAGCAAGCTGACGCAAATCGCCGAAACATCGCGCGATGAATTTGTGAACATCATCGGCAAACTTCCTCTCGCCTATAATAATGTTCCTGCAATTTTCCGTTCGCTCGAACAAAAAACTCCGGGCGCTGGCGGATTGTTTTCCATTTTCGTGAGCGACCTTTGCAAAGGGTGCGGCGAATGCGTCCAGGTTTGCGGCGATCACGATGCGTTGCGCATGACTCGCGAAACGGAAGAACTCAACGCGGAATTGACGACGGCACAAATCTTTTCGCGATTGCTGCCTGACACGCCGCAAAAGTATCTCGGCCTTTACAACGACGGCGAAGCCGCCAGTTCTCGCGAAGCCGCGCTGAGAAACCATTTGATGGTCCGCCGGAATTACGAGGCGCTCGTCTCCGGCGACGGCGCGTGCGCCGGTTGCGGCGAGAAAAGCATCCTGCGCGCGGCGACCTCGGTGACTGAAGCCTACATGCGGCCAATTTATCACAAGAAAGCCGACCGACTGCGCGGCAAGGCGACGAAACTGGAGAATGAGGGCTTGTCGAAGCTGGAGGCGCTCAAACAACGCAGCGACGAGGAATATCAGATATTCCGCAAATCGGTCCTGCACGCGCTCATGGGACTCGGCGGCGAAAATGACGAAGACACTGCCAAACGCATCGCGGATTACGAAGCCAAGCACGGCGTCGTCACCGATGAGCAAATTGTAAATGCCATCGGCACGGTGATGCGCCAGGACGCTTTCAATCATCGAGATCTTCAGGCAGTCGATGGCCGGCGGGCAAACGGGATGTCGGTGATGCTGATGGGCGCGAGCACCGGTTGCAACACGGTCTATGGCTCCACGCCGCCGTCGAATCCGCATCCGTATCCGTGGATGAACTCGTTGTTCCAGGACGGTGCAACGATCAGTTGGCTCTTGAGCGAATCAGTGCTCCTGAATCATGCTCGGCGCTCCGTGGTGCCGGAGCGGATTTGCGACGCGCTGCTTGACCGGCCGGACAATGTGGCTTCCGAGACCGACTATTTCACCTGGACGCATCTGGACGACACGCTGATGACGGACCAGGAGATTCGCGAACTGCCGAAAGTGTGGGTTGTCGGCGGCGACGGCGCGTTCGGCGACATCGGTTTTCAAAATGTGTCAAAGGTGATTTTGCAGAACCGTCCGAACGTGAAACTGCTCATGCTCGACACGCAGGTTTATTCCAACACCGGCGGACAGAATTCCGATTCCTCGACAATGCTTGGCGGTTACGACATGAACCAGTTCGGTGTGGCGTCGCAGGGGAAGCTCATCGAAAAGAAAAGCGTCTCCGAGGCGTTCACGAGTGGACACGGCTCACCGTTCGTCGCGCAGGTTTCCATGGCAAACGCTGCGAAGCTTTACAAGGCGTTGCTCGATGGCCTGGAGTATCGCGGCACGGCCTTTTTTCAGAGCTACACGACCTGCCAGCCGGAACATGGCGTGGGTGACAACATGAGCGCCGACCAGGCGAAGATGGTTCGCGATGCGCGCGGGATGCCGGAGTTCGTTTTCAACCCGCGCAAAGGTGAGACGATGCAGGAGGCGTTCGATCTCAAGGGCAACCCGACGCCAGAACGCGATTGGTGGCGCACGAAATACAAATCCACGGGCGAAGAATATAACTTCAGCGTGGCGCACTGGGCGTTGACCGAAGGGCGATTTCGCAAACACGTCAAAGCGATCAAAGAAGAAGACGCGAAGGAAATGATCCACCTCGACGACATGCTCTTGTTTATCACGCAAGACGACGTGATTTATCGGCGGGTGTTCGACAAGAACCACCGCAGCTTCGTCCCAAATTTCGGCTGCTACATCAAAGTGGAGACGGCTGAAAAAATGAAATTCTACGCCGTGTCGCGCCAGATGGTGTTGTTCGCCGTGGAGCGCCGCAAATCCTGGCGCATGTTGCAGAGCCGCGCCGGAGTCGTGAACAAAGATTATCTCGCCCAAAAATCGCTGCTGAAGAAACTGGACGCGAGCGAGATTTCTTTGGCCGACTTGCAGGGCAAAACAAAGGAATTGTTTGACGCGGAGTTGGCTGCGGTCAAATAGTCGGACGCCGAGTTTTTCCTAGGCATGTAATAGCCAAGAGATCATGAAGCCGAAAATCATTCTTTCCGTTTTGCTTGTTGGAATCAGCGTAGCTGCGCAAACCAACGTTCCGCAGTACGTGACCAACTACGTCGAGTCCGCTGATTTGCGCGAAGTGAACGGTCGCACTTACCGGATTCAATCCAGTCCGGTTGAAAAAAAAGCTTACGGCGGTCGCACCATTCGCGCGAAACAAGTTGAAGATGGCAGCGTTCTCCCGCCGTGGGTGCAACTCCACGGTAAAATCATCGACGTGCAGACGCAGGGAATTGTCCTGCAAGTCTTCACCGAAAAAAACACTTACGAAACCACCTATCACCCCGCGCGCACAAGTTATTCGCAGAGCATTGGTTCTTTCAGTTCGGGTGCCAGCGCGGCGCGAACCTCCAAAAAATTGGTCGATACCGAACTCATCCCGGAGAAACAATTATTCATCACCAACGCATTGCCGGATTGCGCGGTTGGACAAAACGTAAAAATCATCGCCCTGAAAATCGGCACAACGCAAGCCCGAGGCGAAGTTTTGGAGCTATGGGATCGTGGGCAACAAGGGCGCGCTGCCATTATTTCGATCAACCCTCAATATGCCCAGCGCGAAGCCGAAACAAAACGCGACGTAAATAAAATCAAAGCCCTCACCTTCAATCAGACCCAAGCCGAGAAAGGCGATGCCTACGGACAATTCAGAATGGGCGAGCGTTATCGCGACGGTGATGGCGTGAAAAAAGATGAAGCCACGGCGCGAGAATATTTTACCAAGGCCGCCAGCCAAGGCCACGGCGAGGCAGCCAAAGCATTGCAGGACATGAAAGTCCTCGCCACGCCGTGAAATTGGAAATTCTGACGCTCTGCGACTTTGCGGCTATCTATTCCGGGAAGCTGTGTATTACAGGTGCGTCCGCTCTGTTTTATTACCCACAAGAGCCCGCAAAAATTCCGAAGTTGTTTATCGTATTTAGGGTTCGTTATGACCCATCTGAAGCAGGAATTCATAACGTAAAAGTTTCAGTAGTGGATCAAGATGGAAAGCTCATTGTTCCGCCGATGATTGACAACCGAACAATCCGATTGGAAGAAGATTCACCCGGCTGTGTTGACACCGGACTGATGAACATGAGTGGAATCAGCTTGCCAAAGTTCGGCGAATACAGCGTTGAATTGGTGATCGATGACACTCCATTGGCATCGCAGCCACTCTATTTTCTCAATACTCAGTGACCTACTCACTAAGTGGTCGCGTTCAGCCTAAGCGTTCAGTTTCACGTCTGTCTCATCAAAATTCTCGAACGCACTGACCAAATCAACCATGAAGCGCGCGGTGCTGCCGCCGTCGATTACCCGGTGATCGTAGGAGATTGTCACGGGCAAAATCAAACGCGCCTCGATCTTTTTGTCGCTGGTGACGACGGGCTTGAAGGCGCCCTTGCCCATGCCGAGAATTGCGACCTCGGGTTTGTTCACTATTGGCGTGAAGTGCCCACCACCAAATGCGCCCTGGTTCGAGATAGTGATCGTGCCTCCCTGTAGTTCCTCCATCGAGATTTTGCGGTCGCGCGTTTTTGCGGCGAGATCACTCAATTCCTTTGAAATCTGGACCAGATCCTTTTTGTCCGCGTCGCGCAGGACAGGGACCATCAAACCTTGTTCGGAATCAACGGCGATGCCGATGTGGAAATATTCCTTGAAAACAACCTCGTTGGCCGCCTCGTCGAGACTCGTATTGAACAGCGGATGTTTCTTGAGGGCGTTGACCAGCGCTTTGATGGCGAAGGAAGTCAGCGTGAGCTTAGCCCCTTTTTTCTCGTAGGCGTCCAGATACTTTTTCCGAAGCGCCATGATCGTGGTCAAATCGATGTCGTCGAATTGAGTCACGTGCGGGATGGCGAGGGAATTCTCGGTCATCCGTTGCGCGATGATTTTGCGCAGATCGCTCATCGGGCGTTTGTAAATTGACCCAAAGCGGGAGAAATCCACCTGCGGTGCTGGCTTTGCGGCTGGAGTTCGACCAGCGGGTGAGGCCGGGGCTTTTTGCTTTGCAGCGCGCTGGAGCGTCTGAACGTATCCTTTCAAATCAGCCAGCACAATGCGTCCACCACCTTCGCTTCCGCGGACTTTGCGCAGGTCGATCCCGAGGTCCTGCGCAAGCCGTCGCAGGGAAGGGGACGCCGGCGGTGGCGCATCTCCGGTATATTCGAATTCCTCCTCGGACGATTCTTCCTCGGACGCTTTTTCCTCTTGGTCGGGGTCCTCCTCCGATTTCGGCGTTTTCTTCGCCGGTCCTTTGCTGGGCGTTGCTTTCTTGGGAGTCTCGGCAGCGGGTTCAGCGGATCCATTCCCGCTCAAAGAAAGAATGGGCGCTCCGACGGAGATTTTTTGTCCTTCTTTGACAATGATCTTGGAGACCTTTCCGGCACCGCTGGAGGAGATGGGCGTCACGGCCTTGCCAGTTTCGAGTTCGATGATCGTCTGGCCTTTGGTGACCTCGTCGCCTTCCTTGACGAGGATATTCACGACGGTGCCTGAATCCGCGCCTTCGCCGAGTGGGGGTAATTTAACGTCCATATTTTAAAAAGTTTTAGCCACAGATAAACACAGATAAACACGGATAAGGGACATCATAAAACGTTTCGCTCCCATTCGAGTGTCGCGTGCTTGAAATTTAAGAACGAGCCCATTCGGCCCTTCGCAATTCGCAAATAATTCATCATCTCTCCGCTTTTGTATCCGTGTTCATCTGTGTTTATCCGTGGCTCAACTCACAGACAAAATCTCCGGGAACATTTTCTCGGGATTGACACCCAAATCTTTAATTGCGTTAGCGACGATCTTTTTGTCGATCGTACCCTTGGTGGCCAGTGCCCACAACGTCGCGATCACTGTGGACTCCGCATCCACCTCGAAAAATCTGCGCAGAGCGGGCCTCGTGTCGCTGCGGCCGAAACCGTCCGTGCCGAGGGAGAACAAGCCGCCGGGAACCCAGCGCATGATCTGGTCTGGAACGAGTTTCATGGAGTCGGAAACCGCGACGAACGGACCTTTCTCCCCGTCGAGCAATGTCTCCACGTAAGATTTTTTCAACGGTTCCGTGGGATGAAGCATATTCCAGCGCTCCGTTTTCAACGCATCGTTGCGAAGTGATTTATAATTCGTCGCACTCCAGACGTCGGCCGAAACATCGTAGCGTTCGGCCAAAATTTCCTGGGCTTTCAACGCGGAACGCATAATCGAGCCGCTGCCAAAAATGTGGGCTTTGTGTTTTTCGCCTTTCGCGCCTGGTTTGAATTTATAAAGCCCCTTTAGGATTCCCTCCTCGACGCCTTCGGGCATCGCGGGCATTTGATAATCCTCGTTGTAAAGCGTGATGTAGTAGAAGATTTCTTCACCCTTTTCATACATACGCGTCAGTCCGTCGTGAACGATCACGGCTGTTTCAAAATCGAACGCAGGATCGTAAGCGAGCAGGTTCGGGACGGTGCTGGCCATGAGCAGGCTGTGACCGTCCTCGTGTTGGAGTCCTTCTCCGTTGAGCGTTGTGCGCCCGTAGGTGGCCCCGAGCAGGAAACCTTTGGTGCGGCTGTCAGCGGCAAGCCAGATTTGATCGCCGATACGTTGGAAGCCGAACATCGAATAAAAGATGTAAAATGGAATCATGTTCACGCCGTGATTGGCGTAAGAGGTTCCCGCGGCGACAAATGATGACACGGCACCGGCTTCGTTGATCCCCTCGTTGAGAATCTGGCCGTCTTTCGCCTCTTTGAAGAAGGCGGCCGTTCCGGCATCGACCGGTTCGTAAAGTTGGCCTTTCGGAGAATAAATTCCGAATTCGGCGAACATCGTGTCCATTCCGAACGTGCGCGCCTCGTCGGGAATAATCGGCACAATGTGGCGCCCGATTTTTTTGTTGCGGAGCAACGCCACCAAAGTTTGCGTAAAGCCTTTTGTGGTGGAACCAACGCGGGTCGGCCCGGTGCCTTTGAGCGCGTAGGAAAAACTGCTCAACGGTGGTATCTCCAACGCGGGGGCTTTGACCACCCGCCTTGGGATCGAGCCGCCGAGTTTTTTGCGTCGCTCCTCCAGGTAGCGCATGACCTGCGAGTCGGCGGATGGGCGATAGAACGGATACTCCGCGATTTCCTCGTCACTGATCGGAATGTCGAATCGGGTGCGGAAATCGCGCAGCTCCTTTTCGTTCATTTTCTTCTGCTGGTGAGAAATATTGCGGCCTTCGCCAGCCTCGCCCAGGCCATATCCCTTGACGGTTTTTGCCAGGATGACGGTTGGCGCCCCTTTGTGTTCGGTTGCGGCTTTGAAAGCGGCGAAAACTTTCTGCGGATCGTGGCCCCCGCGGGTGAGCTTGCGCAGCTCGTTATCGGTCATGTCGTTGACCAGCTCGAGCAACTCGGGATATTTGCCGAAGAAATGGCGGCGAATATAACTGCCCGGCTCGACGGTGTATTTCTGGTAATCGCCATCGACGCATTCCTCCATCCGCTTGACGAGCAGACCGGATTCGTCCTTGGCCAGGAGCGGATCCCAATTAGAGCCCCAGATGACTTTGATCACGTTCCAACCCGCGCCGCGGAAAACTCCCTCCAGTTCCTGGATGATCTTTCCGTTGCCGCGAACGGGGCCATCGAGCCGCTGCAAATTGCAGTTTACGACCCAGATCAAGTTGTCCAGCTTTTCCCTGGCGGCCAGCGTGAGCGCTCCGAGACTCTCGGGCTCGTCGGTTTCGCCGTCGCCGACAAAGGTCCAAATCTTTGGTTCGTTCTTTTTGGGGAGAAAACCTCGGGCCTGCTGATAGCGAATAAAGCGCGCCTGATACAGCGACATGATCGGGCCCAGCCCCATCGACACGGTTGGGAACTGCCAGAAATCCGGCATCAAATAGGGATGCGGATAAGAGGACAGGCCGCCGGCCTCACCCAATTCCTGGCGGAAACGGTGCAGGTTTTTTTCAGTGAGGCGACCTTCCAGAAAAGCGCGGGCGTAGTTTCCGGGGGTGGCGTGCCCCTGGAAATAGATCAAATCCGCCGGGCGTTCGCCGTCGCCACCACGAAAGAAATGGTTGTAACCGATTTCGTAAAGCGTCGCGCTCGACGCAAAGCTGGAGATGTGCCCGCCCAATCCGTCGTGCTTGCTGTTGGCGTTGACGACCATCGCCATCGCATTCCAGCGGATGATGCTTTTGATCCGGCGCTCGGTATCGCGATCCCCCGGGAAAAACGGCTCATCTTCGGGCGGGATCGTATTGATGTAAGGCGTTCGGACCGGCTCATTGTCCGAGTGCGAAGTTGTGTCGATGTCTCGTCGTTTGGATTTCACTGTGCAAAAATCTAAAAATCGCCGCGAAAATCACGGCGACCAAGCCAGAGTTGTAAATTGGCGAATCCGGTCCGCCAACTTAATTTTCAGGAATTCTTTCGCTTTCCTCTCGGCCACCGGAACGTAATCTGGATGCGGGGCCTTTCCAAGAAAACCCGCGAAAAATAAGATTGCCGTATTTAGAATAAAACTTCCTTGCCATGCACTATATGGATTTAGCCCTGCCGACGGCCGCCGAAAATCTCGCCTGCGACGAGGCTTTGCTCGACTTTTGCGAGGGCACTGGCGCCGGGGAGATTCTGCGGGTCTGGGAATCCTCCGAGTACTTCGTCGTTGTCGGATACGCCAACAAAGTCGATCTGGAAGTAAATCTTGAAGCCTGCCAATCGAGGCAAATCCCGATTCTGCGTCGGTGCAGTGGCGGTGGCACCGTCGTGCAGGGGCCCGGCTGCTTGAATTATTCGCTGGTTCTTCGTATCGCTACGAACGATTCGCTCCAGACCGTCACGCAAACGAATTCCTTTGTCATGGGGCGGCACCGGGACATTTTTGAGAATGATTCCGGAAATCGAGTGAAGATCGAGGGCCATACGGATTTAGCAGTCGGCGGAGTCAAGTTCTCGGGCAACGCACAGCGACGCAGAAAAGACTACCTTCTTTTTCACGGGGTTTTCCTTTTGGACTTTGATCTTGAGCTGATCGAGGAACTCTTAAAGATGCCTTCCAAGCAGCCGGACTATCGCGAACATCGCACCCACAAGAAATTCCTCATGAATTTGAAATGGACGGTCGCAAAGATGAAAGAACGGCTCCGCGAATCCTGGGATGCTTCGAGTATTTCAGAAAATAAGTGGGAAATTCCCGAGGCGTTGGTTGCGAAGTATCGAAGCAAAGAGTGGAACCTGAGATTTTAGGAACGGAAATCATGGCGTATGGCGCATCCTGCCGCGTCCGGTGGAGCACCCCAAGAACGGGTTTCTATAAAAAGACTGGTTGCCCCCTAAAGTGCAACCAATCACTTCAAGAGGCAACCAGATTTCCCCCAAACAACGGTCCCATCCTAAATTCGTCGGGCGTATTTACAATCAGGGGAAGGCCGTTTCGATCGTTCAGCAAAGAAACGAAGCGAAAATAGGATAATGCCTGACCGTCTCTTGCCTCCTGGCCAAGCCGGGTCGGTGAACGCCTGTTCCAACGGCTCGAATCACCGCCGAGTTTTCCGGTCAAACGACGCTCCTGAAAAATCGACAAGAAGTTTTGTTGAATTTTTCTCAGACCTTGGTCATTGTCGCGGCATGGATCAATTAGACCAATTGGATGAACTCCTCACCTGTCGGCTGGATTTCGGGCGCAAGATCGTCGAGCCGTGTTCGATTGTCATCTTCGGAGCAAGCGGCGACCTCACCTCCAGAAAGCTTATCCCAGCGCTCTACCACCTTTATTGCGAGAAGCAGTTGCCTGATCCGTTCCGGATCATCGGATACGCGAGGCGCGAGAAGTCAGACGCCGCCTGGCGGGAAGAATTGAAAGTGGATCTGGAAAAGTTTTCGCGGTCGAAAAAAGTTGATCCCGTGCAATGGGCGGCTTTCGCGGCCAACGTCTCTTACTGCCAGGGCGAGTTTTCTGATCCGAAAGCTTATCAGAAACTGGAAAAGCAACTTTCCGGGTTTGGAAACGAAATGCTGCGGAACAATTTGCTGTTCTATCTCTCCACCTCGCCCAGCCAGTTTGCCGAAGTGGTGGAGCATCTCAGCGGAGCGGATCTGCTTCGTCGCGAAGAGGGTAAGAAGTCATGGCAGCGCGTCGTGGTGGAAAAGCCGTTCGGACGCGATCTCGTGTCAGCGCAGCAACTCAATTCTGAACTCACAAAATTCGCCTATGAAAAGCAGATTTATCGGATCGACCATTATCTCGGCAAGGAAACCGTTCAGAACATTTTGATGTTCCGCTTTTCCAACGCCATCTTCGAACAACTCTGGAATCGGCAGGCCATTGAGCAGGTGCAGATCACCGTTGGCGAAAAGCTCGGGGTTGGTGGTCGCGGGGGGTATTACGAAGAGGCGGGGGCATTGCGCGACATGGTGCAGAACCATTTGCTGCAGGTCCTGGCGCTGGTGGCGATGGAGCCGCCGGTTTCCCTGGAAGCCGAAGCGGTGCGCGACGAAAAGGTAAAATTACTGAAGTCCATTCGTTTGCTGGATCCAAGCCAGGTCGCGGCCAATGTGGTGCGCGGCCAGTACACGGCCGGCGAAATCGAGGGCCAGAAACGAATTGCCTACCGCAGCGAAGTGAAGGTGCGACCGGATTCCAGCACCGAAACTTACGTCGGGATGAGGATGCAGATCGACAATTGGCGCTGGTCCGGGGTTCCTTTTTACCTGCGCACGGGCAAGAGCCTCCCAATGAGCGCGAGTGAGGTTCGCATTCAGTTTCGGCCCACTCCAAACGTCCTGTTCGCCGCGCAGTGCGGGACCAGGCTCGACTCAAACGCGATCACGCTGCGTTTGCAACCGAACGAGGGGATTTTTCTCCGGTTCAATGGAAAAGTTCCTGGAACCAGCCAGGAAATTCGCCCGGTGCGAATGCACTTCGATTACGACGCGGAGTTCGGCGCCTACACGCCCGAAGCCTACGAACGGTTGCTTCTGGAGGTGCTTGCCGGCGACGCGACGCTTTTTATTCGTCGCGACGAGGTCGAGGCCGCCTGGAGCATCGTTGACCCGATTCGCGAGGCGTGGACAAAGGTTCCCATCACCGAGCAGGAGTTTTATCCCGCCGGCACCTGGGGTCCAGCGGCCGCTGACGAACTTCTCGCGCAACGCGGACACAAATGGCGCAAACCCCATCCGGTCACTTGAGCCGTTTCGAACTGATCCGTTACGCTGATGATCGCGAGTTGGTGCGGTCTGTGGCTGAGCGCTGGCTCGGAGCCGTCTCCGGAGCAAAATCTTCATTGCGGGTGGCGCTCTCCGGGGGGCGGATCACTCGCCAGCTTTTTGCGGAAACCGCGAGCCTGGCTGCGTCGCAAAAAATCTCATTCGGGAACGTGGATTTTTTTTGGGCGGATGAACGGTGTGTCCCGCCCACTGATCCTGAAAGCAATTTCGCTTTGGCGCAGAAAACCTTGTTCGAACCGCTTGGGATTGCCGAGACGAAAATTCATCGGCTGCGAGGAGAACTGGATCCTGCCACGGCAACGGCTGAGGCAAATTTGGAAATTGCGAAAATCGTCCCGGCCAACTCTTCGGGCCTTCCTGAACTTGATGTCGTGTTTCTCGGGATGGGTGAAGACGGCCACGTCGCGTCGCTCTTCCCGGGGGCGTCGAGCGAAGTGCAGGAGAATAGATCGCCATTTCTTTTCATCACCGATTCACCGAAGCCGCCGCCGAGCCGGATCACCTTGAGCTACGCGGCCATCGCTGCAGCCAAAGAGGTGTGGGTCATCGCCGCTGGTGCCGGCAAGGAAAATGCCTTTCGAGATTCCCTATCCGAGAAGGGCAATACCCCGCTCGCGCGTATTCTGCGTCTTCGAGCCTTGACTGCAATCTTCACTGATATCCAATTGTAATTCGCACACTGCCACGGCATGGAGGCTGCCCGGTGTGTTCATTGCTCCGGTTTTGTTCGGTGGACAATCTCCCCCGCCTTATCCAAGTTGAGTTCCATGACCTTGCTCGCCATTGAGACTTCCTGTGACGAGACGAGCGTCGCCGTCATTCGCGATGGCTGCGTTCTGGCGAACCTGGTTTCGTCGCAGGTCGCGCTCCATTCTGAGTACGGCGGTGTGGTTCCGGAACTCGCGACGCGCGAACACCTCAGAAACCTTTTGCCGATGGCCCGCGCTGTATTGGAGGAAACCCATTTCACCCCTTCTCAATTGGACGCAGTGGCAGCGACGCGTGGCCCGGGTTTGCCTAGCGCCCTGATGATCGGCCTGAAGGCCGGGCAGGCTTTGGCCTTTGCCTTGAGAAAGCCCTTCATCGGAATCAACCATCACGAAGCGCACCTCTATTCTCCGTGGATTTCAGGAAAACCGCCGCGCGCGATCTTCGAGGAATTCCAGCCAAATATTTCCCTGATCGTCAGTGGCGGACACACCATGCTTGTCCATGTGAAACGGGAATTAGGCCACGAGTTGCTCGGAGAAACGGTGGATGACGCCGCGGGCGAATGTTTTGACAAAACCGCAAAGTTGATGGGGCTGCCGTATCCGGGCGGGCCAGAGATTGATCGTCTCGCCGAAACCGGAAATCCGAAGGCCTACGACTTTCCCCGGCCAATGATGCACGAGCCGAACCACGATTTTAGCTTTTCCGGCCTGAAAACATCGGTTCGTTATTTCCTGCAAAAGAACCCCGAGTTGTTGAACGACCGGAAGCGACTTTGCGATATGTGCGCCAGTGTTCAGGCCGCGATTATCGATGTGCTGGTAACCAAGACCATCAAAGCCGCAAAGAGGATTGACGTGGGCTGCATCACCGCTTCCGGGGGTGTTACATGTAACCGCGCCTTGCGCAACCGCTTGGTCGCCGCCTGCGTCGAAGCGGGTTTCGTTCTTCGCCTGGCCGACAAATCTCTTTGCACGGACAACGCGGCGATGATCGGAATTCTTGCCGAAAGGAAATTGCTGGCGGGAACGACGTCCACTCACTTGGACGCGGAAATTCAGACCAGTTGGGCGCTTTCGTCCGATGCGAAGGGCGATGTCTCCAGTTCGCTCGCCCGGGATGCCACCTAAACAGCCATTGAGGGAGGCGGGTCTCTCGTCTGCCTTTTGACTTTCGGCGAGCGTTCCACTAGCTTCGTCGGCGCATGAGAATTGTCCGATTCAAAGATCCAGATTTCGCAGGCCAGATTCGTGGTCTGACCTCGAGTTCCAGCCTGTTTGATCCAGTGATCGAGGCTCGCACTCGCGAGATTGTCGATGCGGTAAAGTTGCGCGGTGACGCGGCGCTTTCGGAATTCACCGAGCGCTTCGACGGGGCGAAACTCTCCGCCGAGCAATTTGCCGTGACTCGTTCCGAAATCCTTGCCGCATCTTTGAAAGCTGACGAGGATCTCCGGAAGGCCGTAGCCGACGCCGGAAAAAATATCGAGACGTTCAGCCGGAAGGGGCTTCGGAGAAACTGGTCAATCCGCAATAGTCACGGTGCAACCGTTGGCGAAAAATACGACCCGTTTCAGCGCGTCGGCATCTACATTCCGGGGGGCACGGCACCGTTGGTTTCCACGGCCTTGATGACAATCACGCTCGCGCGAGTAGCCGGATGCCGCGAAATCGTCGTCTGCACGCCGGCGGGAAAAACCGGCGAAATTAATGCCGCGTTGCTGTTTGCCATCCGCAGCGCGGGCGCGACCGAGATTTATCGAATCGGCGGAGCGCAGGCCATAGCCGCGATGGCGATCGGCACTCCCACCATTCGTTGGGTGCAAAAAATCTTTGGACCGGGTAACGCCTACGTCGTGGCCGCGAAACGATTGCTCTTCGGTCATGTCGCGATTGATCTCCTGCCGGGGCCGAGCGAAGTGCTGGTGCTGGCCGACGAAACCGCCAATCCGAAATTCATCGCCGCCGACCTGCTGGCGCAAGCGGAGCACGGTTCCGGGCACGAGCGGGTCTGGCTCGTGACGGATTCGGGAAAATTGCTGCGCGCGGTTCACGCTGAAATCACCCGCCAGCTTCCCAAACTGGAACGGCGGGAATTGATCGAGTCGGCTTTAAAAAACAATGGCTGGCTGATTCAAGTTAAGAACATGGTTGATGGGGTCGCGCTGGTGAATCAGATCGCGCCTGAGCATTGCGAAGTGATGACCCGGCAGGCGACCAAAGTTTCCGAGCGAATTCTGACTGCCGGGGCCATTTTCTTGGGGGGATTTTCCCCGACGGTTTTGGGTGATTACGTAGCGGGACCGAGCCACACACTCCCGACCGGGGGCGCGGGCGCCTCCTTTGCTGGATTAACAGTGGATCAGTTTCAGCGGCGCACCAGCGTGGTGGAATACGACCGTGGTTCCCTGAAAAAGGCGTTGCCTGCGGTGGAAACATTTTCGCGAATGGAAGGTTTGTCAGCGCACGGAAGATCAGCGGAGGTCAGGATTAAATAGCCCGGTATCGGATTTCGATGCCTGAATTTGAAATTGCGACCGCGCCTGACAACAACCGTCATCGGAGCCACTGGTTGAACTAGTTCAGGTGACTCTGGAAATGCCTGACTAATTTATTATGACATTTGCCATTCCCCAAAAACTGATTCGCCCGCACGTCCGCGAGTTGCACGCCTATGTCCCGGGCGAGCAGCCGAAGGTCAAAGGCTTGATCAAGCTGAATACGAATGAGAATCCGTATCCACCCTCACGGAAAGTTCTCCATGCGGTGAAAGAAGCGGTCGATGGGCGGCTTCGGCTCTATCCCAATCCGACCGCGCAACTCTTGCGCGAGAATCTCGCGAAATTTCATCACTGCAAACCGGAAAACATTATTATTGGCAACGGGTCGGATGAGTTGTTGGCCCTGGCAGTGCGGGCGTTTGTCGAACCGTTGGAACGCTCGACGGATGGTCTGGTTCGTTTCAGGCATTGGCCCGGTCGGTTCACCGTTCAATATTTAGTTCCCAGTTACTCTCTCTATCCGGTGCTCACCGAGATTCACGGTGCTCATAAGAATCCTGTTTCGTTGGGGAAGGGGTTTTCACTGCCGACGCTGGGCGAACTTCGACGGGGCAAACGTTGGGATTTCAAAGCCGCGCTGACCTTGGTGACCACCCCGAACGCGCCGAGCGGGTGTGGTTATTCCACGGCGGAGTTGGAAGCGCTCTGCCACGCCCAAAAAGGGGTTGTGATTTTGGACGAGGCATACGTCGATTTTGCGGATCAAAACGCGCTTGCGCTTGCGCTGAAACTTCCAAACGTCATTGTTTCAAGAACTTTTTCCAAAGCCTACTCGCTCTGCTTCCAGCGGGTCGGGTATTTCCTGGCACACCCGGAGATCATCGCCGCGCTCGACAAAATCCGCGACAGCTACAACGTCAATGGGCTCGGACAGATCGCAGCGCAGGCGACGCTTCAAGATATTCCTTACTACAAGAATAATTTTCGAAGAATCAAAACGACGCGCGAGCGTTTGCGCCGGGAATTGACTTCGCTGGGGTTTGTCGTGTGTCCCAGCCAGACCAACTTTTTATTTGCCAAACCGCCCAGGTTTGCTGCGAAACCCTGGCTGGAGGAACTGCGCGGGCAGAGAATCCTGGTTCGCTGGTTTGACTACCCGGAAATCAAGGAGTACCTGCGCATCACGGTTGGCACTGACAAGGAGGCGGCCGCGTTGTTGCGTGCGGTGCGAAAGATTCTCGGTTCGCGACGGGTGCAAGGTTCGAGGCGCGCCGGATGATTTCCGGATTCGCGGGTTTCAACCGAAGGCAATTTTCTCTGCCAACGCTTCCAGATATTTGGCTGGCTGCGCTTTGGCATTCTTGAGGCTGGTGATATCGGTCAGCGCGTGGATCTGCGTGAACAGCCGTTTTGCCTTTTCCGGTTCGAGAACCACGCCGGCAATTCCAACGCACGGAATTTTCAATTCATTGCACAATCGGGCCACCTGCCCGACGCCTTTGCCCATCAACGTCTGCTGATCGAGCGCGCCTTCGCCGGTCAGGACCAGGTCGGTCTGCTGGAGTCGCTTCTTTAGTCTTGCGGCGCGCGAAAAAATTTCAAAACCTGATTCAGGTTCAGCGCCCAAAAATGCCATCAAGCCAAAGCCAAGCCCCCCGGCGGCGCCCGCGCTGGGGATTTTGGCAAAATCTTTTTTGAAAAATTTCATGGATACCCTGGCCAGGCGGCCCAGGGCTTTCTCCGCGGTGGAAAAATCGCTTTTGATGAGACCTTTTTGCGGGCCGTAAACACGCGTCGCACCGCGAGGACCAAGGAGAGGATTTTGCACGTCAACCGCGACCGCAATCTTCATCCGCAGTGGATTCGGTGGAACAAGGTCAGCCAGGTTTTCTAATTCAGTCCAGGTTTTGATCTCCTTGCCTAATGCATCCAGAAATTTCCAGCCGAGGGCGCAGGCCATGCCAAACCCGCCGTCGTTTGTCGCGCTTCCGCCGATCCCAATCACGCATTTGCGGCAACCTAGCTTTTGTGCGGTGAGCAAAACTTTCCCAAGGCCGAAGGTGTCGAGTTGAAAGGGATGAAATTTCCCGGCGGGTAGCATGGCAAGGCCGACGACGCGCGCCGATTCGATCACGGCGACTTTCGTTTTTGGCTCCCACCACCAGATGGTTTCGATCTGCTTCCGTGCGGCATCAACGGTTTTTATCCTCCTCGGTTTCGCGCCGATCAGACCGCCGATGATTTCCCCGGAGCCGTCGCCGCCATCGCACATGGGCAGCAACTCAAGCCGGTCGTGGGGCTGCGCCTTCCTCCAGCCGGATGCAATCGCGTCCGCGGCGGCTTCTGCGGTGAGAGTGCCTTTAAACTTGTCGGGAATAATAAGGATGCGCCGTGCCATTTTTTTTGAACTGCCAGCGTGGTAAACAATGGGGGGCTGGGTCAACGCAACTTTTCGGCTGAAGGAAATAAAAAAAAAGAACTCGTAAGTTTGCGGCGCTCTTGTTGATATTCCGCCGTTTATGAGAATTGCCATCATCGGTCTGGGATACGTGGGTTTGCCACTTTGCCTTCAATTTGCCCGAAACGGGGTGTTCGTTCTCGGCCTGGATATTGACCAGTTCAAGGTCGATTCCATCAACACCGGGAAAAGTTACATCCAGCACATCGACGGCGCGGACATTCAGAAACTCGTCGCCGAAAAAACACTTTCCGCTTCAGTCGATTTTTCGAAAATCCGGGAGGTCGAAGCCGTCATCATTTGCGTGCCCACTCCGCTGAATAAGAATCGCGAGCCGGACATTTCCTATATCATCAAGACCGGTGAAGAGATTGCGCCCCATTTGCAAAAAGGAGCCCTGGTCGTTCTGGAATCGACCACCTATCCGGGAACGACGGATGAAGATTTGCGCGCGGTTTTGGAGCGCGATTCCGGGCTGAAGGCGGGAACCGATTTTCACCTGGCCTTTTCGCCTGAGCGCGAGGACCCGGGCAATCCCGACAGCAAAGTGGCTTTAATCCCAAAAGTAGTGGGCGGATTTACCCCGGCTTGTCTGGAACGGGCCAAGGCGCTTTACAGCAAGGCAATCAAAACCATCGTGCCGGTATCCTCCTGTCGCGCCGCGGAAGCGACCAAGCTTCTTGAAAATATTTTTCGGGGAGTGAATATCGCCCTTGTCAACGAATTGAAAGTCGTTTACGCCGCTATGGGCATCGACGTGTGGGAAGTGATCAACGCGGCAAAAACCAAACCGTTTGGCTTTATGCCGTTTTATCCGGGCCCTGGCCTGGGTGGGCATTGCATCCCGATCGACCCCTTTTATCTGACCTGGAAGGCGCGCGAGTTTGGGCAGAACACACGGTTCATTGAGTTGGCGGGTGAGATCAACACGGCCATGCCTCATTTTGTCGTGAATCGCCTGGCCGAGGCCCTCAATGCAAAAAAGAAATCGGTGAACGGCAGCAAAATCCTTTTGATCGGCCTGGCCTACAAACCGAACGTCGATGACATGCGCGAGTCGCCGACCTTTATCCTGCTGGATTTGATCAAGAACCGCGGCGGGGAGGTCGCCTATTACGATCCGCACATTCCGAAAATTGAGCCAACCCGCGAGCACGCGCATTGGACCGGAACGAAGTCGGTGTCATGGGATCGGGAAACTCTTGCGGGATTCGACGCGGTCATCGTCGCCACGGCCCACAAAGCGGTCAACTACCAGGAACTCGCCGATTGGGCGCCGTGCATCGTGGATACGCGCAATGCGATGGCGGGCTTGAAAACCGCCGAGGGCCAAATCTGGAAGGCGTGATTTGAAATGAGCAATCCGCATTACGAAAAGCTGACCGGAGAATTAATTGCCTCCCCGAAAACGTGGCTTGTCACCGGTGTGGGCGGCTTCATCGGCTCAAATTTGCTTGAGGCGCTTTTGCGACTCGATCAGCGTGTCATCGGGTTGGACAACTTTTCCACCGGGCACCAGAAAAACCTGGCGCAAGTTGAAGGACTGGTTGCCAAGGAGAAGTGGGAAAAGTTCAAGTTCATCGAAGGCGATATTCGAAAAGTGGCGGATTGCACATGCGCCTGCCACGAGGTTGATTTTGTCCTGCATCAGGCGGCGCTCGGTTCCGTTCCCAAATCGATGGCGGACCCGATTGCGAGTCACGACAGCAACGTGAACGGATTCCTGAACATGCTGATCGCGGCGCGGGACGCAAAAGTGAAAAGGTTCGTTTACGCCTCCAGCAGTTCCATCTACGGCAACGATCCCAACGATTCAAAAGTCGAGAACGTGACGGGCCACTTGCTTTCGCCTTACGCGGGAACAAAAAAAATTAATGAAGTTTATGCGGACACCTTTGCCGGTGCCTATGGGTTGGGCTCCATCGGACTCCGCTATTTTAACGTCTTTGGTCCGCGACAGGATCCCGACGGCGCCTATGCCGCTGTGATTCCGAAATGGATCGCCACGTTGTTGAAACGCGAACCGGTCACGATTAACGGTGACGGGGAAACCAGCCGCGATTTTTGTTTTGTGCAAAATGTGGTGCAGGCAAATCTGCTCGCCGCGACGACCCAGAATCCTGAGGCGATCAATCAGGCCTACAATATTGCGGTCGGGCAACGGACGACTTTGAACGAGTTGCTTTCGTTACTCCAATCGGGGCTGTGTAAGCGCGACGCGTCTTTAACTGAGCAAAAACCCGTTTATCGGGATTTCCGCGAAGGCGATGTGCGTCATTCTCTCGCGGACATCACGAAAGCAAAAGGGTTGTTGGGTTACGCGCCCCAATTTGATATTCGCGAAGGCTTGGAACTCGCCATGGATTGGTACAAGAAGAACCTGGGTTGAAGAGCGCCGGACAGCGTATTCGTGGGCAAGATGCCTGCCCATCTGCTTTCTCTCCCTGCCACGTTGCCCTAGTGTAGTGTCCAACAAATAACTGGACAACCGCAGGACGGTTAGGGTTACATCGAAGCATGCCCGCAATGCCGCTGATTCAATTGAGCACGAGAGACCGGGAAGAAATTGACCGCTGGCT
>Ga0163144_10005742_pt1 | contig 27579 bp, 20 predicted proteins | sample OliLak19BULKMAT1_FD_123175 | JGI IMG/M metagenome (GOLD analysis project Ga0163144, IMG submission 123175) | Freshwater microbial mat bacterial communities from Lake Vanda, McMurdo Dry Valleys, Antarctica - Oligotrophic Lake LV.19.BULKMAT1 | ecosystem: Environmental > Aquatic > Freshwater >... | reverse complement strand
GACGCCGCTCATCCTCGACCGCTGCTCGATCGCGGCGCTGGCGGCTGAACGGTTCAAGCTAGAGAACGGCAAGCTCCCGGCCGCACTGTCGGATCTGGTGCCGCGGTACTTGTTGTCGGTACCACTCGATCCACTCTCCGGCCTGCCGCTGCTCTTCCGGTCGTCCCCCGATGGATACGCGATCTACAGCGTCGGCCAGAACGGCCGCGACGATGCCGGTGATCTGACGCCACCTTCGGCGGCCGATCGGCGCCGACTTGGTCGCCGCGCAAGTAGCGCTGATGTCGGAATCAGGGTCATCACCACGCCGGTGTCGCGTGGCAATCAGAGGTAGCCAAGCCACCACTCGGTGCGGCGTGCTTTGACGCCGACGAACTACCGGCACAGCGAAGACCTCATGAGGCCGATCGCGATCGACAACAGATTGGCCGGGCGGTGACGACCCAGCGGCCGGCGGCATGGACGGTAATTCGGGGCCAGAATCGCATGGTTCGAAAAGCCGGACCTGGAAGTGGGTGGCCGGGCCGACGCGGCCAGCCGCCAGACCCGTCTCCGGGGGGAGGTGGGCTGCTTGCACGGGAAAACACCGCCGACAGCTTGACCCGCGGGCAAACCGCGCCATACTCTCTGCAGGTCGGCTCCCCGCCCCTCGATCATTTGTTCCGGGAGCCGTTTGCAACGTGGTGAGCCAGGCGACTGTGAATGCTTTGCCCGTACTTTCGCAGGATGATGTGTCCCTGCGAGAAGTGCACCCTTCCGATGCGGCGGCGCTGCTGGCGCTTTTTGCGCGTGCCGAGGTGTCGGCGCACCTCGATCCGCCACCCGCCACCCTTGATGGCTTCACGTCGTGGATCGAGCAGAGCCAGACCCGGCGGGCCGATAACCGCGGCGCCTGCTACACCCTGCTTACCGGCAACCAGGAAGTCTCGGGCCTGTTCGTGGGCTTTCGCGTCGACGGTGACAGCCGCGCGGAGATCGGATTCGCCATCGCTCCGGCCCTGTGGGGCACCGGCGTGTTTCAGAAGGCCGCCACCCTCTATCTCGATTTCCTGTTCCACGAGTGGGGCGTCAAGACCCTGATCGGCAAGACGCTGGTCGCCAACGTCCGCGGCGTGGGCGCCATGCGAAAGCTCGGCGCGGCCCTGGTCGAAGAGTCAACGCGCAACGGCGAGCCGGAATACGTCTGGTCGATCGCGCAGCGCTAGCGCTGGCGCCAGCGGTTCGGTCAGATCGTCGACTTCAAAATCTCGGCAATCGCCTGACGCATCGCGGCCGTCAGGTGCGCGAACTTCCGGTCGGTGTCTTCGCCGGCCAGCACGCGATTGATCTTCCCCATCACGAGACTCTTGACCGGCGCCGGCAACGCCTGGAACGGCGGCGAATAGATCATGTAGCTCAGGGGATACTTCTGCAGCCGGGTCTTCAGATCCAACTCACGCAGCGAACGGCCCTTCGCGTCGCGCGGTCCTGCTGCCACAAACGCCTCGGCAAAACCTGATGATCCTTCGATCAGACCGGTGATCGGCGCCTCATCCACGAACAACATGTAGTCGACAATCGCGTCGGCGGCCTCGGCGACGCGCGACTCGACACCGACCCGTGCCTCCCACGTCGCACGCGTGAGCAGGTTGAAGAGGTGCGCCTGATGCTCCATCACCATCAACGCGACGATGTCGCTGTAGGGCGTGGGATAGCCGCTCAGGTCGAACTGCCCCTCGAGCGAGACCCGCGCTGGCGGCGGCCTGGTACCAGGCCTGTCCTCCGAAGCCCTGGCGAAGGAGGGCATGAACAGCGGAAGGTTGCCGGCGTGCTGGGCCGGCACGCGCTTGCCGGTCACATACCAGCCACCCCACCGGTCTTCGATCGGACGGTAGTGATCGACGGTGAAGCCGTTGGCGTAGTCATTGGCGTCCTTGCGCGGGAAGGTGCTGAGAATGGTCTGGCCCGGCACGCCCAGCGTGTCCCACGACAGGTGACAGCGCAGGCACTGCTGCTCGCGGCCGAACGACGGCGCCGCCGCGCGTTCCTGGTGCACGACGTAGAAGACCGAGCCCAGCACCGGATCCTGCGCCACGATCTCGAGCAGCCCGCCACCGCGGACATAGCCGACCGAGGCGTGGTCGTTGAAGTAGATCGCCCGCGGATTGGTGATGGTGATGTGCTGCGCCTGCAGGCTGGTCTGCGAGTAGACCAGCACCTGCGACTCCACCGGAATGCCCAGCAGGTCGAGGACCGACTTCAGGTAGCCGGACTTCTCATCGAAGACCAGGGCGACCGACTTGTCGGCCAGCTTCCGGTTCAACGCGTCGACGACGGTGGTGGCGTCGGTGGTGCTGTAGCGAATCGCGGAATGGTTGATCGACTGGTCGAACGCACCCGGCCGCTGAGCGATGGCCGTCGCCACGGCGCCGGTGAGAATGGCGCCTGCCAGGGCCAGAAGGGTGAACGGTTTCACCCTGTCAGGATACCGCCAAAAGAAAAGGCTGCGGCTACTTACCGCCGAACCAGCTCGGAATCGGCATGTCGGCCATCGTCCGCAGGCCTGGCGCCACGCGCAGAATCTTGGGGATCGAATTGACCGTGATCGACGCCGTGGCGATGTCGCCATGCAGGCCGCCGGCGACCTTGGAGGTGACGCGGGGGTTGCCCTCCACGGTGACGGCGTCGAACGACTCGGGGGCGCCGAGGTAGGCCTCCATGTGGAGCGTAATCACCGGCTTGCCCTTGCGGTAGCCAATGCCGTCCTGGATGATGCCGCAGACGTAACCGGGATCGACCGCGATCAGGTCGCTCTCGACTGCTTCGCTGGCGATCTTCGCTTGAATGACGTCGGTCACCTTGTCGAGCTTCCAGCCCATCGAGTCGGCGATCATCTGCACGCTCTCGGCGAGGCCGACGTGGCGGACACTGCCGTCCTTGACCTTGGCCGCGAACTGTTCCTTGGTGAGGCCCGAACCGATCTTCTGCTGGAATGGCAGGCGGCGGGTTCGCGCGTCCTGGATGCGGTCGACGCGAATGCTGTCCACCCGTTCGCAAATGCCGGTCAGTGTGATCGGCAGCGCGTCCATGGCAAAACCCGGATTGACGCCGGTGCCAACGACGGCGACCTTGGCCTTCTTCGCGAGCGCGTCGATCTTCCTGGCGAGCGCGCGGTTCTTGCCGACCGGATACGACAGCTCCTCGGTGGTCGAGACGATCGCCACCTTCTTGCTGAGCACCTGCTCGATCTGCGGCATCACCTTCTTGAGTGATGAACTCGTGCACAGCACCGCGACATCGGGCTTGCCGGCCTTGATGGCGCCAATGGCGTCGTTGGTGACGCGGATGCGCAGCTTCTTGTCGAGGCCAATCACCTGCCCGAGGTCCAGACCGATCTTGGCGCGGTCAATATCCACCGCCCCGACAATCTGGAAACCCTTGCGTGAGGCCACCTGGCGCGCCACCGCGGCGCCAATGGGGCCCAGTCCGTAGAACAACACTCGAATCGCCATAGGAACTTCGGATTATACCCGCGTTCGGTCAGGCGATGGCGGGCAAGCACCCGTCCGGCGTCCGGCCCGCCCATTCCCGGGTTACGATGAGCCCTGGTGACGGACAGACAAAGACTCCGGGGGCCCGGATGCCTTGCCTTGTTGCTTGGCCTCCTGTTGATTCAGGCCGGGCCGTCCGGCCAGACCCCGAATCTGGCGCCGTTATCGCCCCGCAACGCCAACTACGACATCGAGGTAACGCTGGATCCGGCCGCGCGCACGCTGACGGGCAGCGAGGTCATCGAGTGGCGGAACATCGGCACCATGGCGGCGTACTCCATTCGGGTGCATCTCTATTGGAACGCCTTCCGCAACACCAACTCCAGCTGGCTGAAACAACGAAAGCTGGTGGGAGACGACGCCTTCGGCGAGGCCGAGGCCAGCGACTTCGGCTATAGCGAAATCGCGACGATCGCGGTGATCAACGGCGATGGCAGTGTGCGGGCGGACTTGAAGCCCGCACTGCGCTACATCTCACCCGACGACCAGAACACCGACGACCGGTCCCTGGCTTCGGCGGCACTGCCCACGGCGGTACAACCGGGCGAGAGCCTGCGGTTGCGCATCACGTGGACCGGCAAGTTTCCGAAGAACTTCGACCGTACGGGTGTCATCGGCAACTATTTCTTCGTGTCGCAGTGGTTCCCGAAGCTTGGCGTATTTGAAGCCGGCGGTTGGACGGCCCACCAGTTCTTTGCCAACTCAGAGTTCTATTCGGACTTCGGCCGCTACGACGTCCGCATGACCGTGCCCAGCGGCTGGACGGTCGGCGCCACCGGACGCGAGCAATCGCGGGCCGATGCGGGCAACGGCAGGACGAGGCATCGCTACGTGCAGGATGACGTGCACGACTTCGCGTGGACGACCAGTCCGGATTTCATCGAGCACACGCAGCGGTTTGAGCACACCGGGCTACCACCGGTGGCAATGCGGCTGCTGCTGCAGCCTGAGCACGCCGGCCAGGCCGATCGTCATTTCGCCGGCACGGCGGCGGCGCTGCGCTACTACGGCGAGTGGTTCGGGGCCTATCCCTACGGGCACCTCACGATCGTCGATCCGGCATTCCAGAGCGACTCGGGCGGCATGGAGTATCCGACCCTGTTCACTGGCGGCACGCGCTGGCTCTCGCCGCGCGGCAGCAACGATCCCGAGTATGTCGTCTTGCATGAAGCCGGTCACCAGTTCTGGTACGGCATGGTCGCGAACAACGAGACCGAACGCGGGTGGCTGGATGAGGGGCTCAACGAGTATGCGGATTCACGCGTGCAAGCGGAAGCGCTGCAACCAAACTACTTGGTTCAACGTTTCTTTGGCGACCTGATTCCGTGGCAGTTCCGCGACCTCCCGCTGAAGCGCGCCACCGACACGAACTGGATGAACAGCTATCGCCGGCTGGGCGATCGCGATGCGCTGTCGACGCCGACCTTTCAACTCTGGCCGGCCACCCACCAGGCGCAGTCGTACCACAAGACCGCGTTGATGCTGCACACGCTCGAGCGCAAGCACACCTGGGAGGTGATGCAGAAAGTGCTGGCCACGTTCTTCACGCGATGGCGGTTCAAGCATCCGCAGCCGGACGACTTCTTTGCGGTGGTGGAGGAGGTCACGGGTCTTCCCCATGCGTGGTTCTTCGACCAGGTGTATCGCAGCTCGAACACGTTCGACTACGCCATCGAGCGGTTCGACAGCGAAGCGCTCTCGTCTCGCGGGCTGACGGAATCGCCGGCCGGTCTGGCCTTTAGCGAGCAGACCACTCGAGGCTCGTATCGTACAACGGTGGTGGTCAGGCGACTCGACGCCGGCGTCTTCCCCGTCGATGTGCTGGTGACGTTCAGCAACGGTGAACAGGTCCGCGAAGCCTGGGATGGCCGCGCCCGCTGGCAGGCTTTCACCTTCGACCGCCCGGTGAAGGCGGTCTCGGCGCAGGTCGATCCCGAACGGGTGTTGCTGCTCGACACCAATTACACCAACAACAGCCGGGTGATGGAACCCGCCACCGATGCAGCCGCCACCAAGTGGTCGTTGCGGTGGATGGTGTGGCTGCAGGACTTGATGATGACCTACGCGTTCTTCGTATGACCCGCCTTCGCCAAGACTCTGGCGAGGCAGGGCCCCTGCAGGCGTTCGTCGATGGCCTGATGCGCGTCAAGCGCGCGCCGTGGCTGGTGATTGGCCTGTGGCTGTCGACGCTGGTGCTCGCCCTGCCGCTGTCGCTGACGATGCACGGACTGATCGGCGATCACCTGGGCAGCAGCATGGCGGCGCGATCGGCCGTCGACGGCATGAACTACGACTGGTGGAACGAGTTCCTCGCGCAGTCGTCCGGCGTCGGCCAGACGTTCGTGCCGGCGATTCTGGGGTTTGCCGCCATCGTGCAGAATCTCAGCGGCGTGGCCGATGCCGCAGGGCCGCCCTCACCGGTGCTGTGGGTGGTCGCGGCGCAGATGCTGGTCGCCACCTTCCTGATCGGCGGCGTGCTGGATCGCCTGGCGCGCGATCGGGCGATCGGCGCCGGGGCGTTTTTCTCGGCCTGCGGCGTCTCCGTCTTCCGCTTCCTGCGGCTGAGCGTCGTCTCAGTGGCCGTCTACGCGCTGCTCTTTGTGACGGTCCACAACTGGTTGTTCGGCAACCTCTATTTGCGTCTGCTTGAAGACCTCACGGTGGAGCGGACGGCGTTCTTCTATCGGCTGGGGCTCTATGCGCTGTTCGGCGCGATGGTGCTGTTCGCGAACCTGGTGTTCGACTACGCAAAGGTGAGGGCGGTGGTCGAGGATCGGCGCAGCATGGTCGGCGCGCTGGCGGCGGGCTGGCGGTTTGTGCGGCGCAACCTCGGCGCGGTAGTCGGACTCTACGCGTTGAACTCCGTCGCGTTCATGGGAGTGCTGTTCCTCTACTACCTGACCGCACCTGGCGCCGCCGCCAACGCGCTGGCGTTTGCCATCGGCCAGGTGTTCATCGTGCTCAGGGTGATCATCCGCCTGCAGTTCGCGGCGTCACAAACGGCGCTGTTCCAGGGCCGGCTGGCTCATGCCGGCTACGTTGCCCGACCGCTCGCGAAGTGGCCCGACTCCCCTGCGGCCGAGGCGATCGGTCCCGCCTATAAAAATGGATGATTGGGGCCAGGCCCCCAAATTCACCACACTCAGGCGTCAAAATGGCCGCAAACGCCGAGTTTTCCGCCAGAGGGCGGCCCTGGACGCTGGAAATGGTGAATTTGGGGGCCTGGCCCCAATCATCCATCACAGCGCGTCGACGCCGGCGGCCGAGGCGGCCGCGTGGCGCAACTTCTCGCGGGCGTCGACTGCCGTGGCGCGCAGCAGCAGGTCGGAGTCCTTGGCCCATTCGTCCAGCTTGGCGGCAAACCGCGTCAGCCGCATCTCGCCCATGGCATAGGCCGCGCACGAGCGGAGCCAGGGATCCTGGCCGAGCGCCATCACCTCGATCGCTTCTTCGCGGTCGCCCAGCGATGCGCCCAACATCTTGTTGGCCGATTCGATCCGCTCGGCGACTGGCACCTCGCGGTCGAACAACGGGATGACCTTGGCCCTCACCTCGGGTGGCAGCACCGAGTCGAGAAACTCCACCGCGTTGTCGTGAACAATGGGGTCGTTCGATTGCAGGCCGACGTAAGCGCTGTGCATGTCGTACTGGGGATACAGGATCTTCAGCAGACGGAAAATGCGTTCGGCCTCTTTGTCGATTGACTCCGCCAGCCCCTGGGCAATGGGGTTGGTCTCATCGTCCAGGGACGCGCCAAGCGTGCCGAGCACCTGATACGACCGGTAGTGCCCCATGATCTCGGCCGCCAACACCGACTCGATCAGTTTGCGGTCAGTCGGCCGCTCGGGATGCTGCTGCCCCAGCTTGTTGAGCGCGGCAATCGTGTGATAGCGAAGAATGACATCGCGATCGAGCACGCTCTCGGTGAGCACCGCCTGCGCCGACCGCGAGCCAATGGCCAGCAACACGTTCGGAATCTCGCGGCGCACCTCGGTGGCCATCTCGTCGTCGGTCAGGTAATCGCGCAGCGTGCCGACGATCCGATCGCCGAATTGCGCGAGGGCCTCGGTCGCTGCAACCGTCAACGACGGGTCGGCCAGGCGCTCGAGCAGCGGGCTGATAAAGGTGCGCTTCCTTAACCGGCCGACGGCGGCAATGGCCGCCCGCGCCACCTCGATGTCGTCGTCATCAAACAGCGTCCGCAACTCGCGTTCGAACAGGTCCGGCAGCGTCGCGATCAGGCGGGCGGCTTCCAGGCGGGTTCGCTGGCGATCTTCGCCAGCCTCTTCCGCCATCTTCGACAGCATCAACCGCGAGGCTTCAATGTTCTGTGTCCTCCCAGGGCGCGCGAGAAACGCGACCAGGGCGGCTCGAATCGAGAAATCTTCGAAGTCGCCCAGCGACTCGATGCGGACCAGCGGGTCGGTGTGATCGAAGGTCGTCAGATACAGCAGTGCCTCGGTGCGGACGTCCAGGCTCGGATCCCGAAGCAGCTTCTCGACTTCGCCTTTCACGCTGGCATCGCCGGCGCGGGCCAGCAAGGCGACGGCCTGGCGGCGAATCTCTGGCTGCTCGTGGTGCAGCAGACCGCGGACGGCGGGATGCACCTTGCGGTCGTGCGCCATCTCGAACAAGCTGAGCGCGTACGCGATCTCGCGGGTGGTGCCCTTGAGCCGCGACGAGATCAGCGCCGTCGCGTCGCGGTCCATCACCGGCATCGAGGCGCGTTCGGAATCAACGCGATGCTGATGAATGCTCTCGCGCAGGTTCTCCACGTACTGCCGTCGCGCCACGGCGGCCGCCACCAGCCAGGCGCCGATCAGCACCACGCTGACGCGCGACAGGTCGACCGCCGACCAGTTGAGGACCGCGGCGAACACCAGCACCACCAGACCGCCACCGGCGTCGCCCAGCCGATAGACGACGGTGTCGATGAACGACTTGACGCGGAAGGTGTGAGCCGCCTGCACCGGCAGATACAACAACTCGGTCGTCGCCTTGTCGATGGAATAGCGCAGCACCTGGTCGCTCGCCTTGAGCGCGGCCGCCGCGACCAGGGTGCCCAGGAAGAACACGCCAGCCGATCCCATCAGCATGGCCGTGGGGACGATGAACAGCGCCGTCCCGACGCCGGCAGTTCGCAGCACGCGGCCGGTGAGGAGTAATTGCAGGAGCAACGACACGACCCCGGCAATCATGTTGAAGGTGCCGAAGAACATCGCCAACTCGTCGGTCTCGGGAATGGCGGCTTTCGCAATCGCCTTGAACTGCCAGCCGGCGACCGTGGTGGTCAGGGCCGAAATCAGCACCAGCGCGGCAATCGCCCGCAGGTAGGGCGACTCGCGCACCAACGCCAGGCTGCCGAGCAGCGTCCCCGATTCGGCCGTGCGGTCGGTGCCGGTGGCCGGCATGTCGTTGCCGACGTAGTCGGGCCGGTCGCGCCAAATCATCACGACCAGCAGCGCGCATAGCAGCAACGAGCCGGCGACGAGCGCGAGCATGATCTCGGTGCCGAACTGCGACACCGCCAGTCGGGTGGCCAGCCCACCGACGATCCAGCCCAGGATGGCCCCGCTGCCAATGAAGCCGAACGACCGCTTGGCTTCGCGCGTGGTCATCACGTAATTGGCCAGCGTCCACACCTGCGACGGCGCCAGCACCGAGAACACCCCGACCCAGATGTAGATGCCGATGAACAGGGCGCCGGACTCGACCTCTGACATCGCGGCCCAGGTCCAGAAGATCAGGGCGTTGGCGGCAAACAACAGGATGCTTCCGACCAGCAGGTTACGCAGGTTGGTGCGATGGCCGACCCACAGATAGACACTGGCGGCAATCCCGACGAGAACCGCGATCGCAATGTCGACATACGGCAAATCGATGGCACGGTAGCGGTCAAGGAATAGCGCATCGCGCGCCGCCTTGCTCGCGACGCTGCTGGCCATGGTGAAGAAGAGGTAGGCGAACAGCGGGAAGGCGCGTCGCAGTTCGCGGCCGTTGAGGCCCAGCACACGTTCAGCAACACTCAGCATCAGGCCCGCCGAGAGTTTACCTTAGGATAAGATCTGGATATCGCACGACCGTCCCTGACCTCCCGCCTCCTGAGTCCGATCGTCCAACTGCGCAACGGCGAGTCGGCCACCGCGCTGTTGATGTTCCTGTACTCGTTCCTCGCCATGACGAGTTACAACATCGTCAAACCGATCACCCGCTCGGAGTTCATCTCGAGCCTGGGCGCCGACAACCTGCCGTGGGTGCAGTTTGGCGCCGGCGTGCTGATTGGCTTCCTGATGCAGGGCTACACGATGCTGATGAAGCCGGTGCCGCGGCGCTGGACCATCCCCGTGACGCAGGCCGGCATGGCGGGGCTGCTGCTGCTGTTCTGGTTCCTGTTCACCACCATCGGTGCGGACTGGGTCGCGGTCGCCTTCTACGTGCTGGCGTCGATTCTCGGCATCCTGCTAATCAGCCAGTTCTGGACGCTCGCCAACGACGTTTACGATCCGCGCCAGGCCAAGCGCATCTTCGGGTTCATCGGCGGCGGCGCCAGCCTCGGCGGCGCCACCGGCGCGGCCATGACCGCGTTCCTGGTCGAATCGCTCGGCGCCAAGCAGATGCTGCTGGTCAGCGCCGCGATCATGGGGCTGTGCTTCTTCATCGTGACCTTCATCATGAAGCGCGAGCAGGCGGCCGGCACGAGCGACGCCACCAAGACCGGTGAAGAAGAAAGCGTCAGCAGCGGCGAGGCCATCCAGTTGCTGCGTTCGTCGCGTCACCTGCAGGTGATCGCACTGGTGATTGCCTTTGCCGCGGTCGGCGCCGCGATCATCGAGCAGCAGCTGAACATGGCGGCGGCGGAAGCCAAGGGCTCCACCAACTCCGACGCGATTGCCGCGTTCCTGGCACAAATTACCGTCTACCTGTCGCTGATTGGCTTCGTGATTCAGGTTGGGCTGACCAGCCGCATCCACCGGGTGCTGGGCATCGGCTTCGCGCTGCTCGTGCTGCCGATGAGTCTGGGCACCACGGCGGTGATCATGCTCTTCAATCGCGCGCTGTGGGCACCCGGCCTGGCCCGCGTGCTCGATACCTCGCTGCGGTACACCGTCGACAAGACGTCGCGCGAGGTGCTGTTTCTGCCACTGCCGTCGGAACTGAAGTATCGCGCCAAGCCGTTCATCGACGTGACGATGGACCGGCTGGCCAAGGGCATGGGCGCCTTGCTGATCCTGGTGCTGATCAAGGACTGGGGCCTCGGCTGGGATTGGCAGAAGCTGAGCTACGCCAGCTTGACGATGGTCGGGCTGTGGGTGGCGACCGCGATGCTGGCGCGCCGCGAGTACTTGCGGACGTTCCGGCGCAGCATCGAGCAACAGGACGTGATGCCCGCAGACGTGCGCGCCACCACGCTCGATCCCAAGTCGATCGAAACGCTGGTCAGCGAGCTGTCGCATCCCGAGCCACGGCGGGTGCTCTACGCCATCGACCTGCTGGATGCGATGGACAAGCGGCACCTGGTCACGCCGCTCCTGCTCGCACACGAGTCGGCAGAGATCCGCGCGCGAACCCTGGCGGTGGCCGAGGCGGCCGGCCCGGCGGCCGCTGACCGCTGGCTGCCACGGGTCGAGCGCGCCCTGAAGGATCGGGATGCCACGGTCAGGCTCGCCGCGGTTGGTGCGCTGTCGGCGCTGCGCGGGCAAGACGCCGCCGACGTCATGCGGCCGTTCCTGAATGATCGCGACCAGGCGTTGTCGATCGTCGCCGCGGCCGCGCTGGCGTCGAGTGCGCAGACCGCCGACGTGCAGGCCGCGGAAGCGCGCCTGCTGAAGTTCTCGAGCGACACCCGCGAGCAGGGCACGCCAGGCCGCTGGCTGGCGGCGCGCGCGCTCGGCGACGTCGCCAATCCGGCGTTCCGTCCGCTGCTGGTGCCGTTGATGTACGACCCGGATGTCGAGGTCGCCCATGCCGCGATCGAGAGCGCCGGCAAGCTCGGCACGCACGACTTCCTGTTTGTCCCACCGCTGGTCTCGTTGCTCCGCAACCGGCGGCTGAAGTCGGCGGCGCGCCAGGTGCTGGTCGGCTACGGGGAGCCGGTCGTGGCGCCCCTCGCCTACTTCATGCTGGACCGCGAGGAGGACGTCTGGGTGCGACGGCACGTGCCTTCCACTTTGGGACTGCTCCCCTTCCCGGCGTCGGTCGCCGCGCTGCTGGCCGCCCTCGACGATGGCGATGGCTTCCTGAAGTTCAAGGCGGTCTCGGCGCTCGAGCACATTCGCCGCAGCAATCCCGAATTGGTAATTGACGCCGAGGTCGTCTCGCGCCACCTCAACGACGAAGCCGGTCGCGCCTTCAGCGCGCTGACGCTGCATCACAACCTGTTCGTCGCCGGCGGCCTGGATACCGACTCGCTGCTGGCCCGCTCGCTGACCGAGAAGCACAGCCGGCGGCTGGGCCGCACGTTCCAGCTGCTGGGGCTGATCAATACCCCGTCGGATATCGCCGCGGTCCGGCATTCGCTGACCGACAGCGATCCGAAGACCAGGTCCCGTGGCATCGAGTACCTCGACAACCTGCTATCAGGTGATGTCCGCAAACGCGTGATGATCCTGGTGGACGACATGCCGGGGGACGAGCGCATCCGCAAGGGCAACGTGATGTACCGCACGCGGGTGCGCGACATCGACGACACGATGGCGCAGCTGCTGCACGACGAGGACGAGTCGATTGCCGCGGCCGCGGTACAGCTGGTCGAGTCGCGCGGCATGTGGTCGCTGGCCGATGACCTGGAGCACCTGCTCTCGCATCGCGACGCCAAGGACCAGCATGTCTTCGAAGCGGCGTCGTGGGCCCTGGCCGCGCACCGCATGCCGGCCGACAAGCGCCGCGAACTGTGGCAGGAACCACTACCGTCAGTGGAGCTGGCCGATCGCCTGCGACGGCTGCCGCTGTTCGAATACACGCCGACCAACGACTTGTTCCGCCTGGCGCGGCTGGGCCGCCAGATCAGGCACGAAGCTGGGCGCGTGCTCTACCAACGCGGCGAACAGCCGCGAACGGTGCAGTTTGTCCTCGACGGTAGCGTACGCGTGAACAGCGCGACCGGCATCAGCGAGATTGCCGCGCCGACGCCGCTGGCGGTTGAAGAAGTGCTCGAAGGGTCGCCGATGTCGGCCACCGTCACCTCGTCCCAGCGCATTATCAACCTGGTGCTGACCAACGACGAGTTCCTCGCACTGCTGTCAGAGAACGTCGAACTGGCCGAGGGCATCTTCCGGCAGATGATCCATTCGCATCAACTGGGCGTCGGTGACACGCTGCTGCACGGCACGGTGCCGCCGGAACTGAAGGAACGCCTGTCCACCGAGCTGCAGCCGGTCGATCGTCTCTTGTTGCTGCAGTCGAGCCCGCTGCTGGCGCACGCCACGTCGGCGCAGCTCTGGCGCCTGTCCGCGATTGCTCGCCCCGTGACGCTGGCCACCGGCACTGAAGCCATGACCCGCGGCGGCGAAGCGGCGATCCTGATCGTCCTCAGCGGTTCGCTCAAGGTGGATACGCCCGACGGCGAGTCGGCCACGGCGACCGCGGGCGACGTGATCGGAATGTACGAAACGCTCGGCGGCGCGGGCTTTGGCGCCTCGGTCACGGTGCTGTCAACGGTCACCGCCCTCAAGCTCGAACGCGACTCGCTGTTCGAACTACTGGCCGATCACACCGATCTACTGCAGGGAGTCTTTTCGATTCTGCTTCGCCGAGGAAAGTGAACCTGCTTCACTTTCCTCGGCTGCCTTACGCGTTTCGTAAGGGCAAGGCGACTTCGAAGACGGTTTCGACGTTCGGCGTGCTGCGTACCGATACCGTCCCGCCGTGCCGTTCGATAATCGCTTTCACAATCGATAGCCCCAGGCCCGAGCCCGACTGCGAGCGGGAGCGGTCGGCCTTGTAGAAACGGTCGAACACGTACGGCAGGTGCTCGGCCGGAATGCCGATGCCGCTGTCGCTGACGGTCAGCGTCACGCGATCGCCATCGCGGCGGGCGTTCAGCCGGATGGTTCCCCCCGGCGGAGTGTGCTTGAGGGCGTTGGCGGCCAGGTTCTGCACGGCCTGCTCGATGCGCATGGGGTCGCCCACTAGTCGCAGGTCCTCATCATGCGGTTCGATGACGATTGACACCTGCTTGTCCTGCGCGGTCTTGGCATGGCGCTCGGACACCCGCTCGAACAGTTCATCGACATCGACCGACTCGCGCGCCAGCGAGATGCCGCCGGCCTCGAACCGCGCCAGATCGAGCAGGTCGCCGACCAGCCGCTCAATGCGCTCGCCTTCCTCCTGGATCACCTTGACGGCGCGCGTGCCTTCGCTCGACGGCGGCGCGAACTGCGGCAAGGCCAGCGTCTCGGCGTAGCCGCGAATGGCGGTCAACGGCGTCATCAACTCGTGCGAGACATCGGCCAGCAGTTGCCGGCGCACCCGATCGGCGTCGACCAGTTGCACCTGGCGGGCCGCGAGATCGGCCGCCATGCGGTTGAACGCTGCGGCCACCGCCGAGACCTCATCGCCACCGATCGCCGGCGCGCGCGCGGACAGATCGCCCTCGCCAAACCGGCGCGCGGCGTCCTCAAGAGCGCGCAAGCGCGCTTGCGCGGGGCGGAAAATCACCAGCGCCGCCAGCGCGGTGCCGACGATCAACAACAGGAACGCGCCAATCGCGAGCGGCGTCCCAATCGTGTCGGCCACGCGGCTGAGACCAGTCAGCGGCGGCACCCACACCATGGCCACGACCTCGCCGTTATGTTCGATCGGCGCCATCACTGGCCCGCGGCGCGGCCCGCCGAACGACATGCGCGACAGGGCCCCGGGCGGAGGGCCATCCAGACCTGGCGGCGGCCGGCGGTCACGATCGGGGCCGCCGCGCTCGCCACGCTCACCACCAGGACCACCGCGGCGCCTGAAAGGCGGCATGCGCATGCCGCGGGGCACGTCGACACCGGCCGGCGCGACCCTCCGGCCGTCCGCGAACATGATCACGGCTGGACGATGGAGCTCGCTGATGCGCTGCTTCGCATACGCCTCGAGATCGAGAGCGGCGTCGCGGTCGAGGGCCGACTCGAACTCCGACGCGACGAGCTCCGCGAAGTCGCGACCCATGCGCTCGGGCATCCCGCCTTCGGTTGCGCCCGCGACCCAGATGAACAGCGCGAATTGCAGCCCGAGGGTGATCCCCAGAAACAGAATGAAGCCCAGTCCGATCCGCCAATAGAGACTGCGGCCAAACGCACGGCTCCCGCTAGACATCGGCGCACTTGTAGCCACTGCCCCACACGGTGAGGATGATGGCAGGGTTGGCGGGATCGACCTCAATGCGCCGCCGCAGCCGCTTGACCAGCGAGTCGACGCTGCGTTCGGTGACGTAGGTGTGATCGGGCCACACTCGCGTCAGCAGCGCCTCGCGGCTGAAGACAATGCCGGTGTGCGTGGCCAGCACGAACAGCAGGCGGAACTCTTGCGCCGTCAGGTCCACTTCCTCGCCCCGCACGCGCACGCGGCGGCGGGCCGGGTCGATGTGCAAGCCGTGGATCTCGACCGGCCGCTCCGTCGTCGCGGCAGCCTCGGCTTGCAGCTGCGAACGCCGCGGCCGCCTCAACAGCGCACGGACACGGGCCACCAGCTCGCGAATGCCGAAAGGCTTGGCCAGATAATCGTCGGCGCCGCTTTCGAGGCCCAGCACCTTGTCGCTCTCCTCGCGCCGGGCGGTGAGCATCATGATGGGGACATCCTGGTTCGGGCCCTCGCGCCGGATTGAGCGGCAGATCGAGACGCCGTCCATGCCAGGCAGCATCAGGTCGAGCACGATCAGGTCGAAGCTGTGCGCCGATGCGAGCGCCAGCCCCTGCAGGCCATCGCCAACGGCCTCGGTGTCGAGCCCTTCAAGGCCCAGGTGCAGCACGACCAGGTCGCGAATGTGAACGTCGTCTTCGACGACCAGAACACGGGCCATTGCCCTAAGTGTAACGGTGTCAGACACCGCTACAGTTTCTGCCACAGTTTTCTCACACCCTCGACACAGCGGTGCCACGATAGTCCCGTCTCATAAGCTAGAAGGAGCAAGACAGACTATGACCAAGACACTGAAGACTTCCCTCGCCGCGGGGTTTGTCGCCATCGTCCTCGCAGCCGGCTCGGCGATCGTGATGGCACAGGACGGCCCAGGGCCGCGGCGCGGACCCGGCATGGGCGGACCGCCGCCGGGCGGCATGCGCGGACCCGGTGGCCCCATGGGCATCGGACCGGGCTTTCGCGGTCTCGACCTGAATGACGACCAGAAGGCGCAGGTCAAGACGATCGTTGATTCGCACCAGGCCGAGTTCAAGGCGGTGGGCGCGAAGGTCGGCGTCGCGCGCGAGGCCTTGCGCACGCTGCTCGAGGCTGACACCCTCGACGAGTCCGCCGTCCGCGCCAAGAGCGTGGAGGTGGCCAACGCCGAAGCCGACGCGGCCATCCTGGGCGCGAAGGTCCGCGCACAGACGATGCAGGTGCTGACGGCCGAGCAGCTGGCGAAGCTGAAGGAACAGCGCGCGGAACGCGACGGCAGGCCGCGAAAGCAGCGTCAGCCCGGCCAGCATTAACAACCGGGTGGAGGCAATCCGTTCTTTGGGGTTGCCTCGCCTACTTCGGAGTGGCGGGACTCCACCGCCACTCCATCCCGCTTTCCTTGCCGTTCTGCGTGCCCTCGATCCGGGCACGCAGGTCGGCACCATCTTTCCAGTAAATGATCCGTTGCGGAAAATCGTGCGTGGGATTCTCGAACACCACGCGCGTGCCCGTCACCTCTTTCAGTGGGAAGGGCGTCGCCGGTGACCGTCCACCCGGCATCGACAGGTAGACAATCGCGTCACCCTGCTGCTCAATGCGCAGGAACTCGAAGCCGAGCGTCCGCCCCTTGCCGACATCGCGATGCATGCCGATCATCGAGTTGCCTTTCGGCGCCGTCCAGTGCTCTTCCATGTCGATGCCGCGCGTGGTGCCGCTCCAGGAACCGGCCATCCATGCCAGCGCATCGAGCGCGGGCTTCCCCTGACTGCCGCCGGTTGAGACGGTGCAGGTCAACATCAGGAGTAGCCATCCGGCGCTGCGTTTCATGACCATAGAATAGGGCCGGTCCAGCCTGCTGGATTGCAGAAAGGCGACATCAGAGTGGAGTTTGGCTTCTATCCCACGCCGCCGGCCCTTGCGACCGCGGTCAAATCGGTGTGGTTCGCGCGCGGAACCCAGGCAGAGTTCGCCGTGGCCGAGCCGATCGTGCCGGATGGCTGCGTCGAAATCGTGCTCAATCTCGCCGATCGTTTCGTCCAGGTGGCTGCCGGGGGCAGCTTGCAGCCGCGCGACTTGCTGGTGGGCCAGATGACGCGACCGACCATTGCCTCACCGACCGGTGAGGTGGACTTGATCGGCATCCGGCTCTGGCCGGCACGCGCCGGGGCATTGTTACGGACGCCTATGTGGGAGTTGCAGGATCAGCTGATCCCCGCCGCCGGCGTGTTACCCGCCTGCCATGGGCTCTCGGACGACTTGCGCTCGCGGCCTCGGCATCTGCGACTCGCCCATCTGTCCAGCGTGCTCGCGCCGTACTGCGCGCGGGTGGCACCAGAGCGACTGCGTCATGTCGACACGGCGTTGTCGAGAATCGCCTCATCCCACGGCACGGAATCGATTGCTGCCCTGGCCGCCTTCACCGGCGTCACCCGGCGTCATCTCGAACGCCAGTTTCGCGAGCAAGTGGGACTGCGAATCAAGCAAGTGGCGCGCATCACGCGGATTCAGCGAGTGCTCTCAGTGCTGCACTCGGGAGCGGCGCTCTCGGGAGCCGAGATCGCCGCGACCTTCGGCTACAGCGACCAGGCGCACTTGATCCACGAGTGCCGGACGCTGACCGGCACCACGCCAGGTCGCCTGACCTCGACCGCGCGGACGCTATCGGGCTTGATGCGCGAGCCGCAACACTAGCGGCCGGCGAGAATCAGCACGCCGGCGAGCAACGCCAGCACCGCCATCAACGGACCAGGGAGCACGAACGCCACCAGGCCGCCGAGGCCGTAGAGGATCAACCACACCGCGAGCAGCAACAATCCGAGATTCTTCTGGACCGCCATTGTCATCCTCCTGGAATACGGGTTTGCGAATGGTGAGCCGCGCGATCAGCGGGCGCGGAAGGCGAGATAGGCGATGACGACGACGATGAGGAGCAAGGCGACCCTGGCCACGCCCATCAGCCGCGTGCCGGCGACGTGGCGCGTGCCCTTCGGCTTGATACCCGTGACCGCGGCAATTGCGACCATCACGACGGCGATTCCAAGCCAGGCCAGCCAAGTCATATCGACAGCAGCATACGCTGTCGGCATGGGCGTCAGGAATCTAGTTTCCTGATGATGAGCTGGACGGTTGCGGCGCTGCCGCACGCAGCAAGCGAAGCCCGTTGAGCGTCACGGCGACGGTGGCGCCGGTGTCGGCAAGCACCGCGAGCCACAGCGGCGCAACGCCGAACACCGCGGAGATCAGGAACGCGGCTTTCGTGGCCAGCGCCAGCGTCACGTTCTGACGAATCACGCCGACCGCGCGGCGGGCATGGCCGACGAGAAACTCCAGATCCTCGGGATGGTCGCAGGTCAACACCACATCCACCTGATCGAGCGGCATCGTTGCGCTCGTCCGGCACTGCACGATCACTCCTGCCGCGGCTAGCGCTTCTGCGGTGGGCGCGGAGGCGAGCGCCGCCCGCTCGAGCGGCGAGCCGCCCTTGAACAACACGCCGCGCCGCGCCGCCGAGGTCAACGCGGCCACCACCGTGACCGGCGTCGAGATGACCAGCGCACACGGACAGGCGAGCACCAGGAAGATCAGCCCGCGATAGAACCACGTCTCCCATCGCCCATCGACCAGCGGCGGACCAAGCGCGACGGCGAGAGCCGCAAACGTCACCGCCGGGGTGTAGACCGCGGCGAACTTTTCGATCCAGCGCTCGACGTTCGCCGATTCGTGTCCACGATCGTCGCCCCATCCAGGCTCGTGGCCGACCAGGTGCGCCACCGCGTGACGCGCGCGCTCAATGCTCCACGCTTCCATCAGGTGCGCAATCGCAAACAGGAACGCGACCGCGGCCGCCTCTGCCCACTGGCCGATCATCGCGGCGCCGATCGCCGACAGGCACACCAACACGTGCATGTCGAGGTGCAGGTAGCGCAGCGAGGTGATCGCGCGCGGAATCATCGGCGCCAGCCCGGCCACCGCCGACAGGCCGTAGGCGACGACCGCGCCACGGTGATGGGCGTGGCCGTCCTCGCCGTGACCGAACAGGGCCTCGGACCAGGTGTCGGAGTTCACGCCGTCGATCAGCCAACCAGCCAGGAACGCCGCGAGGCTCGCCATCGCCCACCACTTGGCGTGGTCGTGATGATGGTGATGATGGTCGTCGCCGACGTGATCGCCGGCATCGTGCGTGTGCGCGGTGAGGCCGGTGCCGGCCACCGCGTCGAGGATGGCGGCGGCGGCAACGATCGACGGATCGTAGGTGACGTCGACGCGCCGGCCGACCAGGTCGAAGTTCAGCGCGCTGATGCCGGGCCGATTCAGCGCGCGCCGGATCAGCGCCGCTTCATCGGCGCAGTCCATGCCGGCGACATGCAATCTGAGGATCATTTTGTGGCCGGGACCAGGTCCAGCTAAAGCTGGACCCTACTCCGATTACAGTTGCTGGACTGCGGCGAGCACTTCTTCGGCGTGGCCGTCGACCTTGACCGCGTCCCAGCGCTTGACGACCTTGCCATCGGCACCGATCAGGTACGTGGTCCGCGCGACGCCCATGTATTTGCGGCCGTACATCGACTTCTCCTGCCACACGCCATACTTCTCCATCACGGCCTTGTCTTCGTCGGCCAGCAGCGGAAACGTCAGGTCGTATTTCGTGGCGAACTTCGCCTTGCTCCTGGAGTCGAGCATGCTCATGCCGAACACCGCCGCCTTGCTCTTCTTGAACTTCGGCAGATGGTCCTGGAAAGCGCACGATTCCTTGGTGCAGCCCGGCGTGTCGTCCTTCGGGTAGAAGTAGATCACCACCGGCTGTCCGGCATAATCGGCCAGTGAGTGCACCGTGCCGGCCTGGTCTGGCAGCGAGAACGTCGGGGCCTTCTTACCGGGTTCGATGAGTGCCATGGTCCTTTGATGCCTACTGGGCGGTGGTGGTTGCGGGGCGGGCAAACGGCACTGCGGCGTGGGCGCGACGGGGCTCGGCGCCGCCCTCGACCCTCTTGTTCGCCACATCCACGGTGATGGCGGCGGCATAGCCGTAGCGCACTTCGCCCTTGCGGCCAATCCGCTGGAAGCGGTGGCCGCGGCCGATCAGGTTGTTCAACAATCCGCGCGGGAAGCGGTCCTCGATCTCGATGCGCTCGCCATTCTCGAGCGGATCCGCCGGGTCGCGGCCGGGCAGGAACCGCGGCGCCTCGATCGCCGCCTGCGCCCCCAGCTTGCCGTCGATCACGCCGGTGATGATGTTGTAGACCGACACCGGGATCCACGCGTTGCCGGCGCAGCCCACCGCCAGCCGCGGCACTTCCTCGCCATTGGCTTTCTGCTCGAACACCAGGGTCGGCACGCTGGCCGTGCTCGAGCGCATCAGCGGCACCAGGCTGCCGTAGGCGCCCGGCGTCAACCGGTTCGAACGCAGGTGGTTGTTGTAGAGAAAGCCGAGGCCCTTCGACACGTAGAAGGTGCCACCCCAGGTGCTGAGCGTCTGCGTGACGGCGATCATGTTGCCGTCGGCATCGGCGACGGCAAACGACGTGGTGCCGGTGCTGATGCGCGGCGTCGGCGCGGTGGGAGTGGTCGGCGCCTCATCCGGCAACTGACGCTCGTAGCGTGAGGCCTTCTTCGCATCGATCTTGGCGAACAGCTTCTTCGCGTGCTCCGCGGTCAGGTGTTCCTCGAACTCCACCGGCCAGCGTTCGGGATCGGCCACGCGCCGCAGCGGGTCGCGCACCTTCCATGATTCGACCAGGTAGTGGAGGTAGTCAGGATCGGTCGACGCCCGCGCGCCCGGTGACGGCTGGTAGTTCTCGAGCACGTGCAACGACTCGAACAACTGGATGCCGGTCGAAACCGGCGGACCGCCCGCGTACAGGGTGTGGCCGCGGTAGCGGCCCATCACCGGCACGCGCTCGATCGCGCGGTACTGCGCCATGTCAGCGTAGGTCAGGATGCCGCCGTTCTCTTCCATGTCGGCGGCGATCTTCTTCGCAATCTCGCCGCGATAGAACGCGTCGGCGCCGCCCTTCTGGATGGCGCGCAGTGTGTTCGCGTAGTCCTTGTTGAAGAAGCGGTCGCCCGGCTTGGGCACCTTGCCGCCCGGCAGATAGATCTTCGCCGCCTCGGGCCACTTCTCAAGGAACCGGCGGCCCTCGGCAATGCTCGACGGCAGGCCCTCATCAAGGATGAAGCCGTCATCGGCCAGCGCGATCGCCGGTGCTACGAGGTCTTCCCACTTCACCTTGCCGCTGCCGTAGGTGCGATACGCGTAGTCAAGGCCAGCGACCACACCGGGGATGTTCGCCGCGGCCGGACCGTCGGCGACAATGCGGCCGTCCTGCATCAGCAGCGGATTGTCGGCGGTCGCGCGAATCGGCGTCATGTCCTTGTATTCAATGACCGTCGGCTTCTTCATGCCCTTCAGATACAGCACGGCCGAGCCATCGCCGCCAACGCCGGACGCCTCGGGCTCGACCACGCCCAGCGCGAACGAGACGGCGATCATCGCATCGACGACGTTGCCGCCTTTCTCGAAGGCCAGCCGCCCCGCTTCCGATGCCAGCGGATGTCCCGACACGACCACCGCACCGTTAGAGGTGATCACCGGCTTGATCAGCGGCTGCGCGGCGACCATCTCATCGATCACCGCTTCAAGATCATTCTCGTTCCTGGCGGCGGACGCACGCGGACGGAACTGATCCCGCAAGCTGGTCCACCGGTCGGACACAGCCTGCGTCTCCTGGGAGCCCGGGGGCGCCGAGTAGTAGAGCGTGCGCAGGGTGTTCCACACGCGGTCGAACATCGCCGCAAATGTCGTCGGTGACGCCGTGATGTCGGCGGTCACGAGGCCGCCGTCCTCGTGCACCGGCAACGGCGCGGCGAGGCGCCACAACTGGAACGCCGCGTTCAAGGCAAACAACGGCGGCGCCTCGACGTCGCTGCGCTGCGGATTGCCGTTGTAGACGGGCTGCGGGTCAGGCAGGCCAGAGACCAGCAACGTCTTGCCATCAGGCGACCACGCCGGCGCGCCGCCCTTGCGCGACACCAGTTGCGGAGTCGCCGCTGGCTTCGAGCGTGGCTGCGGTTCTTCTGCGCCTTCGGGACGCGCCGGCTCGACTGCGGTGACCCAGACCGAGCCAATGCCTTCGCGCACCGCGTAGAAGGCGACGCGTATGTTGTCTGGAGCCCACGACGGATACGCTTCGTTGCCGCGCACGCGAACAATACGAGTGGCGCGCAAGGGACGGCCATCGGTGCCCACGCTTTGCACCGACGCGGTCACCGGCTTGGCAGGCCGCGAGCCCAACGGCATGGGCTTGGCGATCGCTGCCGCCGGCACCGGCATCCACCATAAATCGAGGTCGTCTTCAGATTCACGTTCCGAGATGAAGGCCACCTTCGACCCGTCGGGCGAGACGCGCGGATAGGTTTCGCTATCGGCGGTTTCCGTGAGTGCGAGCGGAGCCTGCCAGCTGGCGGAGCCCGCGACTGGACGCACGACAAACAGATCCCATTGCAGGCTGGGGTCGGCCCCGCGGCCCGACGCGCGCGCGCCACGATGGGCAAATACCAGGCGACCATCGGCCGTCCACGATGGCCATCGCTCGTCGCCCGGCAGGGTCGTCACGGCCACCGGAGTACCGGCAGCGACGCCGTTCTTCAGGGCGACCACGAAAATGTCGAAGCCGTCGCCACGCTCGGCCGCGTAGGCGAGACGATTGCCGTCGGGCGCCCAGGCGGGCTCGCGCTCAATCGCGCTGCCGTCACCAGTCGTGATGGCCTTGCCCTGCCGCCCCTCTGGCGTCATCGTCCAGATGCGATCGAGATACGAGACGGCGATTCGGCGGCCATCCGGCGCCCACGCCGGCTCCTGCACACCGACCGGCGCTTGCGCCTGGATGGGCGACCTCGACAGGCCACAACACAGCGCCACCGCCACCAGGCCGAGGCCGATTCTTGAATTCGTCATGGACGCCTAGCCCTTGTTCAGCAGCGCCTCCGCCAGGCGCTCCTCGGTCATGCCGTAGTGCGCCCAGACGTCGAGGTGCGCTTCCGATGGCGCAATCTGCGGATCGACGATGCCGAAATGGTCGATCTTGACGGCCGCCGAACCGAGGCGGCCAGCGACAAAGGCGGCGAAGCCGCGCAATCCTGCGGTGGCCGTTCCGATCAACCCGTCTTCGATCGTTATCACGTGGTTGTACTTCTCCGCGAGGCCATCGAAGAATTCATCGGGCACGGGAAAGCCGTTGATGACGAAGACGTCCGTCGCGACGCCGCTGGAGGTGGCTCGGTCAGCCGCGGCCGCCGCGACGAAGGCCGGAGCGCCGAGCGCCAGGACCACGGCTTTCGAGCCAGACTCGGTGCGAAGCGCCGTCACCGCCTCCCACGCATCAGTCGCTGACCAAATGGGATCGGTCGTGCCCTTCCTGGTCAATACCGGCAGCAGGTCGCGCGGGATGGCGACAATGTGCCCACCCATGCCGGCGGCGGCGTCCTTCACCGCGAGGAACGCGGAGCGCGCGTCCGCAGGCGCATAGAACCGGCGCAGGTACGGCAGGTAGCCGAGGGCCAGGTTCACCCAATCAAGACTCCAGCCCGAAAAATGATCCCGACCCGTGCAGGCGCCGACGTGTGACAGATGCAACAGGACGTTGAGGCCCTCGTTGGGGCCATCCAGGTTGCGCTGGTAACGCCAGAACTCAAAACCCTCGCGAGCAATGCCCTCCATGAAGGCGGCGAAGGTGGCAAACACATTCAGCTGCGGCTTCAGGCTGGAGAACGCGAGGCCGTTGGTCATGAGCGTCGCCGCTTGCTCCTGGATGCTCATCTCGAACGTGTGGCCAGCGGGCAGAAGATCCGCAGCCTTGCCCAGCTTGGTCGACGGATTCAGGTCACACGACACGAAGAAGCAGCGCTCGGGATACTTCCTGGCGATGGCGACGTAGGCGGCTTCCGTGCCGGCCCTGGCCGACACCCACTGGTCGGCGTTGGGCAGCTTGATGCCGGCGAGATCCGCCGCTTCAAGCGGCAGGTTCGTGGTTCCCTTCGGCGGCCGTGCCAACGAGACCACCACGCGGGCGGGCTGTGCCTGCAGGGCCTTCAGCGCCTGCTGCTCGGCCGACGAGAGCTGCAGCATCGGATTGCCCAGCACACTGACTTCGTTGCGGCCCTTCATGCCGCCGTCGTGATGGGCCTCTCCGCCTTTGAGGCCGTTCACGTAGAACACGCACTGCGTCATCGCTTCGGCGTCGCGGTAGCTCATGATTGAGCCAGGAATCCAGATCGGCGTGCTGGTCGCAACCTGGTGGTCGGCCGCGAACTTGGTCACATGCTCGGCAATGCCGTACATCTCGCCAAAACGCTGAACGGTGCTGCCGTCGCCGGGACCAAAGCCGACGGGATAGATGAGCGACGGACGGCCGTCCTGCGCCAGCCGGTACGCCTCGCGGTAGGCCTCGAACAGCCGGGGTCGATCGTGCAGCGACGGAATCTCAAGAACCGTGATGCCCAGGCTGGTCACGATCGGACGTGGATCCTTGTTCATGATCCGTTTCGTCGTGCCCGACAACTGGATGCCGTTCTTGTGCATCACGAACGTGATCGGCGCGCCGTGCAGGCTGGCGGCAATAAAGCCATTGAGGGCCTGACCGGAGATCCAACCGGCATCACCGGTGTGGCAGACGACGAACGCCTCAGCACCGTGATGGGCCTTGAGTCCAAGCGCGAGGCCAGCGCCCACCGGCATCGACACGCCGAGGCGACCTGAACCGATTGGGGTGCCACCCGGAATCCAGGACACGTGACCGGCAATGTCGAGGCTGCGTCGAAACGACTCGACGACTCGCTCTCGCGGCAGGAAGCCGAGCGCTGACAAGGCCGCGTAGTAGCCAATGCTGGTGTGCCCGTGCTCGATGGCGTAGTGCTTGGCGCCGTAGTCGACCACCGACAGCGTCATCAGCAGGGGGCCGATCAGTTCGAGGCCACCGCCGAGATGGTCGATGTCGTTGACGCGGCCGAGCGAGACCAGGGACTCGATGGCGATGGTGGCCGCCGTCTTTTCGAGCGCGGCGAGCGTCGAATCGGCATCGGGACCGACCCCGTCGTGGGTCAGGTCCAGCGCGAATGGCAGCACCTCCGAACGCACCTCGCGGCCCATCGTCGGCGTGTTGCGCAACAGCGCGGCATTGCGTTCATCCTGCTCGCGGGTCAGCCGGGCCAGGGGATTGCGTTGGTTCGAAGATGTCATGGGGAGCAGAAAGTTTACCAGTAAAATGGCGAGATGATCCTGCTGCGCTACCTCTACATCCTGGCCCTCGTGGTGTGGCTGGGCGGAACGGTGGTGGCGGGCGGCGTTGTCGCGCCGTCAATTTTCGGCGTGCTCGAGGCGTGGAATCCACTCGAGGGCCGCGTGCTGGCCGGCCGGGTCTTCGGCGAGGTGCTGCAGCGGCTCTACTGGGTGGGTTACGCCATGGCGGGCGTGATGTTCGTGGCACTCACCCTGCATCGGCTGCTCGGCGCGCGGCCGATCAAATACGGCGTGCGGGCGGTCATTCTGGCCATGATGGTGTCGTGCACCCTGACGGCCGATTATCACGTAGGCCCGCAGGTCGCGACGATTCAGGCGCGGGTCTCGGGGCCGGTATCGGGCCTCCCGGCTGACGACCCCACCCGGGCTGAATTCAATCGCCTGCATGGACTCGCCAACATTCTTTTGAGCCTCACCGTGGTTGGTGGGCTTGCACTCCTGTTCTGGGAGGCGAGGGAGTAGGCGGCTTGCGGCTTGCGAACGGCAAATGGCGAACAACGAATGACAGAAACAATCACACTTATCCCCGGCGACGGTATTGGTCCTGAAGTCACCCGCGCGGTTGTCAGGGTCCTGGCCGCGGCGGGATTTTCCCCTGAATGGGAAACGTTCTCGGCCGGCGCGGAGGCGGTTGCCGAGCACGGCACCACGCTGCCGCCGGCGCTGCTCGAGTCGATCGCGCGCAACAAGATTGCGCTGAAGGGGCCCATCTCGACACCGGTCGGCAAAGGCTTCACCAGCGTCAACGTGGGCTTGCGCAAGGCGCTCGATCTGTATGCGAACCTGCGGCCGGTCTGGAACCTGCCGTCGGTGCCGTCGCGCTTCCAGGGCGTTGATCTGATCATCGTCCGCGAGAACACCGAGGATCTGTATGCCGGGCTCGAGCACACGGTCGTCCCCGGCGTCGTCGAGAGCATCAAGATCATCACCGAGGTGGCGTCGACGCGCATTGCCGAGTTCGCGTTCGAGCAGGCTCGGCGGCGCGGCCGCAAGCGGGTGACGGCCATTCACAAGGCCAACATCATGAAGCTCAGCGACGGGTTGTTCCTCGAATGCGCCCGCCGGGTCGCCGCCCGTTATCCCGAGATTCAGTTCGACGATCGCATTGTCGACGCGGCGTGCATGCACCTGGTGATGCATCCGGAACGGTTCGATGTGCTGTTGCTGCCCAATCTGTATGGCGACATCGTGTCGGACCTGTGCGCCGGCCTGGTCGGCGGCCTGGGCGTGGTCCCGGCCGCGAACCTGGGATTGAACGGCGTCGGCGTGTTCGAAGCGGTGCATGGCAGCGCGCCCGACATCGCCGGCAAGGACATTGCCAACCCCACCGCCCTGCTGATGTCGGCCGTGTTGATGCTGCAGCACCTTCAGCTGGACGCCAAAGCCGATGCGATCATGAACGCACTGAAGAAGGTGCTGGCCAGCGGTCACGTCACGCCGGACCTGGGTGGTCAGGCGACGACCACGTCTTTTGCGGATGCGATCGCTCACGAGCTATCATCTAAGTGATGGATTGGCTGTCGCACCGTGGCTACTGACACCATCGCCCAGGCCGTTCTTGCGCGTGAGGATGTCGCGCGATTCCTGGAAGGCACGCACGGCTTGACCAGCGACGACGCGCGCACGCGGGTGATGGGCTACCTCGAAGAACTGCAGACGACGCAGCGCTACGAGCTGTACCGGGCGCTGGAGTATCCGCTCTACCCCATCCTGCGCAAGATCGAGCGCATCGTCGAGCGTCAACACTTCGCCATTGAGGCGGCGGCCCAGGGCCGGGTGGCGTACGTCTCAAACCATCGCAGCCACATCGACTACCTGGTGGAGCCGCTGGCGCTGGACGATGCCGGCATCAGGCCGCCGATCATCGCCGCCGGCATCAACCTGTTTGGCGGGCCACTCGGGCTCATTCACAAGCACGTCACCGGGGCCATGCCGATCCGCCGCAACACCAAGGACCCGGCGTACCTGATCACGCTCAAGGCCTACGTCAGCGAGCTGCTGCACAAGCACGACCTGTTCTTCTATCCGGAAGGCGGTCGCAGCTACAGCGGCGAGTTGAAGGCGATGAAGACCGGGTTGTTCAGCTCGTGTATCGACGCCCGCATCCCAGGAATGCAGCTGGTACCGGTGGCGGTGGCGTATGACCTGGTGCTCGAGGATCACGTGATCTCCAAGCAGCGCGTCAAGGGGCGCCAGAAGGCGTTCAGCCGCGAAGTGGCGGAGCTGGTGCGCTACGCGGTCGGCTATCGCAGCCGATCGTTCGTGACCTTTGGCCGGCCGGTCTCGATCGACGGCATCGACGGCGAGTCGCGCAAGGCGGTGATGGAGGTCGCCCGCCGCGTGCGCGCCGAAATCGGCCTGCTCTACAAGGTGCTGCCCACCGCCGTGCTGTCGGCGGCCCTGACCTCATCGCTGTCGCGAGCCGAGCTCACCGACCGAATCTCG